>Ga0209463_1000038_pt1 | contig 111969 bp, 106 predicted proteins | sample AgamicMgSfrz_FD_187169 | JGI IMG/M metagenome (GOLD analysis project Ga0209463, IMG submission 187169) | Agave microbial communities from Guanajuato, Mexico - Mg.Sf.rz (SPAdes) (version 2) | ecosystem: Host-associated > Plants > Phyllosphere > Phylloplane/Leaf | place: Guanajuato, Mexico... | reverse complement strand
GCTCTGGCTTTTCAGGAATTTCACTTGCTGGCTCCATCGCCGGCCTATTCGCACATGCGATTGGCACAGGGATAAGTACTTTGACTGCTCTTGGACAGATTGCAGCGATTTGGGTTGGGGGCGGTACACTAGTACCTTGGGCACTAATCCCCGCAGCAGCCATTTGTAATGTTGACCCCTTTGAGCTTGCCCGACGAAACCTTATTCCTGTTGTCGTCGGCTTAGCTGTTACTACATTTGTAGCGATATTAATAATCTAAAAAAGAGGCTGGGACAAAACAAAAGATAAGCTTTCTAAACACGAATAATAGAATTACAATAAATTTGAAAAATGAAGGTTGTGTCTAAATAGAATGTTGAGTTAAAGTTAGTTCGTTTCATTGCGCTGCACCCACTCGCTTTCCGCGGGGAGGAAGCTGAGCCTCCTCGTCTTCGCCTGCGGGGTCTCATCCTTTCCTCTATTTCCCTTAGTAGTCGAGTGACCTCCGCTCCATTCCACTAAAAACTAAAAAACAAAAAAAGCCGAACTATTTAATCATGGTCGATTAAGTAGTTCGGTCTTTAAGCTGGTTCACATACTTACGTCCCAGCCTCTTCGTCTTTTCTTCCCTTATTGCCCTGCTTTGCCTCTTTTGTTCAGCCTTACCTTTACTATTTCATAAAGTGTAATCCATAAGAATAGCCAGATAAGTCCTAATGTATAGCCGCCAATTATATCTGATGGATAATGTGCACCAAGGACAATTCTGCTTATGCCAATAAGTAACACAAATAAGAATGCTACTGCAGCAACAATCCATCTCTGTGCTTTATTTTTCAAGCCGCTCGCGATTAAATAGGCAATAAACATATACAGGATAAATCCTACCATTGCATGCCCGCTTGGGAAGCTCATGCTGTCTGCATCGGTAATTTCATGAAAGGATGGTCTTGGGCGGGCGACAGCTTCTTTAATAATTTTATTAAATTCATTGCCAAGTCCGACACTAAGTACAAATGCAGCCATTCCTGCATAGTCTCTTCTTCTAATCCAAAGCCAGGCGATCACAACAATGGCGATTGCCCCAATGCCTATTTTGTCGCCAAATTCAGAAATAAATTTAAAAAAACCGTGGGAATTGTCTGGAAACAAATTAATGAGAGCGTTTTGCACACCCTCATCAAAAAATAGGTTTTTTCCATTTTTCACAATCGAAATAGTATAAATTAAAATGACAAATGATAATACCACTAAAGCCAATGCTGTTTTTGAGTTCTTGATTCTCATTTCTTCCTCCACCTGCTAATATGCTTTTTAATGCCTATTTTATCAAAAGCAGCGTTTAATGAGAATATGCATCATTACAGAAGTTTTGGGCTTTCTCCCTCTATAAGCAAATTATCGCTAGTGTTATTGAAATGTCTGATACGATAGCAATTTTTTGCCGTTTCCCCAAGCTGTTCTAAAAGATTATAATTAGCCACTGCACCAACTGCTGCACCAATGATTGGAACAAGCTGCAATAGCTTCACAAAATCAATATAATCCCTGTATTCTTGCTGAAGCTCCTGCCAATCGAGCTTGAGCACCTCTGCTTTCTTTTCTTCCCAGTTTTCAATAATGTCGAGTAGGTATGGCTTTCTTCCTTCACTGGAGAAAGCGAGCTGAAAAACATACAGAAGAAATACCCTCTCTTCATATTCTTCTGGATCATGGCCATACAATGCTGCAGACTCCATTAAAAACTTCATTTTAATCGCTAGAAGCAATGGGAAGTCTGCCAATCCGACGAGGATTCCGCCTGCCCCGGTTCCAGCCCCCTCAACGGCTGCAGCTTTTTGGAACTGAGCGATTTTCTTTTCCATTTCTTTATCCATTTCGATAATGGTTCTGTTTGTGTTAACAGGCCTTTTGGTTATTTTATTTGTGCCAGCAAGTGTTGCTGTTATCATTTGTTTAATCGCTTCTGTTATAACTTGGTGGACTTTAGCAGGAATATAGCCATTCATTTTATTCTGTGCCTTTTTGGACACCCGATTTAGCATAGACGGCCTCTTCAAGATTCGGCGCTTCCAGTCCTTTACCTCCATCATGGCAATGCTCTCATTTTCCTTCATATATTTCGCCCCTTTAAATATGCCTTACATTTGTCTCTCCTTCCTATACATACGTATTATTCCTCTATTTGTTCCCTTTCTTCATCACTTTCACCATAAAAAAACTCCCAAAAGGGAGTTTTTCGAAAAGCCGACATTAAGCCTGCAGTTTTTTGCTCATATAAAGGGCCACAAATAAATAAGTGAAAATGATGCTGGCAACCAGCGTCATAAGTCCCATTGTCCAATCTCCTTTTATCGCTATTACAGCAGACAAAATAATTCCTTGTACAGAAAGTACGGCAGTGATTGTCTTTTTAAAGGACGCTTTACGAAGATCAATCGACAGCGGGTACAGATTAATCCATAGCTTGTCCTGGTAAGCATTCCATAACGGCATAAGCTGAAGACCTGTCAAATATAAAAATAGAACAGCAAGCAATACCTGCCCCACTCCAAAGGAAAGGAAAAATAATGCTATTCCTCCTATTACGGTAAGCCTCACAGAAAGACCTAAATAATCTCCTGAGCGGAAGTAGGTTCTCCAATAAAGATTAGAAAAAACAAGTTGCTGACTATAGCCAATTCGATTTACGAATACATCCAACAGCTTTCTTCTTTTTATACGGTTACGTAAATGAGGAACGTCTGTGAACATATTTGCTAATTGGTAAAAGCCTGCCATGCGCTTTTCATCCTGTGCAATCAAAAACTCCCATTTGATCCCCAGCTTGCTTGTCGCCTTCTGGTAATAGAAGAATAGCAGCGCCAAAATAACTAGGACAGCCACTACAAACAACGGTGACGCATTCGAAAACAGTAAAAAAAGAATGACAAAGTTTATGCAAAATCGAATAAGTGAATCTGCTATATGGTGACTCGTATTAACATAATGCTGAACATGCCAGCGTATCAGTATGTTTATTCCCTTAACGATACTTAATAAAAGGAAGAAATACCAAAATGATTCGAATTGTCCTTCATTCACTCGTGCATAAAGCGGCATTAATAAACCAAGCCCCATAAGTAGCAGGTAGACTTGAAATATAAAGCTTAAAAGCAAACAATTAAGAAAGTACTTTTTCATCCTGGACTCTACAGGAATCAAAAATATTCTGTCAGCATCCTTTAAGAACGTATAGATCGGGCTTTTCGTTACGAGTAACGAAAGCAATATTGCCATAATCCAAGCAACAGGGAACCCTGAAGGAATGCTTTTCAGCCATTCCTGATAATAATAAGCGCCAGCTCCTAGCAGAAATACAAGCACAAGAACTAAATGTCCATTAAGGATATATCGTAAATATTGGGTATATTCCTTCACCGTGGAGTTTATCCTGTCCCTCCACAGCTGCTTTTCACTGAATTCAATCATGGCTCTCTTCCTTTGTAAGCCTAATGTAAATATCATCAAGTGTTGCATCAGGCATTTGGAATTCCCTTTTAAGCTCATCCATTGTCCCAGCACATTTGATTTTTCCTTCATGAAGGATGATAATTCTGTCGCAATATCTCTCTGCTGTTGCGAGAATATGTGTCGACATTAAAATACCTGCTCCCTCTTCCTTCATTTTCTTCATCATATCTAAAAGTGATTGAATCCCAAGTGGATCTAGTCCAACAAAAGGCTCATCGACTATGTAAAGAGATGGCTGAACCAAAAAAGCACACATAATCATGACCTTTTGCTTCATCCCCTTGGAAAAATGGGCAGGAAACCATTTAAGTCTTTTTTCCATTCTAAATTCCTTCAAAAGCTTGGGCATTCTTGTTTTGTATTGCTCCTCTGAAATACCGTATGCCATCGCAGTCATTTTTAAATGTTCTTCTAATGTAAGTTCATCATATAAAATCGGAGTTTCTGGTACAAAAGTAAATTGCTTACGGTATCCATCCTTGTCTTTTTCAAAGGTGCTCCCATTTATTTGTATTTCCCCTTTATGTGGTTCCATCAGCCCAATAATGTGGCGGATTGTCGTACTCTTCCCAGCCCCATTCAATCCAATTAAACCGACTATTTCATTTGAATCAATGGAAAAGGAAATATCCTTTAAAACCGGGTTCCGAGTATAGCCTCCCGTTAAATTCTTCACTTCTAAAAGCGCCATTGAATACGTACCTCCAAGTTTGTATTATCTATATTTTAACAACAATTAACGTTAAATTGAAATTTTTCAACAGCTTTTATTTTTTTTGTGTATATATATCCTTCAAAGCGGACATTCTATTTATTGAAGGGGAGCACCACTTAAATATTGTTGAAAACATTCAATAATAAAAATGAGGTGTTTGCAAAAGATTATTTTCTGAAATAATCCAACTGAAACTTCCATTCGTTCACAACAAGGGGATGGTTAGCTTGCATTATTTGTTAAGTATGCCAGAAGATCAATACACCGGTAGTTGCTTATCCAAGTAGTTATTATTTCCATTACGGAATGAGGTGTGGTGTCGCAGACTGTCATCTATTCTTTATACGTTAACCAACATATAAAGACCTAAATTAAGGGGATGGTTCGTTTGAACAATGATCGATTTTTCTCATAGAAAACAAATCATTATTAAATGAGGTGTTTATCAAAGAGAATGACCTTTAACAGAACGCAATAAGAAGTTCCTCTTCAACGAGGCAGGATCTCTTGATCCTGTCTCTGTTTTTTTGTTTAATAAAAGCTGTTAGAACAATCTCCTCTGCTTTTTCTATCGGCTATGATAAAATATATAGAAAACAATTGGAAAAGGAGAATTTTTAATGAGCGATTGTATTTTCTGTAAGATTGTCGCAGGAGAAATTCCTGCAAAAAAAGTATTTGAAAATGAGCATGTTGTTGCTTTTTTAGATATTAGCCAAGTGACTAAAGGCCATACTTTAGTCATTCCGAAAACTCATGTTAAGGATATTTATGAATTGACACCAGAAATCGCGAAAAATCTGTTCGAAGTTGTTCCTTCCATCGCAAATGGAATTAAGGAAGCTTTTGAACCAGTCGGCCTTAATACATTGAACAATAATGGCGAAAAAGCAGGCCAATCTGTTTTCCATTACCATATGCATCTTATCCCTCGATACGGGAAAGGCGATGGCTTTGGAGCAGTCTGGAAAACAAACTTTGATGCGTATTCAGACGAGCAGCTTGTCCAAATTGCTGCAGACATTAAGGAAAAGCTGTAAAGAAAAATACAAAAAAATTTTCTACATAAAAAAGCTATTGGATAATAGCTTCACGAAATCGCTATCCATGAATTTCACAAGAGGTTTCATGATGTAACCGCACTTAAATTATTTTTTTAGTGTAACAAAGGCAGCCCTTACCTCAAGTATGGCTGTCTTTTTTTATCTGTACAAATCATCACAATTTGTTAGTATAAGGGTAAACTTCGTCTACAGAGCACAAGGGGGAAAAAATATGAAACGCGCATATAATTTTAACGCTGGTCCTGCAGCACTTCCAGAATGGGTATTGCAGGAGGCACAAAAAAGCTGGATGGATTTCAACAATACAGGCATGTCTGTAATGGAGCTTAGCCATCGCAGCAAGGATTATGAAGGAGTCCATAATGAGGCTAAGGCTTTGCTTGCATCCCTGCTTTCTATCCCGGAAGATTACGAAATTCTTTTCCTCCAAGGCGGTGCAAGTCTGCAATTTACAATGGTGCCAATGAACCTTTTGGATAACGGTAAAACTGGCTATTACGCACTTACTGGTGTGTGGGCAGAAAAGGCACTTAAGGAAGCAGCTAAAATTGGAAAAACAGAAATTGCTGCTTCAAGTAAGGATGATAACTATACGTATATTCCTGAAGCAGGCGAAATTCAAGTTCCAGAAAATGCAGCTTATCTTCATATTACAAGCAATAACACTATTTATGGAACACAATGGCAATCCTTCCCGACTGGACTTAAGGTTCCAGTGGTTGCAGATATGTCCAGTGATATCTTAAGCACACCTATAGATGTCAAAAACTTTGACATTATCTATGCAGGCGCCCAAAAGAATCTTGGACCATCTGGTGTAACTGTCGTCATTATAAAAAAGGAGCTTATTAAAAAGAATTCAGCATTGCCTACAATGTTAAGCTATGAAACACATGCTAGCAGTAATTCCTTATTTAATACACCGCCAACCTTAGCCATTTATTTATTGTCCCTTGTGCTTAAGTGGGCAGAAAATCAAGGTGGTCTTGAAGCTATTGCTGCGATTAACAATAAAAAAGCAGAAACATTATATAACGTCATCGACAATAGCAACGGTTTTTATAATGGACATGCAGCTAAAAACAGCCGCTCTAAAATGAATGTAACATTCACATTGCAATCAGACGAATTAACAAAAAGATTTTTGGAAGAAGCAAAACAAGCTGGTTTTGTTGGACTGAACGGACATAGGTCTATCGGTGGATGCAGAGCGTCCATCTATAATGCAGTGCCGTTAGAGCATGTGGAAGCCCTCGCTGAATTTATGAAAACTTTTCAGCAAAACGCTTAAAAACAAGTATCTTTAGCAGATAGAATCCTCTATCTGCTTTTGTTGTTGGACTTACAAATCCATATATATGTAAAACAATAGTAAAATAAGCTATAATGAGAAAAAAAAGACGAGGTGAACAAGATGAGTGGAAAAACATTTTTATCAGGATTTATCATAGGCGGTCTTGCAGCAGCAGCAGCAACTATATTCACAACACCTGTATCTGGCAAGGAAGCAAGAAAGGTGTGTGTGGACAATAGTAAGGCCTTCTTAAAAGAATTTAAGGATTTAAAAGAAGACCTTATTGAAATTAAAGAAAGCATTGCAACTGCCAGCAAAGAAGGCAAAAATGTCATCGGCACCTTCGTTGACGATATAAAAGTTGCCTTGGAGCAATGGAAAATAGAGATTAAACCACACCAAGAACAGCTAAAAATCGAGTTAAACGAAATTGAAAAAACAGTATCCGAATTAGAAAACGACTTAAAACAGCAGCAATAACACAAAAAGAGAGGAAACCTAACACAGCTTCCTCTCTTTTTATTACCTCCCTAATAATCCATTTAACCATGTTAAATATCCTAACATAAAAACCACTATTTTTAGAAAAAATAAATATACGCATATAGTAAATACGGAAACTCATGTTAGAAAAAAAATTTCAAATGAGGATTCTGATTTTTCTTACAACTTATTTCTTATTCATTTCTAAAATCGATATTTTTAGAGTATAAAAATATTCAATGACATAACTATTCTATTTCGTAATTAATCTCTCGCTAAAAACCTTCAATTCAAGCTGTTCGCTCCACTTAAAAAGTCACCCACTTTAGAACGTTAATGTGTAGAATCCATGTATAAAAAGGGTGAATTTTTATTTGAAATGAAAAATATTTATACGATAAAACGTTTTCTTTCAAAAAATATGCTTATTTCTAAAAATTTCGCTTATTTTTTCTTTATTAATTTTTGTTTTATTGGCATAATGATTATAGATAATAGAAAAGTAGGTGAATAGATTTGGGGATGAATGAAAAAGAATGCTCAATGAAGGAAGCTTTAATGTTTACTCAAAGAGTAGGACAACTCAGTAAAGCACTATGGAAGTCGATTGAAAAGGACTGGCAGAATTGGATTAAGCCGTATGACCTTAATATTAACGAACATCATATTTTATGGATAGCCTATCAATTAAATGGCGCCTCCATATCAGATGTGGCGAACTTCGGGGTAATGCATGTCTCAACAGCCTTTAACTTCTCCAAGAAGCTGGAGGAAAGGGGTTTGCTCCAGTTCTCAAAAAAAGAAAATGATAAACGGAACACATATGTGTGTCTGACAGAAAAAGGCGAGCAAATGTTTTTAAGCATTATGGAAGAGTATAACCCAGAAAACAGTTCTGCTTACTCTGCTGCTTTGCCGATTAAAAACTTATATGGAAAATTTCCTGAATTACTGGAAATGATGACAATTGTTAAGAATATTTATGGAGAAAACTTCATGGAAATATTCGAAAAATCCTTCAGCAATATTGAAGACACTTTTGTTGAACAAAACGGGCAGCTTAAACATAAAGAACCGGCGCCTATGAAGTAATAAACCGATACTCGTAAATGGGATAAAAGAAACAAAAAAAGATGAGACGCTGTCTTATCTTTTTTTGTTTTAACAGACCAGTAAATATTCAAAAACAACTATTGATTTTTTACCCTTTTCGTCGTAAAGTAGCATGGTGAGTTTTATTAAATTAGAAAATTTCTCCTAACGGAGGGTGATTAGAATATGAATTGCTGGAAGACAATCAATTTTCATAAACAGTACGGCTTTCAACGCATACTATTTATGTCTTCCTTGACAATGGTTTTTACTTTTTTGTTCCTTTATACTCCGACAATTGCACTTTTTGGGCATAACGGCTTAAACGATAACTACTTTTTTACATTTGTAGCAGCGTTCCTGCTCGTTTATCCTGTTCATAAACTGCTTCACTTTTTACCGGTTGTACACTTAGGCAAAAAAATTAAAAAGTCCATTGATGTTCACGGCCGTATTTTCCCGTTAATTTGCATACGGGCAATCGACCCAATTGGAAAAGTTAATTTTATCTTTGCTTTAATTATGCCAATGCTTGTTATTAACAGTGTATTGATCATTTGCTGCTTCCTTTTTTCCCATTATGTTCATTATTTCTTGATTATTTTCGCTTATCATTTTGGCATGTGTGTACCGGACTTTATTCGCATTAAAAGCCTATGGAAGTCACCTAAGTCTTGTTATGTGGAAGAAAATGAGGACGGCATTGAAATTTTGGTGAGTAATGTCAGCTAATGCTTGATGCAAATAAACTAATTGGACATACGATAATAAAGGAATGAAAAGGATGCATGTATTTAACTGACAAATCATAGGATATAATACTATCTTTTTATTCCTTAATTTGATATTGTAAGTATCATACAACAATTCTGTCTAAAGGAGGGAATCAATGATGATCTCCATTTTTATTATCCTAGCCATATTAATATTATATAATATTAATAGAATGACAAATGCATTATGTACCCAAAAGGAAATACCGGAAGATAAACAACCAAAGGTTTTCCGCACAATTAATGTCCTTATCACGATTCTTTTGATTTCTTCCTATGTTGATTTATTATTTAGTTAACATAAACGGAAATAAGTTTCTTAGTAAAGGCAATTGATACCTTTAATGAAAGGAAAGCAGCGATTTTCATCGCTGCTTTTTTTTCAATTAGAGGATATTAGTAAACCCAGCTTGCTCCGATGATGATAAGCAAAATGAAAAGCACCACTAATAACGCAAATCCTCCGCCGTATGCACCTGTACCTGACATGAAGACTCCTCCTTTCTAAGTTCAATTCTTGCTGTTTAACTTAGCTCTTATAGCCAAGCAGCGCCAACAATAATTAAAAGAATGAAAAGTACTACGATTAACGCAAATCCTCCGCCATATGCATGACCCATAGTAACACCTCCTTCTAAAGCTGCTACCATATTATTTTGTTAACTGTTAAGACTGCACGACTTGCTTGCTAACAAAAGTCAGTTTCATGCAGTGAAACATTCACTGCCCCCTTATCCTGACTTCTGCACAACCTAGCACGAATAAGCCTTAGGCAAATTCTTAAGCTGTTTTTCAAGCTCAATGTATCATATGTCTAGGACCAAAAAACGGAACAGAATATTTACCCAATTTTTTTATTAACTGCAAATCAATGAGCATTAAGTTTTATAAAAAGCGGATTTTTGTTCTTTTGAAAATTTATGATATAGTAATCATTGGATGTTACAGACTAAACTAACTTAGGAGTGTTTAACTTGAAAAAATGGCTACTATCCATCTCTCTAGCTGCTGGTGTCCTTGCACTCGGTGCATGTAGCAATGATAGCTCTGATGCAGTTGTGAAATCAGATGCAGGTAATATCACTAAGGATGAACTTTATGATGCAATGAAGGAAAAATATGGTGCTACTGTACTGCAATCCCTTCTATATGAAAAGGTACTCGAAGATAAATATAAAGTTTCAGACGATGAGTTAAATGAGCGGGTCGATAGCATTAAAGCACAGCTGGGAGACAATTTTGAATTGGCACTCCAACAATACGGCTATAAAGATGAAGATGAGCTGCGTTCTATGATAAAAACAGGAATGCTTCAAGAAAAAGCTGCAGTTAAAGAAGTGAAGGTAACTGATGATGAAATTAAAGCATATTACGAGGATTATAAACCAGAGATAGAAGCGCGCCATATTCTTGTTGCAGATAAAAAAACAGCTGAAGAAGTGAAGAAGAAGCTGGATGATGGCGAGAAATTTGAAGATTTAGCGAAGGAATATTCAACAGATACGGCAACTAAAGATAAAGGCGGAGATTTAGGCTGGTTCGGAGCAGGTACGATGGTTGCTGAATTTGAAGATGCTGCTTATAAGCTGAAGGTAGACCAAATAAGTGATCCTGTTAAGACAGAAAATGGCTACCACATTATTCAAGTTACAGATAAAAAGGAAAAAGGGAAATACGAAGATGTTAAGGATGATATGGAATATGAATTGAAAGTGTCCAAGCTAACATCTGATATCATTAACAGTGCGATGGCTAAAGAATTGGAAGATGCAGATGTTAAGGTTGAAGATAAAGATTTGAAATCCGTTCTTGATTCGACATCTACTGATTCCACAAGTGGGTCAACAAACACATCTACAAGCAAGTAACATAAAAAGGGAAACTAGAGATAATCTCTAGCTTCCCTTTTAATTTTCATACACTCTTTCTTTATCACTGCCTATTTTCTTATGCTTTTCCTCCTCCATCCTTTTTATATAAACATCGCCTTCTCTTTCGATAATCTCCTGCTCCTGCTGCCTGTCCTCTTTTCCAGACTTAACAGCCATAAATGCACTTACAACAATGCCCCCCAATACAAACAGCACCCACATTGGTATCTCAAACATACTATTAGCTCCCTTCTTTCGCTTTGTTTTCTCTTAATTACTACATCATATGCTAGAAAAGAAAGGATATTCATCTTTTATAGCAAGACATATAAACAGGCTTCCTTCATAGAAAGGAAGCCTGTTGTGTAATCTATTAATTATGGAAGGAAGGCTTGTAAAAGGATCTGTTTTCCAATGGGAAAATTCTTTCAGAGAACTCACCTGGTTTTACACGTTCTAGTGCTCTGTCTAGCATATTCATCTTCGCATCCAAATTATCAATATAGTGAAGAATTTCTGCTTCTTTAATAAGAGGTGCTTTTGGGCTGCCCCATTCTGCTTTTCCATGATGAGATAGCACTAAATGCTGAAGGATCATTACTTCCTCCCCTTTGATGCCAAGCTCATCTGCTGCTTTTCCTATTTCATTTACCATTATTGTAATATGCCCCAATAGATTTCCCTCTACAGTATACGTGGTTGAAATTGGTCCAGACAGCTCTTGTACTTTCCCTAAGTCATGAAGGATAATGCCGCCGTACAGCAGGTCTGTATCAAGACTCGGATAAAGCCCTGCAATCGATTTCGCTAAATCAAGCATGCTGACAACATGGTAGGCCAAGCCTGAGACGAACTCATGATGGTTCTTCGTTGCCGCTGGGTACTCAAAAAACTCCTTCTGATGCTTTTTAACAAGATGTCTTGTTATGCGCTGTATGTTAGGATTTTTCATATCAAAAATATATTGGTTTATTTTTGCTTGCATTTCTTCGCTTTCAAGTGGCGCTGTTTCAATAAAATCTGACAGTCGCACACTCTCCTCTTGGGAAACAAGCTTTATTTGACGGATTCTAAGCTGCATTCTGCCTCTGTAGTTTTGGATATCCCCATTTATTTTTACAATTGTTTCAGGCTGATATATTTGCTCATCTGCATCTGTAGCATCCCATAGCTTTGCTTCTATTTCTCCACTTTTATCTTGGAAAATCAATGTTAAGAAAGGCTTGCCATTGCTGGCCATCGCCCTTGCTGAACTTTTTATCAGTAAGTGGGAATCAAACTGATCTCCAACGTCATAGTGTAGGACTCCTTTTTTATCCAAGGTACTTTCGCTCCTTTTCCATCTATCTTTATTCGTTCCTAGTATAACATTATTTACTTCTACCGGTCTCTCTCTAAAGAGGGCTGCATAAGAGAATGAATTTGCCCTTCTGGAAAATGTTCTAGTAAATGGCTGTGGCATGTAAAGAAAAGCAACTGATTATCCCTGCATGTTTTCAAGAGCTCAAGCACCTTCTTTGTCCTTTTGCTGTCAAAATTAACAAAGCTATCATCAATAATAATTGGCAGTGGATATTTCTGATAAAATGTTTGAGTAAGCGCAAGCCTAATTGCCACATAAAGCTGCTCAGCTGTCCCTCTGCTTAGCTCCTTCGCTTCAAAAAAGGTATTGTTCGCACTTTCCAGCAAAAATCCAATTCCTTCTTCCTTCGGCAATATCCTAACATATTGACCTTCTGTTAAAATTGCGAAATACTCCTCCGCTTTTTGCAGCATAACAGGCAGCTGCTTATCTTTATAGGCATTGACCGTTTTTGTCAGGAAATGCTTTGCGGCAGCATATTTCCCCCATTCCTTGACTTCCTCCTGAAACTCATCTTTCAATTGTTTAAATAAATGCAATTTCTCTGTATAAGTTCCACCACTTTCCAGTTCGGAAATTGTAATTCCAGTTGTGGCGCTGTCTTTCATAATCTGCTTGATTCTGTCATTTTTTTGTGCAAGCTTTTCTGTTAAGCGCGACTTTTCTGCTTCTGGATTTTCCAAACTGCCTAGCACGTCTATCTCTTCTTGCGAAAAACGAAAATGAGCTAATTTTTCCTGTAATGCGAACAGCTTTGCATCCAAGCTGAGTTTTTCTGTATTAAGCTCGCCCTTTTTACGGTATTCCTCTTCTGTTTCTGCTTCAGCAAGGGCAAGCAATTCAGCAGCTTCTGACGAAAAGATAGAGAGCTCTCCTTCTAAACCATTTAGCTCCTGGATATATTCCTCTATTGCCCTTTGATTCTCCTGCCAGTAGATTTTCTTTTCCTTCTCGTCTCTGACACTATTTACTAGCTGAATGGACATAAAGGTGAGCGATTCTGCTCCAGCAGAAAAAAACTGCTCATAATAGCTGGATATTTTCGCAGCTATTTGGTCTGATTCTTTCTCTATTTCCGAAATATCCTCTAAAATTGCCCATTTATCCTTTAGCTTCATTTTCCATTCATCCAAAAGCAAATAGGCATCATAAATAAAATCACGTGCAAGCTGCTCTGGTATTTTCAAAGCAATGCTAAGCTCCTTAAGAACTTGCTGGTGCTCCCTGTATTGATGCTCCCAGGACTCAAAGCCATGGAGAATTCTATCATATTCCCGTGTTTGCTGCTCTAGCTTCACTAGATTCAAGCTATAATTTTCTCTTGCTTGATTGTCCCTTTCAAGTGCCTCTTTAAGTGCAAATACGTCAGACACTTCGCCCGTTCCTGACACCTCATTAGTGGCTGCATTTTCTCGCTTCAGCCTTTTTGCCTTGCCTTGGAGATTTGATCGTTCCTTTTGGGCAGATTTTATCCTTGTCATGTAATAAATGATAGCCGCGACTCCACCTATCACAGCTGCAAGCACTAAGTACGTCAGTTTTTCAGCCGCTCCTGCTAGTCCAATGACAATCAGCATAATCAAAATGAATAGGAACTGCATATTTGCAGCAAAATGGCTTTTTCGATTTGCTTCCAGCTGATTTTGGACATTATCCAAGTCCCGCGCAAGCATTGCGACCTTTTCTTTATGCCAGCTGATATTTTCCGCGGCTTTAAGCTGGCTTTCTAATTCCTTCCTGTTTTCATCAGAAAGCAGCCTCGCTTCCATTTCAGCTGTCGAATGTTCAAGCGCTTCAAGCTGCAGCTGCTCTTCCTTAAGCCTTGAATCAAGCTCAAATCGTGAGGATTTAAGGCTTTTCTGCTTTGCATCTGCATTAGCACATTGCTCTTTCATGAAAATGCTTGTATTAATTTCAGAAATATCATCCGTTGTTAATGGAATATGCAATTTTTCTTGAAGGATTTTGATGTCCTTTTCAAGCATGGAGAGCTGACTTATCAGCTGATTTTTTCGCTTTTGCAGCTCTTCATAAACAGGCATTTTTCCGCTTGCTTCTGTTATTTCTCCAGCCTCCTCTAACAGCTTTTCATTTGGCTGAAGCTGTGTCTGCTTCTCCGTTAACACCTTCATTTTGTTTTGTACATGCTGAATTTGACTTTGCACTGTCAGCATTCTGTCCTTAATGCGTTCCCATCTTTCTAACCCGGCATTCGGAAAGGCAAGGTTCTTGTAATTCTTCCTATTGCCTTCCGTTACTTCTATTTCAAACACGATCGGAGCAGCCTCCACCCATTTTTCGAGCTTTGTGATGTTCCATGCAAGACTAGCTGTATCAGCTTCTGCTGCTTCCAATTCCTCAGCAAGCTGTTCTCTTCTCTCCAATAGCTCCCGATATTGACCATTTGTTCTCTCAGCACTTTTCAGCTGCTGATGGGCATCCTTTAAATCTAGCAACAGCTCATTCAGAACTGGCTTCTTACCATTAGGTCTAAAGCGTGAATCCAGCTCCTTCTGCAGTTCATTATCTGCTTTTGAAATGCTGTCTGATCCAATCATACCTGTCGAAAACAAGAATCTGCCAATTTCCTCACTTTTTAAGCCATGGATGTTTTGCAAGCCGTCAAGATTAAAGGAAAAGATAGATTGATAAAGTCCTTTATCAACACCTTGCAGCAATTCTCCAAGCAATTGCTCTTGTCCTTTTTGACCATTCTCCAATACGACTGTAACATCACCAGCAGCTTTCCCTTTTACACGCTCAATTGATGCCAGCCCATGCTCCGGAAACCATACTGTTAGCTTCCCGCCATATTTATGCTGCAGTTTCGGTTCATATCTTAGCTCTGTTTGAACCTTTGTAGGAAATCCGAACAGAATGCTGTGGATGAAGCTCATAATCGTTGACTTGCCTGCTTCATTTTCTCCAAAAAAAACTTGGATCTCTGCATCTAAATCAATGGTGATATTCTCCAGCTTTCCATATCCATAAATTGTAATTGTTTTAATTCGCACTATTTTTCCACTCCCTAAGAGACACCATTCAGCATGGTGAGCAGCAGCCGTTCTGCTTCTTCTGCCAGCTCCTCTTTCTCTCGTTCAGTTAATTCCGAAAGATAGCGGTAAACACCTGGATGACGATAAATTGGTGCCACAGCCTCATCAATGGAATCAGTTTCTTTCACAGCTTGAAAAAGCTCTGTAAAAAACGCTGAGTCTGACTCAAGCTTTGCCTTATTCCAACTGATATTTTCTGTTATCGACAGACTCGAAATCCATGCAAAATTTGTTTCATCGAGTTCATCCTCCTGTAGTATCTCCAATAATTCTCCTGCTTGAAGACTGCCGATTCCCTCTGCATTTATAATAGAAATGGCCAAAATAGTAGGCAAGCCTTGATCTCTTTCCTTCTCTTGAGCAATATGGCAAAGCGACAAAAGCTCGTCGGCATTTTTGGCACCTGCAGCATCTATTTGCACAGACTTCCATAAACATGTTGCTGTTGGAATAAATTCCAGCTCAGCATCCCCGTTGTTCAATTTAACATAATAACAGCCCTTTTCTCCGGTTTCCTTTTTATGTCTTCCTTGAATATTTCCCGGATACACAACAGGAGGGTCTGCCTGCAGTACTGCTCGTTTATGTATATGGCCCAATGCCCAGTAATTCATCCCCTTTGAAGCTAACTCCTGTAAGTTAAAAGGAGCATACGGACTGTGATCGCTGTTTCCCTCCATGCTGCCATGTAATAGACCTATATGGTAATCTGCAGTGTCTGTTTTTTCGTATGTATTTATTCTTCTATCATATAAATGCCTTGTTTCATAGCTGAAGCCGTATAAATGGATTTTCGTGTTCCGTTTTTTGTGCTCGAAAACAGTCACGTCTGAAGGGAAGATATGAACATTATCAGGAAAGCTTACTTCCAGCCAGCTTCCACTTAAATGGTCATGATTCCCATGGATGATATATACGTCTATCTCCTGAATTTTAAGTCTTTCCATCTCTTTTTTGAAAAGGATTTGTGCCCGCAGACTCCTGTCTTCTCCATCATAAATATCTCCTGCGATAAGAACAAAATCGACTTGTCTTGCAATCGCCGTATCCACTATTTTCCTGAAGGAGGCGAAAGTACTTTCGCGGAGCTGTGCCCGAATAGGAGCAGGCAGATTTTTCAGTCCAAGCATCGGGCTGTCCAAATGAAGGTCTGCGCAGTGTATAAATGTAATCTCTTCCATACTACTTCCTCCTTTCTTCTATTTTATATTACCATCATTAAAATACGAATGCACGTTCCTATTCACTATAATTCAAGATGCATTCCTATTGGTATACAGTGAGAGTCTGCTCCATGTCCTAACTTTTCTGTTTTTGCAATTGGAGTTCTGTATTTTTCAGTGTACTGGAGCAAAAGCTCCTCTACTGAAGGACTGCAAGTATTTTTCTCCATATAAGTGAATGTGCCTAACAGAATGCCAGTACATTTTTCAAAAATGCCGAGCTGGTCTAGCTGAGCAAAATACGAGGCAATAGCCGCAGGGCCACCTCCTAGACTTTCAAGAAAAAGAAGCTTTCCTTCTGGATCAGGCATATATCGAGTGCCTGCTAGCTTCAAAAGGCATCTTGCATTCCCCCCGATCACACATCCGCTCATGTCGCTGCCGCGGAGCCATTTATATGAAAAGGTTACACTGTCATTTGGAGATGCCCAGCTTTCAAGAAACACTTTAGCAAATAAGGCTTTTTGAAAATCTGCGTCCGGTCCTATTAGATTCATTGCCTGGTAATGAAGATTAGCTACACCAGTTAAAGCAAACAATGCATTATTGAGGACAGACAAATCGCTAATGCCTATAAAGGGCTTCGGATTTTTCTTAATAACAGTACTATCTATAAAGGAAAGCACCTCATTGGCAGAGTTTCCGCCTGACAGGTCGAATATAGCTTTAATTTCCTTGTCTGCATATAGCTTCATTAGCTCTGCTGCTCTCTGTTTTGGGGCACCGCTGAATGGAGTATTTTCGTTTGCATAAAAGGTTTTTGCATAAACGGAATAAATCCCAAACTGTTCAAGCTGCTTTTCTAAAAACGAATAGGCACTTGCTTTCGACTCGTCTCTTCCATCAGAGCAAGCAATAAAGGCGACTTTGTCCCCCTTTTGTAATAAACTCATAAAACACCTTCTTTCATCCTCATAGGTTCATTGTACAAGTATGGACGAGACTAGCAATAATTTTTCTTCATTAATAAAAAAGATTCACGAATTGAATCGTGAATCCTTTAAGCATTATTCCTTTTTCGTTAACTGGAGTGCTTTCTTAATATCCTTGAACGAATTAGATTTCCCATACATAAGCACACCGCCTTTATAAACTCTTCCGCCAAAGACAGCCAGAATGATGATGGAAGCAGCCAATACGCCCATACCTAAAATCGGCTCCCACACTGGAAGGCTCAGCATACCTGCCCGCATGAACATCAGCATTGGTGTAAAGAACGGAATATAAGAGGTAATAGTAATAAATGTCGTATCTGGGTTATTCAAACCAAACATCGCAATCATAAAGCCTGCCACTACCATTAAAGTCATTGGAGTAATCATTTGCTGTACATCCTCAATGCGGCTGACAAGTGATCCGAGGAATGCTGCCAGCGTTGCATATAAGAAATAACCGAGAACAAAAAATACAACAGCATAGACGATTGTTGCAGCAGGAATGCCGCTAAAACCAAGAAAGCCATCAAGTGTGCTCATGTTATCATTATTTGTAACAGAAAAATACCCTGCTACAAGCAGAATCGCCAGCTGGGTTATACTCACAAGCCCGATACCTAAAATCTTTGCAAACATATGTTTAATCGGAGACACACTGGAAATCAAAATTTCCATAACCCGCGAAGATTTTTCTGTCGCTACCTCCATTGCTATCATGTTAGCATATAGGATAACTGCAAAATAAATGAGGAATAACAGCACATAGACAAGTCCTCTTGCCTGATTTAATTCTTCCTCTGTTTTCGCATTCTTTTCAAGGGCAAAATGCTCAAATGGCACTGGTTCGTTTAATTTCTCCAGCTGTTCACCAGAAAGATTCAATTGTGCTGCTGCCAGCTGACTCTTAACCGCTTGAACGATTGTTTCTACGCTAGTTGCTGTAGCTGAATCCGTAATATCCATACTATAGTAGGATGCTTGCGGTAAATTTTCATTATCATAGTCAAGAATCAACAGCCCTTGATAGGAATCATCCTCTACCTTTTTCTTTGCTTGTGACTCACCATCTACATAGTGCTCCAGTTCCATTCCTTCTTGAATGGATTCTGACATTGCAGCAACAGATTGATACAATTCGTTCGTTTTATCGATGACCGCAATTTTATCGGCTCCATCCTCATCATCGAACATTTCGAAGATAGATTGGATATTTGTTAAGCCAAGAATAAGCAGTAATGTAATAATCGTTGTAATGATGAATGATTTCGTTTTTACCTTTGTCCAGTAAGTATGAAATAAGATAATCCAAAAACTATTCAAGTGAAGCACCTACCTTTTCGATAAAAATATCATTTAAAGTCGGCTCCTCAAGCGCAAATTTTCGGATGAAGCCCCTTCCAACAATATCCTTCAAAATATTTTCTGCAATTTCCTCCCCTTCAATTTGCAATGCTGCTCCTTCTGTCGTTTGTTTCAGCTTAACAACACCAGGAAATTTAATTAAATAAGTCAAATCAAAATCAGCATGGATAGTGACATTTTTCTTCCCGAAGCTTCGTTTGATTTCCTTCAAGCCGCCATGTACTACCGGCTTTCCTTTATGCATTATACAAAGGTTCTCACACATTTCTTCAACATGCTCCATCCGGTGACTAGAAAAAACAATTGTCGTTCCTGAATTCTTCAAGTCGATAACAGCACTTTTCAACTGTTCCACATTAACTGGGTCTAAACCACTAAATGGCTCATCCAAAATAAGAAGCTTCGGCTTATGCAGCACCGCACTGATAAATTGGATTTTTTGCTGATTCCCCTTTGAAAGCTCTTCTACCTTTTTCTCAAGATAATCAGGTATTTTAAAACGCTCCAGCCAATACTTCAGCTCCGTTAGTGCTTCCTTTTTGTCCATTCCGCGCAGTCTTGCTAAGTAAACAAGCTGGTCCTTTACCTTTAGTTTCGGGTAAAGTCCCCTTTCTTCAGGTAAATAGCCAATTTCTGGACTTGTCGAATAGTTAATGCCCTGTCCGTTCCAGGTGATTTCCCCTTCACTTATATCCAATATTCCGAGCAGCATGCGAAAGGTTGTCGTTTTGCCTGCACCGTTTCCGCCCAAAAATCCAAACATTTCATTTTCGGGAATTGATAAAGATACATTATCTACCGCAACAAATGAGCCAAATCTTTTTGTTACATTTTTTATTTCTAATGCCATTTCCGATCTCCTCCTTCACCTTTCATACGAAAAGATATGCAGAAAGTTTCACAAATAACTGTAAAATTGGACAAAATTATAAAAAGTCCCGTGAAGTAATACTTCACGGGACTTTTTAAGCTCTAATGGGATAAAAAGACGAGCTGATACAAAAATAATACGGCAAATATATAAACGAGCGGGTGAACAGATTTACCCTTGCCTGTAACTAATTTCAACAACGGATGAGATATAAATCCTAGCGCAATCCCTGTTGCAATACTTGAAGTAAGCGGCATGCTTAAGATAACAAGGAAAGCTGGGAAGGCCTCATCAAATTCAGACCAGCGCACTTTTGCGATAGCTCCCATCATTAAGCTTCCGACAATGATAAGTGCTGGTGATGTGATTGCGGATAACCCTGAAACAGCACTAACAAGCGGTGCAAAGAATGCAGCCAATATAAATAAAGCTGAAACAGTAACACCTGTTAAACCTGTCCTTCCTCCAGCAGCAACTCCTGACGTTGATTCAATAAATGCTGTTGTCGGACTTGTTCCAAACATTGCTCCAATGGAAGTACCAACAGAGTCTGCAAGCAGTGCTTGCCTTGCTTTAGGAAGACGATTATTCTTCATCAAGCCTGCTTGCTCTGCAACACCGACCATTGTTCCAGTCGTATCAAAAATCGTTACAAGCAAGAAGGAGAACACGACTGCATATAAGCTATGCTGGAACACATCTCCGATTGCCGCAAAAGGATTTGTGATAATTAATCCTTCTGGCAGATGTGGAACACCAGCAATTCCTTCCGCGAACGAAAGCTGTCCAGTAAAGAATGCAATAATACCTGTTGCAATCATGCCTAAGAATAAAGCGCCTTTGACATTCATCGCAAATAAAATAATTGTAATAGCAAGACCAACTAATGCAAGCACAACAGCTGGTGACTGTAAATCGCCAAGACCAACTAGATTTTCTTTGTTATCAACAATGATACCTGTCTGTCTTAAGCCGATAAAAGCAATAAACAAACCGATACCTGCCGTAATTCCATGCTTCAGGTTTTCTGGAATCGCTTCAATCAGCTTTTCCCTGAATGTTGTCAAAGACAGAATTAAAAAGATAATTCCTGCCACGAAAACAGCAGATAAAGCAATAGTGTAATCAATACCGCCATGACTGCCTACAACTGAATAAGCAAAATAAGCATTCAAGCCCATACCTGGTGCAATTGCAATCGGATAATTAGCAAATAAAGCCATCCAAAGTGTACCGATTACTGCTGCAATTATTGTTGCCATAAACACTTGGTCAAAAGGAATTCCTGCACTCGATAAGATAACAGGGTTTACAATAACGATATAGACCATTGTTAAAAAAGTGGTGAAGCCGGCCGTTATCTCCGTTTTCACATTTGTATTGTTCTCTTTAAGTTTAAACATGTATACCTCCAAAAAACGAACATTTTAACACAACTCTTATATATTATTCGTTTTCTAACAATAATGCAATCCTTTTCTTACGCTTCCATGAGAATATACGGTCCATTTCTTTGTGCACAAACAAAAAGGAAGATAGTTATAGCAGTTAACTCTGCTCCTTCTATCTTCCTTCATCTTAGCGATTTTTATTTGTTTCACAGCGATTTTTCTGCAGAAAAATGCTCTTCTAACAATGCCAATTTTTTGTCTGTATACTCCTCAAAGCTGTCATTATATGTTTTAGGATCTTTTGGATTAGAGAACTGCGTAATTTTCCCTGTAACTGGGTGTATAAATTTACTTGATGCCCCACATCCAAGGCCAATTACCGTTTGAAGCTCCTCCATCATCATAATATTATAGATGCTTTCCTGACCGATTTTTGAGTAGCCGACATTCTCCAAATTTCCAAGAATGTTCTTTTGTCTATACAGATAATATGGTACATACTCATACTTCTCTGTCCAATCTTCAGCCATTCTCATCATCTCTTGTATTTCATCTCTGTCTGCAACCTTGTATCTCGCCTTGTTTCGCGTCATTTCAGAGGCACGTTTAAAGGAAAGGGTATGAACTGTCAGTGATTCTGGCATCAGTTCCTCTGTTTGGTCAAGGCTGTGCTGGAACTCTTCAACACCTTCTCCTGGAAGACCGATAATTAAGTCCATATTGATATTATTCATTCCATGCTGTCTAGCCAGATGGTACTTATCAATTGTTTCCTCAACAGTGTGATGTCTTCCGATGGCCTTTAATGTTTGCTGAGTATACGATTGTGGATTGATGCTGATTCTGTCAATATTCCACTTATTCAGTACTTCTAGTTTCTCTGGAGAGATTGTGTCTGGTCGGCCTGCTTCTACCGTTATTTCTCTTATACTTTGCACATCAGGGAAGGATTGATTCATTTGCTCATAAAGCATGTCCATTTCCTCAGCTGTTATGCTTGTAGGTGTTCCTCCACCATAATAAACAGTCGTGATTTTAATATTTTTCGATTTAAGCCATTCCCCTGTCTTCTGTATTTCATGATGAAGACCGCCTAAGAAAGAAAATACAGACCCTTGTCTCCCGTTTATCGCATATGCCGGGAATGTGCAATAAGCACATTTTGTTGGACAAAATGGAATTCCTATATAAATGCTTACTTCCTTCTGCAAGTCATATAAATCAGGAATGACAGCAAGCTGCCTGTCGATGATGCGCTGCATAAGATCGATTTTTTCGTCTGACATTAAATACTCTTCCTTTAATGCCTGATGCGCCTCAACTTTTGGTGTATTATTTTGCATATGCTTGTGAAGCAGCTTTGTCGGGCGAATACCTGTAAGAATTCCCCATTTTTGAATCATGCCTGTCAAATCTTGCAGTACCTTTAAATATACTTGAGAAATCGCATTTTTTTGTTCTTTAAATCTTTCCTTCTCATCAAGGTTTGCTAAATCCTTTTCACAATTGAACGGCTGTCTGCCATCCAAATTTCCTTCCACAAAATACCTGTCTTCTTCTTCAGAAACATTAAAATAAATGATAATTTCCGCTTCGTCCTCCGGAGTGAAAGCCACCTTTGTATCTTCAAAAAACAAGTTGCCGATATGCTCTAATGGTCTTATTAACCTGTCATCCTGCAACCCGCTTATCGTAATTGATTTCATCTTTATAGTCACCTTATCTATCATAGTTATTATTTATTCTAAAAGCCATTATACTTCAGTCTACAAAAAGTGACCAGCCAGGTCAAAGTATTGTTAATAAAACCAAAAAATCCCTATGTATTTGCAAGGGATTTTTTTTGGTTATATATAAATTAATAAATGCTATTTAATAATATTCATCTTGCGGAGAAACTCAATCGGCTGTTGTTTGCGGAAATGCTCCTTCACCATATAAGCAACCCCGTCCTGATTGTTGGACCTTGTTACCCAATCTGCCGAAAACTTTAGTTCACTTGGTGCATTGCCCATGGCAACACCAAGTCCGACCGCTTCTATCATTTCCTTATCGTCAAGACTATCACCAATAACGACTATTTCTCTTCGATTAATCCCAAGATGCTCAGCCAAATAAAGCAGGCCATTCAACTTGTTAACGCCCTCAGGCAAAATTTCAAGACGCAAATCATTCATTTGAACAATATTGACTTCCTCAAACATTTTGTCTAGAACCTCTTTTGCATCTAAACAATCCTTCTTCTCTTCGAAATACACTTCTATCTTGGGGGCACTGACAGGCTCCTCCAGCAAAACTTCACTGAGGACGTCGACAAACTGATGGGAGTAGAACACAGGATCACCTGAGTTAAACACAGTTTTGGCGAGCATATTATGATTAAGCCTTGACTTGTTAGCAAGGGAAAACTTCTCATGCACAAGTCTGATTTGGCAAATAAAGCCTTCAAGGAAACGGACAATTTCATATGTAAGCTCTTCTGTCAGTCTGTTTACGTATAATGTTTGATCTGCATTGTCCGAAATAAGTGCACCTTGATGTGTCACAATATAATTCTCCAGCTTTAAAGCTTTTGCAACCTTTCGTGCTGAAGGCAGGCTTCTTGATGTGACTAATGTTACATAAATGCCTTTTTGCTGGACGTACTCTATTGCCTCTTTAGAGGATTTACTCAGACGCCCATTTGATTGGATAAGAGTCCCATCAATATTTAAAGCCAATAAGCGATAAATCATCTTGTTCCCCCCAATTTCAGTTTCTAATGTCTTTATATATCATGTATGAAAAAACTCCCTACATTAGAACCCGCGGTCTTTAATTCCCCGGTATACTGCAACAAAGATAATTAATTTTTTTGGAAACATTTACAAATCATCTATGCGAATATATCAGCAAACTTTTAGCAAACTATTGAATGTAACATCCAATTCACTTAAGGAGGAAACAACAATGTCTAACAATTCTAATCAACTTTTAGTACCTGGAGTATCTCAAGCTTTGGATCAAATGAAATATGAAATTGCGACTGAGTTTGGAGTAAACCTTGGTGCTGAAACTACTGCACGTGCCAATGGTTCTGTTGGTGGAGAAATCACGAAGCGTTTAGTACAAATGGCTCAACAACAGTTACAAGGCTCTAAATAAGAGTCTGCTGCTCTTAGCTAAACAACTGTATACTTTGGAATTGTGCCCAGAGCTTAGGCTGTGGGCACTTTTTTCATTTGAAAGAGCTGTCCAACATTCGCTTCAAGCTTAACTAAACCATTGAGGTAGTAGAATTATTTATAGTTTTTTCTCAGTAAGGGGAAATAATGATATTGTGTTAGCCGCGCCAAGCTGCATCTAGCGCTGAACTAGGCTGTCTCGCTAATCCTTAAGTATTCACACAATTGTCATATAAAAAGAGGATGAGAAGTGACAAGAATTTCCTTATTGTTTTTAGAACAAAAACACAAAAAACCAAACTATTAATCAATAAACGAAAAAATAGTTCGGTTTTTAAATTAGACTTACATACTAATGTCTCAGCCTATTTGAATATATTATTGTTGTGGTGCTCCATATAATTCTTCAAGCGGCTTCATGATAATTTGGTTAAGCTCAGCAATTACCATGCTCATGCGTTGTTCTGCTTCCATCAATTTAGAGATGGACTCATGCTGTTGCACTAATGCCACTGTCTTTTGGGCTTGTTCTACTTCTTCTTGTGTGATTTCAATCCCTGACATTTGCTTTTGCTGCAGCTGCATTTGGATGTTGCGGAAGTTTTCAAACATTGCCTTTGCAGATGGATCACCATTTACTAAGTCATACATTTTTTTTAAGTTTGTATATTCATCACTTTGACGAATAGATTTTTCTAGCTCATAACCTGCATCATGAAGGTTTACTGCCATATTAAACAACTCCTTTTTAACAATTGTCTCCACTATAACAAACTATGCTCTATATTGCCAGAAAGACCCTTTATTTCCTAAAGGCAAGAAAAGCATGTACCTCTAACAATGTGATCATCTTTATATGTTATTAACTCGGAAACACTTAGATAACTTCCCTTTTCTCCCATCCCTTCATGCACAAATTATTTGCTTTAACATACGATAATATCAGCTTTAGCCTATGTATTTTAAATAACTATCACCTTATAAATGAGGAATTGCGATGAGAATAAATTTACTTCCGCTGTTCATAAAAGAAAATTCCTCCTTTCCGGCAAACAAGGAGCCAATACTGCGTATTAGCACTTCCTTATTCCATTTCTGGGAAATAGAAAATAATAATCCTGTTATGCTCCAGTTAGGCAGTATGGCAGTTCCTGTATTAGTTGAAGCTGTTCATAATGATAAACAAGTTATCTCTTTCAGTGACAGCTTGACCCAAACGTTAATGCTTCCAAATCAGGAATTAACACTGCTCAGCTTTTTTGAAAAGCAGAGCCGTACACTTACACTTGGTCCTGTAATAGCAATATTGACTGATGCTCCTGCATTTGAGTTAGAAAGCGGTGCTTCCTTCCGCTCCATTCATCAATTTTGCCAAGAATTCCAGCAAGAGATCGCGCGCATTGGCGGAATTCTGTATGTAGTAAGCCTCGATGATTGGATGGAAGGCTATGTTGACGGCTATTCCTTTCAACAAGATAAATGGATAAAAACATCTCTCCCATATCCTAATGTTGTTTATAACCGCCTTCATCTCCGAAAGGCAGAAGCAAGCAATATGTTCTATGAGCTTAAAAATGATTTAGCTCAGCAAAATATTCCGATTTTTAACACACAATTTTTTTCTAAATATGATATTTCCGAAATGCTTCAAAGTGACAATATATTAAAAAATCATGTCCCAGAGACAAACTTGCTCTCAAAAGAAACGCTTGAATTAATGGTAAAAAAACACAATACACTTTACATTAAGCCGATTCACGGCAGTCAAGGCCGGCAAATCATTCAACTGCGCAAAGAAGAAAACGCGTGGAAAACGAGCATTTCTTCTGGTAAAGAAAAAGGAAAAATCCACTTCTTTTCTACAATTGAAAAGCTATGGAAATGGCTGCAACGGTTCACACAAAAACGAGCATATATTTGTCAGCAAGGAATTAATTTTCAGCAATACTATAACCGCTCCCTTGATTTTAGAATTCTTTGCCATAAGGATATTCGGCAGAACTGGAAAATCACCTCCATTGTCGCCAGATGCGCTCAGCCTGATTCGTTTGTCGCCAACTTGTTTCAAGGAGCAGAAATGATTCCTGCAAAATCAGTTCTCCAAACATTATTTGGCGAACATTTAGGAAAAAGTGTTGAGGTTCAATTCAAGGACATTTCCCTGCAAACAGCCGCTGCTCTCACCTCTCAAATAGATGGAGACATAGGCGAGCTTGGCATTGATATGGGCATTGACGTACATGGTATTCTATGGATTATTGAAGTTAATTCTAAGCCTTCAAAAAACCTTGATTCTGTCATAAACAAAGTCAGACCCTCTACAAAGGCATTACTGGAATATTGTCTAAGTCTTTCTTTTCCACATATAAATAAAGGAGAAAAACAAGATGTCTAGTTTCGGTATTATGACACTTTCATTAGAAAATGAAAAAAGCTATATCACAGAAATTGCTAAATTTGGTGAAGCTACAGGCTTTAATGTTTATCAATTTGTCCCTTCCAGCTATAATCCCCTTACTGAAAAGGTATCTGGCAAGGTTTTTGACAAGGATAAAAACGCTTGGTATAAACAAGACTTTCCTATTCCAGCCTTTTTATATGATCGCTGTTATTATCAGGAAGACGCTCATTCTAGACAGTGCAAAAACATTGTCGAGTGGCTGAAGCAAAAGGAAGATACGGTTTTTATCGGCAATGGGTTGCCAAACAAGCTTAAGCTTTACGATGTCTTAAAGGCTTCCAAACTGAATGCCTATATACCAAAATCGAAGCCGGTACTTTCTGCAGAAGAGCTATTGGAGGAACTTAGCTTTATTAATCCCATAATGATAAAACCGATAAACGGCTCACAAGGTAACGGCATTTATTTCATAAAAGAACAAAATAGCTGTATACATGTAAGAACAGACAAAAAGGCAAAGCATGTTGAGCATATTTTTTCAGATAAAGATAAATTCTCACGCTGGCTGGCACAGCTACTGCAAAAGAATGACTACTTCAGCCAAGTTTACCTTCCTTTATGCACTGCTCAAAAACAGCCCTTTGACATTCGATCCTTATTACAAAAAAACGAACAAAATACATGGGAAATCGTCGAAAAAGGTATCCGACTCGGTACAGAAGGCAGAATTATTTCTAACCTTAGCGCTGGAGCAGCCGTAATACCATTTAAAGAGTGGCTGGAGACTGCTCCATACAAAATGAAGAGTTTTATTGAAACTGAAATAGATGATATTTTAACAACCCTCCCTCCCATTTTAGAGCAAACATTTCCTGCTCTTTTTGAGTTAGGTGTTGATATTGGCATAACAGAGAATGGCTCGCTGTGGATACTTGATGTTAACAGTAAGCCTGGCAGAAAGGTCATCCTGCAGGCATATCCAGATTTAAGTGGAAAGCTGTACAGAGCACCATTGGCCTATGCAGCCATGCTGAGAGACGGCCAGAGGAGGAACAGCAATGAAAAAACTTTATTCTATTGAAGTGATAGATGATTGTGAAAATACAATCCTACTTCCTGCAGATGCCTCCATTCCTGCAAATCTCAAGCGAGCGGCCTTCGGAACAATAAAGGCAGATTGCTCCATCGCCCTGCAAAAATTCGGCGGTAATATTGTTAGGATCAGCCAAGACTTATTGCAAACATTAAAAATCCCACCTGTTTCTCCTGTCTTACATGTTTTTTTTAAGGGTGACATTCTCTATCTCGGCCCTCTTGTTGGAATATTCACTTCTGGCTTCGGTTCTGGCGAGGCCAAACCAATTGGCGACCGCTCCATTATCTTCTCCAAGCTTTTAGCCGTGCAAAATACTGCTGGTGTTACTGCCTTTTTATTTGGAGCCCAGCATATTAACTGGGATGCAGGCACAATAAACGGATTATTTTATCATGATGGCTGGAAACGGTTTGAGGTGCCATTTCCCGATGTTATATATGACCGCATCCCAAACCGGCGCACAGAGAATATGCCGAAAATAAAAAGGGTGAAGGAGCGGCTCCAAAAGGATTACTTAATTCCATGGTACAATCCAGGATTCTTTAACAAGCTCGACATTTATGAACGACTGCTTCAGGAGAACAGTATTGCAGACTTTTTGCCAGAAACCCTTCCATTTACCTCCTTTTCCATCGTGGAACGAATGCTAGGAAACTATGGGCATATTTACATTAAACCGAAGAACGGCAGCCTTGGAAAAGGGATCCACCAAGTCATCTTTGATAAAAAAGATCAAAATTACTATATGCGCTTTAAAGAACAAAGCGGTGAGAAGCGGCTGCTGAAATTCGATACACTTGAAAAGCTCGTACAGCATATTACCGCAAAGCAAAACATTTCGAATTTGATTGTCCAACAAGGCATACATCTAATGCGCTCTGAACAAAAACCAGTCGATTTCCGTGTCCATACCAATAAGAATAAACAAGGAATTTGGGAAGTTACGGCCATCGCTGCAAAGATTGCCGGCGCTGGCAGTGCTACTACACATATGAACAGCGGCGGTATTGTCAAAGCAGTCGACGAGCTAACAGATCTCGATAAGGATCAGGAACTGCTTAAGGAAAAACTGATCAGCTCAGCATTAAAAATCAGCAAATCATTGGAAAAGCATACGGAGGGTACAATCGCCGAAATCGGCTTTGATATCGGAATTGACCGTAAAGGGAGAGTATGGCTGTTTGAAGCAAATTCAAAACCAGGGCGAAGCATCTTTAAGCATAGCTCCTTAAAAAAGGATGATTTGCTTACGAGAAGATTGTCATTAGAATATGCCGTCTTCCTGCATGAACAAAGCATCAAAAAGCCTGAGGACATTTACAGATGATAATCTATTATGATGGTAATGCAAAGTCATGGCATTCCAATCATTCTGGTTTCACATTAGGAAGCAATAACCAGCCGCTGTTGCCCTCATTCCCTTTTCCACTTGAATTTCTGTCATTTAAAATGATGACAAAGGGAAATAATATTGGGCCAATTGTCGGTATATTAACCTCCTATAATTCTAAAAACAAACTTATCGGCAATCGTCCCCTTTTCGAGAAGCTGCAAAGAGAATTAGATGCGTTCGGGGGGATGATTGTCATCTTTCCTCCCGAACAACTAACAAACATGAAAGTGGAGGGATTTACGTATATATCCTCTCAGGATAAATGGTTGCCCATTACAACCCCTCTTCCACATGTAATCTATAATCGTGTTCCGTTCCGCAAGACTGAGGAAGGCTATTCTTTTGCAGCAGCAATTGAGCTTATTAAAAATAATAGCCTTCCTTTTTTTAATCCGCACTTCATTAATAAGTACGAATTAAGCCAACTTCTCAAACAGGATAAAATGCTAAAAAACTGCCTTCCTGATACTGAATTGCTTCAATCAGAACAAATATTAACAGATTTCATAACAAAATATGGCTCAATTTATGTTAAGCCTGCAACTGGATCTAAAGGTAAGAATATTTACAGACTCAGCAAAAAAAAGGATCACACCATACTGTTGCAAAGTATTCAAGGAGAAGAGCATTTTTCCTCACTCCACGAAGTAGTTAATGATTATTTACCTATATGGATGACAAAAGAACATATTATCCAAGAGGAAATAAATGTGGACGTCTTTAATGGGCATCGCTATGACTTTCGGATACTTGCAACATTTCTTGATGGCAATTATGTACTGACAGGAGTTGGCATAAGGCAATCCTCACTTCAGGATGTCACTACACATGTGCCTGCAGGCGGAAAAATCATTCCTTATGAGCTTGTACAAAATCAGGAGCATGACCGTTTTTTTCAGCTTGCTGTTGAACATTGCGGTGCATTGTTAACAAGCAGGTTTGGCTTTTTCGGTGAATTTTCGATAGATGCCTGCATAGATAAAAATGGAAATTATTATATTTTTGAAGTAAATTCGAAACCAATGCTGTTTGATGAGCCTGAAATCGAAACAAACCGCTGCAGACAGCTTGCCAAGCTTTTCTATGAGCTATCCGGCTTTTAAGCAGCCAGAATGAAATATATCTTCCTGACACATTCTAACAGCAGGAGGGATAATGATGGACAAAAAATACGAAGACACTGGCTTTGAAGGCAGAGAAAAAGCTTATGTAGACATCGACAGAATGATAAATGAAGGCTTATCTGGCGGAAAAGTATTTCGACACGACAGCACCGCGAATATAGAAGAAGCACGAGAACTGGCAGAAGAAGACCCCCCACATGTTTCAGAGTGAATTAGCGGCAATGAAAAACACAGCTACATCAGGCTGTGTTTTTCATTGCCGTTTTTCTGTAACTATTATAAGATTATGGTAGCGATTTCATATAACTAAGATAGTGCAATTCACCCTTATAGGAGGGATAATGATGAAGCAAAAATTATTAACCTATTTTCATGGTGCAGTAGAGCAAACAACACCTCCTTCCGATTTCCAGCTTGATAGCTACCACTGGTTTCACATTGATGGGGAAAACGGGTGGTTTGGGTTTCAAAAAAACGAAATGGACCTTTCCCAATTCGATTTATTAAAAACCTTATTTAATCATTATTTACCAGAAGGAACAAAGGAAAATCGTGAAGAAGCTATGTGGAGCGAATATTTGTTTTTTGGCGGCATGCTTCCAGATAATCCTTGTGAAAACTTCCGAATCATCCAATTTCAAATAAATGATCCACATGTCGACAAAGACGCAATTGAAACTGTATTTAAAGGGTTTACCCATAGCAGCAGTATGGTGATCTGGAATGGTGGTAACAGAGGAATTATTGTAGAACGTAACGGAAATTTCCTTGAAGACGAGGAATATTCCTCTTTTGCAGAGGCTATCCAGTCTGATTTTTATTTTACAATAACCTTTTATATAGGCAAAGTTATGGCATTTCTTACAGAAAGTGCAGCAATATTCTCGCAAGAAAAAAGTTTTTTCACAGCAGGCTTGGCTATAAACCCTGGAGACAGAACTCTTTCTTTTGAGACAATTCTGCCCCACTTACTCATAAGCAGACTTGGTGACCAAGAACTGGAGCCCTTTAAAAAATGGTTTTCCATCCTGGAGGAAGATAAGGAATTGCTTCTCACGATAAAAACATTTATTGAAAACAATGGACATAATACTAATACAGCGAAAAAACTGTTTATCCACCGCAATACATTACAATATCGACTTGATAAATTCACTGAAAGAACAGGGCTGCCATTAAAAAACTATCATAACTTTTTTACAGCCTATCTTGCTTGTTTATACTTTAGCAATAAAAAGCCTAGAAATTAACAAACGATAAGAACATACGTTTCCATTTATTTACTGGTCAACTCTAACTTCCTATCATATAATAGAGTATTAGAATACTAACTTTTATGTTAGAAAGAAATGAGGATCAAAAGTTTGAAAGGTACAGCACATTCTTGTATTGGCGCAGGGGTCGGATTTGCAGTTGCCAATTATGTTGATGCCGCTCCATCCGCTACTCTTCTTTTAGTTGGAATCGGCGGTATTGCGGCACTTATGCCTGATATGGATATTGACGGTAAGCTGAGTAATAAAATAACAATATCCCATAAGGTATTTCGAGCAATTGCTCAAGCGGTTGGCGCGCTGATGATTTTATACAGTATTTATGCTGGAAACGAAACAGAGCTTTTGTTCAGTATAGGAGCAGGGCTTGCCATTATCCTGATTTCTTGTCTGATCAAGCAAAGGCATATGCTAACGATAACGGGGGCTGGTGTCCTGTTTGGCGGGATTTCTCTTCAGGAAACCTGGCTAATACTTTTGGCGATTTTCATTATTATTGCCTCCTTCACCCCACATAGAAGCTATACCCACTCCATTATCGGAACCATTTATTTTGCTTATATTTCGTTCCAATTTGCACAATCACTGCAAATGGATGGTGTTTATCTAACATGTTTACTTGCCTACATAAGTCATCTTGTCGCAGACATGTCCATTTTTCCCTTCAACAAAAGGGGCGTCAAATTATTTCTGCCATTGTCATCAAAGGATTTCTAAACGAAGAGGCTGGGACAAAAGTATGTGAATTATTGTAAAAACCGAACTATTTAATCGTATATCGATTTAATAGTTCGGTTTTTTAGTTTTAATACAATAATTAGAAATCTTAGTGAAATGGAGCGGAGGCCACTCGACTCCTGCGGGAAATAGAGGAAAGTATGAGACCCCGCAGGCGAAGACGAGGAGGCTCAGCTTCCTCCCCGCGGAAAGCGCGAGGACGAGCGCGTAATGAAACGAGCTAATTTTAACTCCAAATTCAATTTAGTCACAAGCTTCATTTTTCATTTTTTAAATATTGATGTAATTTTATTATTCGTGTTTAAAAAGGTTATCTTTTGTTTTGTCCCAACCTCTTTTCCAATATAAAGAAAGCGCTTTATGCAAATTGTTCAAAACAAGCTGTTATTTTTCATGCAAACCGCCGATGTGAAAACGTTATCAATCATGTTACATTATATATATCAAATAGCAGGGGGTATGGAACGATGGCAGAATTAGTATTGAAGAATATCTATAAAATATATGACGAAAAGGTAGAAGCTGTACGCGACTTTAATTTACATATTGAAGATAAGGAATTTATCGTGTTTGTCGGACCTTCAGGCTGTGGTAAATCTACAACACTTCGGATGATTGCAGGATTAGAGGATATTTCCAAAGGAGATTTCTTTATTGATGAACAGCGTGTCAATGACGTCGCTCCAAAGGATCGCGATATTGCAATGGTATTCCAAAACTATGCTTTGTATCCGCATATGACTGTTTACGATAATATGGCATTTGGATTAAAGCTGCGAAAATTCCCAAAAGCTGAAATTGATGAAAGAGTTAAAAACGCAGCGAGAATCCTTGGCTTAGAAGAGTATTTAAAGAGAAAACCAAAAGCTTTATCAGGTGGTCAGCGTCAAAGGGTTGCACTTGGCCGTGCGATTGTCCGTGATGCAAAAGTATTCCTTATGGATGAGCCGCTTTCCAACCTTGATGCTAAGCTTCGTGTACAGATGCGTGCAGAAATTTCAAAGCTTCACCAAAGACTGCAAACAACTACAATTTATGTAACACATGACCAAACAGAAGCAATGACAATGGCTACAAGACTTGTTGTTATGAAGGATGGCGTAATCCAACAGGTCGGCGCTCCAAAAGAAGTATATGAAAAGCCTGAAAATGTTTTTGTAGGCGGATTTATCGGATCACCTGCAATGAACTTCTTTACAGGAAAAATCACTGACAATAAATTAGAAATTGGCAATGCATCATTCGTTATCCCTGAAGGAAAGCTGAAAATTCTTCGTGAGCAAAACTACATCGGCAAAGAAGTTGTTTTCGGAATTAGACCAGAGGATATCCATGATGAGCTTGTATTCTTAAGCAGCTCTGAAAATACAAGCTTTGATGCTAGAGTAGATGTATTTGAATTGACTGGTGCAGAAAGCTTAGTCTACTCTACACTTGCTGGTAAAGAGTTTGTTGCACGCCTTGATTCAAGAGCTAATTTAGCAGCAGGAGCGACTGTACAATTAGGTTTTGACATGAACAAAGGCCATTTCTTTGACAAAGATTCAGAAAGCCGTATCCGCTAATACTGGAACATCATAAGTAGTTAAACTAGATTAAAACTGAACTATATTATCGAATGTCTATAATTCGATTAATAGTTCAGTTTTTTTAGTTTGTGTTTTCAATTTTAAATACAATAAATGAAAAATCTTAGTGGAATGGAGCGTAGGTCAAATCGACTCCTGCGGAGAATAAAGGACGATTCAGACCCCGCAGGTGAAGACGAGGAGGCTCAGCTTCCTCTCCCTGCAGCGAAATGAAATGAAATGAACTAATTTTAATGCCAAAATTCATTGAAATCATAAGGTCCAATGTTTCAAAGTTAAATGGTATTATATTTTTTAGTATGAAATGTTTTTGTCCTATCCCCCTTTTCTATTCCTGAATAAACACCAAATCCTCCAGCCCGCATGATTCGCATAATACAAGATGCGGACATAAATGCTTCTCTAAATCTGGATAGCCGTTCTCTAGCTTCATTTGATCAATTGGCATATACGCGCTGTAGTCATCATAATAATCCATGATTCTTCCCTTATCCTCTACCTGCTGTCCGCAATCCTTACAGACTTTATTAAGCTGTTCCAAGCCATTGCATAAAGGGCAAATATTCATTTCTACACCTCATTAATAAAAAGTTTCCGTTTATTTTCTGTTTGATCAGAAAAAACTATTCGAGATTGATAATTCTCCACACAGTTAATTGGAAGATATTTCATCAAAAAATAAATGCATAGAAAAGCTCCTGACAACCATAATAAGAGTACAAGCAGCGCATCAATGGACCATATCAAGCGATAGTAAGATTCTCTTACTAGCTGGTGCAACTCCAGCTGGTCCAACCAAAAAACTATTTATCAAGGAGCTGGAAACAAAATGGCAAACAACAATTCATCTAACAACCTTTTAGTACCAGGAGTATCTGAAGCTCTAGACCAAATGAAATACGAAATCGCATCAGAGTTTGGTGTTAACTTAGGTGCAGAAACAACTGCTCGCGCTAACGGATCTGTTGGTGGAGAAATCACAAAACGCTTAGTACAAATGGCTGAACGTCAACTTGGCGGTTCTCAATTCTAATTTGCAAAACTTAATATAAAATGGCAAGAAGCCCCCATTTAAATGGGGGCTTCAGCAATTTTTATGCTTCTCTTTAACCTGCTTTCGAACCTTGTTGAAGCTGGTACATTTGATAATATCTTCCTTTAAGCTCCATCAATTCTTCATGATTTCCTTTTTCAACTATTTCACCGTGATCAAGAACGATTATTTGATCGGCATTACGGATGGTAGAAAGACGATGGGCAATAATAAACGTCGTTCTTCCCTTTTTAAGTACCTCCATTGCCTGCTGAATAATCTGCTCTGTTTCCGTATCAATACTGCTTGTCGCTTCATCCAAGATAAGGATAGCAGGATCAAAGGCGAGTGCGCGTGCAAAGGAAATGAGCTGGCGCTGTCCACTCGACAACGTGCTTCCCTTTTCGATAACCGGTTCATCATAGCCTTTCTCCAGATTTTTGAGAACTCTGTCTGCTCCAACATCCTTTAATGCTTTTTCAACCATCTCTCTTGTAATGGCAGGATTGTTGAGCGTCACATTAGAGGCTATCGTTCCTTTAAAGAGAAACGGGTCTTGCAAAACGATGCCCATATGCTTCCTTAAATCTTGTCTCGACATTTCGGAAATATCCATACCATCAATCGTTATTTTCCCTGACTGAATATCATAAAAACGGAACAATAAATTCATAATAGAACTCTTGCCTGAACCGGTATGCCCAACAAGTGCGACCGTATCTCCGTGCTGCGCTTCAAATGAAATGTCTTTTAAAACATATTCATCCTCCTTGTAAGCGAAGTTGACGTGCTCAAAGGCAACATTGCCTTTATACCTCGTTATGCTAGGCTTAGCTACGTCAATACCGTCCTCACGAAGCAATTCAAATACTCTGTCACCTGCAACCAGAGCCTGCTCTAAATTCGCCAATTGGTTGACGATTCCCTGAACTGGCTGAAACAAACGGTTAATATAATCGACAAACGCGTAAAGAACACCTAATGAAATGGCAGAGGATACACTCAATGTCTGCCCTGCAACAAACCAGATAAATGCAACAAAAATAAGATTTCTGAGTACAGCGACTAAATTATGTGAAGTCAAGCTGTTCAAGTTCAACATCTTGTTCTGGTACTTAAAATGCTCTTCGTTTAAAGTCTCGAATTCACTAGAGGTTTGTTTTTCCTTGCCAAAGGCCTGAATGATATTCATCCCTTGAATGGATTCATTCACCATTCCGTTAATATCACTGATCCTAGCTCTAATAACATGGTTATACTTTGCTGCAAAACGTCTGTATCCGATCATCCATAAATAAAGGATCGGCAGAAGAACAAGACAGATTGCTGCAAGCTTCGCATTAAGGATAAATAATGCAACATATATGCCAATAATATAAATACCACTTGAAAAGAAGTTAGAAAGAACTGTCACATACAGCTCTCTGATTGCTTCTGTATCATTTGTTACCCTTGCAACAACCTTGCCTGCTGGCAGGTTATCGAAATATTTAATTGGCATCCGCTGAATTTGGGCAAATACGTCCTCCCTCATCTTCTGGATTATTCTGTTTGCTGATTTCTGCAAGTATAGATGCTGTCCATATTGAAACACGGAAGCTATAATAACAAGCCCGAAATAAAAGGCCAGCAGTTTAATAATCGAGGGCACTTCTAGTTTAAAGAATGCAAAGACTTCCTCCATACTGAGACGTGCTGCTTCATACTTAGCAACATCACCGCCTGAGGTAATGGTCAAAACCCCATCTTTATAGCTTCTTTCTCCATCAAAGCTAATATCTTCTTGGATAAACAAAAAGTTTCTTCCGACTTGAAAAATCCTCGCATCTGCTGTATCACTTTCTCCTGTCGGCTTAACTTTCGTGTACAAATTACCATCATACTCGACTGCTCCTGTAGTTGAGGTAGTTTCGTACCATTTATTTTCAATCCCCATAATATGGTCATCGATAATTTTTTTGGCGATAAACGGCCCAGCTAAATCTGCAACAACCGCTATCGTCAGCATGATGAGAGCGAATATTATTATTTTTTTAAATTGTAATGCATATTGAAGTAATCTTCTTCCAGTGCTCATGCTTGCACCTCAATCCCTGTAGACTGTGCCGTTTTCGTTTGCTGAATTTCAAACTGCTCTTTATACCATCCGTTTTTCTGCAGCAGCTGTTCATGTGACCCATGCTCTATAATTTTCCCATCCTCTAGGACGATAATTTGGTCTGCATGCTGAACCGCTGTCATTCTATGTGTTGTAATAATTGTCGTTTTACCTGAACGTTCTTTTTTAATATTTTGGATAATATTCTGTTCTGTTTTGGCATCAACTGCAGATAAGGAATCGTCCAAAATTAGAATTTCAGGATTTCTTATTAAAGCTCTCGCGATAGAAATTCTTTGTTTTTGCCCGCCAGATAATGCAACACCCTTTTCTCCTACTAGCGTTTCCAACCCTTCTGGAAGCATCTCAATATCCTGGTTAAATGAGGCTAAGCGAATTGCTTCCTCTAGCTGCTCCTCTGTTGCACTCTCCAAATTTCCAAATAGAATATTATCTTTCACTGTTTTTGAGAATAGAACATGATCTTGCGGCACATAGCCAATCCAGCTACGGAGCTTTTGCAAATTTATTTCGTCAATGCTCGTGCCATTGATGGAGAGTTCTCCTTGTCCTTTTGGGTACTCTCTCAGCAGCTGCTTTACTAGTGTCGTTTTACCGCTACCGGTCTTCCCGACAACCCCAATTGTTTCGCCTCTGTTAATCCGCAAATTAATATCATTAAGATTAGTTACGGCAGAAGACGGATATTGGAATTGTACGGAATCAAATAAAATAGCGTCAGGAACAACTAATTCATTACTTGCGCTAGGATTTAAGACATCTGGCTTATAATCTAATGTTTCCTGCACCCTGTCTAATGAAGCGTTTCCTCTTTGCATGACATTCATTAATTCACCAATAGCAAACATCGGCCATACTATCATTCCAAGGTAGACGTTAAAGCTAACAAGCTGGCCAATGGTTATTTGCTGCTGAAAAACAAGATAGGACCCGTAACCCAAGCCAATAATATAGCTTAACCCGACAAGAATACGAATCGTCGGTTCAAATAAAGAATCAATCTTCGCAACCTGAATGTTTTTGTTATAAACATCCTCTGTCATCTGATGAAATTCTTTTTCATCATCCTTCTCCAATACATATGCCCGAATAACACGGACACCACCGATTGACTGAAGAACACTATCATTTAAGTCTCCAAAAGCATCCTGAGCCTCTGTAAATCGTTTATGAATTCGATCACCGTATATTTTCATGATGATAGCCATAATTGGTAGCGGCAATATCGCTGCAAGTGTCAGCTTCCAGCTTACTAAAAGACACATCGTAATAAGAATGGTAATCATAAACGCTGTAGAATCAATCAATGTTAATATTCCGAATCCTGCTGTAATACTGATTGCCTTCAAGTCATTTGTCGCCCTTGCCATTAAATCACCAGTACGGTTCTTTTGAAAAAATGTCGGTGTCATTTTAAGCAAATGTCCCATAAAATTGCTCCGCAGCTTTCGCTCTAACACAAAAGCGCCACCAAACAGCTTATACATCCAAAAATAGGTTATTGCGTATGAGCTAATTGTGATTATTGCTACCGCAGCAATATATTGCATTGTCTTTACGCTTGTCAGCGAACCTACATTTATTTCGTCAATAAACATTCCTAGAATTTGCGGCGGCAAAATATCAATAACCCCCACAAGGATAAGTAAGGTGATGGCTATCGTATACCTTTTCCAGTGTTCTTTAAAAAACCATTTTAATTTAAATAAAATTGAAAACATATTTTTCTCCCCTCATCTCACAAAACTTAACTAGCCGCTTTCCAGATCCATTCTGTTTGCTCCATAACTTCTGCTACCTACAATCATTAACATCTTCCTCCTTAGATTTTCAGTAATATATATAGAAAAGAGGCAAATTATTATTTCCCTCTATTTCTCGAACACAAAAAAAGAGACAGACCGCCCCATGCGATCTGTCTCTTTTGATGCTTGCCATTTACATAATAGCCTTAAAGTCGGCAATTATCCTTTGTGCATCAATTATCCAGATAGAAGCAAAGGCCACTGATATATACAATTCCCAGGTTGATATCCATCATTTTGTTGTTCCACATATCAGTCGCCTCCCTTCTTTTCATTAATTTTCCAATATAATATAATTGAAGATTAACATGCTAAAATATTAAAGTCAATTGCTAATATTTCGACAAATAATGCTTATAATTGGAAACCTACTACCTCCCCCCCTACTTCAGTATATTTATTCCTCCTTAAGTCGGAGTTACTTTAGTATTTAAGTCACAATTTATCTAAATAACGTTTAACCAACTGCCATTCGGGTACTTGATTGTTACATACAAATAAAAATAATGGACGATTATCTTTAAAATAACATGTAGAAAAAAGGAGCGATAATAATGGAGACATTTTTGAAAAGGGTAACTCTTCATGAAAATATGACGGTAAAGGATATTCTTTCCTTTTACGAGGCAACAAAAAAATTCAATGTGAAATGTCAGCTTTTATGCAGCAAACACGTCGTGGAAACAACTAGCCTTCCGAAGCTTGTTTCTTTTTTCTTAACAGCAGGCTCAAAGCAGGACATCCAAATTAAATTAGAGGGAACACAGGCAAGTTCTTTCTGGAAGAGCCTTAAGGAAAACTCCTTTGTAAAGGCCTATAACCAAAATGGCATAGCTTAAATAAGAAAAAGCTTGAAATGCAACCATTTCAAGCCTTTTTTATTTGCATTAGAAACTAATTAACCATCATGAATGCAAGGCTATTACTGTGCTGTTGACAACTCCTGGAATCGCTCCATCGACTCTTTTTCATCAAAGCTTGAAAAGATGCGGAAATGATCTTCATCAATAATTCTGAAATGCTGGCTGATGATGTTCTGCTGAAGAATAAACCCGTTTTTCCTATCCGCTTCACGCCACCATACTTTACCGCCAAGTGTTTTTTCCTTTCTGTAATCCATGCCGTCACGTGCTACTGTTTCTAACACTTCTAACGGCTCATTTCCAAATAAGAAACGCACTGTTTCTGTTTCTCTGAATAAAGCGCAAACTGCCACAACAGTTGACCAGCCTGCATACAATCTGCCTTTTTCAATTTGAACGAGAGTTTTTTTTGAAAGACCAATAACCTCAGCCATCTTGTCCTGAGTGTAGCCTGCCTCAGTCCGTATTAAGCGCATTTTTTCCGATACATTAAAAATAATCTCTTCTCTTGTCAAAATGCATTCATTCCCTTATAAGTTATGTGTAATTTTACACTGTTATTTTTATTATAAGCCTATAAAAGGCAAATTTCAATTTTTAGCTTGGTGAATTTAAGTGTAATTGTTATGGGAAGAAAAAATGCCTGCTAAATAGCAGACATATTTCTTTAATGCTGTTTGTAATTTTTCAATATATCCTGCAGCTTTTCTCCATGTTTAACCATTTCTTCGGCAGCATTTGTTACATTTGCGATTGCTGTAATTTGTTCGTCTGTTGAAGAGGCTACTTCCTCGACAGATGCTGCGTTTGATTCAGATACAGCTGAAATAGCTGTAATAGATTGGAGAATATGACTATTCTGCTCTACTATTGTCTTAAGCTCTGCACCAAGATCTTGGACTGCATGAATCGTTTCATTAACAGCTGAGGATATGTTTGTGAATTCATTTTCAGTGCCATTAACCGCATTATTTAATTCCTCTGATTGTGTAGTAGTTTCAAATAATGCCTGGACTGTTTTTTCCGTTTCCTTTTCAATCGACTGAATCATTTCCTGAATTTGCTTTGTCGCAAGGTTTGTTCCTTCGGCAAGCTTTCTGACCTCACTTGCTACAACGGAGAATCCTTTGCCATGCTCACCTGCTCTGGCTGCTTCAATACTTGCATTCAATGCAAGCAGGTTCGTTTGATCTGAAATTCGGTCAATTGTAACGGTAATATTGGATATATCGAGAATCTTTGTATAAAGGCTCGATATTCCAACACTCACTTCGTCTGTAGCCCTTTTTGCAAGCTCATTCGATTTTTTCAGCTGATTGATCATTTCTTGACCTTTTTTGGTTGCCGACTCTGAAACTTGAGCAGCATCCTTAATTTGATCATTTTTTTCATTCATTTTATTAATAGAATTATTTAATCTACCCATTTCCTTGTTTACGTCTTCTAATTCAGCCGCCTGCTCTCCAGCTCCATGAGCCATATCTCCCATTGCTCTGCTTATTTCCTCTGAGCTTGCAGACGTTTGCTCAGCAACTGCTGATAATTCTGCAGACGATTCAAGAATCAAATTACTGATATCACTGCTTTGACCAAGCAAATACTCAAGCTGGCCTTTTAAGCTTTCTATACTCAAAGCTAGCTTGCCAACTTCATCCTTAGAAGTATGAGAGAGCTCCTGTACGTTCAGATTCCCCTCAGATAGTCTCATGAAGGATTCGCTTACATTTGCTAAAATCACAAATTTCCTTCTCCACGCTATGTAGAATACTACCGAAAGTACCACTGCTGAAATTATTACTGCTGCTCCAATCAAAGCAAGAGGCTGTGTAAAGCCATTCTGAAACGCATAATATCCAGCCATACCAGAAGCGGCTGCACCAACAAGGATAACTATAAATACAAGTGCCACCATTTTCGCCAATAAGCTTTCCCTCTTTTTCACTACCATCTATCTCCCTTCTAGCATACTGTTACTATCGAGGCACACCTCAACAATAAAGCGTTATCAAATTAACTTACTATAAAAAAACAACTACTTATTTACTAAGTCTATCGGCTTATAAAAACAATTATTAAGCTGTTTTTGAATTTTTTTCTTCCTTTGAAGCATTTGCCCATTATGTTCAAACGGCGGCTTTTTTTATATCACCTGCTGTTAAGGTCGCATAAGCTAAAGGGAAAATGATCATTTAAGGAAGGGAGTGAACTCCCATTTTGCATATACCCGTAGATCAAGAAACCCATATTCGTATGCTGCTTTTACAGGACAGCAATGAACTGTTTCAACTTATTGACCAAAACCGTACTTATTTAAAGGAATGGCTTCCATGGATCGATCATATTATCTCTCCTTATCAATATCAGTCAATCATTCCAGATTGGCATAAGCAGCTTTCGGACAATAATGGCTTTCAAGCAGGAATTTTTCACAGAGACAAACTTGTTGGCATGATTTCTCTTCAGCAGCTTGATTGGATGAGCAGGCAAGCAAGCATAGGCTACTATTTAGGAGAATCTGTGCAAGGAAAAGGAATTATGACTAAATGTGTTGCTGCTGTCTTAAATCACGCTTTTTATTACTTAAACCTTAATCGCATTGAAATCCGGTGTGGTATCAACAATGTCAAAAGCCAAGCTATTCCTAAAAAGCTCCACTTTAGAAAAGAGGGTATTATTCGAGATGGAGAATGGCTTTATGACCATTACCATGATTTATATTTATACAGCATGCTTGAACGAGAATGGACAGCACTACACCAACGTAAATAATTCTCTTTTTTCCCCTTTCTATTAACTTTAAAAAGAAAAATGTTTAAAAAAACCCAAAATGCGCTAATAGTTTAATGATGTGATAAACCTTAGGCTAATTCATACTAGGAATGATTCATTTGGTGTACACTAATACAAACTTACGTATATGTAGGATTAGCAGCAAAGATAATAACGAATGGTGTTGAGCGCAATGATAGTATCAAATCTCCTGCTTATTTTTGTATTAATAGCCTTCTCGGCCTTTTTTGTTGCAATTGAATTTGCCATGGTTAGAGTAAGACCAAGCCGGCTCAACCAGCTGGTGGCTGCAGGACATAAAAACGCTGCTTCAGCCAAAACGATTACAACCCATTTAGACAGCTACCTATCCGCATGCCAGCTTGGAATAACTATTACCTCGCTCGGCCTTGGCTGGTTAGGTGAGCCAACTGTACTAAAGTTAATGGCGCCTGTTGTGGAAAAGCTGCAGCTTCCTGATTCTGCCGCACACATTATCTCATTTGTGCTGGCATTTTCAATTGTAACTTATATTAATGTTGTGATTGGTGAGCTTTTTCCAAAGTCGATTGCAATCGGATATGCAGAAAAAGTGACATTGTCTTTGTCTAAACCACTGATCATATTCTACAAGGTGACCTTCCCTTTCATATGGGTATTGAATAATGCGGCAAGGTTAGTAGCCCGCCTATATGGTGTCAAAAGCACAGACGCAAACGAAAATGCCCTTTCAGAGGAAGAGCTTCAGCTCATTTTGAAGGAAAGCTACCAAACTGGGGAAATAAACAGGACAGAGTACCGCTATGTCCAGCGAATTTTTGAATTTGATAACAGGATAGCAAATGAAGTGATGGTTCCACGGACAGAAATGGCTGTCTTGTCCGAGGATATGTCTCTTAAGGATGTCATCAGTTCCATCAGCTCCCAACGCTACACAAGATACCCGATTACAAAGGATGGGGATAAGGATGCTGTCGTCGGGTTTATTCATGCAAAACAAATTTTGACTGATTGTATAAGACAGAATTGTATGGAAGAAACTCCATTAAAAGAATATATACAACCGATTATTCATGTAATGGAAACAATTCCTATCCAACTGCTTTTATTAAGAATGCAGAAGGAACGAATCTCCATCGCGATTCTCCATGATGAGTTTGGAGGCACAGCTGGACTTGTTACTGTTGAGGATATACTGGAAGAAATAGTTGGTGACATTATGGATGAATTTGATGTAGATGAATTACCATCCATTCAAAAAATTAGTGATAGCCATTATAGGTTTGATTCCAAACTCCTTCTAAATGAAGTAAGTAACCTGCTTGGCATTTCGATAGAAAATGACGGAGTTCATACAATTGGCGGGTGGCTTCTTTATAAAAAGCCTGATATAAGTCTAGGTGATTCAATCGAATACGAAGGCTATTATTTTAAAGCAATTGATTTTCAAAACGGACACATATCTTCTATTGAAGTAACAAAAGAGGCATAGCATTACATAAAATCGGCAGCCTCTAATATGGCTGCCCTTTAATCGTGGGAAAATGTCTTTTTTACCTTAAACATATTTTAGCATCACTCACATAAAATATTATATAAGAGCCATAATTATTTAAAAAACTGAAAATTGAGAAATTGCACCGTTTGACTGCGCAGTTTGGCTTAAAGTATAATTATTAATACATCTAACGGAAAGATTGAGGTGGTAAGATGGGATCGTAAACCTAAAAAGAACCTCTGATTCTTTTCCTATAATTGATCATATCCTAAAACCTACAATCAGCATTCTAACAAACTGGAATAGATCGGTATATTAAAAGAAATCAGAATAGCAGCAGACCTATATACGTACAGCCATAAAAAACTTAATACATGTATTAATCAGGAGGTGACTCCTTACTCGCATCCGCGGGATAGGGAAACTTATTGGACATATTTAACTTGGTTATAATAGCCATTTTGATTGCTTTTACTGCATTTTTTGTAGCTTCAGAGTTTGCTATTATCAGAGTGCGCAGTTCTAAAATCGACCAGTTAGTGGAGGAAGGCAACAAAAATGCCATTGCTGCAAAAAAAATCATCACACATCTTGATGAATATTTATCAGCATGCCAGTTAGGCATTACTATTACTGCACTTGGAATCGGCTGGCTTGGGGAGGAAACGATACATGAAATACTTTCTCCATTATTCCAACTGATCCACATTCCAGAAACAGCTGTGACCATTATATCCTTTTCTTTATCATTTGCCATTATTACATTTCTTCATGTAGTAGTGGGAGAATTGGCTCCGAAAACATTTGCTATTCATAAAGCTGAGGCAATTACCTTATTATCAGCAAGACCATTAATTGCTTTTTATAAGGTTCTCTTCCCATTTATATGGGTCTTGAACGGATCTGCCAGAGTTATTACACGCATGTTTGGACTTAAGCCCGTTTCTGAAAATGATTTAGCTCATTCGGAGGAAGAACTTCGCATCATTGTCTCTGAAAGTTTTAAAAGCGGCGAAATAAACCAATCAGAGTTTAAGTATGTAAACAAAATTTTCGATTTTGATGATCGAATTGCAAAGGAAATTATGGTTCCGCGCACGGAAATCATCTCATTGGAACAAGCAAGCTCCCTTGATAACTTAATGGAAGTCATTCAAGGTGAACAGTTTACAAGATATCCAATTACAGATGGTGACAAGGATCATATTATTGGCATGATTAACGTCAAGGAAATCATGACTGCATTGATTCGCTCAAAAGACTTGAGTGCCAAAAAGCTAGATTCGTATATTCGCCCTGTCATCCGTGTTATTGAAACCATTCCAATTCACGATCTGCTTGTCAAAATGCAGAAAGAACGAATTCATATGGCGATATTGATGGATGAATACGGCGGTACTTCAGGCTTAGTCACTGTTGAAGACATTATTGAAGAGATTGTCGGCGATATTCGTGATGAGTTTGACATGGATGAAATTCCAAGCATTCAAAAGGTAAAGGAAAATCACTTTATCCTTGATGCAAAGCTGTTGATTACCCAAGTTAACTCCCTTCTTTCCATCGAATTGGATGATGAAGACATTGACACATTGGGCGGTTGGATTCTTACATCCAACTATGATGCAACAGAAGGAGACATTCTTACATTTGATTCCTATAGCTTTAAAATAATCGAAATGGAAGACCATCATATCAGATATGTGGAAGTAATGAAGATGCGTGAAGTTGAAGAACTTCCAGAAACCGCAGGTCAAAGGCAACTTGCTCAATCTGCTGTGTCCACATCTGAAGCCGAAATAGTATAAAAAAAGGAGGGACAAATCCCTCCTTTTTTTCATAGCTTATTCTCCATTTCCAACGGTTTCGTCAAATTTATAACCTACTCCCCAGATCGTATGGATAAACGGCTGCTCCTTTGTGCCAATCTTATTGCGGAGCCTTTTAATATGCACATCTACCGTTCTTTCGTCTCCATAAAATTGATAACCCCATACTCGGTCCAACAGCTGCTCTCTTGTAAATACCTGCTTAGGATTGCTGATTAAATAATATAGGAGATCAAATTCCTTTGGAGTTAAGTTGGAAAGCACCTTGCCATTGTAAATAACTTCTCGCGTTTCCTTGCTGATTTTGAAATGCTCGCTTGTCAGGAAGTTTGAATCCACTTTACTGACAGCATCCTTTTGATAACGGCGGGTAACTGCCTTAATTCTTGCCATCAGCGTTAAAGGGCTGAAAGGCTTCGTTACATAATCATCTGCACCCATTTCGAGACCTAACACTTGATCTGACTCACTGTCTTTGGCTGTCAACATAATAATAGGTACAGAGCTGACCTCTCTTATCCTTCTACAGATAGTGACTCCTTCCATTCCAGGCAGCATCCAGTCAACAATGATGATATCCCAATCCTGGTTCTCTAGAAAAAAATCAAGCGCTTCTTTACCATTATGTATAAACTTTCCATCATAATTTTCCTTTAGAAAAAACATCTCCAGCATGGAGCATACACTTTCATTATCCTCTATAACTAATATCTTCATATTCATTCATCCTCACGGCATTGACATGCTTTTTACTATTCTCTATTATAGCAAAAAAAGACTATAAGCATTACTTACATAGAAAAAATCCCTTTAAGGATGGACCTATAGTGTTGAATCTAAAAAACTGCAGGCAACCTAAAGTTTGCCTGCAGTTTTTTAGATTTATATCCAAGTTGTTGTCTTTTCTAATGGAAGCCGGTCTGTTTCTCTTCCAGGTGCAGCTGCTTTACCAACAGTAATTAGCATTAGCGGCAAGTAGCGTTCAGAGATTTGGAACTCCTCAACGAACTTTCCACGGTTGAATCCGCCAATAGCACATGTATCCAGTCCTTTTCCTTTCGCTGCAAGCATCAATTGCATAGCTGCCAAGGAAGCATTTGAGTTTGCCGCATCCCTAGGATATACGTCGTTTGAATAAGCTCCATTAATTTGTCCTTTAATGACTTCTGCAAGCTCTTCTTTTATTCTGCCTTTTTCAATATCCTGACCGAATACTTCTTCTGCGTTTTTATCTGCTTCTAAGTCACCAAGTATTGCGATAACACAGGATGATTGTGTTATTTGCTGTTGATTAAAAGCTATTGGAAGAAGTCTTTCCTGAGCTTCTGTTCCGTGAAAAACAACAAAATGCCAATGCTGCAGATTCCAAGCAGACGGCGCTCTTCCTGCCAGCTCGAGTAGCTCCTCAATTTCTTGCTTCGATAATTGATGGCTCTCATCATAAACCTTCACTGCTCTGCGTGCTTTTAATATATCCAAAAATTGCCCACTGCTAATTTCTGTAGTCATTGGTTCCCTCCATAAATACTTACTTTTTGTAACTAACTTATTAATGAAATAATAACCTTGAAAACTTTTTTCGTCAAGAATAGAATATGATATACATACACTGTTGTTTATATGGAATAAGACCTTCCATACTTTACTTATACAAGGAGAAATCATGATTGAGATTATTGCACTAACAAAAAACAAAACAATTGAAACTGGTCTGACAATGGAGGATTGGAAGAAAGGGACATATGAATGGTATTGGATTGATTTTCATGCGCCTGATGATAAGGAAGTCGATTATTTAAGGAACCCCCTTCAATTCCATCCCCTTTCAATTGAAGATTGCCTCCATAATTTGCAACGACCTAAAATAGACTATTTTGATGAATATACTTTTTTTGTAACACATAGCCTCGAAGCGAAAACATTTGCGAAAGAAGAGCTTAATCTTTTTGTTGGTGATAATTATATCGTCAGCTTTCATAAAAAGCCTTCCATCGAGGTTCAATATGTTGCTAAAAAGCTTTTAGGTGATAAATCTCCAGCTAAGTGGAGCCAATTTACGGTGTTGTATGAATTACTAGACCATCTTGTCGATAACTATATCCCAATTATCTATGAAATTGAGGATTTTTTGAATGAAATCGATGAAAACACTGACAACAAATCAATGGAAGTATTGCTAGACGACCTTTATGACACAAGACACCGCCTATTATCAGTTCGCCACACTGTTGTGCCGATGCGTGATCTCCTTTATACATTGCTGAATACGAAAAAGCTGACAGCCGTGTCAAATAAGCGGGAATATTACTCCGATATTTATGACCACCTGCTAAAGCTGACAGAGGTAATCGAGTCAAACAGAGAAATGACAGCGGATATTAGGGATAGTTATCTATCTTATAATGCCCACCAATCTAATCGCATTATGCAAATCCTAACAGTGATTACGACCATCTTTATGCCTTTGAGCTTTCTTGTAGGCCTTTATGGTATGAACTTTCAATATATGCCTGAGCTCGCTTGGAAATATGGCTATTTCACCTTATTAGGCATTATGGCTACAATCGCAGTTTGTATGTTTGTATTCTTCAAAAGAAAAGGCTGGTTTAAATAAGCTATGCAAATCAACTTCGAATTGAAGGTTGTTGATTTGCTTTTTTCTCTTTTTGCAGTTCAGAACAATGCCAAACATAACATTCGTATGGTAAAATAATGATATCCCCTTTATTTTGAGTATCCCCATGACTCATTGCCTTTTCTATATTTTTAAAATTCATAAAATTCTACATAAAGATTGGAGGAAACTAAATGGAAGCACCGCAACTCGAAACGTCTATTGGCGATCAAAAACCTCAGCATAAAGTGCTGCCAAAAAGCGTGTTATTAAAAAGAGGGCTTTTTATCATTTTAGGAAGTGTCATGATGGGTGTTGGCATTGAGGAATTCCTCGTTCCTAACCAAATCCTTGATGGAGGAATTGTCGGCATTTCCATTATCCTTTCCCACTTGTTTTCCATTAAGCTCGGTTTCTTCATTTTCCTGCTTAATATTCCATTTTTCTATATTGGCTATAAACAAATCGGAAAGACTTTCGCCCTCTCTACTTTGTTAGGAATCACCGTATTATCCATAACCACCATTCTGCTTCATGATGTTCCAGTATTTACGGAGGATCTGCTCTTAGCAACCGTCTTTGGGGGAATTATATTAGGTGTCGGTGTGGGAATTGTTCTCCGCTTTGGAGGGTCTTTAGACGGCACCGAAATCCTGGCACTTCTTTTTAGCAAAAAGCTTCCCTTTTCAGTCGGAGAAATCATTATGTTTTTTAACTTTTTTATTTTCATTACAGCAGGTTTTGTTTTCACATGGGACAGAGCAATGTATTCCATTATTGCTTACTTTATCGCCTTTAAGGTTATTGATATTGTAATAGCAGGTCTTGATGAGTCGAAATCTGCCTGGATTATCAGTGACCATGCTGAAGTTATTGGCGAAACCATTATTGCTAGATTAGGACGAGGGGTTACTTATCTTAAGGGAGAAGGTGCTTATACTGGTGATAATAAGAAGGTCATTTTCTGTGTCATTAACAGGCTTGAGGAAGCAAAGCTGAAATTGATTGTAGAAGAACTAGACCCGACGGCCTTTCTTGCTGTAGCTAATATCGCAGAAGTCCGAGGCGGCCGCTTTAAGAAAAAAGACATCCATTAATAATCTTCAAAAGAAGAGCTTCGCCTAAGCTCTTCTTCTTTTGTTTAACTTTCCTGCCTGCAAATCGTCTATTTAACTTTATATTTGTCAACACTTGAAACAGGCTATTATTTGATTCCGTTTACAAGCATCGTTAGAATATGACTAAAGAAAATAAATGTATAAAGGGGGAGAAAATTTGAAAAAGAATGCAACCATCTACATCCTTTCGCTTTCTTCACTCGTTTGTTTGATGTGGATGCTTGGTCTCGGCTGGGTACTTGTCGATTATGCACAAGGCTCAAAAAAGGAACTGAACACACCTAATACACTTACAGCAAAGGCACCTTCTGGCGGTGTCCAGCTTCTTGCATTAGGAGATTCACTAACAAGAGGAACAGGTGATCAGGCTGGAAAAGGTTATATCGGCTACCTGAAGGACAAGCTTGCAGAGAAAACAAATGAGAAAATTACTCTAACAAATTACGGTGTTAAAGGCGCAACCTCTAAGGAACTTGCTGTACAAATCAAGCAGCAGGAAATCCAAAGACAGGCAAAAAATGCTGATATTATTTTTATTACAATCGGCGGGAATGATTTGTTCCAAGGCGGGGAAACCCTTTCCCATATTGACGACAATACCATTGCTGATCTATCTGCATCTTATAATCAAAACTTGAAGGAAATATTAACTACCATCAGATCTACTAACAAGGAAGCACCAATTTACTTGATCGGTCTTTACAACCCATTCAGCGATTTGGAAAACAGTGAAGCTACATCCAAAATTGTCCGTGATTGGAATTATGCAAGTGCTGAAACAAGCTCTGCCTTTGCAAAGACAATTTTTGTTCCTACATATGATATTTTCCAGCAAAATGTACAGACTTATCTTTATTCAGACCACTTCCATCCTAACAAACAGGGGTATGAATTAATGGCAGATAGAGTTGCTTCCTTAATTTCATGGGAGGTGGAGGAAAATTGAGTGAGACTACCTTATCGGTTAGAAATTTAACCAAAACAATCGGAAAAAGACAGATTATTAAAGATATCAGCTTTGAACTGAAAAGCGGTGAGGTGTTTGGCTTTCTCGGACCGAACGGTGCCGGAAAGACAACAACAATTCGGATGCTCGTCGGTTTAATTAAACCTACATCAGGTTCCATTCAAATATGTGGATACGATGTAAAAAAGGATTTCTCTAAAGCGATGGAAAGACTCGGATGTATTGTAGAAAACCCAGAGCTTTATCCCTATTTAACAGGCTGGGAAAACCTGCAATTTTTTGCCCGTATGCTAAAGGGCGTTGATGACAAAAGAATACAAGAAATTGTGGAGCTTGTTGGGCTGAAGGAAAGAATTCATGACAAGGTTAAAACATACTCCCTCGGAATGAGACAAAGGCTGGGAATAGGCCAAGCTCTGTTAAGCAGACCTAAGGTTTTAATCCTGGATGAGCCTACAAACGGCTTAGACCCGTCTGGTATAAGGGAAATGCGGCAGTTTATTCGCTTTCTGGCAAAGGAAGAAGGATTGAGCGTTTTAGTTTCAAGCCATCTCCTTAGTGAAATCCAATTGCTGTGTGACAGGGTTTCCATTATATTGAGCGGGAAAATCATTCACACAGAAACCGTTCATTCCTTGCTGACAGCACAGGAAAAGATATTTTGGCGTTTTACTCCAATGGATGCTGGTGTGGAAATACTAAGAAGTGTCTCACCATCTGTCAAAATTGATGGAGATACAGTAATCACTCCATTTATTGAAGAAGAAGCGGGCCAGTGGAGCAGGCTGTTATTCGAGGCAAATGTACAAGTAAAGGAAATGAACAGACAAATCCCTTCCTTAGAGCATCTCTTCCTTGAGCTGACAGGAGGTGAGTCTATTGAGTAAACTTGTTTACAATGAAATGCTTAAGCTCGTTAAAAGCAAGCGGCTGTTTGTTGTTACATTGATTATCGGCATCATGATTGCTATGTTCACATATGCACAGTTTAGAGAAATGGAAAATGTGAAGAAACGCTTAGGGGATGTTGACTGGCGCACTACCTTGCAGCAATCAATCATCGATACACAAAACAGGATTGGCTCAAGCGGTATTTCAGATGAATGGCGAAACCAACTAAAGGTCCGCATCAGTCAATCTCAATATTATCTTGATCATGACATCAATCCGCAAGAACCAGGTGCTCCAACATTCCTTCGTGTTTTTCTAGATAACTCGATGCAGCTGTTACTGCCATTAATGGTGATGATTGTCGCTGCTGACCTTGTTTCATCTGAGCGAAGTATCGGCACCATTAAGCTGCTCTTAACACGGCCAGTCCGCCGTTGGAGGATTTTGCTCAGCAAATACATTACATTGGTTTTGTCCATTTCGTTCATTCTCTTTATGTTCGGATTATTCGCTTATATTATCAGTGGACTATTCTTCGGATATGTAGGCTGGACAGCTCCTATTCTTACCGGATTTACAGTTGAAGCAGGCGAGCTAAATACTGCCGGAGTCCATCTTGTACCACAATGGCAATATATAATGATGGTATTTGGACTAGCCTGGTTTGTTTCCCTCGTTGTTGGTACTCTATCCTTTATGCTGTCAATCCTGATTAGGAGCACAGCTGCTGGAATGGGAGTAATGCTTGCATTTTTAATTTCCGGGACAATTATCAGCAATATCGCTTCCTCTTGGGAGTCTGCAAAGTATTTGTTCATGGTAAACCTGAGGCTCACAGACTACTTGCAAGGAAATATCCCCCCTATTGAAGGAATGTCCTTGCCCTTTTCCTTGACTGTACTGGCAATATGGGGAGCAGCAGCATTAGTCATTTCCTTTTTCACCTTTACTAAAAAAGATATATATTAAAAAAATCTGGGATCCCCAGATTTTTTTTTATGGCTGATCAGGTTCACTCACAGTCAAAGAGATGAACTTTTCATTTTCTAAATCATGCTTTATTACTACTTGTACTGTTTTTTCTTTGCTGTTTTCCTTAACAATGAACTGAAAGCTGTCTTCCACTTCCATTGTTGTGATTTTCTTTCTGCCCATATACTTATAGTCAGTAACTGCTTGATCTGGATAATCTGCTTTGACTACAGCAATAGCAATGCTACCGTATTTTTCATAATCCGATTTTTGAACCGCAATATTATGAGATGGAAATAAGAATGCCATAATTAGTATGGATGCAACTAATATAGGAAAAGCCCGATTCTTCATGTTAACCTCCTAAAACCTTTTTTCCTATTATCTGTAATCCAAGTTCTTTTTATGTACATTCTCCAATTGTTTTGCTTCTTGAAGCAAAACCTCTGTCACATTCCTATTTCGTTGCCATTCCTCTGCAAATGTGCCGAGAGGAGGACTAGTCTCTTCAACAGCAGGACATATTTCAATTGTAAAAGCAGGCAAATGATATGTGGTAATAAACCAGTCCGTGTAGCCTGCTCCAATGGCATCTGGGTCTGGTTTGCCAAGCTCATACCCTGTTGTTGCTGCTAATTTAGAGGCAATCGCCCTGTCCCTTTCACTGTTCTCCTCATTGTTGTACTGCCAGAATATTTCTTGTCCTGATGAATGATAGGCTACAGCCAAAGTTGGCTTTATTTTGTCTGTTAAGCTGACAATTGCTTGAACCTCTTTGGCCTCAAGCGGTTTTTCTCCTTTATAGTTTTTAAAGGAAGGTTTTGGACTTTCCCCCTCCAGCTCCTCCCAGCCTGCAGGGTATTGACGGTTCAAATCAACTCCCCTTCCATTGCTCTTCCAATGAGTAAAATCTTTAGAACCTTCATTCATTTTTTTAATAGCCATGCGTGAAAACAATGGAAATTTCCGAACCTCCCCCTGCTGAATGATAACCCCGTCTGGATTAAGCATTGGAACAAACCAGATCGAATAATCTCCCATCCTATTGTAAAGATCCTCTTCTTTTACTTGGTTCTCGACCATTTTCATCACCATGAGTGCTGTGATCCATTCCCTGCCATGATGGGTTCCACTTATCAAAATGGATTTTTTTCCTGTCCCTACTTTTATTCCATACAGCTTTCTGCCGTATTCAGAATAGCCAATTGTATGTACTTCGAGCTTCTTTTTGTATTTGCTTTTCATTTTCCATATATCGCGCTGATACTCTTCATATGTGTATTGCTCCTGCCTGCTTAACTCCTTCGCCAGAATATTCCCTGGAAATGGGAGAACGAATACAAGGCAAAGCATCATTACAGTTATTTTTTTCATAGTGCCTCCTTTTCCTTTTTATAATTTGATAATAGAAGATTTTTATTCAGCTTTTTATACAGGTAAAATAAGAAAAGCCTTTTAAATCAGGATAGCCAAGTTTTAGAATGAAATATTATCGTGATCAATCGCATACTAAAATCATCTCCTTAAAACAAAGGAGGCGGACAGCTTGAATAAAGTTGATTATGATCGTGCACTGTACTACACCCATCGTTCTGAGTGGGATAATCTTTTAATACTGATGGTGCGCACGAAGGATCATTTTCTTTCAAAAAAAATAGAACATTTCCTGCACGCATACAATTTTGAACATGATTATACTGTAATCGAAAATAACTTGTATTCATTACTGCGCTACATTGACCACGCCAACGACAATGTAAGCGAAACTGACATTCACACAACCATAATGTAATAAAGAATTCCACCAAAAAAAACCGCGGTCAGGGTTCCGCGGTTTTTTTACAGGTTAAAACTTTTTATGTTTATAATCAATTTCGTAAAGGTCTGTTCTTCTATCCTTTAGTTGTCTAACAGTACCATTTTGGCGTTTTCTGCGAAGCACCTCTAAATCCACATCACCAATCATGACCATTTCAATATTCGGGTTCGTCTCCCCGACAATTCCATCTCTTGCAAATTCAAAATCAGATGGCGCAAAGATTGCTGACTGAGCATATTGAATGTCCATGTTTTCCGTTTGTGGAAGATTACCGACAGTACCTGCAATCACAGTATAAATCTGATTTTCAACAGCTCGCGCCTGTGCACAGTAGCGGACACGCAAATATCCTTGACGGTCTTCCGTACAGAATGGAGTAAAGATAATTTTAGCACCCATATCTGTGGCGATCCTTGCAAGCTCTGGAAATTCGATGTCATAACAAATAAGGATTGCAATCTTTCCGCAATCTGTATCAAACACTCGAACTTGATCTCCTCGGCTTATTCCCCACCATTTTTGTTCATTCGGCGTAATATGCAGCTTATATTGCTTTTCAATGCTGCCATCTCTTCTAAATAAATAGGAGATATTGTAGATTTCCTCATCATCCTCTTGCACAAAGTGAGAGCCGCCAATAATGTTGATATTGTATCTGATAGCAAGGCTTGAGAACAGCTCCATATATTGCTCCGTATATTCTGTCACCTTACGGATTGCATTAATGGGGATTTTCTCATCTAGAAACGACATAAGCTGTGTCGTAAATATTTCTGGAAAAACAACAAAATCAGATGAAGCATCTGATGCGACGTCCGTATAATATTCAACCTGATTAGCAAAATCTTCAAAGCTGTCAATTTGCCTCATCATGTACTGAACAACACAAATTCTAACAGGATAGCTGCTTTTAAAGAAACGTTTTGACTGTGGAAGATACTCAACATTATTCCATTCCATCAATGTTGCATATTTACTTGATTGTCTATCGTCTGGAAGATAATTCGGATTAATCCGCATTAAGGTAAACCCATTGATTAATTGAAAGGAAAGAACAGGATCATAAATGCGATGATGGATTACCTCTTCGACATATTCTCTTGCAGACATTTCACTTTCGTATTTATAATAATTAGGTATCCTGCCGCCAATAATAATGCTTTTCAAATTAAGCCTTCGTACTAGCTCTTTTCTTGCTTCATATAGTCGGTGTCCTATTTTCATCCTTCTATATTTTGGATCAACCATCACTTCAATACCATATAGGTTATATCCATCTGGATTATGGTTCGTTATATATCCTTTGTCTGTTACATCATCCCAGGAATGTCTGTCATCATACTCATCGAAATTAATGATAAGACTTGAACAAGACCCGATAATTTCTCCATTATATTCTGCGACAAATTGTCCTTCCTGAAACAAATCTAAATGGCTTTTAAGCTGTGCCCTCGACCATGGCTCCATCCCTGGAAAGCACTCCGCTTGAAGCTGCAGGATTTTATCAATGTCCTTGTATTCCGTATTTCTTATCATCAAACGCTTTTCAAACTTGGATAAATCTAGTTTAGTCATTTAAGCTTGCTCCCTTTTTCCTCTTTTTCTTCTACATTTCCCTTTTTTCTCGCAAGATAATCTTTTAGAGGTGCATAACTTTATATATATGCAAAAAAAAAGAGCCACATATCTTCTGTGGCTCTTTTTCCCTGTAAGGAAAAAACTATAATAAATACTCGTTTGCTGCCTCTGAATAGATGCTCAAACTTTTATCTTTTTTTGAGAAATTGTCCAGACGGAAAGGGAAAAATAACTCGAACTCATCTAATATCTCGACATTTCTTTCGAATAAATGATCGTATTCATCACTTTCATCCGAATTCTCAACAATTGATATAATTGTCTGCAATGCAGCAATCACTTGATAGGAATTCTTTAATGTACTTAGCATATATGATTGCTCTTGTGTTAAACGCAAAACATTCAAGTTCGAAAACTTGTTTATTTCGTCATCAGAAAAAAAGTCGGGAAAAATGGACGTATAAAAAGTTTGGATAAGTTCATTTATTTGCTCTTCCTGTGCAGGCGTTGAAGCATAAGCTACCTTCATTGGATTTTACCACCCTCTAAATAATAATTATAATTGTTAACAATAGAATAACATACACCCCCTACAGTTTTCCGTGGTAATTAAAACCATGATATGATGGGTTATGCAATACTATTAAAATTTAACAAAAGAGAAATAACGGAGGTTTTTAATCATGCATTTCGACAGAAAGGGCGAATGGATGTTACTTGAAATCCCTGAAAAATGGAATTCAATATCAATAGATGAACTGTTCCGCACCATACTTCTCGCATCAAAAAAGCAAGTACATTTATTTAAGATGCAGAAAAAAGTGATGCTGAATAATACTGTCATAACAAATTGGTCAACTCCACTAAAAACTGGAGATTTATTATCGATAAAAATGTTTGATTCTCAGCCTAATAATATCGAAGCATCCTATATGGAGCTCAGCGTATTGTATGAGGATGACTTTTTAATGATTTTTAATAAACCTCATGGAATTGATACACATCCTAACGCACCAGAAGATGTTTCTTCCTTAACAAATGGGGCAGCTTTTCATCTGCTGATGAATGGAGAAGAACGGCAGCTTAAGCATATACATCGCCTTGATCGGAACACAACTGGCTGTATATTATTTGCCAAGCACGAATTGATAGGAAATATGCTTGATCAGAGCTTAAGAGAACGAAAAATCAAAAGAACATATTTAGCCCTTGTTCATGGAAATGTGAAAGGAAAAAAAGGTAGTATTAACAAGCCAATAGGCAGGGACAGGCATCATGCCACAAAAAGAAGAGTTTCAGAAAACGGACAGGCTGCTGTCACTCATTACAAACGGCTGCAATACTTTCCTGAAACTGATTTGACACTTGTTTCCTGCAGTCTTGAAACTGGCCGCACACATCAAATCCGTGTTCATTTCAGCTCAATTGGCCATCCTCTTGCAGGTGATGTTCTTTACGGGGGGAGAGCTGCCGCTTACAACAGACAGGCACTGCATGCAGCAAAGCTGGAGTTTGCACACCCAATAACAGGAGAATATATAAAGGTCTTTGCTCCATTTCTGGACAGTCCCGCAATATTCCCTGTAAATGGGCTTGAATTACTGGAAAAATAAAAAAGCGGGAAAGGCTGTCTGCCTTCTCCCGCTTTAATTGATTATTAGGCTGTTTTGCGCATTTTTCTTAAGATGAAGCTTAATACAAATACTAAGATAACAGCTCCAATGATACTTGGGATAATCGCGAAGTCAGCAAGTGATGGACCCCAATCTCCAAGAATTAATGAACCAAGCCACGCACCTACAAAACCGGCGATAATGTTACCGATAATTCCACCTGGTACGTCTCTGCCTACAATGATACCTGCAAGCCAACCGATAATTCCACCTATAATTAATGACCATAGAAAGCCCATGTAAAACACTCCTTTTTTATAATTCCATTTTTGTTAAAATAAATAATGCAATAGCAAAGGGTTAATAAGCTGCAGCTAATCTGTAATTTCTTTTGCTATTTGCTTGTACTCTATATTTACCACAGGAATATATTTTTAAACCTTGCATTTTAAAACAAAAAAAAATGCAAGCCATCCTTTGATAGCTTGCACTCGTATTTATATTTAAAATAGTAATTTATCTGGATCTTGCCCAATCCGTTCATTCATATTAAGACTGTCGATTAAGTTCATTTCCTCCATACTTAGCCGAAAATCAAAAATACTCGCATTTTCTACAAGCCGCTTTTTCGAGGATGTTTTAGGAATAATAATAATATCATTTTGAATATGCCATCTTAATATGATTTGCGCAGGTGTTCTGCCGTGCTTTTTGGCAATATAATTGATTGTCGGTTCATTCAACAGCCTGCCGTTGGCCAATGGAGACCATGCTTCCACCTTAATGTCCATTCTTTTACAATACTCTCTCAAGCTTTCAGATGTAAGACGAGGATGAAGTTCAATCTGATTAACAACAGGCTTTTCATTGCTTGCTGACATTAGTGTTTTTAAATGATGCTCTTTAAAGTTGCTGACACCGATCGCCTTAACAAGTCCTTCATCATACAGACGCTCAAGAGCCTTCCATGTTTCCACATATTTATCCTTGCCAGGCCAATGAATTAAATATAAATCAACATAATTCAAATCAAGCCTCTGCAAGCTTGCTTCAAAGGCTTTTAAAGCTTTATCATATCCGTGATCATCATTCCAGAGCTTTGTTGTAACAAAAATATCACCTCTATAGACAGCGCTTTCTTTTATTCCTTCTCCTACCTCTTTTTCATTATTATAGAAGGAAGCTGTATCAATCGAACGATATCCAAGCTCAAGGGCAGCTTTCACCGTTTCTGCTGTCGTTCTTCCTCCGTCTGCGCTGTAAGTACCAAGGCCGAGAATAGGTATTTCTGTTCCATTATGCAGTTTTAACTTATGATGGATGTTCATAATACACCTCCGAACGCGAAATGACGACATAAAAAATTTTGCAGCAAATCAATTGCTGCATTATCCAGTTACTACCTATATGTATTATTTTTTTAAATTATATAGAACAATTTTTTCCCACCATTTCCACGGTAAACACGCTTTAAGGAAGATAGTCATTCCCACTCCTTTACCGAGCTTATAACGCAGCTTTGGTTTTTTGGCTTCAGCTATAAAGACTATTTTTTTCGCCACCTCTAATGGATTTCCATAATTCTGTTCACTTTTTTGCAAGTATTGCTCCACACTTTTCATTTGCTGTGCATAAGGAGAATTTTCTTGAATTGATTTTTCCGTAATTCTCTTACCATCCGTCCAAATACTTGTCTTGTATGATCCTGGCTCTACTAATGTGACATAAATGGAGAATGGCAGCAGCTCTAATCTAAGCGACTCACTAAAGCCTTCAAGAGCAAATTTAGAGGAAACATACGGACTTAAACCGGGGAACCCTATCTGGCCGCTTACACTGCTCATCATAATAATTCTACCGCTTCTCCTTTTTCTCATTAACTGAAGAAAGGCTTGTGTCACTGCAATTGCTCCGAAAAAATTAGTCTCCAGCTGTTCCCGATATTCATCGACTGGTATTTCTTCGGCAAAACCAGCACCAGCATACCCGGCGTTGTTTACAAGAATATCCAGCCTGCCCTTTGCTTCGACTTTTTCCGCTAATGCAGCAATAGACTTAACACAGGTTACGTCAAGAGTTTCCAAAGTAATTTTATCCTGCAGTTTAAGCTTTGTTGCTTCCTTTATAAGCCTTGCCCCTTTTTCCATATTACGGACTGCAGCTATTACTTTATAACCCTTTTCAGCAAATTCCAATGCAGTTAAATAACCAAAACCACTGCTTGCACCAGTTATTAAAACAACTTTTCCCATTAGCTTCACCCCTTTTATCCATTTTTCTTTTTTTATGATTAACATCATATCATTTTCCAACATATCACTCACTCTTTTAGCAAATAATAAAGCATATATATTAAGCAAAAACCTGCTGCATTTATGATAGAAATAGGAGAAAAAAGGGAAGGTTATTGTAAAGCCAGTTTTAAGAATGTAAATTGCAAAAGCTGGTATTTTATAGTTTTAGTAAACCAATTATTAAGATTTTGTAAATTTTTCGCCGAAATACTTTAAGAATCGACAAATTTCCTATAAACTATGTAAGGCTTAACTAATTTGGGGTCTAAATTAATTTGGGGGTAACAAAATGGTTTTCAAAAAACAAGATAAATTCGCTGTACTTTTAAATAACATTGCAACGAACTTAAAGGAAGGCGCTGACTACTTCGCTGATTTCAAAATCAGTAATGTAACTGATTTAAAGACGTTTTCCGAAACCATGAAAGAAATTGAAACAAAAGGTGATACATACATCCATGATGTAATTACTGAATTAAATAAAGCTTTCATCACTCCGATTGAAAGAGAAGATATTCTTGCATTATCCATGAGCATGGATGATGTTTTGGACGGTCTTGAGCACAGCGCAGCATTATTCGAAATGTACAATATTACAACTGCTGACGAATTCATGAACCGTTTTGCAGAAGCAATTAAAAGCTGTGGAGTCGAAATCCAAAAATCAGTTGAACTTCTGTCTACGAAGAAGCTACCGAAAATCAGAGAATACGCAATCCGTATTAAAGATACAGAATCTAAATGTGACGGCATCCTTCGCCAATCAATCAAGCATTTGTTCTCAGTGGAAAAAGATCCAATTCGCATTATTCAATATAAAGAAATTTACGAAAACCTGGAAGACGTTGCTGATTACTGTCAAAACGTTGCCAACACACTTGAAAGCATCATAATGAAGAATGCGTAAGGAGTCCTAAACAAAAATGGATATGATTTTATTTGTAACAATTCTAATCGTCTTTTTTGCTTTGGCATTCGACTTCATTAACGGCTTCCATGATACAGCAAACGCAATTGCTACATCTGTATCAACTAAAGCCTTAAAGCCAAGGCATGCCATCATTTTGGCTGCAATCATGAACTTTGTTGGTGCGATGACCTTCACAGGTGTGGCAAAAACCATTACAAAGGATATCGTTGACCCATTCACATTGGCTAACGGTTCGACAGTTATTTTGGCAGCATTAATCGCTGCTATTTTCTGGAATCTTTTGACATGGTATCTCGGGATACCAAGCAGTTCTTCTCATGCCATCATCGGATCAATCGCTGGTGCTGCTATTGCCTCTTCTGGCTTTGAAGCCCTTAACTATGCTGGTTTCATGAAAATAATCCAAGCTTTGATTATTTCACCAATCATCGCTTTCGTTATTGGTTATATTGTTTATACACTGTTCAAGATTTTCTTTAAAGATCTAAACTTAACAAAAACAAACCGCAGATTCCGTTATTTCCAAATTTTCACTGCGGCATTGCAATCATATACACATGGTACAAACGATGCTCAAAAAGCAATGGGTATTATTACAATGGCCCTTATTGCAAACGGCTATTTAACAACAAGTGATATTCCACATTGGGTTCAATTTGCCTGTGCGGCAGCAATGGGACTTGGAACATCTGTCGGTGGCTGGAGAATCATTAAAACAGTTGGCGGAAACATCATGAAAATCCGTCCTGTAAACGGGGTTGCTGCAGACATAACTGGTGCGATGATTATCTTCGGTGCAACATACATTCACCTGCCTGTCAGCACAACACATGTTATCTCCTCCTCTATTCTTGGAGTTGGTGCATCACACCGTCTAAAAGGGGTTAAATGGGGTACAGCACAAAGAATGCTGATTACTTGGGTAATTACACTTCCTATCTCAGCAACTGTTGCGGCATTAGTATATTATATACTGAATCTGTTCCTATAAAAAAAGAGGTCCTATTGGACCTCTTTTTTTTCATACGGTGGAACGGATGACAAGCTTTGCCTTCAGCTCAATTGGAGTTTCCTGTTTCTTCTCCTGAAGCTGCTGAAAAAGCTGGAAAGAACGCCTTCCCATCTCGACAATTGGAAGATCCATTGTCGTCAGCTCAAGAGCTTCTGAAATCGGATGGTTATCATAGCTCAACAGTGCTAAATCCTCTGGAATATTAAGCTTGTGCCGCCTCGCTTCTGTCATTATACCAGCAGCTACCTGGTCACTCGTTACAAGCAGCGCATTTGGTCTATCCTCTAATTCTAAAAATTCCTTAACGACTCTTTTTCCATCCTCTATCGTCAGGCAATTGTCAAACACCCACTCTTTAGCCACATGCAAATCTAGCTCAGCTAAGCCTTCATAAAACGCTTTTTCTCTTAGCTTGCTGTTTAAGCTTTTCGCTCTGTTAACACAATAGCCAATTTTTTTGTATCCATTCTCATGGAGAAAATCAATACCTTGTCTGAAAGCGCTATAATGGTCAATATAAACTGCTGCAATATTCTTTTCTGCAACCTTTTCACAGACAATGATTGGATGCTCTTCTGCATATTTACGGATAATATCCATATTTGCAGTGTGGGAGCAAATAATCATACCGTCCACCTGCTTGCTTTTTAATTTCTCCAGTGCCTCCATCTCTTTTTTCTCATCATAATTAGTCTGAAAAAGATTGATACTGTAATTATTCTTTAAGGCTGCCTCTCCAATGCCTTCTAAAAGGTTTCCATAATAAGGGACTGCAATATAAGGCACCATAACACCGATCATGCTTGTCTTGCCACGGGAAAGGTGAACAGCATTTAGGTTTTGACTGTAATTTAATTTATTAATAGTCTCAAGGACTGCTTTTCTTTTGTCTTCTTTTACATAAGGATGGTTATTTAACACACGAGATACGGTTGTAACAGACACTCCTGATAATTCTGCGATTTTTTTTATATTTCCCATTCGCTCTCTTACTCCCATACGTTTTTGTCTTAACGGTTTCCTATAAAATACCAAGCATCACCGAAATTATCAATGGTGATTTTGAAGTGTTTCCTAACTTGTACCAAATTCTCCTTCTATTTTAGTTAACTTGTCCATATAAATATACTAATCTGTTGTACTTAGTTAGGGTGATTGTTTAATGTCTGAAAAAATCAGCGCTATATTAATTGGAAGTCTTCTTATTGGCATTGGTGTAAATGGCTTTTTAGTTCCCCATCATCTTCTTGATGGTGGCCTTATTGGGATAGGGCTCATCCTTCATTACCATTATGATATCCCGACAGGCTTGTCGATGATTCTAGTCAGCATACCAATTTATATCATCATATGGTTTTACAATAAGCGATATATAGCGTATGGATTACTAGGTTTTTTAATATCATCTGGCATGATTGACGTGTTTTCTTTTATGCGCGAAACATTCTCTACTAATATTATCATAAGCTCTGTTATCGGCGGGAGTGTCATTGGCATCGGCATTGGGATAATGCTCCGGTTTGATACGAGTACAGGCGGTACCGATATGCTTGCACAAATGCTTGCAAACATCTTCAGATTTCCTGTAGGCATCATTATATTTATAATAGATGGACTCGTCTTGTTAGGCGGATTAAAGATTGTTGGACTTCCCGTTTTAGCTGCTTCATTTTTAACGATTATATCTGTCGCCATCTTCACTACATTACTTACGAAAAAAATAGCTTCTGCATAAAAAAACTGCACTCCAATTATCGGAGTGCAGCATACTCACTATTCTTGCTCTTCTGGGATTAAAACTTGCCCGATTTTGCCCATTTTCAGCAATGTTTGCAGGATGGAACGAGAAAGCTGGCTTGGCGGATATGGTTTTACTAAATAGTCATTTGCGCCTAGTGCTATCCCTTTTTCCTTTTCATCTAATGCAGTGGAAACAACAATGGGTATATTTTTCATATTCTCTGAGTTCTTCATTGCCTTCATAATATCCCAGCCATCCATTTTGTTGTCCTCTAGCATGATGTCAAGAACGAGGGCATCTGGCTGCACCTCCTCCATCTTCTTCAGTCCTTCTATTCCATTTTTTGAATAGAAGACATGGAAGTCGCTTTCCTGCAGTTCTTGAATAATAAGCTCTGCCAAGCTGTAGTCATCTTCCACTACCATTACCTTATAACGGACCTTTTCATCTGCACTTACATCCGATGTAGACGTCTCCATATTCCACTCAACACTCGGGAAGCTCATGGTGAATGTGCTGCCATTGCCATATTCGGAATTAATCGTTATATCTCCTTCATGTGCTAGCATGATTTCCTTCACAATTGCTAATCCCAAACCAGTTCCGCCAATTTTACGACGGTCTGAATTATCTATTCTATAAAACTTTGTAAACAGTTTATCAAGTGCTGTTTCTGGAATTCCCAAGCCTTGGTCCTTCACAGCAACCTTCAAGTATTCAGCCTCTTGATAGATGCTGATATCTATATTACCGCCGTCAGGTGAATATTTGATAGCATTATTAATAATATTTGTGAACGCCTGCTCAACTTTTGATCTGTCACCAAGGATAAACGTGTTCTTTTGTGAGTTATGAATATTAATCTGATGTTTTGTAATATTAACCTCTTGGTTTTCAACAACTCTTTCTAAGATTGGAAGCAATTCAATATATTTTTTCTCATATGTCTGTTTGCCTGCTTCCATTCGTTGAACATCAAGGAAGTCATTAATTAAAGAAGTTAATCTTTTTGTTTCTCCATAGATTGTGTTCAAGTACTTTTTCTGTCTTTCAGGCTTCAAATCACGGTTTATTATTAGCTCTGTAAATCCAAGGATACTTGCAAGCGGTGTACGAAGCTCATGACTAACCGTGCTGACAAACTCAGACTTCATTTTGTCCACTTCATATTCCATCGTGATGTCTCTGTAGACGAAAACAGTCCCGAATTTTTCGTCCCCTCTGTATAAATGTTCACTATATACTTTGACTATCTTATCTTCCCTCAATTTATAAATGAATGAATCTGTTTGAGAATCCTCCATCGACTGTTTGATATAGGCAATTAATGCATCTGTATCCTCTAGATTTTCTCGCAGCTGTCCTGTCCATTCCTGCCACTTCTGCCCGCCAAGAATCTCTAGCTCGCCCTCATCAGACATAATTTCATAAAACTTGCTGTTCGCATGAATGATATCACCTTTAGTGCTTACTAATTGGATGCCTTCTTGGACGTTGTTAAGAATATCCCTGTTCAAGATTCTATCCTTTTCTGTTTGTTCGAATAAATGAATCTTATCTAAAGAAATTCCAATTTGTTTTGCCAAAGCAATAAACTCTTCCATTTCCAATTCCGTGAAGCCACAAGCAAATCTGCTAAGCATCATAATCGCTGAAATATCACCAGAAGCTGCTAAAATTGGCACATAAAGATCATGTACTCTTCCTGCTTCAAGATGGTAGCCTTTTTCAGATAGATGCAAATCCCTTAAGATTGTAAAAGGTGATTTTTCCAATTCAAGGCGATGAAACATCCCTGTATAAAGATGTCTTGTAAATTGCTCTGCTCCTTCATTTGAAATACCGAATGCTGCAAAGGCACTGCTTTCAACTTCTATAATAATTCCTCTGTCAGCACGAACAACGTCACACATATTTACAATGATGCTCTCAAGCACCTCCTGTTTATCAAGAGAGCTTGACAGACCATTAATAAACCTATTTCTGCGCATTAATGCATCTTCATTTAACTGAACGGTCTCAAGTACCTTTTCCAATTCAAATTGCTGTGCCTGCAGTTCATCCTGCTGTGCCTGCAGCTCTTCATTTTGGGCAAGTAAATCTTGTTCTTTTTCTTGAATACTTAAATACATCTGTTCAAATGCAATAGACAATGTCGCCAATTCATCTTCCCGGTTTTTAACAAGTGTAATTTCTGCTTCATTCCCTTTGGCTACTTCATTTGCTGTAAGTGCAAAATCAGTTAATGGTTTGCCAATTCTCCTTACCATCATTCTGCCGAGAAGTAACACTATTGCTAAAACGATAATGATATATACAAGAAAAGCGACTTGCAGCATGGCAATATGACTTGTAAGCTTACTTACTTCATCCGTCAGCGAATTAGATACCGATTGAAGATAGCTTGTTTGCAATTGTTGAAAGGTATTAATTCTATCAGTTGCACCATTATTGGCAATGGAAGCCACAGCATCATTATCACCAGATTCAAAGTATGCAATTGCTTCAGGCATAGCTTCATCAAAATAAAAATGGTAAAAGGACGAAAGTTCTGTTGAAAAACGAATATCCTCCTCAGATGTCACCATTTTATCTAATTCATTAATCAGCTTTACAATATCAGCTTGCTGACTTAATGCTGACTCCTTTAAATTCTCGTTATCAAAGGCAAAATACCCTCTGATATTAAACATTGCGCTATTCAGCTTTGTTTCTATCTGTCTTACCGTTGCCTGCTTTTCAACAAGCTCTTTGCGGTTATTAACATATTCATTGTTAACAGAGTCCTGTAGAAAGACTAATACAAGCCCTCCTAATATAAACAATAGAATGAAAAAGCATATTAAGGCCATAAATTGCCTTGATATGCTTTTTCTAATATAGGAATTAATCTTCATCAAGAATATCCCCTACTTTGTCTAGTAATGCGAGGGGACTAAAAGGCTTCGCCATAAAGTAATCTGCCCCGACCTCTAATATATAATTTTGTTCTGATGCTTGATTTTTTGCTGACAGCATTAATATTTTCAAATGCTTCTTCGCATCATTAGCCCTGACCTTTTGGATGACTTCCAACCCAGTCATAATTGGCATCATATAATCTAAAATAATTAAGTCGTAGTCATGCTTTTCAATCAGCTGGAGAGCCTCTTCCCCATCTGGCGCTTCATCAACTGTATAATCTTCATCTTCGAGTGTGTCTACTATTAACATTCTCAAAACATCTTCATCTTCAGCCAACAATATTCTCTTCATGTATTCTCTCTCCCCCTAATTCCCTATTTTGGAGAAGGCCTCTTGTAATATATAATAAGATTCTTTTAGTCGTTCATGATAGGCAGGTTCCTCCCAATTGTCCCAGGTAAACTGCTTCGTGTTTTCTAGATGAATTTTGTTGTCACTTCCCATTTCAGGAAGTGTTTGCACAATCTTTTTATCCTTTTCCATCACGATAGCCATATGTATACCTTCGATTACTTGGCTGCCTTCCATGCCCTTCTTCCACAAGTCGGCCAATATTTCCTTCTGACTCGGATCTTTGATATTCAATAAAGCCCATGGTATGCGGAGCTCTATTGTCTTTTTATCCTCACTTACACTAATATCGGTAAGGCTGTTAAAATCTTTACTGGTTGGATTACCATTCCCGTATAATAATTTCCCTGTTTCATACGAATTGAACGGAATCGTTTCCCCTTGAATTTCCAACTCTTTATTAAGGGCAAGTCTGATTGGATGGTATACACCATTATTCTTTTTACTTGCATAGCTTTCTTTCTTTATCATGTTTAAAAGATGTCCATAATGGAAGTAATAAGAATCATAGTAGCTGTCGATAAGAATATGGGAATCATTCTTTTCACCAATTTTAACAGCAAAGTCGACGCCAAAATCTGTATCCACTTTTTCGTTTCCTTCTAGTGCTGTACTTTTCTGACCTTGATCTGCAATTGTATCTAACAAGAGATAAGTATGATCTGTTTTAAGGTTAATCGAATCCTTATAATTAATCTTAAAGCTCAGCTGCTGCTCATCTGAAGTAACACTTACATCTTGAACAGTATTTTCTTCCTTGTCAGATGCAGTATATAATGGCGGAACATTTAGCTTATTCCAATCCTCTGTACTTCCATCTATGTAGATGGTTGGCTCATACTTGCCAGGATCAAAGCTTAATAGACCAAAATGCTGCTCATTTGTTTGGATATTGGACCAGAACGGCCGTCTGTTTGGATTATCATAATCCATTGTGTTCCATGTCCTTTTAAACCATTCATCCTGCCATGTGAAGACAAGGCCACCTGCATATTTCTCGTCGAGTATCATCTGGTAAAGGCTCTTATCGATATTACCCTGCTCTTTCTCGGAAATAAAGCCTTGATTCATCCCATTAACATTCTCATGCGTTTTTCCCCGCGATGCTGGCACACCAAACTCAGCCACCATTACTGGCATGTCATGCATCTTACGCAGCTGGTTTAAATATGCTGCATAATTGCTTTGCTCACCTTGTTTGTTTTTATAGGTGGAATAACCCTTCTCATAATTCAAAAAGTCTGGGTAATACGGATAAACATGATAGGCTGCAAACAGACCTGCATGGAACTTATCTGTTTTCTTAATATGATTCGGATCAACGACTGCCTTGTCTTCGTCCTTACTCGGCTCTGCTGGATGGTCAAGCATGTCTGTTGTCACCCAGTTGGTAAAGCTCATCGTATGCTGCCATTTGTATTGCTTTGCTTCATAATCAGCTGAGTAATCCATTAGCTTCGCAAGCCAAACCTCAAATGGAGATGCTTTTTCTGTCTTAAAGTAAGTACCTACATAGTTTTTTGCACCCTTGTGTTTATCATCCGTATAGTTGACAACATCAGGGTCCCACTCTGTTCCAAGCATAAACCCAAGAACATATGGAGATACGTCATACTCATACTTACCTGAAGCGTGGCCTGTTCTCTCCGGCAAATCCGCCTTTCCATGGATGATGTCAATCATGTTCTTGATTTCTTCCTTCGCATCCGCTGTTACTTCTTCCGAATAAGCGTCTTGCTTTTCTGTCAAAACATCTTCATTAACCCAAGTGCCGTGAATAAGATACAACGGTTCTTTTGCACTTTGGTTATATTCATATAATGCTTGATAAAAGCCTGGGGGATGCAATGTGTATACCCTGATTGTATTGGCATGCATTGCACCAATTTCTTTAAACCAACGATAATATTCATCCTTTGTTATGGATGTTTCACCAGGAAATGCTCCAGGCTTGGAAATCCCCATATTAACACCTTTAATTACGAGGTCTTCCCATTTCCCATCCTTTTTAATCTGAATAAATTCATCATTTGTCCGGCTGTTTGTTTCTATTTGACCAACCTTCACTGTTTCTACATTGTTTTCTTTAGCTGCTGGTTTATGTAGACCATCCCTCAAAATACTCTTCATAATCGGTACATAAGTATTCCAGTAAAAGGACTTTCGATAGGTGATGTATTTTTTCCACGTATCAAACCCGACTGTTTGATACAAACTCGGCACTTCTGCTTCATCTGCATAATCCCCAGCAAAATAATAGGAGGTATATTGTCCATTTGCATTTTGAACAATCGCTGGAAAAGAGCTTGGTATATTATAACCTTTAAGTTTCTCCTTGCCTGCTTTCGATACTGGCAATGTATATTGTGCAAGCACACCCTCCTGATCGTTTGCTTCAATAATGTCAAACCAGTAATCATATTGGGATGTCAACTCTTTATGCAAAACAGAGGTGCCTTTGTTCGTTGTTGTAAACTCGATACCAGTATCTGTTAAATCCTTATTATTCAGAACAACAATATAATCTTTTTTATTTATTAAAACAATACCAGAGCCTGTGAAACTCCATTCCTTGCCACTTTGCTCTTTATAGTTATCCCTTACCCAAACAGGAACTTCATCTCCGTTCAAATCGGAAAAATTCCTGCCAATCCAGCCACTCCACGATACATTAAGCAAAGTGGTGATTTTTTCTCTTGCCTCGTCATTTGTCGGACTAGCAAATGTATTAAACTCAGCAATTAATGTCTTATTATCTGATTGGAAAAGAGCATTCTCTATTTTGTCAACATCCTCTGTTTCCAACCCGCCATATAATTTATCTGATCTCTCTCCAAGCGAATTGCTGCCATAGAATTCCTCTTCGTATACACCATACTGATCTGTCAAATACAGTACATCATAATTACTTAAATCGTCAGGAACCTCACTTATCTTGTAATTATTGTCATCTGTTGGCTTAAAGCCTTTATAATCACTTTGACTGTAATACTTGTCTTTATTGGCCTTCACATATTTTTGGTTATTTAATATGTAAACAAGCCCACTATGCTCCCTATATGTTTTATCTGGAACAGTCTTATCCATTATCAGTACATCCAGTTCCTTCGTCTCCTTCAACTGCCAAAGCCAAAAGGGACTTAAAATGATGCCAATACCAAGAATGATTAACAGGAAAAACAACCATGTAGTTCTTCTTTTCATTTAGATACTCCTTTACGACTCATGTCTCCCCAAGACTTCTCCCCTTTAATGAGCTGGAATATCCCTTCACAGCGCCAAAAAACGGTTAATGGCCTGTACCAGAGTGACTCTGTCAGCGAAAAGAAAAACAGCTTCAGCAAATGAGTTACCTTTGGATACTTGCGGAGGCTCCATTCCTCCAATAAAACTGCTGCCATAGAAAAAATTGATCCATATATGCAGGATAATAAAAATATTAAAATGGCAAATTCTAAATAAATACCACCAAAAAAGATCGCAATAACAGCGTATATATACCCTAATATTTCTACAATTGGACCGAAAAACTCAATCAACCAAAAATACGGGAAGGAAATCATCCCAATGCTTCCATACTTCGGATTGAATGTCAGTTTTCTGTGATTCCAGAGACTTTCAAACAATCCTCTATGCCATCTGCGCCGCTGTCTTCTCAGGAATTTAATATCCTCAGGAACCTCTGTCCAGCAAACAGGATCTGGAACATAGACAATTCTTTTATTGACTTTAGATTCCTTCAAGATTCTGTGTATACGGACAACAAGCTCCATATCCTCTCCAACCGTATCTGTTTGATAGCCGCCAGCCTTAATTACCCATTGTTTAGAAAACACGCCGAAAGCACCGGATATTATTAACAATAAATTATGTTTACTGAGACCGATTCTGCCCATTAAGAATGCTCTCAAATATTCAATAATTTGCATAATAACAAGAGGATGGTTCGATAAACCAATCTCCAGTATATTTCCGTCCTTAATCTTACAGCCATTGGCAATTCGGATGCTTCCGCCTGAAGCCACTACCTCCTCATTGCTGTCCATAATCGGCTTCATCACCTTCAAGAAAGCATCACTTTCAAGAACAGAATCGCCATCAAGGGAGCATATATAAGGATAGTTAGAAAAGTTCAGGCCCACATTTAAAGCATCTGCCTTCCCTCCATTATCCTTATCTATCAGAAATAGCCTTGGCAAAAGCTTAGATTGATAAATTGCCTTGATTGGCTTTGTTTCCACTTGCTTGCGGACAACCTTTTGAACCAGCTCCATATCATAATAATCAATCACCTTTTGCAGTGTTTGATCCTTTGAGCCGTCATTTACGACAATAATCTCATACTGAGGATAATCAACACTAAGCAACGAGCGAATACTCGGTATGATTCCCGCCTCTTCATTGTATGCAGGTACAATGATAGATACAGGCTTTGTGTACAGCCCATCTGCTATGTCCTCAAAGGATTGCTCCCTATTAAGTTGATATTCTCTGCGAAGCTGTACCATTGACACGATAAGAATTGCTGTGTAAAAAGTAATAATTATCACCATATATATGGAAATAAATCCACCAAAAAACAATACAGCATTTGTCCACCATTCTAAAACCAACTTAATTAGCTCCTTTTATTTGACCTTTATTGATCCATTCCCAAGCCATATCTCTTGCGAAGGGATCTGTTGAATGCCGAAGTACATCTTCAAGCACTATCGTTCCCGTCTTAAATTTCATAATTGATTCAGCTGCTTGAGACCTAACCCACCATGACCTATCATGAAGCAGCTCCTTTAAGAGCAATAAAGAGGTATCTCCCTTAACAAACCCAAGCAGTCTTGCAGCCATCATTCTTTCCTGCCAAATATCTGATTGACATAATGGCAGATAAGTATCTATGCTTGAAACAATTCCAATATTAGAAATGGCCTTTAAAGCTCTTAGTCTTAGCTCTCCTTCATAGGCGTTGAACACATCCTCCAAGAATTGGATATACTCAAGCTCCTTTCTAACACCCATTACGTCAATAATTGCCAGCTTAAGCTCCTCCACACATTCATCAAACTGCTCGAGCATGCTCGCAAAGATGTCTTTGTCCAGTCTTGTCAATATACTTCGAAAATCCTTTTCTGCTAGGAATTCCTGCTTATTGATAAGTGAAAAGATCCCATCATACTGGAAAGAAGCAAGAATCCGGTAAATTTGGATTTTTTCCTCCTTCGATCGCTTAGAATCTGCCTCAGCCAAGTGAATCAATTCATCTTTTAGCATTTCAAGATGGAAGCTTTCAATATGATAAAGTGTATTCATACGCGTGCTCCATTTTCGAGCAGTTACGTTTTTCCGATAATAATCTGTCAAGTTTGCTGCAGCTAGCATTCTTAAGCTTTCCTTCTCCTGTTGACCTTCAAGCACTTCCGTATACTTTGTAAGAAGCTCTTCAAGCGCCTCCTTTTCAAGCAATGACTCAGCAGTAAAGACAAGCTCATTACGTTTGTCCTGAAGAGTTAGAAAGACATCCTGTGCTATATTTTCCTTTATTTCGTTTATCTGTTTACGCCTGCTGTTTTCTAATACCTTTCTAATTACTAGATAGGCAAGGAGCATAAGCAAGATCAGAATGGAGCCTGCAGCCACAACCACTAATAAAATAATTTCCTTCGCCACGTTAAACCATCCTTTTAATGAGACGGACAATTCTCGCCTGCAGCTCTGTCAAACTAAAAGGCTTTGTCACGTAATCATCCGCTCCAAGCTTCAATGCTTCCGCAATATCATTTTCACTTTTTCTACCAGTTAGCATGAGTACATGAACATTATTGCGGTGCTGGGACTTCTTCACTATTTGTAAAATTTCAAGACCGTCCATAACAGGCATAATCCCATCCAAAATTAAGAAGTGGATTCCATTTTGTGTTAGCCTGTCTGAATCAAGGAATTGCATTCCATCTTCATAGGCTTTCACATCAAGACTGATATTATCAAACTCCAAGGAGCTGAAAATATTAATTAAGATGGAGCGGATTAGTGCATCATCATCCACAATCGACACATTCAATTGCTTTGTGGCTTTTGAAATCTTGAGCTTGTTGGCTGTTTCCACCCTTGCTCTGCCACTCTCCTTCGCCAAATATAAAGCTTCATCTGCAGTTTTTATTGCTGAGTGCAAGCCTATTTCTTTGTTCTCAATTCGATAGATTCCGGCTGAAAATGTAAGTCGGAAGGTTTGTTCACCCTCTTTAAAGTCTATTTGTGAAAACTCTTCAAGCATACGCTCCAACACTTCTTTTATTTCTGTTTCTGTCGCCCTCTGGAACAGAATGACAAATTCTTCTCCACCATAACGGAACAGTGTATCTGTACTTCTAATACTTTTTTTCAAAAATTGAGCGAATTCCATCAGCACCTTGTCACCGACAATATGCCCATATGTATCATTAACGCGCTTAAAGTAATCAATGTCTAAAACAGCAATTGTTCCGTTAGCATTAAGCCTTGCCATATCACTGATAAACCTACTGTATGAATCCTTAAGAAATTTACGATTATATACCTGGGTCAATTCGTCAATTAACACAGATTGATCGAATATTTTCTTTCGTTCTAAATGCCGTTCCACTCGTATTAAGAATTCCTCGACATCAATCGGCTTCTCAATAAAGTCATCCGCACCCTTTTTGTAAGCCTCGATTCTTGATTCCCTGTCTGTTTTAATACTGCACATTATTTTCGGAATGAATGCTCTATTTGTATGTTTTTGGATAACACTAAGCACCTCAAAGCCAGATTGCTCAGGCAGGTTAATATCAATAATGATGCAATCAGGATGCATATTATAGTATTGCTCTATCGCCTTTTCTGCAGTCGTGTTGGCAATAACCATCCATCCTTTGCTTTCTAATTTATCCTTAAGGAAGATAAGCAGGGAAATGTCATCATCAATAATTTGAATAAGTGGTGCATCACCATCCCTTAAATCGGGTGTTTTCCCTATTTCCTCGTGGAAATGTTCATATTCATAGCTAATTTCCATAAGGCCGTTCAAAAAGTCTCTTAACTCCTGTATGGACCACGGGTTTTTTCTATTTTCCACCTTCGCAAGCAGCTCTGAGGAAATGCTGTAAAGCAAATCAAGCTCCAATGTTCCAGAAGTCCCTTTAATAGAATGCAAAAATCGATAAACATCTCTGTTTTCAATCGATGCTTGCTCATTATTATCAAACCAGCCTGTAAGCTGATTTTTCATCTTCATAATCAATATGCTTTTATATTTATCGAAAATCATTTGCCACACCTCTTTTACATATTCCCTTACAAAAAAAAACGTATCTATCTCTGCCGTTCTTTATTTTGTCTGGTTAGCTTTCCCCTCATAAATAAAAAAAAAACCAGCTAAACTCATGAATAACGGCCGGTTGCACTAGTTGCTCCAAACAGTTTAAGTGCCCAAATAAAAGCTGTTTTTCATTGCAGTCCAAAAGGTCTATTATTATCATAAATAAGCTAGTATTATTGATGTTATTGTTATTGAATAATGCTTATTATACATAAATCATGCTGAACTTAAAAGCTGAAATAAAAGAAATCCAAAGGATTAATGACCTATTTTTGACAACAAAAAAAGTCCAAGTTGTTAGGAAAGACTCACAGCTTGGACTTTTTTGTATTATTTTTATAATAAGCAAAACGAATATACCTAGTACATACATCCTATCCTGCTTATTTTTGTAATTCTTTGTTCTTTCTTGTACAGTTATCCATTGCAGCCATAATTGTTCCCCTAAACTGCAATTGCTCCAATGTGGCGATCGCTTCAATTGTCGTACCACCTGGTGTACAAACCTCATCCTTGAGAATGCCAGGATGCTTACCGGTTTCTAGAACCATCTTCGCTGCACCAAGCAAACTTTGCGCTGCGAGACGATAAGAGGTTTCTCTCGGGATGCCGCTTCGAACACCACCATCTGCCAGCGCTTCAATAAACAGAAATGCATATGCAGGGGAGGAGCCGCTGATAGCAGGTATAGCATCCATCAAACGTTCTTCCATTACTTCAACCTTACCGAAAGACGTAAACAGGTCGACTGTATACTGTAATTCTTCTTCCGTTATATTTTTATTCGGACAAATTACTGTCATCCCTTCACCTACTAGGGACGGTGTATTTGGCATTGTTCTAATAATCTTACTACTCATTGATAATTGCTCTTGCATATAAGAAATATCAACACCAGCAGCAATTGTTATAATGATAGCATTCTCCTTTAAGGATTCCTTAATTTCATTTAATACTTCTGTATGCAAATAAGGTTTTACAGCAAGGACAACAATATCACCGTATGATGCTGCTACCCTATTATCTGTTGTTGTCTTGATTTCATATTTTTTAGTCACCATTTCAGCAGTAGCTGCTGTTTTCGCACTTGCAATTAACGCCTCATGGCTTGTGAATCCTGACTTAAGCATGCCGCCGAAAATTGCCTGTGCCATTTTGCCGCTGCCTATAAAACTAATTGTCTTATTATCCATGTTTACAAACCGTCCTCCTCTATTTATATTCTCTACTTTTACACAGTAAAGAGAGAAAATCAATCCCATTCGGAAAATTGTGATAAGAAGGGGCAAAGAGATTTGCAGCGGTATTTCTATTAAATAAGAACGGCTATAAAAGAGGAGAAACAGATGATAAAGCATTTAAATTTCGCAGATACCTTATCCGCAAGTTAAAGAGATAATTTTTGCACTAAACAAACATACAGATCTTGCTGCTCATTCCAGCTTCACTGCAGCACTTTATTTTTGTTATAATAAAAGCAAAGTTAAAAGCCTATCAATAATCGCTAAAAGCGGGGCGAACATCTCTTAAATCTCAAATAACATCCATAAACAGAAAAGCCATATTACTCCCACAGAAAGTCTAATAACCTGTCTTCACTAACTTATTCGGTATTTGCTAGACGGCTCATATGATTGTTCTCTGGTAGAAATATGTCATCTGGATTCCTCTGAAATATGCTTGCTATTTTTAGCGCATTATCATAAGATAAACCTCTTTTTCCATTCTCAATTTGCCAATAGTAGGACTTCGTGATGCCTAGCTTACTGGCCATTTGCTGATAAGTATAGCCATACTCCTTCCTAATATAGCGCAATTTAATTCTAGTCATCCTATCACCTCTTCCCAGTCATAGCCGTTTTATCTCCTTCTATTATACGTAAACCAGAGGTTAACTTCAACAACCTAATCACTAATTAGTTAACTTATTTGTGAACATTTACTGTTAGCTATAAGTTAACTTATAATAGAAGCATCTTAGAAGAACGGGAGGAAAATATATGAGTTTTCCAGAAAGACTAAAGGCTCTTAGAAAGTCAGCTAATATTTCACAGCAAATATTAGGAGATGCAATGAACGTAACAAAAGTGTCTATTTCTGGATATGAGAATGGCAATCGTAAGCCAGATACGGAAACACTGCAAAATCTCGCAGATTACTTTAAAGTGAGCACAGATTATCTTTTAGGAAGATCTGCAGTTATGGAAACTGCTTCACAGTATGGCAGCGACATGCACTTAGCAATCCCTGCAGAAGATTATAGTATTCTTGTAGCTCTCCAAAGGTATCCTGATCTCCATCACGCTCTAAAAGAAAACCCAGAAAAGGTTGCCGGGCAATTATTTCGTTTCTGGTCCTTTTTGCAGGAAGAAAGCAAACTATAATTCTATGTACTAAGATTTTCCTTAGTACCTTCATTATCCCCCATAAAAAACCTGACTCTGTTTTGGGTTAGAATACTCTTAACTTTTTTATGTGCAAAGCGTACAATGATAATAAATCACATAAGAAAGGTTGGTAATAATGACAGACACACTCAAAACAATTCCTCGTCCCCTTGTACGAACAAACCAATGGGTCATATTTCTTTCCACCTTATTAAGTCTGCTCTTTCATTTGCACTGGGTATTGCTCATCCCCCTTATTGCAGGGCTGCTTGGCTTACTGCTTAAATGGAATCCAATCATGAAATTTGCAGCTATTTTCCTAAGGAAAACACGAAGTGAATATATAGCGGAAGACTGGGATCAGCAGGCATTTAACCAAATCATTGCTGTCATCTGTCTTGCAGGGGCTGTCCTCTCCTTTCAATTAGGCTGGAGCATCCTTGGGACTGCCTTCACGATTATGGTAGGTCTTGCCTCCATTATTGCTATACTCGGCTTCTGTATTGGCTGCTTTATCCGCTTTCAGTGGAAGCAATACCAGTATCGCAGGAATGCTGCTAAGACAAAATAAAAACGGCAGTCACTGACTGCCGCACTGCCAGAAGCTTTATTCATTTCCTAGCTTTTGGATATTTTCATATATGCCTTGAATGTCCTGCAATGAATTCAGCAGTTCACTGTTTTGGAGAATATCAGGCTGAAAGGAACCTTCCTCGATAGCTGTTATCGCATCCTCGACACCAGCTTGAATTTTTCCATTTTGCTCACTTATTTGCCCATTTAAATCTTCCATTAATTGCGGTACCTCCACTTGATTAAACTCATCAATTTGCGCTTGAAAATCCTTTAATGTGCTCTCTAGCTGTTCAGCTGTCTCTGGATTTGTAACAGCATCTTGTGCCATAGCTGGAAGCTCCTCAGCAAATGTTGCTGCCTCATTGGCATACTCTGTTGCTTCATTAACATAAGTAATAGTGTTTTTCGTCTCTTCAACAGGTGAGCAGCCTGCTGCAATTACCAGCAGCATAGGTAAAGCTAATAATAATTTCTTCATCATAATCACTCCTTTATTTTTTTCCCTTGCGCTTTTCCCATTCTTTTTTTAATAAGGGCAGCCCCTTTTCTTTCAGAATTTTAGCTCCTTCCTTTTGAACATACTTTTTCATAAGCCTTTTTAATGTCGACATTTTTTCCCCTCCCTTCATTAAATTTCTAAAAAATAGGCATAACAAAAAGACCTCACCAAATAAATGGCAAAGGTCTCACAAACAACATATGTTGCCAACAAAGCCGAGGTCACACTGACCTGTATTGACGACTTTATTGTCTCAGTTACTCCCCTTTTGACAAAGGATATTTTCATTCAATTATTAACTATATTATATAATATCATGAAATTTCAGTCAAATAAGCACCTTGTTTAGCTTAGTGCAATAGCAAGACTTATAATCGCTTCCTCATACAATTTCTTACTCCCTTTATCTGAGGCATATGCAAGCAGCAGTACAAGTGTATAAACTGCTTTAAACTTAGCTAGCTCCAAGGAAATAGCATCCACCTCTCCATAAATGGCAAAAAATGCTTCTCTTTCTTCTTTATAGATTAAACTGTAGCAAATTGCTAAATCAATTGCCGGATGGCCGAGATGCACATCGCCCCAATCAATAATTGCAGTTAATTCCTTGTTTTGATTAACAAGCATATTGCCTAAGTGAAGATCACCGTGCACTAGTACATGCCTTTTTGGCACCTCGATTGGTTCAACTTTCTGTGCATAGTTTATCGCCATATGTAGAACCGGACTCGCATTAAGCTCCAACAAATATTTCAGCTTTTCGATCAATCTAGGCTTCCGTTTTTCAATATCAAGGCGGGCAAGTGTATCATATGGAACAGGTATATCCGTTCGTTTGGTAACAGGTATATGATGGAGACATTTTAGAAACTCTGCAAGTGGCCGAATTAGTTTTGACCGATTACTTTTACCCAATTCAGCAGGCATATCACCTGGAAGAAATTCATAGCCTAAAAAGCTCCATTTATACTCTTTGGATTTTTCACCAAAAAATATTGGCACTGGTATTTTTATCGGTAACAAAGGTTGAAGAAATGGCAGTAAAGCAGCTTCTGTCTTTAAAAGATTCTCCGCCAATTGCCTGCGCGGAAAACGAAACACATATTGGCCATTAACTAAAAATATCGTATTATCAAAGCCTTCCCCCAGTTCCTTAATCGACTCCATCCATATTTCTGGAACCTGCTTGCCAATTAATTGAACTGCCAATTCCTTTTCTACCACAACCTCTGGTGCCCAAGCTTCCCCCATTTTTCCACCTCTTTACACTATTTAAAAGCTCTTTTAGGTTTCTTTGTTTCCATACATCAGCTCCGTACTGTGCGAATAAAGTTCAATAATATTTCCAAAGGGATCTTCACAGTATACTAAATGATACGGCTTCCCTGGCCATGTATTCCAAATATCACTTCTAATTGTTCCGCCGGTTCTGCTTATTTCCTTGGCCTTTTCTTCCACATTATTAACAACTAAACAAATATGAAAAAAACCAGCATCGTGAATTTGTCTTTGCTTCATGCTCGTTTTAGGATTTTGAAACTCAAACAGCTCAACACCTACCTGGTTATCGCCAGTTAAATGCGCATTACGCATTTTTTTAATTTGCTTTCCTAATAAATCATTTGTCATATTTTCACTGTCTTCTTCCTCTTGAGAAAAGGAATATGGTCCAGCGATTAACTTAAAGCCAAGTGTATTTTGATACCAATCAATTGCTTTATCTAAATCATCAACTGCAAGTCCAATATGCGTTATAACTGCCAAAATCAACACTCCCTTATTGTTTATTCTTTTCTATATATTCCCACCCCTTTATCAGTCAAACAAAAAAGAGCTGGAATTATTAATCCAAAGCTCCTAATCATTTTTTTATTATAATGTCCTTCGGTTCATCAGCCTTTGTTTTAATAATAAACATTGAAATCAACTGGACAATTGCAATGCAGGCAAGAATTAACCGCATATACATATGCGGTGCAAAGTAAGCACTTATTCCAATGCATATATAGCAGGTGGCCAATATTTTTATTTTTTGTTTTTTTGTTAGTTCACCTTTTTTAAATCCTTTAACGTATTCCTCATAAAATTTTGTTGAACGAAAATATGCATTCAGCCTTTCTGAGCTTCGTGTGTAAAAAAATGATGTTAGCAGCAAAAATGGAGTTGTTGGTAGTAAAGGCAGAAATATCCCGAGAATACCGATTCCTAAAAATATCGTTCCTAGCACAATATAGATCCATTTATATAATTGCTTCACTTTTCAATATTTGCTCCTTTCATCCAAACGCACTTGATTAATTAGTATTCATTAGTAGGCTAGAATTTTTTTATACCTTTATTATAGACGTATATGAACCTTCTTGAATGATCTTTTTTAACATATACACCAAAATTAATTTTTATGTGAACAAATAAAGAATTATTCAATCATTTGATCTTTCCTACCCTTTTTCTCACCTAAATACATAAAAAACTTTACTAGCAATACAGCAGTAACAAATTGGAGATAATCAAACAGAAAAATAAAACCCACATTCATCCAGTGATAAAGCTGGATATAGTCAATTGCCTTCGCAAAGCCACCAAGGACGATTCCTGTTCCAATGCTTGCGAAAATGCCACCAATATACACGTTTTTGTTTCGTTTAATACAGTATTGATATGTCAGCATAAATGTAACCGGAATGAAGGATGTGTTGATAGATAAGTTAATATTCATTAATGGTGTAAGTGGAAAAGGATGAAATACAAGTCCCTTCAATACGGCAACAGAATCTAAATAATTCATCAATGCATGAATGGCAAAGCCAAAGAATAAAATTTGGAAGATCCTTTTACGATCAATGAATAGGAGCAAAAGAATAAGTGGCGCTAAAAGGAAAATAATATTAAGCCAGAATTGCCAATTTTCAAAATCAGCAAAGCGGCTCCAATATTCTGTATGAAAGTTGTCCCCCTTGGCCGTCATTTCCCGCATTTTATCGACCATTTGCTGTTGTTCCTGTTTCATTTACAAACACCTACAATTTTCTTTTTGCTAATTAACATCTCCAAATTACTTCTTAATACTCCCTAACAAGGAAAATAATTGCACTTTTTTAGACTATCTGCCACAATATAAACAACATATATTTCCATATTTTAAAAATGGAGGCAATAACATGACCAAAATCCATGAAACACAAATTGATGAAACTAAATATATGAACAATAAGGAAGAAATATTTGTACCCTCTGAATTTAAAGCAGCACAGCAAGTAACTGGCGACCGTTTCCCAGAACAGGATTATAATGTCAGCACATTTCCAAAGCCTGTCCGATATGCCGGCTATGTGCTTGCCACCTTCCTTGTCATAATGGTTGGCTTCGCTCTTTTTGCTATGTGGCTGTAATAGGCAGACACTAGTTAGTGAATTTGCCTTTTTTGAAAATAGATTTTTTAAAAAAAGCATTTTATTTAGCAAGTGCCGCACTCAAAAAAGCAGTTAAATGCTCAACATTAGTTATTTTCTGATTGCATTCGGTACTGTCTGTACATATTAAATTACCAATCGCCTTATAGTAATCTGGACTTTTTGACTTTTTTGCTTTGGTGATAGTAGAAAAATAGGATACCTCTGTGAAGCAGTTACAAAAGGTGCAAAGATTTTTTTTACTTGTTGGTGTTAAACTGCCTTCAATGCCGACTAGCTTTCCATTCAACACATAGACAATAAACTTTTTATTCGACCTTAAATCATTCCAGCATAAATAAGTGAGCTTGCTGTAATCTATACTCCCTAAATCAGGCAGCTTTAATTTTTTTTGCTTTGGAAACATTTTTTTCAGCTGCTGCTCGGTAACTAATGGAAAGGGCAATAGATAGGTTGCAAGACGATCGATATATTGATCATATTCTTTATCTGATTTTAGTTTAGAAACATCCAGCATATCTTGTTTTTCTATTGATGCATTAGGAAAAAGGGCAGAGATTTTGCTATTAGCTAAATCAATCACAGCCGTTAACACTTTTTCAGGTACATTTTTTTTCATACTATCGTTTATTAAAGCAATCTGGCTTTTCACATAATTTAACTGTTCATTATTAATAAACTGGTTAGTCATTTCGTATCTCCATTCCATTATTTCTATCCTTATTTTAAATGCTGAAACGTCTTGCTTAAATGGATAAAATAACTTAGAAATGTTTTTTACATAAAAGGCACTGATGAAAGCATCAGTGCCTTTTATGTGAATAAACTATTTTCTTTATTGTTTCTAAAGAAAGATAATATTCCTCCGCTAATTGAGGGATACTTCTGCCTTCTATAAAGGAATTTCTTATTTTGGCATTGCGGCAATCGAGCTGCTGCCTTCCGCCACTTGAACTTCCCCATTTCCGATATTCTGATTGCTGCTTAGGAATATATAGAGTTTCTCCCTGAATATATTTCTGGATTTCCAAAATGAGCTTTTCAGGAAGTACCTTATTTGCATTTGTATATTTCAATTTCGCTCCACCCCTTATTTAATAATGAATAAAAGGAGCAAAGCCAAAATTATTAGAAAAGCTTATTAAGCGATATTTTAATTATTTCGCCCCATGCAAAGTATCGCCTTTCCAATAACAGGCTTTGCATGAGTGGATGAAGTACTAGATAATTCTTTATGATTATCCATATGTAAGCACCTCCTTTACGTTTTTATTATAACGAAGTTTATAAAGCAATTAAATTGTTTTTATCTCTTTAAGTGGCGCATTCACCATTCAAGCCCATTACACATATATCGTTACAGAACCCTTTTATGCACATAAAAGCTTTGAAGACAGGAGGAAAAGAGGATGAGTAAGTCTGGTTTTGTACCTGATAATACAAACATAAAGAAGACAAGTGGGACTCCTAATCTCTTTTTTGATTCTAAAAACAATGTCGAGTTTGAAAAGGATGCTGATAATATTATTTATAAAGTGACCTCAACCCAGCTACCGGCAATGGTTGGTGGCGCTTTTGCAGATGTGTATCTTTCAAGTGGACATATACGTGAGCCGCATTGGCATCCTAATTCATGGGAATTAGATGTCATTGTCTCAGGTGAAGCGCAAATCTCTATTGTTGATCCAGATACAAATAAACTGCACAAGTTTAATGCCAAAGCTGGTCAAGTTGTATTTATCCCTATGGGCTGGTGGCATTGGATAACTGCTTTGTCAGATAAACTGCATATGCACCTCTTTTTCAACAACGACCAATTTGAAACAGCGTTAGGCTCTAATATGCTGCGGCTTACCCCACCAGAGGTATATCAGCTTTCATATGGTGTTGCTGCAGACAAAATAGCAGACATTTTAAGCCCCATTGATGCTGCAGTTGAAATCGGACCACCATCTAAATCTACAGTCCGCAACGAAACGAATACAAAGAATTCCACCATTACAACATCCGGTAACCGTTCCAAACACCTGAAGCCAGAAGAAATAGTGATTAATATTGGCGTTAAAAACATGAAGCTGTAAATGCCGACAATCCAGCATGGGAAACCATATATCTTTATTTATAGTAATACCTTCATATCCAGTAAAGCTAATAAAAAGGCACCCTAATTAATAGACATAGCCTACTAATTAGGGTGCGCTTCATTTTTGAGAAAAGCTTGTATTAAGAAGACATTATAAAGAGGGATTGTGAAATTAAATTGGAAGATTATTAAGAAGGAATCTTATTAAACAACTGTAACAAAATCGCGGACGTTGATACGGTATAAATCTGTACCAACAAGTATTAAAGCATATACTCCTGTTTTATCTTTGATCAATCCTTGGTATGTTCCATACGTTGGTTGACCATAGAAAGGAACAGTAGCTTGCAGTGTAAAGTAAATACCTTGATTTCTAGCTATCCCTGCAAACAGGCCTTGTTCTGTAATAGTGATATATTTAGCATAATCGTCATGTTTTTTATCGTCATGCTTCTTGTCATCGTGTTTCTTTTTGTCATCATGTTTTTTGTCGTCATCTTTCTTTTTATCCCACGGATTTTCTCTATTTGGAGGCATCATCATACTATCTTCTCCTTTATCAGATGAATTTTCTTCTATTGCCATATCGTCCAATGGCTTGTCCAATTTCATACTTTTACCTTTATGTTGCTTATGCTTTTCGAATAACAAAACTTCAAATTTAAATTTCATCAATTTGCTCCTCCCTCATGAATTCTTAATACTCTATACTATATTAATGCTTGTCCTTTAAAGAAACCGCATTCCCCCAAGCGTTCGTCCATTTTAATAGAAATAATAAAAGCGTGGAAGTTAACGTTCCACACCATAAACATAGAGACAAAAAATAGGCGCACTTTAAAGTACACCACAGTCCTTTTTCATAACCACCAGTTATACCAGTTCATTTATCTCTTGAATAGCTGCTTTCAAGTCAGTTTGAGTTTTTAATAGCTTATTTCTTAAATTTGCATTATTAAACGGATCATCTAAATAAAAAGCTGCGAAAGCCTGTTGCTTATATCTTGGTACAATATGCATATGAAAATGCGATAACTCGCTAAAAACTCCTCCATTTTGACAAATCGTTATACCATCTGGTTTATAAAGGGTCTTTACCGCTTTTGATATCACTCTTGCTGCTTGGAAACAGTAGCTTGCTGTTTCTGCATCCAGTTCATCCATATCCTCAAAGTGTTTCTTTGTTAATATTAAAACATGGCCTTCATTGTATGGGTCATGGTCTAAAATACAGCAAACAAAATCATTTTCAAATACTACATGCACTGGAAGCTTTTTATGTGCTAAATCACACCCTATACAAGTCAAAATCCTCCCTGCCCTCTAGTTTTGATTTACAAGCACTCGTTCCTTAAACAATATTCTTTGCAAAAAAAGTAATCTCCTGCTTAAAAAATAATAATAGAGGGTAAAATTCCCACGTAATATGTGAACATTTTTTGAGAACATATTATTAAATAGCTCGCTCCTTAATACATGAAAAGAGGGTTTAGGATGGACAAACATATTCAAGAGTTACAAGATCAATTAAGAGCAGAACATAAAAATGTAGCCAAATACACGCAGCATGTACTGGAAGCACTAAATAAGCTAACGGAGGAACATCGCCGCATAGTTTCCTCAAATGCACTTGCAGGAGTTAAGCCTGACGGTTGTGAAGAGCATGCCTTTTATAAAACAATTAATGACGTAAAGTTTACACTTGTTAATGAATTACGCAAAACGGTTGATGATTTTAATCATTTAGGTGATAAGCATCATGCGCGGAATTATCCAGATGGTGTAAAAGAATAGATAGAGGAAAATCGGGAGCAGTGCAGCTCCCCATTTTTTTTAATCACAGAATTGTTTTAGTCATTATAAAGTCTATTTGTTTTTCCTCTCCCATATAAAAGGAATGGGCACCAGTTTGAACAAATCCATTTCTTTTATAAAAGGCGATGGCATTTTGATTTTTTTCCCATACACCAAGCCAAATTTTCTTTTTATTTAGCTCCTGGGAAACATCTATTGCCTTATTAAAAAGCTTTTGCCCAAGCCCAAGCTTTTGATACTGGTTCTTTACATATATTCTTTCCACCTCAAGTGATTCTGCCCCCATAGCTTCAGACTGAGCATTATCTGTATTAATCTTTAAATATCCGGCGATTTCGTTATAAACAAAAACAAAAAAGAATTGGGAAGAAGTATTTTTTAGTTCTGTTTTTAACTGTTCTATACTAAATGCCTTTTCCAAATAGGAAGTCATATTTTCAGGTGAATTCTGATCTTTAAATGTCTCGTTAAATGTTTCATAGCTGATTTCTTGGAGCATGTTAACATCCTCCATCATGCATTTTTTTATCGTAATAGTCATTCAAAAATGTTCCTCCTTTTCGTTTTTACTTCATATTTTTATTGCAATTACAACAATAATTACTTATATTAAGTATATCTTAACTTTGTTGTATTTGCAACAAACCTAAGGAGGAGTAACGTGAAATACATTATTTATATTTTAGGAATTGCCATCTTAACCTTTGGTATTTCTTTTACGATTCAATCAGATATTGGAACTTCACCTTTTGATGCACTTTTAGTGGGCTTGTCCATGAGGATAGGTTTAACTGTTGGAAGCTGGGAAATAATTCTCGCTGCTATCCTAATAACCTGCAATGCCTTATTAACGAAACAAAAACCAGAAATTGCAGGGCTATTAACAGCATTTATAACAGGTATTTTTATTGATATATGGCTATTTATAATGGACATCTGCCTAACAACTGAGCTTTGGTACAGTAAAGGAATATACTTTACGATTGGGTTAGTTCTTATCAGTCTTGGAACTGCTATTTACCTACACACAAATATTGCTCCAATACCAGTGGACAGATTAACATTAATTATCCAAGAATTAACGAATACAAATATATTTATTGCAAGAACATTCATTTATCTTTTATTTTTGATTTTGGCAGTACTATTAAATGGGCCAATTGGTATCGGTACTTTACTAACTGTTTGCCTAGGGGGGATGGTTCTCCATTTCTTTATGCCGTATACCGAAAAGATCTTAATCTACTATATAAAATCAGAAGACCAGCAGCATTCTGAAAAAATAAAATGCTAAGCTCCTATTATTCCTTTAACTTGCCGTAATATTAGGTTTATGAACCGGTAAAATTGTTAATGCTATGTAGCAATAAGGAGCTGATAATCATGTATGCAGAATTAGCTAAAAATGAACAAGGCAGATATGCTTTACCAAATGGCGAATATTTTACAGCAGAAGACGACATTGAAGCCCTCATTAAGGATCAATGGATTAAAACCACTGTTCATCATAATCATGATGATTATTATTTGGTCGGCTTTGCAGATATCCCTATGGAAGGCTTAATTGCCAAATACCCTAATGTTGTTTAATACTTAAATAAACGAGAAATAAAAAAACACAGCCCTTTAAAGAGCTGTGTTTTACTAGTTTACGCATACATCTTTCCATTTTCTTCTTTGCGGAAAAAGCTCGTCATCGCGTTGAAGACATCTGCCTTCTGTCTCAACAAGTAATGCCTAAACTTTTCGTTAGAGATGTTCTTGTAGGCAGACATTAATGTGCTGTGGCGGTTGTATTGATTTACCTCTCCATAACCAAACATATTGGACACTTCCATCAGCTCCTCGACAAGCTTAACACAGCGTGCGTTGTCTGATGTGAGATTGTCGCCATCTGAGAAATGGAATGGGTAAATATTAAACCTGTTTGGATCGTACTTGGCATCAATCAGTTCGAGCGCCTTACGGTAAACAGACGAACAAATAGTACCCCCGCTTTCTCCTTTAGAGAAAAAGTCTTCTTCTGACACGACTTTTGCTTCTGTATGATGGGCGATGAATTCGATTTCGACTGTTTCATATTTCGTGCGGAGAAATCTTGTCATCCAGAAGAAAAAGCTTCTTGCCATATACTTTTCCCACAGTCCCATTGAACCGCTCGTATCCATCATTGCTAGAACAACTGCCTTCGATTCCGGCTTTGTCACTTCATTCCAAGTTTTAAACTTCAAATCCTCTGGATAAATAGGATAAAACCCTGGTTTATTGCTCATCGCATTACGTTTAAAGGCTGACATCATCGTACGCTTCTTATCAATATTACCCATGAGCCCAGTTTTTCTAATATCGTTAAATTCAATATTTTCGACTACGATTTGATCCTGTTCTTTTCGCTTAAGATTTGGCAGCTCTAATTGTTTAAAGAGTGCTTCCTCCAGCTCCATTAAGGACACTTCTGCTTCAAAGTAATCTTCGCCAGCCTGGTCGCCGGCACCTTGCCCTTTGCCAGGTCCCTTTTGGCCGCCAGATCCATCTCGAGCCACAACATCGCCAACTTGGCTATCTCCATTTCCTTGCCCAACATGTTTATTTTTATCATAATTATAGCGAATTTTATATTCATCTAAAGAACGTATAGGGATTTTCACTACTTCTCTTCCATTAGACATAACAATGTTTTCTTCTGTAATCAAATCGGGCAGATTATTCTTGATTGCCTCCTGTACTTTTTCCTGGTGTCGTTGCTGGTCATCATGGCCTTTACGATGGAGGGACCAATCTTCTTGGGAAATTACAAACTGGTGGTTATTTTCAGGCTTTGTCATTTTTACCCCTCCTAAAAAAAATTTATTAGCACCATTTTCTGGTTCCATGCATAAACTAATTCGGGCACCGCATCCAAAAAATTAGTGATTACTCTATGATATGCATGGTACTCAAATAATTTACTAATAATTTAGATAATTGAATAATATGGTCAAATGACAATTAATTTTCTATATGGATAAAAGAAGGAACAGACAAATCCATGCCCGTTCCTCCCTTTAGTCATCAGCGATTTAATAGACTTCCAACATAACGCAGCAAATCATTTGCAGATGTTGAATTGTAGCCATGCTCATCAATTAGGCGTGCAATGACCTCATTCACTTTTTTAAGCTGCTGCTCATCAGGTGTTTTAGTGGACGTCGTAATCTTAACGACATCTTTCAAATCAGCGAATAGCTTCTTCTGGATTGCTTCTCTCAAGCGGTCATGAGAGTTATAATCAAATCTTTTTCCTTTTCGTGCATATGCAGAAATGCGGATAAGAATCTCCTCACGGAATGATTTTTTCGCATTTTCAGAGATGCCAATTTGTTCTTCAATGGAGCGCATCAGCTTTTCATCAGGATTGATTTCCTCACCTGTAAGTGGATCGCGAAGCTTATTCTTATTGCAATATGCCTCCACATTATCCAAATAGTTATCCATAAGTGTTTTAGCTGATTCCTCATAAGAGTAAACGAACGCTTTTTGCACTTCTTTTTTCGCAATTTCATCATATTCCTTGCGGGCAAGAGAAATGCAATTCAGGTACTTTTCACGCAATTCATTCGTAATGGATGAATGCTGATCCAAGCCATCCTTTAAGGAGCGAAGCACGTCTAATGCATTAATTGTCGTGATGTCCTTACGAATAATAGTTGATGAAATACGGTTGATTACATAACGTGGATCAATCCCGCTCATGCCCTCATCACCATATTCATTCTGCAATTCTTTAATGTCAGCCGAACTGAAGCCTTCAACACTTTCACCATCATAAAGACGCATCTTCTTGACTAGGTCAATATCGCCTTTTTTCGGCTCCTTCAACCTCGTTAATATTGTGAATATTGCGGCAATTTTTAATGTATGTGGAGCAATGTGCACATCTGCAACATCACTTTCTCTTATCATTTTTTCGTAAATTCGTTCTTCCTCAGATGCCTTTAAGTTATAAGGCACAGGCATTACTATAATACGAGAATGCAATGCTTCATTCTTTTTGTTGGCAATAAAGGAGCGATACTCTGTTTCATTCGTATGTGCCACAATCAATTCATCGGCAGAAATAAGAGCGAAACGGCCAGCTTTGAAATTTCCTTCTTGTGTTAAAGAAAGCAAATGCCATAGGAATTTTTCATCACATTTGAGCATTTCCTGGAACTCCATCATCCCTCTGTTCGCCTTGTTTAATTCTCCATCAAAGCGATAGGCGCGCGGATCTGATTCTGATCCGTATTCAGCGATTGTCGAGAAGTCAATGCTTCCAGTTAAATCGGCAATATCTTGAGATTTCGGGTCAGATGGGCTGAATGTACCAATTCCTGTACGTTTATCTTCTGAGAAGAAGACCCTTTCAACCATGACATCTTCAATTTTTCCATTATATTCTTCCTGGAGTCTCATTAAATTTAATGGTGATAAATTACCTTCAATGCGAATGCCATATTCATCGTAAAAATCCTTGCGTAAATTATGCGGAATCATGTGAAGAGGATCTTCATGCATCGGGCAGCCTTTAATTGCATATACGGCGCCTCGTTCTGTGTATGTGTATTCTTCCAATCCCCTTTTCAGCATGGTTACAAGTGTCGACTTACCGCCACTGACTGGCCCCATAAGCAGCAAAATACGTTTTCGGACATCTAGACGTTTTGCCGCAGGATGGAAATACTCTTCTACTAAGCTTTCTAATGACCCCTCTAAACCAAATAGCTGATTCGAGAAAAATTTATATTCCTTTTTCCCATTTACTTCATCAATGCCAGCGTCTTTAATCATATTGTATACACGTGAATGCGCTGATTGAGCTACCCATGGCTTTTCCTTCAAAATTTCCAAATACTCAGCAAATGTTCCTTCCCACTTAAGCAAGTCTTCTTCCTGTCTATACATCTCGATTTTTTTTAATATACTCATATGGACCTCCCCTGTCACTTTATCAGAGACGATTAATATAATCTATGCAGGCAGGAGAATGAACATGCTTAAAAGATAAGGTTTGTTTAAAAACCAAGCTGAAGTGCTATTAAGCTAACCGAAGAGAAGCCCGTAAAAAAAGGAATTCTCACGATAAGAATTCCTTTTTTTCCTTTATTTTAAATCGAATTTTTTTCCTTCTACAAATTCCTTCATATATAAACGTGCTTTTTTATCTAACATGCCTATCATCTGGGCTGTCCATGTATCGCTTCTTTCGTTGTTTGTTCTTTCTTGGTAGTAGGCAGATATAATGTTGTTGTATTCTTCAAGCTCTTGTTTGTACGTTTCCAAATCTTGTTCATATTCATTTTCATGATACACATGATGGAAAGGTACTCTTGGCTTAGTATCTGTATGCTGATCTGGATAACCTGCGACAATAGCGAATAATGGCAGCACTCTGTCCGGTGTTTTTAACAGTTCAACCACTTCTGGCAATTGATTACGGATTCCGCCAATATAGCAAATACCAAGTCCCATTGATTCTGCAGCAAGAGCTGCATTTTGGGCTGCTAGGGCTGCATCAATTAAGCTGACCATAAATTTCTCTGTGCTTTCAAGTGATGTAGAAACATCCTTTCCTTCCATTGCCGCAGCAACGTCATGGCGATGCAGATCTGCACAAAATACGAATACATGTCCATTCTCAGCAACATAGTTTTGATTGCCAGCAAGCTCTGCCAGCTTCTTTTTCTTTTCTTTATCTGTAATGCCGATAATGCTATATGCTTGAATGAAGCTTGATGTTGAAGCACTTTGAGCTGCTTCGACAATCGTTTTAATTTGCTCGTGAGTTAATTCCTCATCCTTAAATTTTCTTACAGAACGATGGTTCAGCATCGTTTCAATTACATTGTTCATTCAGTACATCTCCATCTTTTTGTATTTTCGTCTATCCTCATTATAATAAAAAAGGCTCACAGCTAATAATAATCTGCTTCTTAGCCTCCCCATAAAAAACAGGGATAAACCATTCGGCTTACCCCTTAAAAGTTATTCGTACTTTTTATTTAAATCACGATAGTCCTGCTGTCTCAGCGCTTCATAAACAAGAATTGCCGCTGTGTTTGATAAATTCAAGGAACGGATATGGTCAGTCATTGGAATGCGCAATGCTCTGTCTTTATTGTTTTCAATGATATCCTTCGGCAAGCCTGTCGTTTCTCTGCCGAAAATGAAATAATAATCCTTGTCCTTGTCACTGTAATCAAAGGAAGAATGCGGCTTCGTGCCAAACTTCGTCAAATAGAAGAATTCTCCTTCTTTATTTTCCTCAAAGAAAATGTCAATGGAATCATAATAACGGATATCGACATGCTCCCAGTAATCTAATCCAGCGCGTTTCAGCATCTTGTCATCTGTTGAAAAGCCTAATGGACGAATAAGATGGAGCACTGTATCTGTTCCAGCACAAGTTCTTGCGATATTGCCGGTATTGGATGGGATTTGTGGTTGATATAATACGATATGTAAAGCCAATCTTGTCACCTCTATCAATTACTTCATTGTTTATTATACACCTTGCCGGCAAAAAAATAATGGTTTTGCTTTTTTCTTCTTTACTGACCGTCAATTATAGAGAAAAATCGGTATTTAATATTTGGTGTATATGCTGTTGAATCTTCATATGCCCAATATCTCATTCTGCTGTTATACGTATGGGCATTTACTAATGGTTCCCCATTCCCATCCTTGGCAGTCACGATTGTTGTGTGATTGTACTTGCCATCCCCCTCAAAATCATAGCAAATAACATCACCAAGCTTCAATTGTGATACATCGCTTACCACTTTTGCTCGCAAGCCCTGCTTTGAAGCTTCTAGATAACGAGGAAAGGCATTGGCGACAGACCAGCTGTAGCTCCAGCTGTTATTCTGCATCCACCATCCGTTCCCCCTGTTTGGATAGCCCCTCATTGGCGCTCCTCCAGCACGGACGCATTGGGAAATATAGTTCGTGCAGTCCACCTCAAATTGGTGATATGCAGGATTATAGCTATTCCACCATTTTTCAGCATATTGAACTGCCTTCCGTCTATCATACGTATATCGCACCTCATCGCTCTGTGCATCAAATAAAATTAAGTCTCTCATCAAATCATCTTGAGGTGAGATAAGAATTTCCTTATCTTCTATTAATATCCCTTTATAAAAAATCCCTCTTCGGTTTTCAATCTCTTCCTCTACATAAAAATGATCCTTTTGCTTAATAAAATATTGAAGATGAACTTTATAATCCACTTCCTCTGTATCTTCCTGACTGTTAATCACCTGTATATTTCCACGTGCCTTCACATTTACAATAGCAGAATTCCGTCGTTCAAAGAGCCTTGTCTTTCTTTCAAACTTATCATCTAAAACAGGCCCCCTGCCGTCTGCAACACATTGCTGCATTCTTTTTTCCAACAGCTCTAACAACTGATTTCTCAATTTATACACTCCTTTCCATGCTTATACATATGTAAAGGAGCTTCATACCTTGCAAAAAAAAAAAAAGGTATGTGACAAAACATCATTTAACTTATTTAACGGCTAATAATAAATAGTTTATATCTAAGTCTCAAACAATGGATTTATAAATAGGGAATGGCGTTAAAATTAGTTTTGTTTCATTACACTCAAATTTTTAACCAAATAAAAAAACTGAACTATTAATCAATAATTGATAAAATAGTTCAGTTTTGAATTAGAGTTGCATAAATTATTTCTCAGCTTGTTTAGCCTCATGATGACAGACGGGCAAGTGCATCCTGCATTTCCTGCAACACTTCTGGGTCTGTTTCTGAAATGCTGATTGCTTCTAAAGCCTGCTTTGATTCAGAGCCGCCAATTTTACCTAAAGCCCATGCAGCAGTCCCTCTTATAACAGGTCTTGGATCATTTTTCATTACGCCAATGATATCAGGCACTGCACTTTCCTCCTTGAAATGGGCAAGTGCAATAATCGCATTACGCTGGATCGGCTTCTTTCCTCTCCAGGAGCCTGATATATGTCCATACTTTTCTTTAAATTCCTTATTGCTGATCGTCAAAAGCGGCACAAGCAGCGGCTTAGCGATTTCAGGATCTGGCTCCATTTCTATATGGTTATGAAAGTCCATACCTTTGTTTTTCGGACAAATAGTCTGGCATGTGTCACAGCCGTATATTCTATTGCCGAGCTTCTCTCGGAACTCTTCTGCCAAAAATCCCTTTGTCTGTGTCTGAAAGGCAATGCAGCGCTGTGCGTCAAGCTGGCCGCCTTGAATAAGTGCGCCAGTTGGACAGGCATCAATACATTTATTGCACTCCCCGCATTGGTCCTCCATCGGTGTATCCGGCGAGAGAGGTAAATTTGTAATCATCTCCCCTAAATATACGTAGGAGCCAAATTCTGGTGTTATGATGGCACAGTTTTTCGCTGACCAGCCAACCCCTGCACGCTGGGCAACAGCTCTGTCAACTAGCTCACCTGTATCCACCATTGATTTACATAGTGCGTCTGGAACTCGCTCCATAATATATTTTTCCAGCTTGGAAAGCCTGTCCCGCAACACAACATGGTAGTCTGTTCCCCAGGATGCACGGCAAAATATTCCCCGCCTTGCCCCTTTTTTACTTGTAACTCGCTCCTTCATTTTTGAAGGGTATGCTAACGCAATGGAAATAATCGATTTAGGTTGATCCAAAAGGAGGGAGGGATTCACTCTTTTTTCAATATCCTTCTCCTCAAAACCTGATTGATAGTTAAGCTCTTGCTGCTTAATCAATCTGATTCGCATTTCCTCAAAGGTGCTTGCCGTAGTAAAGCCAATTTTGTCAATTCCAATTGTTTTGCTGTAGTCAATAATATCCTGCTTCAGCTGATCGTAGTCCATGCTGCTCCCTCCTTTCTTCTTCTTTGGTTTTTTTGTGTTTTTTCGCTAAAATAATAGCATAACATATAGACATTATTTATTGGAGGTACATATTATTGGATATTTCAATTACAAAGGAACTCGCTTCCCTTATACCTGGCTTTAAAATCGGGGTAATTTTCTATAACAATATTGAAGTTGGCGAATCACCGCAAATGGTAAAAGGCCGTCTTCAGCTTTTCCAGGAATCCATCTATTTCGATTTACTTGAGAAAAAAGTCCAAGACATTCCATCGATTCAAGAATGGCGCCAAATTTTCAAGAGTATCGGCAAGGATCCGAACCGCTACCGACATTCTGCCGAAGCACTTTATAGACGAGTTCATAAGCAGAACTATCTGCAGCCAATCAACAGCAGCATTGATTTAAATAATTTCTTTTCCCTTCAATACGGAGTGCCAATTGGTGTTTATGACCTGGCTAAATTAAATGGTGCTATTACAATCAGGCTAGGAAAAGAAGGTGAGCAGTACACGGGATTGAACGGCAGAGCTAATTCTCTTGAAAACTTAATTATAAGTGAAGATGTATCCGGCCCATTCGGCAGTCCTTTTGTTGATTCGGACAGAGCACCAGTGACAACTAATACGAAAGACGCTGTCCAGCTTGTTTACCTCCAAGCCTCCACACAAAAGGAAACAGCAGAACGCATGGTAGCTTCTTTAATGGATATGTTTGTCCAAATTCACGGCGGGCAGGCACAATTTACAATTGTAGAATAAGCAGGAGCATGTTCAGGTAAATCTTGAGCATGCTTATTTATATATCTGCAGTGTATCCAGTTCATTTCCTGCTGAAACAAAGTTATCCACAGTTTAAATCAATTTATGAGTTATCCACAGGGAGAAGAAAATCTCCCCATAATGAAAAAACGCAATGCTTCGTTCTTCTTTGAAACGAAACACTGCGTTGTGACTATGTATGGAGCGGGTGATGGGAATCGAACCCACGACATCAGCTTGGAAGGCTGAGGTTTTACCATTAAACTACACCCGCATTTTTTAATAAGTTTTTTTACGAAAAAACAACTTATTTTTAACACGTTTTTTATTATATAACTGCCCTTTTAAAAAATCAACCACTTTTCGACATTTTTTTTACAAACATTAAAGTTTGATGTTAGTTCTTCAACATTTGAGGACTAACTTTTTACTATAGTATGAAGACTTTCTTTAAATAGTACCCATATAAATAAAAAAAATTAGACCAGAGAATTGTCTGGTCTAAGCTTGTTTGCATACAAACACATATAAGTGCGTATCAGGAGTTGATTTCACTAAAGGAATGAGGGCAGAAAAACATCGGCGTTGCTTGAGTCTCACCTGTTTCGCTATTCCAAGTGCCCCTTACTCTCTCATTTTCTAAATTAATCTCTATAATATTCCAATGAGCTAAGCAGATAAATCTGTTTTCATTTTAGAATATATTCTTCCGCTCTTTGAGTCCGAACATAATTGTAACAAGCATCACTATACCTATAATGAGGACGTACAGGTTGACGGCACCGCTGACTCCTAGTGTTTGAGATAGGAATCCTAATCCAATAACCGGCAGGCTGACACCTAAATAAGTGATAACAAAGAAGGTTGAAACAATATTCCCTTTCGTTTTTGACGGCGATCTTTCATTAATCAAAGCAAGGCTGCCTGCATAGGCAGGACCGTTTCCTCCACCGATTAGGACTGCTGAAATGAGCAGCAGCACCAGTGATTTTGCTGCTAGTGTAATAACAAGCAGTATAAGTCCTAACGCCAGCAATATATAGCCAATAGTTATCATCGTTCGTAATGAAAACTGCTTCAGCAATATTTGATTTGCAGCTGCGGCAATTAACCCTAATGCAACGACAATCCCTGAAATAGTTAATGAGTGGACTTGTGTAAAGCTTGATAGATTAGCAGGAATTAAGCTCATGAACATGCTGATAATCGACCATGCTAAAAATGATGTAATGGATGCCAATATAAAGCTTTTAAGCATTGATTTTGGGACATACGGCTTTTTCAGTTTAACAGGCTGCAGACCAGGACGGACATTTTCATTCAAGAAGAACAATGCCGCAAAGCATGGCAGGATAAACAGTAAATGCACATAGTATGATAATCTCAATGGGAATGGTGCGAAATCGCCAAGTAAGCCAGATAGAATCGGGCCAATTGCATTACCTAGAGTTACAGCCAATGCGCAAATAAGTGCTGTTTTCTTTTTGTCCCTTTTTTCGTCTAGTTCGGTTAAAGCTGCAACAGCAACACCATTTAAAATCCCAACAGACAAGCCTTGGAACAGCCTTGCAAGCAGAAGCATGCCAAGACCGTCAGCAATCGTGAAGCACGCAGTGCCGATTATAGAAAACAGAATTCCAGGTATTAACACCTTCTTCCTGCCAATCTGATCCGAAAGCTGGCCTGCAACGATAATTGCTGGGATAACAGTAAATGCGTAAATGGCAAAAACTAATGTAATCATTCCTGAAGAAAGTCCCCACTCTTGGCGGTAGAGTGTGTAAAGGGAAGCAGGTATATTCGTACCAAATAGCGTTAAGAATAAACAGCAAGCAACAAGCCAGAAGGACATTTTTTTGCTTAATGTCCGCTGTTCTCGCATTACTTGGATAGAGCTTGTGCGCTGCATTAGCCTTTGTTGGAAAGCAGAACGGGCAATCGCTGAAGCGTCAATATCCACAACATCCATTAAGCCTTGCAATCCGACAATCAAATTTTGAACTTGCTTCTCTTCTGCATTGCTTGCTATCCTGATTCTTGTAGTCTCTTTATATTTTTTTGTTTGAATACTTTCTATATTAACTTCGTGTGCTCCAAATAGATTGGATATACGAGCCAGGACTCCCGGCTGATCTATAACTAGCATGGAAATACGATAATCAGAAGCCATCAGCTCTTCACTCCCTTACTCAAGTATCTTTACTTATATTGTAAAGCATGAATAAATATAAAGTCTATACACTTGTAAGAAAATATAACATGAAAATATCGACAAAATGTGCCAACCGTTATAAATACTATTAAATCAAGGTTTTTTAGGCTCTTCCAATTATATGACTTTATTGAATTTATTTTATTTTCAGAAAACTCTTGCATATTTTTTGTATATTTTATTCATTTTTTTATAATGTAAAACTGCTGACTCTCTTAAAAATTGAACATTTTATGAACTGTTATTTATATTGTGATATTTTTCACATATATCCATTGTAAATATCAATAACAACATTCATAATATGGTTATCAAATGTTTCCATAGTGTTAACATATATATAAAAGCTTAAACTTGGAGGAATCGTGATGGAAGGCGCATCTTTATATCAAGTAGAAAAACTGGCTCTAAAAAAATGGAAAATATTCAAACAGAGCAAATTCCGATTTTTCATGCGGGCTGTTGTTGCGAGCATGTTTATCGGTTTTGGAGTAATCGTTGCATTCAAAACAGGAAATTTCTTTTATGCGGAAGGCTCCCCCTTCGCTTACCCTGCAGCTGCACTCGTGTTTGGGGCTGCCATTATCCTAATAGCGTACGGAGGCGGGGACTTATTTACAGGTAATACTTTTTACTACACATATGCGGCATTAAGAAAAAAAATTGCTTGGCGGGATGTTTTTAAGGTTTGGGGCACAAGCTATGCCGGCAACATATGTGGAGCTGTTTTCTTTGCTGTATTCATCTACTTAACAGGCTTGTTTAAGTCACATGAGGTGAATGAATTCTTGCTGCACGCTGCCCAGACAAAGATTGAAGCACCAATTAGCGAATTGTTTTTCCGGGGAATCCTTTGTAACTGGCTTGTCTGCCTTGCCTTCTTTATTCCAATGTCCTTAAAAGAAGATATTGCAAAAATATTCGCTATGATTCTGTTCGTATTCTGCTTCTTTATTTCTGGATATGAACACAGTATTGCTAATATGGCTACCTTCTCCATCTCCCTTATCCTTGATCAAAATCCGGCCATTACATTGCCAGGCATCATCCGCAATATTATTCCTGTCACATTAGGTAATCTAGTTGGCGGCGTTGGATTTATGGGCGTGATGTACTATTATGTGAACAAACCGTTTATGGACGATATCGACGAAAAATAAAAGGAAGCCTGAACACTTTGTTCAGGCTTCCTTTGTTGCATGAGTTGAGGTAAAGCTTCCTGTTTTAACGATCTTGAACCAATTTAGCTTTTCTTCTAATGATTGCATATATAGATATACCAGCGGCTGCCAGTACTGCACCTATGATTAGAAGATTGTAATTATCTGTAGCAGTGTCTGGAAGGACAGAATCATTACCGCTATTATTATTAGCTGATACTGAAACAAGTTGGACATTGCTTCCCTTTTGTCCACTTGCATTCATTTTGTCATCCCCAGAATTATTACCTGTATTTGTGTGCCCTGGAATATTTCCATTATTATCTGACGGATTAGAAGCTACAGGTTTCTCTTCATTATCTCCATCAATTGGATCAGTGTCTCCAGGTGTTTCTCCATTATCTCCATCAGATGGATCGGTTTCTCCTGGTGTTTCTCCATTATCTCCATCAGATGGATCGGTTTCTCCAGGTGTTTCTCCATTATCTCCGTCAGATGGATCAGTGTCTCCAGGTGTTTCTCCATTATCTCCGTCAGATGGGTCTGTTTCTCCTGGTGTTTCTCCATTATCTCCATCAGATGGATCGGTTTCTCCTGGTGTTTCTCCATTATCTCCATCAGATGGATCAGTGTCTCCCGGCGTTTCTCCGTTATCTCCGTCAGATGGATCTGTAGGCGTTTCTGTATCAGCCTCTTTGGCTCCCTTTATAAAAGTCCAAATATCAGATACGGCACTGCCTGTATAATCATCTGCTACAACAGCATACCAAGCGTATTCGTTGCCTTCCTCAAGCCCTTGCCACTCGATTTCTGCTGTCTTGCCGCTTTCTATATTTTCCTGCTTGCCAATTTCATCATCTGTATAAACATTGACAGCAAAATAATCTGTTGCGACTCGTTTCTTCTCTGCTTCAAGATCCATATTGATGATAAGCTCATCCTTGCCTGGATATTCTGCAGGATCATAGAAATTATAATCGTCTAGATATGGTGAATATGTGTTAACAATTATCCGGTTATTATCCTGGTCAAAGTGCAGCAGCTTTAAGTAGCCTTGCCCGCCTTCTGGACCTCCTTGATAATCACCAAGCATCTGATACACTTCTCTATCAGAGATTCCATCACCATTATCGTCCACTTCACTGATAAGTGTTTCTGAATCATGGTAATGGCCGCTTAGCACTGCAAGCACATTTTTATTTGGTTTAACAACTTCTTCGTAAATCTTATCACCAATCGGACTTCTGTTACCTGATACTAGTAAATATTCATGGAAGTTCAAAATTGCTTTGCGATTTGGATATTGCTTAAGAACATTGTTCATCCAGGCAATGTCCTCATCATCGACTCCCCAGCCCATATACAGCATAATAAAGTCGTTTCCGCCAGCTGAAATTAAATCATAATGTCCGCGATTGTTTTTGTAGGAATTACCATAATAGGATTTGCTGCTGAATCTGTCAGCACCGAACCATTTATAGTATTCATTGTAATCATTCGACAATTGGTCAACATCATGGTTTCCTGCCAGCACTCCATATGGAATATTGTTATCATCCAGCACCTGCATATATTCATCAGCATATTGCCATTGCTGTACCTTATCTGATTCATCAACAAGGTCTCCAGTATGGAATACATATTTTATCTTCATTTGCTCTTTCATTTCTGCAATCCATTCTGTCTGGCGCTTGAAAATATACGGGTAACTCTCTGAATAGTATTGTGTATCTGACATCCATACAAACGTATAATCATACTCATCCGGAGTGCTCGGAATTTCATCCTGAATAATTACATTGATTTTGGAATCCTTCGCAAATTCCTTTACAAATGCATCTGCTTTTAATTCAAAATCAGCATTGCCAGCAATTTTATATGTGAGCATTTTCCATTTGTTCTCACTAAAGCTCCATGCATACATGGATACCTTTCTGCCCTCAAGCGACTTTCCGCTCCATGCAAGCTCGACTCTGTCGTTTTCACCTACTGATGGGTCTAGTTCAACATCAAAACGATGATATGGAAATTGTGTATCAGAGTCTGTTGTTAAATACTTTCCATCAAGGCTTGAAACGGTGTTTATTTCCTCTTCAGTAAGAGCTGCTTCTCCAGCCGGTTTTTGCTCTGTAGGCGGCTCTGTGTCGCTTGCATGCTTGTATGCAGTCACATTACTGCTTTTCGCTGAGTACTTGAATCCCTTATAAAAAGTAACATTCAGTTTGTCATTAGTTGGATCTGCAACCTTAACCTTTAAAAGCGGGTTGCCTTTGATGCCGTCAGCAATATCTGCAGGAGATACAAGCTCAGGCTTAGTTGGGTTCTCATCATTGACAGTAAAGGAAACCTGTCTATTTGCAATATTTCCAGCCTTATCTGTCGCAGTGATTGTCAAAACATGCTCGCCAGGAGAAAGCTTAGAAGATGCTGTCTCATAAGGAACCTCAATTACTTCATCGTCAAGCATTGCCTGGAACGATTCCATTCCAGCTAATTCATCACTTGCAGTGGCGTTAATTGTAAATGCGCCTCTATATTCTTGTTTTTTCATATTAGTGTCAATAACAGGTGCTGTATTATCAACCATCACTGAAACAGAAGTTTCATTCTGGCCATCCTTAGCACTAATTGTATGCTTCCCGTCTGAAACAGTTTTGCTGTCCCAATTATAGGCCGCAGCACTTGTCTGCTCACTAGTCAATGTGAAATGAAAGTGCTCAAATGGACGGTATGTTCCGTCGTCACCCATATCATATATCTTAGCAGGATCACTCTTTTGGGGATCTCTGATAATAGTGCCATCAGCTAGAATAAGTCTGACATTGCGCAGAGAATAATCATCCCTATTTTCTTCACTTTCTTCCAACTGGAATGGGGACGATTTATTTCCAGCGCGAACGGTAATTTCATTTATGCCCTGCTTCAGTTTGTCCGCGTCAATCGGAATCGTGAAGGTTTTCCAATAAGACATATTATCTTTATCCAGTAGCTGGATGATTTCATCACCCATCGTAATGGCGTTTTTGAAATACATATTCAGTCCACTAATATCAACAGCTAAATATGCTTGTGTTTCCAAGGATGGGTTCATTGCCGCAGACAATTCTTTTCCATCAATGAAAAGCTTCACTTTTTTTGCATCATGACTATTGGAGGTTCCTTTTAGCAGGACATTGCCACTGACAGTGCTGCCGTCCTTTACATTAATTCTCAGCTCTTCTGTATTTTCCGGATTGTTTATCTTGATTTTGTGATTCTCTGTCTTTACTTCATTTATACCATCAGATGCTGTCAAATAATATTCAACATACTCTTTGGCAATAAAGTTAGCAGCATAAATGGTCGTTGTATACAGATTATCATTGCCATCCTTTTTAAGAAGGAGACGCTCATATTTCTGTTCACCATTTGTGCGATAATAAACAGCTACTGTTTTTACACCGTTATTATCATTTGCTTTAGCAGAAACAGTAATATCCTCTATTCCAGTTTCTGTTAACACTGTCGTATTTTCTATTGTTGGCGGTGTTGTATCTTCCTCCACTTGAACAGACTTACCAGGTACTTGATTAGCTTCCACACTTCCTGGAGTTCCTTGCTTTTCACCACTGCTTATCTTAATAGATGTTGTTGAACCATCTTGCGGATATTTGTACAATATCCCCTTGTTTGCAACAGTATCATCCACTTCAAGGACATCATTATAGTAGGCTACATTGAGTTCCTCTTGTGTGTTTGTTGCTATTGCCACTCCTCTTAAGCCACTGTTCGCCATTCCATCACTTTGAATGCGGACAATGTCTTTGTTCTCAACAAGACTAGTACCGTAGTTAGCATTAAAGTCAGCAACTGTCTTATCTCCATTGGCACTGTTAATAATCCAGAAAACCAATGTCCCTTTTGCAGGAATGACAACATCCTCAGGAATAGACGGCCAGACGACATCACTTGCAGGATCTGCCCCATATCTGTATTGAATCTTGTAATCTTTAAAGTTAACAGGTTTATTTGTATTGTTATAAACCTCAATGAATTCATAACCATCTGCTGAGTTGACATTTGAGCTGTCTGGCACCAATTCCGTTACAAAAAGCTTTGGCACCTTTGCATAATCTACAGCCGCTTTTTTGATTGCCACTGTATATTTGTCGGTTTCCGCTTTGTTGAATCCATCACTTGCTTCAATATAGTAAGTAAGATTAGAATCAACGTCTTCTGCAGGAATAATCGCCTTAAACTTCCCCTTTTCCTTTGTGTCCTCTGTCATGGACAAGGAGATATAGTCATCCGTTGATTCAGACTTATAATACAATGTCGCAAATGGATTAGCCTTATCATCAGTCACAACTGCCTCTACGGCAATATCTGCGAACGCTTCCCCATTACTAACTGCTTCATGGCTAATGGTTGGAGCCTTTGTATCTTCTGTTTGTTCAGGAAGCTCTGCTGGTTTGGTTGGCACCTGTCCTTGCTTCAGACTGCCTGGAGTAGGATCTGCAAGCACCTCAAGCTTTGCCATCACTGTCCCGCTTTTCGGGAATTGATATTGAATGACTTTGCCATCATTATTATTCTCAGTTCCTAAGTAGGACGCAGAAACAAGCTCATTTCCGCTTCGATCCTTAATAACGACTGCCCTGTTGCCACCATTGGCAAATCCAGGGAAAGCATCTGTGAAAGACAACAGGCTGTCTTCAGTTAAGCTTGTACCAAACTGACTGTTAAAATCAGCAAGTGGCTTTGCACCATTATTGAACCAAAGAACAACGGTTGTTTGCGGTTTAATGACTGCGTCTGGGACTTTAAAATTAACATCTTCCCTGCTACCATCTGTATATCGATAGGCGAAAGAGTAATTAGTCAAAGGCAGCGGCTGATTCGAATTATTATAAAGCTCGATATATTCATAGTAGTCTGTTCCGCCACCTTGCGAGTTCGGAGCCAATTCTGTTACAAGAAGCGGAATGGAGCTATATGTATCTTCCTGTTTGTCTACTTCAATCACATATTCCTCTGTTTTGGCTGTTGTACTTCCGTCTGTCGCCTCCAAGTAATAATGGATATTCTTAACAACATCTTCTTTTGGAATAATAGCAGAAAAACCAGTATTACTGCTGGAATCCTTGCTCATAAGCACAGATTGATAAGTGTCATTTCCTTCTTGTTTATAATGAAGAGTTGCCGATGGAATCTTTGCATTATCTGTGATAGTTGCTTCAATTTTTATAGATACAGCTTGTTTGCTGCTTTTGATTGGGCTATGTGAAATTTGCGGTGCTTCATTATCGACAACAGGAGCATCAATCTCTACTTGCTTAGCTGGAACTTGATCATCCAGAATTGAACCCGGTGTTGGCGCTGCTTTTATTTGCAGCTTATCCATAATTGTCCCGCTAGCTGGATAGCGATAAGCAACTGTTAATCCTGTATTATCTGTTTCTCCAGGCATGTAATTCGCTGAGATGATTTCATTTCCTGCAAGGCTTTTAATAGCAACTGCTCTATTTCCACCATTTGCAAAACCTGAAAAATCGCCTTTAAACGAAGTGACCTGACTATCACTTAAGGATGTTTGAAAATGCTTGTTAAAATCGCTGATGCTTAACTCATCCTTATTAAACCAGATGACTTGTGTTTGCCCTGAAGCAATAGACATATCAGGCAATTGAAGAAGCTTATCAGCTTGACTTTTGTCTGTATATTGGTAATAAAATGCATAGCTTGCTAGATTGAGTGTTTGATTCGTATTATTATATACCTCAACATACTCATATAAATCAGTACCCTTTGAATCTGGAGAAATCTCTGTTATCAATAGCTGCGGGTACTTGCTGAAATCTTCTTCAGCCGTTTCTTGTTGTTGCTCCTTCTTTTCCTCCTCCTGCTGAGATTCCTCTGCAGGCTGTTCTGGTTTTTCTGGCTGTTTCGGCTGCTTTGCCTCTTCTTCTGTTTGAGACTGTGTTTTCGTTTCTTCTTTCAAATCTGTGGAAGAAGACTTATCTTCCTCTTTTGTTTCTGTTTGTTCTGGTGGCTGTGTTTCTTTTGTCTCTTCTGGCGAATCACTTGCTGGTAAAGTTTGCTCCTTTTCAATTGTTTCATCAGAGCTGTTTGCCGTTTCTGATTCCCCGTCAGATGCTGACGGAGCTTGCTGAGGATCTGAAGGTTGTGCTGCATAAGATACTGAAGGTCTACTGCTTGTAAAGATAGTAGAAAAAAAGAATACAACCATGAGTACAAGTAACATCCATTTCTTACTCGTCTTTCTCCCCTTGCGACTAATCATATTTGCCTCCTCTGCTTATTCAAATGCCACCCTCGTCCATCATAATAAAAAGTTTTTAAACTGCTTTTAACAATTTGTGAATAATTGTTAAGAAAAGGGGATATATGTAAACGAATTGTGAAAATTATTGTTCCTCCAAAACAGAAAATGGATAAATCCCATGTCCTGTCAGCGTTATTCCTTATTTACAAAATGCAAACAAAAAAATTACATAATTCAGATAGTTACACCATAGTAGAAAGTTATCCTATTTATAGATTTATACATATAGAGGAGGAACAAGAGGAAAAATGAAGCTACCAAAAAAATTAAAAGGAATTTCCGCATTATCACTAACAGGCTTAATGCTGTTTTCTGCCTACCCATCAATCACACTTGCTGAAAGCAGCTTAGATGTGAAAAAAATTGCCAGTTACAGTACAGGCATTACGGATGAGGATGGCGGCGTTGCTGAAATCGTCAAATACAACAAGGATAATGAGAAATTCTATGTCATTAATGGTAAAGCCCAGACAATTGATGTTGTAGATCTGTCAGGTTTATACTCCACAGAAGTACAGAACCTGCAAAAAGAAAAGTCGATTAACATTGCGGATGTAGTCAATTCAGACTCCTTTCAATACGGAGACTTAACGAGCATCGATATTAATACAGATAAAAAGATTATTGCTGCAGCTGTTCAAGATGCTGATTATACGAAAAACGGACGAATCGTTGTCATGAACTATGATGGAGAAGTCCAGGAAACATTTGAAGCAGGTGTACAGCCTGACATGGTTAAGATTTCAGCTGATGGGAAATACATCCTGACTGCAGACGAAGCCGAGCCAAGACAAGGACTTGAAAACGGAGTAGATCCAGAAGGTTCTGTGACAATCGTTAATTTCGATACGAAAAAAGTTAATAAAGTAAAATTTGATGATACAAGTGTGATTAATCAGGATGTACATATCCGCAATGGCGGCACAACAGCTGATGCTGTCCGTGATCTTGAGCCAGAATATCTTGCTTTAAACAAGGATGCAAGCAAGGCTTATGTAACATTGCAAGAGAATAATGCAGTTGCCGCAGTTGATGTAACAACAGGCAAGGTGTTATCTGTTAAATCATTAGGATACAAAGACCACTCCTTAGAAGGAAATGGCCTTGATGCAGCCCGTAATGACAAAATTGAAATAAAGCAATTACCGATTCTAGGTGCATATATGCCTGACTCCATCGCGCAAACCGAAATCGGCGGTGTTGAATATCTCCTTACTGCAAATGAAGGTGATGCGACAGAGTGGGAAGAATTTGTTAATATCGAAGACTTCAAAAAAGTCAAAGATTCTATTACTTTAGATACTTCCCTGTTTAAAGGCTTTACGAAAGAAGAGGCAGAAGCAGCCTTTCAAGAAATGAAGGACTCAGGAGACTATGACAAGCTAGAAGTGCTGACAGACAGAGGCACAGACGCAATTTATACACTGGGCGGCCGCTCGTTCTCCATTTGGAAAGCAGATACGCTGGAACTAGTATACGACAGTGGCAGCGATTTTGAGGATATTACAGCAGCACAATATCCAGATGTATTCAACTGGTCAAATGATGACGATGTTTTTGAGAAACGAAGCGCCAAAAAAGGTCCTGAGCCTGAAGATGTTAAAGTCGGGCAAATCGGTAATGATCTGTATGCATTTATCGGACTAGAAAGAATCGGCGGTTACATGACCTATAATATTTCTAACCCTTCCTCTCCAACATTTGCTAGCTATTTGAATACTAGAGATTTTTCTAGTGCAGTGTCAGGAGATGTGGCACCAGAAGGACTTGAATTTATCCAAGCAGTGGATAGTCCTACAGGCAGACCTCTTGTCCTTGTCGGCAATGAGGTAAGCGGTACTGTTTCTGTTAATGAATATCAGACAGAACAGGTTATCCCTATTGTAGAGATTGCACTTACTGAAACAGAAGCTGCATTGGAAGTCGGCAAAACTTTAGCTCTAACTGCTTCCGTTAAACCAGCAAACACAACAGACAGCAAGGAATTAATATGGTCAAGCTCTGACGCAAGTATTGCCACTGTAAACGAAACAGGGTTAGTCACAGCTGTAGCACCAGGTACTGCAACTATCACAGTGGAAACTGCTGATAAAAAGCATCAGGCAACAAGCATTATTACAGTTACAGCACCAGTTATAGCTGATGATGAAACTGATGATGATCCAGGTACAGATACAGGCACAGAAGAAGACACGGAGACTGACACAAATCTTCCTGATGAAGATACATCTTCACAAGACGACCAAGATAACTCTGGTAACGAAAACAGTAGTGACAATAACAGCAACGAGTCTGATGATAATATAGAGGTTGTTGAAACTGTTACCGCAAATGATAACAATAACGCTGGCAATGGCAATGCACTGCCAGAAACAGCAACAAGTAATTACAGCTTCTTATTGTATGGCGGTATCATTCTTGCCGGCGGCGGTATCCTTTACTTTATTGCGAAACGCAGATTAGCATAAGTGCAAAATCCCCCTTTAGTATAAGGGGGATTTTAATTTCTTTAATTGGAAGTAATCATTAACAAACAAAGTACACAAAAAAAACAGCCTAACCTATCTTAGGTCAAACTGTCATCGCTTCAAATATTTATATGTTAATCAAGTATTTTCGTCTTTAGTTGCTGTAATTTGAATTTCAGCCTTGCATTAAGCTCCAATAAGACATCCTGCTCCAAATCGATCTTCGGAAGCTTTCCGCTTGGCTTTTCCAGTAAAAAGGGACTTTTTCTTTTCTTAGATGTCATCATATTCCCCCACGCTGTTATTATAATAAGCTTAGTATATTTACTGTATAGGCAAAATATGTGTTTCTTAATCATGCAGATGAATAATATTTGTTCCTCTGGCAGTCTTGTTGTATTTTAAGTGATTGACCACTTCATCACTCTTTTCAAACAATTCCCTTGTATATAATGCTGTAGGAACATGTGGAAGAGATGATGTAGATTTTTTGACAATAAGAGGCGATTGGTTCTTTTTTCTCATCCGACCAGCTTCTCTGACTGCAGGCATCGTGTAATCTTTATCCTCCATGATATCTGTTCCTTTCCTTGTTTATACTTCTATTTTATCATCATATCCTTGAATCTTCCACATAAAAGAGCGCCCGTTTTTATTGCTCCTTGTACCATGTGTGAATTACTGCAAGGTCAATAATATAGTCAAAATCGATTTGCAGCAGCGGCTCCTTTTCCGATTCAACAGAAATGATGACAGGATGAATCAATTTCGTGAAAGGAATAAGCACTATTTTTTTGTCTAATTGCACAATTGTCTCTTCATTTAAACGGTTTAGCTGATCCTCATTCAGTTCAATTCCGAGAGTAGTCCCGACTTCAGCAGTAAAGATGCTGTCATCCTCTTTGCAGAAAACCGTAATATCCTGTCTGCACACTTCTCCATAAGCATACAGGAAATCCTCAAGGCTTATCCGGTAGTCTTCTATATCCGTCCAATCTTGTGTTCCGAATGATTCTGTCGCAATACTGTCCAAAATCGTCGTGAACTGTTTACTTCTGCTTTTCGTCTGAATGATTACTTTTTTCATCTCATCATTAATGCTCTCTACCTCATTGATGCTTTCTACTTCTGCTACCCCGATTCTTTTAATATTCGGTGTGATAAATATAGCCAAGTCTACAAAAACAAACATAAGAGCCATCAATGCATAGCTCCTCCATTCGCTCTCCTTAAACCCTATATCCATCAGCAGCAAAATCATGCCAACAATAAACAGAAAATACCATGTCCTTCTCAGGTTTTGCTTGGATTCTCGGAAGAAAATCGGAAACGACCAGCTAATATATAACATAATAGCCGTAAATCCAATTATTAAACTCCATTTATTTCCCTGTAAAAAAGCAACAGCCTCATTGCCCCAATAATTTTTCGTCAACACTATAAGGGCGAAAACAATAAGCGGAAACGCTAACTTGATTATCAGCTTCTGTGAATCCTTTCTAATCATCATCCCTGTTTCCTTCCCCTCTTTTTTAGCAGTGATTGAAGATTGGACAAGTATTGAGCTCTAGCAGTTTAGGTTAATAATAACTTTATAGTGTTATAGTAATTCTATCAAAAATTTGGGTTTATATGGAATGAAAACTGTGCTTTATATCTAAAAATACCAAAAATAGGACATATTTGCTAGATTATCCTCTATATGGTTGATTATACTAAAAAACAGGGAATAATGTTTTCCCTGTCAGACTGAAGTAATTTACATAAAGAGTTTGAGGATACCCAATTACAATGTTTTCTTTATTTAATTGCTGCTCTCTCCGTCTCTTTTCAACTCGTCTACATGCAGGTTTCGTAATTCAGGGGATGTGACATTTGCCTTTTCTAAAGCACTATGCATAATTTTAATGATAAGATCTGAAAAAATCGGATTAGGATTAACCAGCTTAAGTACATTACATTTTCTCGCGATAAAATCGGAAAGCTCTGTATCATATACAATAAGATCATTTGATTTCATTTGTCTCAGTTCATCATTAACTTTAAATACGGCTCTTCTAGTAAAGGAAATCATTGATACATATGTTATCCCCTTAACAGCGCTCAAAACAGCTTTAATAGCCTCTATATGCCCATAGTTTTGATTGAATGGGTTCATCATTGGAAACTTTCCATTAACACTCCAGTTCTTTCGCTTGCGGTCACCGTAAATCGTTCCTTTGTAATTTTTTGTTTCTATTACAAAAATGGCATACGGAGTTAACACAATATGATCAATTTGAGAATAGCCAGATTTAGCTTTGCTGTTTTTAATAAGCAAATCGCTGAGATACAAATAATTTTTAGGCAGCTGGTCTAACTGGATATTTATCTTATATTCTCCTAATTCACCAATTCTGTCCGCAGCAACTTTTGCTTTTATGCCTTTTTTTTCCTGAGTCATTATTTCCACTCTTTCTATGAATGTATGTATATATTTATATTACTTATTGAGTGCACAAAAAACCAGTTCCTATTATCCTTGGAGCTGGTTTAAAGGAATAAAATACATTCCATATCCTATAATAGCTTTCCATCCATTTGTTGAATTTTATCTAGCTTCGTTCACTAATTTAGTTACTTCTTCGTTAATACATTCCTCGACCTCTACTTCTTCTTCAACGAAAGTCTTATCAGCTTTTGTTCTAGCATGCTTTAGCATTACATCAAAATTCTCAGCCGGTCTCATGTATTTACTGCTTTTCTTGTCATAATCAAATTTCGCTTGATATGCCCCAATAAAAGAATAATAATCAAAATCTGTTTTAAAATCAGTTTCAGATTTGCCGTATCCATTTAAAAAGGCAACCATTTCATCACCTTTTGATGACGGTTTATGTCCATTCAGTGTAATGAGATAAGTTTCCTTCAATTCTTCTTCAGTCAAATCAGGAAATTGCTCATCCATTCCATCTTGTTCTGCAGTAATATATCCTCCCTCCTCCAGTATTAATATTTCACTGCCTTCTAAGCTTGGATCACCATTTAACACTTGATTAATTTTAAAGGTTAGTTTTGTGTAAGGATAGCCTTGTGCGGTTTCTTTTTCTATGTACACATATTTCTCAGTAGATACCACTACTCCCTCTACTGCTATTTCTGAATCATCCACTAACTGTCTAGCATTCTCGTACTTAACAACGAATGATGCTTGAGTTTCTATAATAGTAGCATTATCTGCCGAAATTTCTTTATTATTGTCTTCAAGATTTTTTTCTTCTACAGAACTATTTGAACTATCTTTTTGAGAAACTGATTCAGTATGATTCTTTTTCTTTTTTTCTTGCTCTTCAATCTGTGATTCGTTCCCTATGCTTCCACATCCAGTTAAAATGAACATCGGTAGTAACCCAAAAAGTATAGACTTTATTTTCTTCAATTCTCTTTCCTCCTAAACTATTATTCATTCCAGGAGATATTTTACGCTTGTTGTATGTAGTATAAGCATTAATAGCATTGAAAAACATTGATATAACAGCAGCACTTAATATAGATTAAATATAATCCTCCACTCAGATTTTGTATCCCCTTACATTTCAGTCTATCTTATTGTCAAATAAATTCACAGACACTACGTGTTGTTTCTCTTCTATTTAATTTTACAAGGAGGATATAATTAGGAATGGCCTCAAGGTTATGAAGAAAAAAAATCCACCATTTTCTAATAAGAAGTCCAATTAAGTTAGATGATTTGTTTGTTTCAATCCAAAAAGCAAATGAAGCCAAAATGCTAATACATAAAAAAGGCTCCCTACAATGTAGGGAGCCTTAAATTTATACATGATACCGGTGGCCGGGGTCGAACCGGCACTCCAGAGGAACACGATTTTGAGTCGTGCGCGTCTGCCAATTCCGCCACACCGGCGTAATAATTTTTTTGGAGGCGGCAACCGGATTTGAACCGGTGATAAAGGTTTTGCAGACCTTGGCCTTACCACTTGGCTATGCCGCCTTGACAATATTGGAGCGGAAGACGGGGTTCGAACCCGCGACCCCCACCTTGGCAAGGTGATGTTCTACCACTGAACTACTTCCGCTTAATGGCTGGGCTAGCTGGATTCGAACCAACGAGTGACGGAGTCAAAGTCCGTTGCCTTACCGCTTGGCTATAGCCCAATATCATTATATTCAGTATTATCATAATTTATTATAAATATATATGGGGCGAATAATGGGAATCGAACCCACGAGTGTCGGAGCCACAATCCGATGCGTTAACCACTTCGCCATATCCGCCATAAAATTTATTTGGCAGGGGTAGTAGGAATTGAACCCACACCGGAGGTTTTGGAGACCTCTGTTCTACCTTTAAACTATACCCCTGTAATGAATGGTGGAGGGGGACGGATTCGAACCGCCGAACCCTAAGGAGCGGATTTACAGTCCGCCGCGTTTAGCCACTTCGCTACCCCTCCGACATAAATGGTGGCTCAGGACGGAATCGAACCGCCGACACAAGGATTTTCAGTCCTTTGCTCTACCGACTGAGCTACTGAGCCTTAATACTTTTAAATTATAATGGCGGTCCGGACGGGACTCGAACCCGCGACCTCCTGCGTGACAGGCAGGCATTCTAACCAGCTGAACTACCGGACCGTGATTGCGGGGACAGGATTTGAACCTGCGACCTTCGGGTTATGAGCCCGACGAGCTACCAGACTGCTCCACCCCGCGATGATTTTATGGTGGAGGATGACGGGATCGAACCGCCGACCCTCTGCTTGTAAGGCAGATGCTCTCCCAGCTGAGCTAATCCTCCATATTTGGTATGTGATAATTGGTGACCCATACGGGATTCGAACCCGTGTTACCGCCGTGAAAGGGCGGTGTCTTAACCGCTTGACCAATGGGCCATTAATAATGAGATACTGAGTGAAAATGGCGGAGAGCAAGGGATTTGAACCCTTGAGACAGGGTTACCCGCCTACACGATTTCCAATCGTGCTCCTTCGGCCACTCGGACAGCTCTCCATATAATGGCTCCGCAGGTAGGATTCGAACCTACGACCGCTCGGTTAACAGCCGAGTGCTCTACCACTGAGCTACTGCGGAATAATGGTATGCCTGGCGACGTCCTACTCTCACAGGAGGAGAACCTCCAACTACCATCGGCGCTGAGAAGCTTAACTTCCGTGTTCGGTATGGGAACGGGTGTGACCTTCTCGCTATCGCCACCAGACTTTTTTCAAGACAAGAATTATTATATCTCATCTCCGAGTGTTTTGCAACACTTTTTTAAAAGTTTTTTTCAAAGAATTTTATTCCCTGAAAACTAGATTATGTTGTAAGAAAAAAGTTTGAGTAATCTTTCATGTCCAGCTTCAAAAGCCTATCGATTTAAGCGGGCTTTTTCCGCTTTTCGTTTTAGTTAAGTCCTCGATCTATTAGTATTTGTCAGCTCCACGTGTCACCACGCTTCCACCTCAAACCTATCAACCTGATCATCTTTCAGGGATCTTACTAGCTTACGCTATGGGAAATCTCATCTC
>Ga0209463_1000035_pt1 | contig 115379 bp, 118 predicted proteins | sample AgamicMgSfrz_FD_187169 | JGI IMG/M metagenome (GOLD analysis project Ga0209463, IMG submission 187169) | Agave microbial communities from Guanajuato, Mexico - Mg.Sf.rz (SPAdes) (version 2) | ecosystem: Host-associated > Plants > Phyllosphere > Phylloplane/Leaf | place: Guanajuato, Mexico... | reverse complement strand
CAGAAGAAACTTTTAATCAGGAAGAAAAGGAATATATCGTGTATTTTTGGCAGGATACTTGTTCTTATCGTAAAGAAATAGAACAAACGGTATTAGAGTATAGTGATAAGTTACAGCATCATAAAGAGTACGACCAAGTTATTGGTGAAGCTAAAAGTGGAAAAAATAATATATGAGCATGTGAATATGGAGGATTTTTTGTATGATCGTGAAGTTGAGTGGTCAATTGAATTAACAGAGGATGAAAGGATTGTAGCTGTTCATAACACGGCCTTTGGTAATACAAAACTGATTGTGAGTGAAGAAATAGAAATTACAGGTACACCGACTATGATAAAAGTTAAAGAAGGAAGGACGGAAGAATTTAGTGTTGGGACTATCGAAGCTTTAGATTTATTGAAGTGAAAGACTCAGATTTATTACCAATTCTTCCAGTATTTTGACTATTAAATGAACTTTTCTAATAAATCAATTAATTTAAAATCGATATTGATATACTTTGTTAGAAGCCAAATGAATGGAGGTATATCGATGAAAAAACTAATTGTACTAGTGGTAGTTATGTTATGTTTAGGGGCTGCCTTACCTAATTATAATCAAAGTGTTTCTGCCGAATCTATCGTAAGCGCTTCAATTGCCGAAAATGATTTATCAGGTATTATGGAAGAAATAACTGATGAGCAATTTAATAGTAGTGTTCAAGCAATAAATGATGGGATTACTGTTGAAAATGGTGTGTACAAGTTTGACAAAAACCTAGTTAAAGATACAACCTTAACTGAAAAGGAGATTGAAAATATTGATGAATTATTTTCAAATTTTCTTACTCAAAGAGAAATTGCTGAAATTGATAAGGTTATGGTTGACGATGAATTAGCAAAAGACGACATAAAAAAGAAAGGAAGAGCTTTACCAGCTGTACTACTAGCAGCAGCTTCAGCAGTTGTTGCATTTGTTGCCCTTGCTATTGTTGTGAATATAATAAATGATTTGTATAAACTTTCAATGTCGGGATATTGTAGTAAATGGAAAAAGTATTCTCAGATTAAAAAGGCTTGTAAACAATTAGGGTATATAAAATGATTATCCCGATAATTACTATTGTTGGATTTTGGGCTACTGCCTTAGGAGTGTTGTTTTTTGGAATTTACTTTTTCTTAAAGTATTTTAGGGTTTATTGGAAAAAAAGAAATTAAAAAATAACGTAAGCGAAAGAACTTTGGCAACTATGAACTGCAGTTTAACTAAAAACTGCACCTAATAAACTCAGCAGCCTTCAAACTATTAAGCTAGAAAACTTAATATAAATTCCTGAAGATCGAATTGTTCATGTATAGATTTTTCATTTTGTTTAGATTTCATGTTAGTTGATGAAGAGGAGGGAGAAGATTGATTTTGTGAGCAGGAAACTAGTGTGAAATTTATTATAATTAGACAAAACAAGGGGCAGTATTTTCACCATTTTAGTATTCTCCTTTCAACTAGGGATTGAAAAGTCAACCTCAGAAAAAAGGAATGATCAGTTTAATTGGAAGATGGTCAAAATAGCACCAATTTATACGTAAGCAGACATAGAAGAAGGCTTCTCGTTTGAAGCCTTCTTTGCATTATCCTCACTTATAAGAAATGGCTTCAAGTGTGAGCACATTTTTTGTTTGCAAATATTGTGTGAAAAGCTCAACAGATAAAGGGTGAATGTCGGTTTTAGATAGCACGTAAGAAAAATGACGGTTTATCTGTTCATTTTTAAGGCGAATGGGATGGATTGTTTTCATATGCAATTCTTTTTGGATTGAATAGTTGGAAACAATGGATATCCCTATTCCTGCTTCGACCGACTCTTTAATGATTTGCGTGCTCCCAAATGACCGTAAAATCAGCGGAGAAAAAGCGTGTTCTTTAAAGAGCTTGTCAATAACCTCTCTTGTACCAGAGCCCTCTTCCCGTAATATCCATGTCTCACCATATAGGCTGTCTAAGTCAATTGTTCGAAAGCTGGCTAAAGGATGATCAGTACTTACGATTATTACAAGTTCATCTTGTTCAAAAGGAGTTATGTGGAGCTGGGGATGACTTTTGATTTCACCATCAATAATTCCGACATCAAGACTGCCCTCTAGCACTTGATTTATTATTTTGCTCGAATTCTGAATGGTAACTTTCGGTTCAATTAGTTGGTGAACCTTCATAAAGTCAGAAATAAATCTCGGCAGCAAATATTCACCGAAAGTGTAGCTGGATCCAATTAAGAGGGGACCGCTCACTACTTTTGTCATATCATGTATAAGGCTTTCGACCTGTTCGTATTCCTTTAATATTCTCTTCGCATGATAATATAATATTTCACCAGCTCTAGTAAGCCGAACATATTTATTTGTTCTGTCGAAAAACTTCACTTCGTATTTCTTTTCCAATGCTTTGATGGAAAGCGTTACTGCAGATTGTGTAATATGCAGTTCTTCGGCAGCTCTCGTAAAATTCTTTTTTTCCGCTACTGTGACAAACGTCAATAAATGATAATCCAATCCCTTCACACTCTCCTTTTTGCAGATTTATCAACACCCCTATGAGTATATGTTTTAGTTCGCTATTAATAGTAAATAACCCTTTAACTATTCTAAAAATACTGAAAATTTACTATTTTCAAACATAATATGCAACCTGGAAATTCAAAAATTTATGTTACTATTTCGAATACGAAAATAATTTTCTTGTATAAACAAGGGGAAGCCTCTATAATTAATAATGATTCTCATTTAAACTGACAAAATAATAAAGGAGCATATAATGATAAAGCGTTTTTTCACTTATTATTTACCGCATAAAAAGCTATTCATTCTTGATTTTTCAAGTGCTGTCATTGTGGCGATCCTAGAACTTGCCTTCCCTATGGCTGTAACTTGGTTCATTGACAAACTCCTTCCTGAAGGAAATTGGAGTACCATTGTCTCTGTGAGCTGCGGCTTATTGGCATTATACTTAGTAAGCACTTATTTACAATACATTGTAAACTATTGGGGACATAAGCTCGGCATAAATATAGAAACAGATATGAGAGCACAGCTTTTCAACCATGTTCAAAGACAAAGCTTTAAATTCTTTGACAACACGAAAACAGGTCATGTTATGAGCAGAATTACGAATGATTTATTTGATATCGGTGAGCTTGCCCATCATGGTCCAGAGGATTTATTTATTGCCATTATGACATTCGTCGGTGCGTTCTGGATTATGCTGACAATCAATGTCAAGCTTGCATTAATCGTGATATTTATCGTGCCGGTTCTAGTTTGGCTAATTACATACTGCAATAAGAGCATGAATAAAGCTTGGAAGCATATGTACGGTGATATTGCTGATGTTAACGCCCGTGTAGAAGACAGTGTGTCTGGTGTTCGCGTTGTCCAATCCTTTACTAACGAGGAATTTGAAATGGAGCGTTTCTCTGTTAATAATAAACGCTTCAGAAAAGCAAAAATCGTCGCATATAAAGTGATGTCCTTAACATCATCCTCTGTTTACATGTTAATGCGCTTTTTCACGTTAGTAGTATTAGTATACGGTGCATGGCTGACATTTAATGGGGAGCTGACAAACGGTCAGCTTGTAGCATTCATCCTTTACGTCAATATCTTGCAAAAGCCAATTGATAAAATCAGTACATTGCTTGAGCTTTATCCAAAAGGCATGGCTGGTTTCAGACGTTTCTTAGATTTGCTTGATTCGGAGCCTGAAATTCAAGATCGCCAGGATGCAGTTGAAATGCCTGCATTGCGCGGTGACATTCAATTTAATGATGTAACATTTGGCTATGATAACCGCACTGTATTGGATCAAATTAGCCTGAACATTAAAGCAGGCGAAACAGTTGCATTTGTAGGTCCTTCTGGTGCAGGGAAAACAACAATATGTTCACTAGTTCCAAGGTTTTATGATGTAAACAGCGGTGCCATTAAAATTGACGGCATGGATATTCGCGACATGACGAAGCATTCATTGCGTTCACAAATCGGGATTGTCCAGCAGGATGTTTTCTTGTTCACAGGTACGCTGAAGGAAAATATTGCCTACGGAAAATTGGATGCAACAGATGAAGAAATTCATACAGCTGTTAGAAGAGCTCATTTGGAGGACCTAATCCGCAAGCTTCCAGATGGTTATGAAACACAAATCGGGGAGCGGGGCTTGAAGCTTTCCGGCGGACAGAAGCAAAGACTTGCTATTGCGAGAATGTTTTTGAAAAATCCTCCGATTTTAATATTGGATGAGGCAACTTCTGCATTAGACACAGAAACAGAGCAAATCATTCAAGCATCCTTAAATGAACTTGCGAAAAACCGTACGACACTTGTTATTGCCCACAGATTGGCAACAATCCGTAATGCTGACCGCATTGTAGTCGTAACAGAAAATGGGATTGAAGAAGAAGGAGGACATGATGAATTGATTGAAAAAGGCGGTATTTTTGCCAATCTCCATCGTGTTCAATATCAACGTTAATTCAAAAGATGCCTAAACATGGGCATCTTTTTTTATGGAAAATATCGATTGATATTATCAACCAATATGCGATATATTGGTTATAAGCTAAAATTCGAGTAGTATGGAGGTTTGGTTATATGCGTCCGATTTTGTTGGGAATCGCCTCAGCCTTTTTTTTCGCTTTTACTTTTGTGTTAAATAAAGCGATGGAGATGAATGGTGGGAGCTGGGTTTGGAGTGCGTCACTGCGGTATTTTTTTATGGTCCCATTTTTACTTATACTCGTTCTTGTAAGGGGGAATTTAAAACCTATTTTAGTAGAGCTACGAAAAAATACAGGTAAATGGGTATTATGGAGCTCTGTTGGATTTGGAATTTTTTATTCCTTTATTTGTTTTGCCTCAGCCTATGGACCTGGCTGGCTCGTTGCGGGAACATGGCAGCTGACAATAATCTCAGGAACATTACTAGCACCGCTGTTTATGGAGAAGATAAACACAAAAGGCGGAGAAGCAATCATGGTGCGAAAGAAAATTCCTTTCAAAAGCTTAAGCTTTTCTTTGTTAATTATTATCGGCATTGCTTTCATGCAGCTGGAATTTGCGATGAAGCTGTCATTTGGCACGGCGATGCTTTGTCTTCTTCCGATTCTAGTAGCATCATTCGCTTATCCTTTAGGTAATCGCAAAATGATGGAGATTGCAAATGGACGATTTGATGTTTTCCAGCGGGTACTTGGCATGACAATTGCAAGTTTACCCTTTTGGATTATTTTGTCCATATATGGCTTCCTTACAGCAGGACCTCCGTCTAGTTCACAAGTTTATCAATCAGGTATTGTTGCCCTGTTTTCTGGAGTTGTTGCGACAATCCTCTTTTTTGCGGCAACAGACGCTGCCAAGGATAATATGCATACACTTGGGGCCGTTGAGGCGACACAGTCCTTCGAAGTGCTGTTTGCTTTAATTGGGGAAATGGTGTTTTTATCTGTTGGGCTGCCAAGTGCGATGTCTCTTGTCGGAATAGCCATCGTTATTTTGGGAATGGTGCTTCATAGTATATTTTCCAGAAATATAAAAAAACTAAAATTAGCACAAACCGCCTAAAGAGCATTTATTAAGGTTTTGTTAATTATGCTGGGTTTTTTACTTAAGCTGCAGGTAAATGTATACTTATATAGGGAATAAGTATACGAAGAATGTAAAACAAGAAATGACAGTCATGATTTTGGCTATCTAAGAATCTAAATTTGGAGGACCAACAAAAATGACCAACAAAGCAAGAGAAATTAAGCTGATTGCCCTCGATATGGACGGCACATTATTAAACGGAGCAGGAGAAATTCCAGAAGAAAACCGCAAAGCGATTAAAGAGGCCCAAGATGAAGGCATACATGTTGTGCTAAGTACAGGCAGATCTATCGCAACATGCAAGGATCATGCAGAAAGTTTATTTTTAAAAACTTTCCTTGTTACAGTTAACGGCAGTGAAATTTGGGATTGGCAAGGGAATCTTATTGAACGGAATTTAGTTGAAGTCGAGCAAATGCGCTGGCTTTGGGAGCTTGCGCAAAAGCATGGAGCAAAAACGTGGGCGATTAGCTGTGGTAAAACATGGAAGGACGAAATGCCTGAGGACCTTGATAAACTTGAGTGGTTGAAATTTGGTTATCAAATTGAAGACGACACAATCCGCAATAATGTCTTAAAGGAGCTTCAGGCAAGAGGAGTTTTTGAAATAAGCAATTCCTCTCTTGTGAATATAGAAGTAAATGCATTTGGTATCAATAAAGCGCGTGGCTTAAAAACCGTTTGCGAGCGACTTGGTGTAACGATGGATGAAGTGATGGCTTGCGGAGACAGCTTGAATGATATCAGCATGATTAAAGAAGCAGGTATTGGTGTTGCAATGGGCAATGCACAGGATATCGTGAAGGAAACGGCTGATGTGACGACAAAAACGAATGACGAAAATGGTGTGGCATATGCAATCCGTACTTGGGCTTTGAAAAAGGCGAAAGAGCCAGCCTTGAAAAAATAGTATTGAAACAAAAAAAATAACTGCTATAATAAATAAAAAAAGAAGAACCGAACGAAGAGAAAGAACTAGTATGCGATAACCATTCGTAAAAGAGAGTGGAGCTTATAAGCTGAAAGGCTCCATGACGACATGCCGCAGAACCTGCCTTTCGAGTCCTATAAAAATAGGCGTTTTATCTGGCGTTATCAGACAAAGTGGGATAATTGAGTCTAATTGCTCTTATCCAATTAAGGTGGTACCACGGAAAGCTCTTTTCGTCCTTTTTACAGGATGAAAAGAGCTTTTTTTTATTTGTCTTAGGCAAAAGGTGATGGAGATTAGATGGAATTGTGATAGGTGGAGGGAATCGATGTGGACAGAAAAAGGATCGTAATAAAAATCGGCAGCAGCTCGCTGACAAATTCAAAAGGGGAAATCGATCAGGATAAATTAAAGGATCATGTAGCAAGCATTGCAGCCTTAAAGGAAAAGGGGAAAGAAGTTGTGCTCGTTTCTTCTGGTGCTGTTGCAGCAGGCTTCAAGCAGCTTGGCTACCCGTCCCGCCCTGTCACATTAAAAGGCAAACAGGCAGCAGCAGCAGTTGGGCAGGGGCTCCTTATTCAAAGCTATACAGAGCGTTTTCGAGAATATGGCATAGTACCAGCTCAAATACTGTTAACAAGAAATGACTTCAGTAAAAAGGAACGATATCGGAACGCTTATTCCACATTATCTGAGCTTTTGGAACGAGGAATTCTCCCAATCATCAATGAAAATGACACAGTATCAGTCGAAGAGCTGACATTTGGTGACAATGATATGCTGTCTGCATTAGTTAGCGGTCTTATACACGCAGAACAATTGATTATCCTTACAGATATTAATGGGTTATATGACAGCAATCCAAATGAAAATCCAGATGCGAAGCGCTATGATTTTATTGAAAAAGTAACAGCTGAATTTCTTGAAGGTGCGAAAGGGAGCGGCTCAAAGGTAGGAACAGGCGGTATGAAGTCGAAGCTGATTGCTGCAGAAACTGCGTTAAGCCTTGGTGTGCCAGTATTTATCGGTAACGGTAGCGGCGCAGATAAGCTCATCTCCATTTTAGAAGGAAAAGGGGACGGTACTTATATCGGTTCAGATGGGTTAAGTGCGATAACAAGCAATAGACAGTGGATTGCCCTGCATTCAACGGTTGAAGGTAAAGTATTTGTCGATGAAGGGGCAGAGCTTGCCTTACTGCAAAAAGGCAGCAGCCTGCTTCCCGCTGGAATTTATAAAATTGAAGGAATTTTCGAAAAAGGACATGTTGTTGAGGTTTTTGGGACATCAGGCCTTATCGGGAAAGGTGAGGTTCAATATGGCTCCAATGAGCTTAATGAACTTCTCGAAGTGAAAGGAAGAAAGCAAGTAGGAGAACAGCTGCAGGAAGTGATTCATCGCAATAGCTGGGTGAAAATATAAAGGGGGTTATACAAGTGGGAGAGGTTCAAGCGAAAGGTAAATTGGCACAAGACGCAAGCAGACAATTATGGAAATTGACGACAGAGGATAAAAATAACGCATTAGCACTCATCGCAGACCAGCTACTTTCAGATCAAGCCGCTATTATTGAACAAAATAAACTAGACTTAGTTAATGGAGAAAAGGCGGGCTTATCCGCTTCTGTTTTAGACAGAATCATGCTCAATGAAAAAAGAATCGCAGACATGGCAATGGCAATAAGACAGCTGATTGAACTTCAAGACCCAATTGGTGCCACATTAGAAGAAATCAAAAAAGACAATGGCCTGCTAATCTTAAAAAAGACCGTGCCAATCGGCGTGATGGGCATGATTTATGAGGCACGACCAAATGTGACAATCGATGCGGCCACATTATCCATTAAGACAGGCAATGCCATTATTCTTAGAGGAAGCTCATCTGCGGCAAGCTCCAATATGGCTCTTGTGCGTTCCATTCATGAAGCATTAAAAAAATCAGCTCTACCTGTTGATGCAGTTCAGCTGATTGAGGATACAAGCAGAGAAACGGCAAAAGAGCTATTTCACTTAACAGAGTATTTGGACGTTCTTATCCCAAGAGGCGGCAAAAACTTGATTGATACTGTTGTCAAAGAAGCTTCTGTACCAGTAATTGAGACAGGTGCTGGCAACTGCCACCTATTTATAGATGAAAGTGCTGATAAAGAAATGGCACTTAATATAAGTCTTAATGGTAAAACACAGCGCCCATCTGTCTGCAATGCACTGGAAACAATCTTAATTCATAAAAATTGGTATGAGAAATTTGGGCAGGAGCTCCTGCAGGCATTAACAGCGCATGGAGTGGAAATATACGGAGACGAAACAGTCACAGCTGATTTTGCCTCATGTCATGCTGCAACAGAAGAGGATTGGTCCACAGAATACTCTGCCTTAAAGATTAGTGTTAAAGTCGTAGAAGATATAAACGAAGCAATTACACATATAAATAAGTATGGCACAAGACACTCAGAAGCAATTCTTACAGAGGTAACAGAAAATGCAGAAGCATTTTTATTGAGTGTCGATGCTGCCGCTGTTTACCATAATGCGAGCACCCGTTTCACTGACGGCTTTGAGTTCGGCTATGGTGCCGAAATCGGCATAAGCACCCAAAAGCTGCATGCACGGGGACCGATGGGGTTAAATGCTCTGACATCGTCCAAATACTATATTTATGGAAATGGACAAATCAGAAAGTAAGCTGCAGAGTTTTGATAAGATTGTAATTTAATAGATAGGAAGCGAAAACAAATGCAGTTTGTTACGGTACTATTACCGATATTCTTTATATTTGCTGTCGGATTTGTAGGCGAGAAAGTTCTTCATATTAATACGAAGGCAATAACGACGATGACCGTTTACTTAATGACACCATTGTTATCCTTTAGTGTTTTCTATGAAACTACTTTTGACATGGACTATTTAATGATGGCAATATATGCGTTAGCCCTTGTATTCGGCATTATTGGAATCATTTATATTGTGGCTATCATTAGAGGGTATGATGTCAAGAAAACATGCGGAATGATTCTGTCATCTGCCTTTATGAATAATGGCAACTACGGTACACCACTTGTTTTGTTTGCATTCGGACAGCCCGCTCTTCATTATGCGGTCATCCTGATGGTCATCCAACAGCTGATAATGGCAACAATAGGTGTCTATTATGCAGCAAAAGGATCTGCAGACGGTGAAGCAGCAAACGAAACATGGAAGAAGGTTTTGAAGGTTCCCATCATGTATGGTGCCATGCTAGGGATGCTCTTTCACTTTTTGCATATCCCATTGTCCAACACGATGCTTGATGCTATCAAGATGGTAGGAGACGCTGCCATACCAACAGTCATGCTCGTTTTAGGAATGACATTAGCCAAAATATCCGTCAAAAAAATTCAAGTAAAACCATTATCCTTTGCGTTAACCTTAAGACTTATCATCTCCCCGCTCATCGCCTGGGGGATGACCTTCATACTGCCTGTCGATGATATGCTGAAACAAGTAATGATCGTACTTGCAGCAATGCCATCTGCCGCCAACACAACAATGTATGCCCTGCAATACGGAACAGAGCCAGACTTTGTTTCCACCGCCACGCTATTTAGTACATTAGCGAGTATCATTACATTGCCGATTGTGTTGTTTATTGTGTGAGATGGTGTAATGCTTAATTAGAAACCCTAATCGCCATTAGATTCGATTAGGGTATTTTTTACGTCTTTAAACTCTGTATCCTAAATTACAAAAAGTTAATTACTAGTTAATGAATGGTGATTTTTATGTTAAGCTATCTATGGAATTATCGAATTCAAGAAATCTAATAATTAGAAAATTTTATTACAAAAAGGAGTAGAAAATGGAGCTTATCCTAGCAAGTATTTTTTCAGCACTCATCATCGTCATGACCGTCTTTTTTCTGTTAAAGGTTTTTTTAATCGCTTATAAAAGAAAAGAAATATCTCAGCGTAAATGTTTTCTGTATGCTGCTGTTACTATTGTGATAAGTTTCTTTTTAGTAGCTGCATTGCCTTTTGTTTTTCAAAGTATCTTAGAGCTTGTTTATTAAATGTCAGGTTTTTAAGTCAGAAAAAACAGCCTAAGCCATCAGCTTAGACTTTCAAATCACCAAAACCTTCTCTCAATGAATCGCATGCTTAAATTTCCCGCCATGCGCCTCTTGTGTATCCATTATCGTAATAAAAGCATTTGGATCAATTTCCAACACGATGCTTTTGAACTTGGCAATTTCGAGCCGGGTGAACACGACATAAAGCACTTCTTTTTCCTGATCAAGATAGCCGCCTTTGCCTTTTAGTTTTGTGACACCTCTGCCAAGGCGGTCTGACAGAGCTTCGGCGATTTCTTCGTATTCGTTTGTGATAACCATGGCTGCTTTTGTATCATCAAAACCCTGCATGACAGCATCAATTGCTTTGCTTGCGATATAGTAGGTGAGAATCGAGAACATGGCCTGTTCCCATTCCAGTACAAATCCTGCCCATGTGAACACAAAGACATTTAGAAACATGACGAATTCCCCGACGGAAAAGGGGATTTTTTTTGACAACAGAATGCCAAGTATTTCTGTTCCATCCAAGGCACCTGAATTGCGGATAACAAGTCCAACTCCTGCACCAAGCAGCAAACCTCCAAAAACAGTCGCAAGAAGAGGCTGCCTTGTAAATGGTTCAACATGGTGCAAGGATGATTCAACAACAGCAAGCATGATAATCGCAAACAATGAGGAGATGCAAAAATTCTTACCGATGTATTTATAGCCTGCAAACAAAAAAGGGATGTTAATAATCAGCACCAAAATTCCAAAACTAAAATCGGTCATATAGTTAATAATCAAGGAAATGCCAATAATGCCTCCATCTATGATTGTATTTGGCACAAGGAATAATTCTATGGCAACAGCAGCGAGACTTGCGCCAATCATCAGCATAATGTAGCGGATAATAAAATGGACTTTGGCTTCCTTTTTATGCTTTTTTCCCATCTTACACACCCTTCCTAAAACGATGGAATACTTCGCTTTAAATGAACATGGTTTATGATGCCAACAAAACAGAAAAATATTCCAGCAGAATTTAATTCTTTCCAAACACCACTGTTTTTTACACCTTTTTAACATGAAATGCGTTGCAACTTAACAAGGAAAGAGATAGAATATCAGTACTATATAATTCTAGGTAGGTGAAAATATGTTTAATCGGGAGCTTGTTAAAGGAAGCACTTCTTTAATTCTTTTGCAGCTATTAGCCGAGAAAGAAATGTATGGCTATGAACTGGTGAAGGAGATGGAAAGCCGCAGTGACTATTCTCTGCAGGTGAAGGAAGGTACATTATATCCAGCACTACATAAATTAGAAAAGCAAGAATATGTGGAATCATTTTGGAAGGATTCTGAAAAAGGTCCTGCACGTAAATATTATCGTATAACCGCAACAGGTCTTGAGATTCTTGAGCAAAAAACAAAGGAATGGAAAAGCTTTGTCCAAACGATAGATAAGGTGATCGGGAGAAAAGGGATATGATTTCTAGTAAACAAGAGTATTTGGATATCCTCCGCACTTGTTTAAAAAATCACGATCGAGTGGAGGATATTTTGCTTGAATATGAACAGCATCTGACCGATTTGTTAGATGAGGTATGCGATTGTCCGTGTATGACTGAAAAAGAAGCAATGCATGTAGTTATAGAAAGGCTTGGCACACCAGCGGAAATGGCGGCACTGTACGAGGAAGAGCTGACAGTTACACCCGCTAGGACAAAGTGGATTTTCTTTTTCGGTAACTTTTTCTTTTTTGCTGCAGGAATAATCTTAACCGTTTTTTATCACTCTTTATCAAGCCCTACAGTTAAGCAACTATGGTTTTTTCTAACAAGCATTCCGTTTTTTCTGATTTTTCTGTACCTGTTTTATTGGCTGTTGCTTGGGTATGAAGTTGGAAAGGAATTTGGACTTGGCGGCAAAAAACTGCTGAAAAGAACCTTTTACATCGCACTTGCACCAAATCTGTTCTTAATGGTAATGGTCGTTTTTCGAATTATACCTGCGTCCGTTTTTGCACCATTGTTAACAGGCGAGTTTACGGTAATTTGCATCATAAGCACGATTCTTTTATATCCGATTTCGATATTGGGTTTCCGGTATGGCACAACTAAATCGATTTGATTGTACATAAATGACAGCTCTGCACTCCAATACGGAGAAGCAGAGTTTTTTTAGCGGAAAAACAGATAGTTAATTCAGTATGGCTCCTATTCATTTTCTCATTTTGTTTCTTCTATCCACTCATAATATTTTTCAGAAAGCGGGCGAATTCGCTCCTCATCCAATGCGATTACTTCACAGCCCCGGTCATCATACACAAAGAATATAATGTCCTTAGTGATGTTCACAAAAAATACATCTGGATATCCAGCGGCATACCCTCCCAATTTTGGATATAACGGAAAATCTTCATTGCTGACTGCTTTCAGTAATTCCTTCACTCGTACATCTCCACGCTTGCACAATAAGGAAAACTGTTGCATTTCGAATTCGTTTGCTTCCTCAATTTCAAAAGGATAAGCAGAAGTCTGAACTTGAATTTTATGTAAAAGAGATTTCTTTTTTAGAAATTGCTTATATACCTTTAATTTTTTTGTTCTTTTCTCATATGCTTTATGTTTATAAACATTTGTGACAAGGAATAAGTCATCGTTTTCGTCAAACAGTTCATCAAAAATAAGAGAAATTTGTTTATATACTAGCTCAAATCTCTTGCGATTAAGTTTATCATCATCTGTAAATTGATAAATATTATTCCCAAGCGTAAAGTGGATTCCAATATCCCATTGATAATAAATACTTGGAAGCAATTCGACAGCAGGAAATCTTTCCTGTAAATAATTGATTAACCTCATAAAAATTTTTCACTTCCTGTTACAGTTTTTAGCAAAGCAGCACTATGTTTATGATTTTTCCATCGGTTTTAAATACTGCTGCCATTTTAGCATGAAGAGAAGTGCAGTTGTATAATAAATATTAAGAGAAATTTTTTTGCCCCCGTATCTTTTTTGCTAGCTGAAACGTTCTAAGTATGAAAACCAAAAGGAAAGGGAGGGATAAAGTTGAGCAATCAGCCGTTGGGAAATGCCAACAGTCTTCATAAGCATTACGAAAGCTTGAGTAAATACTGTCAATATCTCTCAATGACTAAATGGGAAAAGGAAGATATCATTCACGACACCTTTTTAAAGGCAATGGAATCATATCGAGACAGTGAAATAACGGCAGCACTATTAAAGAAAATGGTTCATAACCGCTGGGTTGATACACTTCGTAAAAGCAAGCAGGAAAAAGCACACCTGTCTGCAGCAGAGGATGTGCAGGCTGATCGTGCTTGTGATTGGATGATTGTAGCAGAGCATTTGGCAGAATCACTGACAAAAAAGCAAGCAGCTGTTTTCTTGTTGGTTGAAGGCTTTGGGTATCGTATCAAAGAAGCGGCTGAAGCATTGAAAATGACGGAAACAGGAATAAAGGCAATGCTGTTTAGAGCAAGAAACCAACTGCATAAACAGCATAACGATACAAAAGACACTTCAGGCATAAGTGATGCAAGCAGACTATACTATCAAACGCTAAAACAGCAAAATCCAACACTGCTGATAAACGAAATTCTGTCTGTGCAAGTCCTTTATCCAGCTAATGTAAAAACAAAGCAAAAACGGCAAAGCGCGGAACCAATTTTGCAGCTGGCAGCATAATTAAAAGGGGGCAAAAAAAATGAGTGCTATTCCATATGTAATTGAACAATCGAGCGGGGGAGAACGTTCCTACGATATTTATTCAAGGCTATTAAAGGATCGGATTATCATGCTTGGTGAAGAAATTAATGATCATGTTGCCAACAATATTGTTGCACAGCTATTATTTTTAACGGCAGACGACCCTGATAAAGATATTTCCATCTATATAAATTGTCCAGGTGGCTCTACAACCGCTGGATTCGCCATATTTGATACGATGCAGTATATAAAGCCTGATGTGCGCACGATATGCACGGGCATGGCAGCATCCTTTGGGGCATTGCTGCTGCTTGCAGGCACGAAAGGCAAAAGGTATGCATTGCCAAACAGTGAAATTATGATTCATCAACCACTTGGCGGTGCAAGAGGGCAAGCGACGGAAATTGAAATTACCGCGAAACGAATTCTCAAGCTGCGTGAACAAATCAACCATATTATGGCGGAAAGGACAGGGCAATCTGTCGAAAAAATTGCTGTTGACACAGATAGGGATTATTTCATGTCTGCAGAAGAAGCAAAAGACTACGGAATTATTGATGAGATTATTCTTCCGAAATAAAGCTGAGCAGCTGCACTAAATTTTGTGCAGCTGTTTTTTAATGTGATTCGTTTTTTCTGAACTGATACGATATAATAGGACAGGAAAATGATTATTTGCAGGAAGAAAAAAGGTGAAATGATGACAGGTAAGCAAGTTACTATAGAGGAAGCATTTGAGAAAAGTATTCGAAACGGCAGTCCACTGCTGTATAAAGATTCCCTTTCAGGAATTAAGGGATTAAATGAAGGTCAAATCATTGATGTGAAAAATAAAGCTGGAAAATTTATCGGCAGAGGATATTATGCCATTCAAAATAAAGGGATTGGCTGGCTATTGACGACAAATCAGCAGGAAGCGATTGATTTTGCCTTTTTTGCTAAAAAAATAAAAGCAGCAAACGACAAAAGAGCAGCATTATATCATGATAATGAAACGACTGCATTTCGCCTCTTTAATGGGGAAGGAGATGGGATCGGTGGCTTTACTGTAGATAGATATGATCAATTTTTGTTAATTCAATGGTACAGTAAAGGAATTTACGAATACAAAGAGTGGATTATCAAGGCTTTGGAAAGTCATGTAGACTTTAAAGGGATTTATGAAAAGAAGCGGTTTGATACGAATGGTACATATGTAGAGGGTGACGATTTTGCATATGGAGAAGAAGGGCAATTTCCAATAATGGTGCAGGAAAACGGCATGAAATTTGCCGTAGACCTTAATGAAGGGGCCATGACTGGAATATTTCTTGACCAGCGTGAGGTGCGAAAAACAATTCGCGACAAGTATGCAAAGGGGATGGACGTGTTGAATACCTTCTCCTATACTGGGGCATTCTCTGTGGCAGCTGCAGCTGGTGGCAGCAAAACCACGACTAGTGTAGATTTGGCAAACAGAAGCAGGGCGAAAACTACGATGAACTTTGAATATAATGACATCGAGCTGGCAAATCAGAAGATAGTTGTCGAGGATGTTTTCCACTACTTTAAATATGCGGTGAAAAAGCAGCTAGAGTTTGATATGGTCATACTTGATCCACCAAGCTTTGCGCGCAGTAAAAAGCATACCTTCAGTGCTGCTAAGGACTATTCAAAGCTGTTAAAAGAGGCAATCAGTATCACGAAGCAATCAGGGGTTATTGTTGCATCAACAAACTGCAGCACGTTCGATATGAAGAAATTCAAACAATTTATTCATGAGGCATTTAACAAACAAAAGGACAACTACGAAATTCTAGAGGAGTTTGGCCTGCCAGAGGACTTCGCTAACATCCATCATTTAAAGGAAAGTAATTATTTAAAAGTCGTTTTTATAAAAAAACGTAAATAGTTTTTTACGATAATATTTTAAACGCCTAGTTCGTATGGATAATAAAAACGCTGTTTACTTAAAGGCTTTTACCTAGTAATCTAATATTTAGCAATGTTACTAGTACATATGGAATGGGGATTGAATAGTGAAAGCGATATTGTTTGATTTAGATGATACACTCCTTTGGGATAAACGAAGTGTCAAGGAAGCATTTGAAAAAACATGCAAGCTTGCTGAAGACAAATACGGAATTTCTGCAGCAAGCTTTGAAGAAGCTGTCAGAAAGGAAGCGCAAACCTTATATCAAGCATATGAAACATATGCTTTTACACAAATGATCGGGATTAACCCGTTTGAAGGTCTGTGGGGGGAGTTCGCTGATCAGCATGAGTCGTTCCAAAAAATGAAGGCAATTGTTCCGATATACCGCAAAGATGCTTGGACAAACGGCCTTTTGGCATTGGGAATTGATGATAAGCCGTTCGGTGAATATTTAGCAGAGAAATTTCCGGCATTCCGAAAAGAATCTCCTTTTGTGTATGAGGAGACATTCGCGCTTTTGGATGAATTAAAAGGGAAGTACAAGCTTCTTCTCCTTACAAATGGTTCACCAGGCTTGCAAAATACGAAATTGACAATAACACCAGAAATTGCTCCATATTTTGACGAAATTGTTATCTCAGGAGATTTCGGTAAAGGGAAACCAGATCCTGCTATTTTTGAACATGCCGTTTCCTTGCTTGGTTTAAGTGTGGAAGACTGTATAATGGTCGGGGATAATCTAATGACAGATATTCTTGGAGCATCAAGAGTTGGGATGAAGTCAGTCTGGATTAACAGAGAAGGTAAAACACCTGAAAATGTGCAGCCGACATATGAAATCAACGATTTGCTTGAACTGATTCCGCTATTGAAGGAAATCAGCTAATGAAGAAGAAGCTCAGAGGAAGTTAGCCTCTGAGCTTCTTTTGTTATTCCTCATCCTTTGGCATTAGGTGCCTGAATGGTACAGGCGATCCAAGCACAACAGAAGTATTGATTGTTCCAAAGGGAATTAACCTGTCGACTAATTGCCGCATTCCGTCAATTCCGGAAACGGCAGCCTTTATCGTATAGCTGATAGGTCCTGTTACACGGTGACATTCCAAAATATCCTGCTCATGTTTAATGAATTCCTCAAATGCATGCGGTTCTTCCTTCAATTCACTTATTTGAATAAACAGAAGTGTTTCTCTGCCTAGCTTTGCAGGGGAAACCCGTGCGCTAAATTCAAGAATAATTCCTCTTTCTTGCAGCCGCAGCAGTCGTTCTGATACACTTGGCCGACTTAAGGAAAGCTGCTTGGAAAGGTCACTCACCGTTATTCTTCCATCCTCCTGCAGTAATTTTAATAATTGCACATCTACCTTATCCATTTTTTGCTCCTTTACAAAATGAAATCAAAATCTATAAAATACATTCAGTTTTTAGGTTATATCTGTTCATTATATTCTTTTTGATATGTAAAAATGCTTAAGTTTATTCTATCATTAAATATATACCAAAACCACCAAAATTACCTAAGAAACTCGGCGATATGCCATCCTCGCTCATAACCCAACTTTAAATTTTATCATATTAGGAGTGTTTTGTTTGAAAAAAATATTAATCATGATTGTCGGCTGCTTTTTCACCTCTTTAGGCCTGTATGTGCTAAAAAGTGCATCTCTTGTTACTGGCGGCACGGCCGGTTTAAGCTTAAGCGCATCCTATTTATTTCCGATTTCGTTCGGTGTGTTGTTTACGATAATTAATATCCCATTTTATATTTTGTCTTATAAAAAAATGGGGAAAGAGTTCACGATATCTACAATACTGGCAGTTACAACTGTTACCGTTCTTTCATCCATTATAACGGCGTATTTTCCACCACTTGCTTTTCATCCCCTCGTTGGATCCATTGTTGGTGGAGTCATTATCGGAGCTGGTGTAGTAGTACTGTTTATGAATGGTTCGTCACTAGGAGGTGCCCAAATCCTGTCGATTACCCTGCAAAAACAGTTCAACTGGAATATGGGGAAAACGAATTTTATATTTGATACGATCGTAATTCTTATCGGTATGTATAGTATTGGAGTGCTAAGAGGCTTCTATAGTATTTTGTCTGTGTTAATTGTTTCTACCATGCTTAGCCGTTTTAAAGAACAAATTGCGAAACGAAATACGAAACCAGTTAAAGTAACAAGCAAAGAACCTTTTTTAGAAACAAGCTCCATGTGATAATTAAATTCCGTTAGATAATAAAAATAAAAAGTACCCTATAGAGTAGACACTTATAAAATAGTCTACCCATGGGTACTTTTTTTGTTATCGAGGTGTTGATTTAACATGGAGCATATGAAGAAAACTAGCCATTTACTACAGGGTTTTTAAAGTTTGCGTTTCTTTTTCTAAATAATAGATGCCAACACGAATATTTTGCTTATGGTTTCCAAAGTGCTCTCCGAAAAGAGTAAGTCCGCCTACTTTCTCCGAACCTTCCTCCACGGCAATCCTTAACGTTAAGAATGGGGATTGATCTAATTGGATGTCATCGATGGTTACACTTGAGAGCGGCTCCCCGTCAATTCCTGTATCTATCTTATTAATTCGAATCGTTTTCAGAAGACCATATTGACTAAATTTATCATTCCACCAGCTTGGAGTATAGCGCCCGCGCACGTCCGAAAAGTTTCCTGGGACTGTATATGTGCCAAGGTTTACACCATTTAAATAAAAGGAGATATCACTTGGCCACACGTTGTTAGATAAGGGAAACTCAGAAGCTAATTCCATGCTGATTTCTATCATTTCTGGTATTTGGTTTGGTCCTAAAAGATTAGGAATTTTATATTCTACAAAGCCTTCTGACAACCATAGGAGCTGTGTATCCACTCTTTTAGAATCCATAAAATATTTTGGATCATCCGGCTTGCCGATTAACTCTGTTTCTGAGGCAATCCCGCAGGTTGGTTTTGCTTGGAAATCTGTATAATGACCAATTTTTAAATCGGTTAAATGAAGTAAATATTCTTTAAATATTTTTTTAGGAAAGTGAATTTCGATATTATCAATGGCGAGCTCCACTATTTTTTGCAGACCTGACTTACCAGGAGTTCTAACTGATTTAACAATCCCAGCTTCTTCTAGCTTTTGTACATGGCGAGTAACGATAGCTGGACTTATATTTAATTGTTGGGCTATATCAGAAATGTTTGCGGAGGCTTTAGCTAGCAGTTCAATGATCTCAATGCGAGTTTCACTAGCAAGTGCTTGATAAACATAGAAGTAATCCTTAGAAACCTGAATTTGCATAATGGTTCATCTCCTTAACCAAAAGATTAAATAGTAGCTTGTACTTTGATTGTAACATTCTACTTGTTTAACTTCAACAGAAAACACTATAATAGTTGGTGAAATAACGTTGACAACGCTTTCTTTTGTTGTTAAATTAAAATTGTAAAACAAACATATCAATATATTTAACTAATTAGTTAAATGTATAAGTTAATTAAATGGGGAGGAAATTCGATGGGTACTTCAAAGAAACGGTGGAAGCTTTTGGGTGTGTTAGGGTTGGCTATTGGAATTATGGCAGGATGTAGTAGTTCAGGTGCAAGCAGTAGCGCTAAAAATGAAATCACCTTTTGGAATCCATTTACAGGACCTGATGGGAAAAACATGCAAGCAATGGTAGATCAATACAACAAGACAAATCCAGATTATAAAATTAAGAATATCTCTCTTAAAGAAACAGATATGTATACGAAAATCCCAACGATTGTAAACTCCAAAAAAAATATACCTGATTTAACGATTGTTCATGCAGAGCGTATTAAGCAGTTTAAAGATAATGATATGTTAACCTCTTATAATGATTTACTAACAGATTACCCAGATGTTAAGGCGGAAAATTATGTGCCAGAAGCCTGGAATATTGGGGAGATTGAATCTGAACGCTATAGTATACCGCTAGATATACATACGTTTGGACTTTATTACAATAAAGACCTAGTAAATAAGTATTTGCCGACAGCGTTAGACGATAATATCGTGACATTTGATGAAGTAAAGCAAGTAGGTGAAGTCTCGAAAAAGGATAAAATTGCATCGATTGGTGTTACTTGGTTGAAACCGAACTTTTTATCACTATATGCACAAAATGGCGGGGCTCTAACAGAGGATGGAATACAGCCAACACTAGATAATCAAGCCGCTAAGGATACCTTTAACCTGTGGAAGGATTTAGTGAAAACAGGATACACAACTAAAGACGGGGAAGATCCAACGCAAATGTTCTTAACAGGAAAAGTAGTGTTTTTGCCTGAAGGAATTTGGATGCAAAACCAAGTGAAGCAAAGCAAGATAAATTGGGGATTAACGAATGCGCCGCAAGTTTCTGATGACCTGTCTAAAACAGTTAACTGGTCTTCCTCCCATCAATTTGTCATGTTTAAAGATGAAAAACGAAACGATGAAAAAGCAAAAGGTGTTATGGATTTCTTGAATTGGGTGCGAGACAACTCGATGGAATGGGCTAAGTCTGGACAAAATCCTGCCACATTGTCGCTATTAGAAAACGAAGAATACAAGCAAATGCCACAAGCATTTTTCTTATCTACACCAGAACAACAAGCTACGTTAAAAATCTTTGATTATAAGTATAATGGCTATGTTTCAGAAGCGCTTGATGCACAAGCAGGCGATGTAGTATTTGGAAAGCTGGAAGTGGATAAAGCGCTTACACAAATGCAAAAAGAAGTTTCAGCGAAGGTGGAAAAAGATAACTCGAATAAATGATGTGGTGTAATTAGCAGGTAAAAAGCTTACCTCTTGTTTATTCAAAAGGTAAGCTTTTGAAATTTGTGATGTGAAAAGTTAATAAATAGAAAAAGAAATGGGAGTGGAGTGATGGAAACTGTTCCTGCTACAAAACAAGTAAAGCAAGTTAAACATAAAAGGTTAATTAAAAATTCTGTTACACCATGGTTTTTCTTGGCGCCGCATTTATTGATATTTGGTGTGTTTTTTCTAATTCCTGTATTCTTTGGTATTTATATTTCTTTTACAGAATGGGATTTAATAAGCTCTCCTACATTTATTGGCCTTGATAATTATAAAGAAATATTACTGCAATCTGACTCGATTTTTTATGAACAGCTACATACAGGTTTGAAGAATACATTTTTATTCGTCCTGTTTGTTGTACCGTTTTGTATCATCGTGCCATTATTTCTTGCGGCAGCTTTAAATACAAAACCGGCTTTATGGAAGTTCTTTCAATCTCTGTTTTATTTACCATCCTTATTTGCGATTTCAGCGGTCGTAATTATTTGGACATTGATGTTCAACGTCACATATGGCCCAATCAATAATATTTTGAATTTAGAAACGGTTTGGACTGGAACGCAGCCTTATGCATGGATCGCGTTAATTATTGTAACGGTTTGGTGGTCAATCGGCGGGAATATGATTATTTATCAAGCAGCCTTAAATGGGATTCCAAAAGACCTTTATGAAGCAGCAGATATTGACGGCGCCTCACCATTTCAGAAATTTATCAAAATTACGCTGCCTAGTATTAGAGGACAAATTCTTTATACGGTCGTTATTACCACCATTGCACACTTCAATGTATATGGACAGCCGCTTATGCTAACAGGTGGGGGACCAACTGATTCGACAAGAGTTCTATTAATGGATATTCAACAAAATGCATTTGGCTCTGGTCAATCGATCGCAGGGATTTCATCAGCAATGGCAGTTATTCTTGGCGTGTGCATCATGATCGTTGCATCCTTACAGTTCTTTTTCTTAAGAGAAAGAAAAAATTAAATAGGAGGGATTGGAATGAGTGGAAAAAGAGTTAATCCATTTCCAAAAATCATTGCGTTTGTCTTTTTACTTGCAATGTCCGTTATTTGGGTTATTCCGTTAGTGTGGGGAATTGTAACCTCTTTTAAATCAGAAATAGAACTTCAATCAGTTGGTTTTAAATTTCTGCCAATTGAATGGGTGCTTTCCAATTACACCTCTCTTTTAGTGGATAATGCAAGTACACCGTTAGTGCGCTGGTTTACGAATTCCTTGTTTATTTCTGTCACGCATACTTTATTAGTATTACTTGTTGTTACACTTTCTGCCTTCGCTTTTAGTAGATTAAGTTTTAGAGGGAAGAATGGGTTGTTTGCCTTTTTAATGGCGACGATGATGTTTCCTGCAGTCGTTAATTTAATTCCCCTTTATAAGATTATTGATATTTTAGGGTGGGTTAATTCACCTATCGCGATGATTGTTCCTGGTGCTGCAGGTGTTTTTAATATTTTCCTAGTGAGACAGTTTATGAATAATATCCCTACAGAGTTTGATGAAGCAGCAAGAATGGATGGTGCAAATGATTTTCAAATATTACAAAGAGTCATTTTGCCTTTAATCAAACCAGTGCTTTTAGTAGTTTCCTTGTTCTCCTTTACTGGTTCTTGGAATGATTTCTTATGGCCGTCAATCGTGTTTAATGATGTGGAAAAAATGCCGATAACACCAGGGCTGCAATTGCTGCAAGGTATGTATCAGGCTCAGCCTACATTATTGATGGCAGGAGCGCTTGTTGCGATTGTTCCAACCTTCATACTTTACTTATTTGCACAAAAGTATTTCTTAGATTCTATGTCACTATCAGCTGGAGTGAAGGGTTGATGAATAGAAAATTGGAAAGGAACTTAGTGTTCATAGCTGGGATTTGGCAAATAATTGATGGATTATTAACTATTTTGGTGTATGGGACTTTGAAAAAAATAGAAGGTGCAAATCTGATTGAAAACACGAGCTTCGCTTATATGAAGGCGATGGAATCTGTCGTTGGAAGTATATATATCTTTATCGGCATATTTGGATCCATTCTAATCGGACTCGGCCTGTTTAATCTGGTTTGTGCTAAAAAATATATTAAGGATGATCAAGTTCATGTAAAAGTAGCGATTTGGTTATTAGTATGTGGCGTTATGAGTTACTTCATTATGGATATTATCAGTGTAATTTTATACATGTCTGCAGGCATGATCATGCTGGCTAAAAATAAAAGCATAAAAAAGCTAATGATTAGAGGTAATCAACAAATTGGAGGTATAAGCTAATGAAAGAATTGCATCCTAATCCGCAATTGAGACGAGAAAAATGGTATTCCTTGGATGGCAAATGGGATTTTGCGATTGATGATGAAAAAAAAGGTGAAAAAAATAAATGGTATGAAAAATTTCCAAAGGGAACGGTGATAGAAGTTCCTTTCACCTATGAAACGAAGGCAAGTGGCATTCATCAACAAGAGCATCATGAAATAGTATGGTACGAACGAATCTTGAATATAGATGATGTAGAGAAACTTCCTATTCTTCATTTTGAAGGAGTCGACTATGAGGCGTTTATATATGTTAATGGTAAGCTTGCGGCACAGCATCAAGGCGGTTATCATGCCTTTTCAGTAGATTTAAAGGATAAGGTTCATATTGGCGAAAATAAATTGACGGTGAAGGTGCATGATTCAAAAGACTGCTCCCAGCCAAGAGGAAAGCAGAGATGGCATGACGAAAACTTTGGATGCTGGTATGTGCAAACAACAGGTATCTGGAAATCAGTTTGGTTAGAATATGTTTCTCCTGTTTATGTAGAACATGCAAAAATTACGCCTTTATTTGATGAACAAGAAATTCTAATTGAATTAGATACAAACAACATTCCAATTGGAGCAGATGAATATAGGGCAGAAGCAAAGATTCTGTTTGATGGCAAGCTCATTAATTGCTTAACAGCAACCATTATAGATGGTTCTGCTGCACTGCAAGGAAGTGTGCTGCAAAGACAGGATCCATGGACAATGAAAACTTGGAGTCCAGAGAATCCTCATTTATATGATCTTCAGCTTAATTTGTATAAAGAGAACGAATTACTTGATACCGTACATTCTTATTTTGGGATGAGAAAGATTTCAATCGAAGGAAATAAGATACTGCTTAATAATAGAGAATTATACCAACGCCTTATATTAGACCAAGGCTATTGGCAGGATTCCGATTTGACGGCGCCGAGTATAGAAGCTCTTGAGGTAGACATTAAAAAAGTGTTAGAACTTGGATATAACGGGGTCAGGAAGCATCAAAAAGTAGAGGATTCGCGCTTTTTGTATTTAGCAGATAAATACGGGCTGCTAGTATGGTTAGAGGTTGGCTCAACATATGCATTTAATGATCGGGCAGTGAAGAATTTTTCACAGGAATGGATGGAAATTGTGAAGCAAAGCTACAATCATCCAAGTGTTATTACTTGGGTACCTTTCAATGAATCTTGGGGAGTTCATGACATTCATGTAAATAGGAAGCAACAAGCATTTACGGAAAGTATTTATTATATGACGAAAACATATGACCAAATGCGCCCTGTCATAACGAATGACGGCTGGGAGCATACCATTTCCGATATCATTACACTGCATGATTATGAAGAATTCGGCCAAGTATTTACTAAACGCTATGAAAATAAGGAATATGTTTTATCTAATAAAATGCAATTTAATAAAGATTTCTACCCATTTGCTGAAAATTATGGCTATAAAGGACAGCCGATTATTATTTCCGAATTTGGCGGAATTGCTTTCCAAACGGAAGAAGGATGGGGCTATGGTAATCAAGTACAGGATGAGGAAGCGTTTTTCAACAGGTTTGAAGAAATACATTATGCGATTCAAGATTTAGAATATGTGGTTGGCTATTGTTATACACAGCTTACAGATGTCCAGCAGGAACTTAACGGATTGCTTACGATTGATCGCAAGCCAAAGGTTTCTGTAAATAGAGTAAGAGAAGTAAATACAAGAAGAATGAAACCATAGGAGGTATTATGAGCAGAGTAGAATATCCAAGACCTCAATTTGTACGATCTGAATGGCTGAATTTAAACGGTACATGGCAATTTGAATTTGATGATAAAAATGAAGGCTGGAAGGAGAAATATGCCAATCAGGAGAATCTATCTCGTGAAATAAACGTTCCCTTTGTTTACCAATCAGAGTTAAGCGGCATAAATAACCGCAGTATTCATGAGTATATATGGTATAAAAAAGAAATAGAGCTCGATAATTCTGCTGATAAGTTAACATTATTACACTTTGGGGCAGTAGATTATTATTGTAAGGTGTATGTGAACGGGCAATTTGTTGGCGAGCACGAAGGGGGACATACTTCCTTCCACTTTAATATTACAGATAAGCTAGTGAAGGGAAAACAAACCATCACCGTCTTTGTACATGATCCTTTTGATGATGAAACGATTCCGCGTGGTAAGCAGTTTTGGGAAAAAGAATCACGGGGAATTTGGTACACTAATTCTACGGGGATATGGCAAACAGTTTGGATAGAACAGATTGAAAAGGAACATATAGAAAGTGTGAAATTCACGTCTGATTTAGATAATGGTAACGTTTGGATAGATTTGCATATTAGTGACTTTATCCATTTTAAAGAAGATAGATTCATAGACTACACTATCAGCTTTAAAGACATCGTAATTGCAGAGGATCGAATGAAGTTAACGGGGCGAAATGTGAAAAGAGCAATAGATCTTATGCAAAATAAAATTTTCCGATCAAATTTCCATGATGCTGGTTTTGCATGGACGCCTGAGAATCCAAACCTATTTGATGTCAAACTAGAACTGGTTAAGGATGATGGTCACGTACTAGATACGATAACATCTTATTTTGGATATAGGAAAGTACATACGGAAAGCGGGATGGTATTTTTAAATAATCGGCCATATTATCAAAAGCTTGTATTAGACCAAGGTTACTGGCCGGAGGGGTTATTGACAGCACCTTCAGCAAATGATTTAAAAAAAGACATAGAATTAGCGAAAGAGATGGGCTTTAACGGTTGTCGTAAACATCAAAAAACAGAAGATCCCTTGTTTTTGTATTATGCTGATACGTTAGGGTTTTTAGTATGGGGGGAGTGCGCATCTGCTCCTGTTTATACAGAAAAAGCAGCCGGAAGATTAATGAAGGAATGGATGGAAATTGTAGAACGAGACTATAATCACCCGTCCATCGTAACTTGGGTCCCGTTAAATGAAAGTTGGGGAGTTCCTGATATTCACGCAGACAAAAAGCAACAGCAATTCTCCAAAACGATGTATCATATGCTGCATGCAATTGACGGTACTAGGCCTGTCATCTCGAATGACGGCTGGGAAGCGACAACAACCGATATATGTGCTATTCACAATTATAATCATGGAAATCATGAGGAAAAGGTTAAGTACGAATACTTTAAAGAAACGTTAGCTACTGTCGAAAATCTCCTTTCACATGCACACGGCAAATGGCAGGTGTATGCAAATGGCTATTCTCATCAAGGAGAACCGATTATGCTGACAGAATTTGGAGGGATAGGCTTTAAAGTGGATGATCAAAAAGGCTGGGGTTATACTTCTGTCGAGACGGAGGAGGAATATGTCCGAGATTTCCGCCGTATTATGGATGCTATCTACCAATCGAAAGGGTTATGGGGTTACTGCTATACACAGTTAACAGATGTAGAACAAGAAATTAACGGGATACTCACCTATACCCGTAAACCTAAATGCGATCTTTCCCTTTTAAAAGAAATTAATAATCAATTTTATCCAGCTAGACTTCCTGTCGTAAAGACTGATTAATTGTTATCTATAAATTATTCTGAGTTCTAGCTTAAAACTAAGGCTTGGACATAAATATTTAAGTCTAATAAAAAAACCGAACTATTTATTGATTAATAGTTTGGTTTTTTATGTTTTTTCGTTATTTATAGTTCGTCTTTAGATAGGGTATTTTTGTTTTGTCCCAGCCTCGTTTTTTTTACATTTGTTATATAGGAGCCGACTTATCAAGGTCAGGATTTTTTTTAACAAATAAATTGACATTGATAATCATTTTCATTTACAATATGAATAACCAATAAACAGACAATAAAGAAGCTAGGAAGGTGTAATGTTATGCAAAATCAATTCTTGGTAGTGAAGCCGTTTCAATATATGGTGGAATGTACATGTCCTAGACCCGATCATACTTTTTTTCTTGATTTACATAAAGGGGATATTATTACTGTTACAGAAGAGAAGAAATATGTTGACTCTTTAGGTTGGCTAATGCTAGTAATGATTAATGATTATAGTGTATATATGTTTGTCCAGGAGCTTGAGGATTTCATTGATGAGGAGAAAATCGTTTCTGTGCTTGATATGGAACTTAAACGCAATTATCTGCAATTTAAAGTAAATGAATCCCTGGATATCTTAGATAAAGAAGGCTTTGAGCAATATGCAAAGGAATTGGCTAAAGTGAAAGAAATGGTCGAAATCGGCGCATTATCTTAATAGAAGAAACAGGACTGGCAGAAGCCAGTCCTGTTTTTGTATGTAAAAGGCGCTGCCGGTATCGATTATTTGCAAACAATCTAGTAGAGGAATACAATAGAAACGTACAAAAATCAACAAATTTGGAGGAAGTACAATGAATGTTAAAGTAAATCGACATGCAGCGAAAGTAATGAAACAAATGCTTAGCAAAGCAAATGAAGGAGAAATGCTGCGTGTATACATAACTGAGCATCACGGAAACCATGCCCATTATGATCTAAAGCTGGACAAGCAAACGGAAAATGATGAAGTGGTTGAGTCAGATAAAGAGGTTGCTGTCCTTTTAGATAAAAATGACAGTGAGTTTTTAGACGGAATTTGGATTCAATATTTCCATGTGCCAGAGCCAGGCTTTGTTATTTACAACCCAAATAAAGAAAGTCATAGTCATTAAAAAAAACGGGGAGCAATCCCCGTTTTTTTATTTCTTATCAAGAGCTGTCAAACTTTCAATCAAATCATTTTTAATAATTGTCCACCAGTCTTCATTGTTGATAAATTGCTCTACCATTGCTTTAATAAAGGATTTAAATGCAGCATCATATTCTGGAGAGTCTTTAGCTGGCACATCCTTTTTAAGAACATCTACTTCCTTTTGAATAATTTCTGCTCTCGGTCCCCATTTGCCGATTACCTCATCGTTTTCGTCAAGGAAAATAATGATCGGAATGGAGCGTGCTGTTCCATTCGTCAAAAATTGATCCATTAATTCAAGGTTTTCATCCCTGATCAAAAATCTAGTTTCGATTAATGCTTCATTAGCTAAGCGTAAAAAGATAGGAACATTGACCATTGCATCCCCACACCAATCAGCACTAAGTATCAGCGCTTTATACCCTTTTGTTTGCAGCATCTTTAAGCTGTCAATGTCTTTTGCGGGAACAGAAAATTCATTATAAACCTTTAAAAGATTATCTTTGTTTACTTGCATGCTCGATATGTACGTATGTGATGACATTCCTTTGTCAAACCAGTTTTTTAGATTGCTCATCGATAACACTTCCTGTTCTTCATTTAATAGTATTCCTCATTTATTCTACTAAAAATAGCGGCTTAAGAGTAATTTTATGCCTTTTGGTGCGTAAATACGGATAAACATCTATTATTTTCGCACAGTCATGTTATAATTAGTCAAAATTTAAATAACCTTTCCAAGAATGAAAAAGTGGTATAAGACAAATTGATGTGCAAATAATGTAAGGAAAGGTATAATAAAATAAAGTTTTAATGAAAACGGTTAATCTAGAAATTATTCCCTATTTTCAGCTTACTTATACAAAAAATAGATTAATTTCATGAAACTAATCTTTTCTATCTATTAATCAACGCGATTTCTTGATGTATTTTCTGACGAATAGTGATAGGATTATAGGTATCGAATAGATAAAAATTATTTAGATTAAGGGATGGTAATCTAATGACAACACGATTAAAGGTTAATGAAAACAGCACATCTTTGCGCAGGGATGTTAAGCGATTGGGGAAAATACTTGGCGAGGTGCTTGTTCATCATGGCGGACAAGAACTTTTAGAAAAAGTCGAAACAATCCGTAAATTAGCAAAAGAATTGCGCACTAATTACAATGAAGATACATATCAAACATTGAAAAGCGAAATGGAAAACTTGGAAAGACCGATGAGAAGACAGGTTATTCGTGCCTTCTCGAAATATTTTCATCTTGTTAACGTAGCTGAGCTTAATCACCGCATAAGAAGAAGAAGAGAATATCAGCTTATGGAGAACAATCTTGTTCAGCCTGCGTCGATTGACAGTGCCATTCAGGCCTTTAAGAGCAAAAACCTTTCAGAGGATGCGATTCAAAATGTCCTTGATACATTATCCTTGGAGCTGATTATCACAGCACATCCAACTGAATCGACAAAACGCTCTATTTTGGAAATTCAAAAGCGTATTGCAGGTCTCTTAAAGCAGCATGATAATCCAATGCTGACTAGAAAAGAACGTAAGCTAATTGATCAAGAGCTGTTTGAAGAAATCACTATTATGTGGCAAACAGATGAGCTTCGTCTAACAAGGCCGACTGTAATGGATGAAGTGCGAAATGGCTTGTACTACTTCGATCAAACATTGTTTGACGTATTACCAGATATTCATCAAGAAGTCCAAGATGCTTTACATGAAAACTATCCAACCTATAATTGGAATGTTCCGAACTTCCTGACATTTGGTTCATGGATAGGAGGAGATCGCGACGGTAATCCGAACGTGACGCCTGAAGTAACATGGCAAACCCTTCATAAGCAGAACAAGCTTGTGCTTAAGAAATATACAGATGCTGTTATTTCTTTAATGAAGCGTTTCAGCCATTCGACAAACAGAATCAAAGCAAGTTCAAAGCTAATCCAGTCTATCGTAGAAGAAGAGCAGCTTTATTTAACTGCAGACAGCAAATGGCAAGTTGAAACAGAAGTGTATCGCAGAAAGTTTGCTGTTATTGTAGAAAGACTTAAAGCGACTGGTAAAACAGAAAAAGGCTATACAGATTCAGAGGAGCTTCTGAAGGATCTGCAGCTAATCCAAGAAAGTTTTGCGATTCATCAGCCGAAGGATCATGAACAAAAGGATTTGCAAAAACTAATCCGTCAAGTCCGCTTGTTTGGTTTCCACCTTGCTACATTGGATATTCGTAACCATAGTGGTGAGCATGAAGCGGCCATTTCAGAAATAATGAAAAAAGTTGGCATTGCAGACGATTACAGCAGCCTTGATGAAGACAACAAAATGAAAATTCTTGAATCTGTTTTAAAGGATCCTAGACCAATTCTGTTATTGAATGAAGATTATTCTGCTCAAACACAGGAAATGATTAAAACATTCCAAATGATTCGCGATGCTCATAAAAAATTCGGTAAACGTGCTATTACGGTTTATCTGATCAGTATGACACAGTCTGCAAGTGATTTGCTTGAAGTGCTTGTACTTGCGAAAGAAGCAGGAATCTACCGCCTTCATGCAGATGGAACGGTGGAGAGTCATTTAAATGTGGCTCCATTGCTGGAAACTATTGACGATTTAGTAGCAGGACCAGATATTATGCAAACATTATTTGAGCTACCTGTTTATAAAAACCATCTAATCCAGCATGGAAATCAGCAGGAAATCATGCTTGGTTATTCTGATGGAAGTAAAGACGGTGGAACACTAACAGCCAACTGGAAGCTGTACAGAGCTCAAAGAGAAATTCATGAAATGGCTAGCCGTTATAAAATCGGCCTGAAATTCTTCCATGGACGCGGTGGTTCACTTGGAAGAGGTGGCGGTCCGCTTAATAAGAGTATTCTTTCACAGCCAGCTGAAACGCTTGGTGATGGTGTGAAAATTACAGAGCAAGGCGAAGTTTTGTCTTCTCGTTACTTATTGGAGGATATCGCGTTCCGAAGTCTTGAGCAGGCAATTTCTACATTGTTAAAGGCGTTTGCTCACATCTCAAATAACGAGCTTGATCAAAGTCAAAAAGACAAGTGGGAAACAGCAATGGAGGATATCTCTGCTGTATCATTGAAGAAATATCAATCATTAGTCTTCTTTGACGATGACTTTATGACTTACTTTAAAGAAGCAACACCGCTTAACGAAATTGGAAACTTGAAAATTGGTTCCAGACCGATGAGCAGAAAAAGCAAGCAGACGTTTGAAGACTTGCGTGCTATTCCTTGGGTGTTCGCATGGACACAAAGCCGTCAGCTGTTACCAGCATGGTATGCAGCAGGAACTGGTCTAACTGCATTTGCAGATAAGGACGGTAAGAACATTGATATCCTAAAGGAAATGTACGAAAAATGGCCGTTTTTCCGCTCCACTATCGACAATCTTCAAATGGCGTTAATGAAGGCAGATTTAACGACAGCGCGAGAATATTCTTCTTTAGTGGAAGATGAAGCAATCGGCACAAGAATTTATAACAATATTAAAGAGGAATACAACAAGACAAAAGCGATACTTCTTGAGATATCCGGAGAAGCAGAGCTTTTAGATCATACACCAACAATTCAAGAGTCTGTCCACAGAAGAAACCCTTATGTAGATCCGTTGAACTTCTTCCAGGTAGAGCTGATTAAACAGCTGCGCGACCAGGAGACACCAGATCCGGAACTTCTGAACCAAGTATTGCTGACAATCAATGGAATTGCTGCAGGCTTGCGTAATACAGGCTGATGTATAAAAAAAAGAAACAGCGTTTTAAACGCTGTTTCTTTTTTTTATGGTTATTTTTTAAATGGAGCCAAAAATTCCTCGACTTGCTCAGGTGTTTTAGCATTAGCACTGTGCAAGTGTCCGATTTTCTCTCCATCTTTAAATACAAGCAGGCTCGGAATACCCATAACATCATATTTCTCTGCTAGCTCAGGAAGCTCGTCTTTGTTCAAGCTAAACCATTTTTTGTCTGCATTTTCTTCAATAATTTCAGGAATAAACATATCCATTCTTGTACAGTCAGGACACCAAGTCGTGAAAAACTTAACGATATTAGTTTCTCCATTGTTAATAATTTCATTAAATGATTCTGTTGTGCTGATTTGATTCATATTACACCTCTTAACATTATTTGAAATAGCTCACTATTAGCTATTATCGTCATTATACACGTAAATCGTTAAAAATACCTGTAAGATGCTTCCAAGTTTTTTTAGAAATTGTGCAAATAAATACCATAAGTAATTTGCGTGCAAACAGAGAAAATAATTAAAGAAAAAACTGCAAAGGAGCAATTTCAATGAAATTCAAACCCGTTAGAACAGTACTATGTATGAGCTTGGCTGCAGGCATGTTGACTGCATGTAATAATAATGACAATCCAATTGACACGGACAATGATATAATAGAAACAGGTCAAATTTCCAATTTAAAAACAGACAAAAACAGTAACCGTTACCCACATACACAAGCAATTAAAATTCAGGATGCGAAATATGAATTTAAAATTGTTAATCGTGGTGCAGTGCCAAATGGAAATGCCAATGGATATACGAATGCAAATACAAACAATGGAACGGCACAACAGACTCAACGACCAACTACGAATAACATTCAGCAATCTCAGTCTGCACCAGCACAACCTGCGCCTGCAGCACAGCAATCACCTAAAAAAGCTGCTGATATTGCCAGTGAAAATAAAGGCTCTAGTGAATACGTGGATGCTGTTATCAGCTTAACTAATAAAGAAAGACAAAAAGCTGGGTTAACTGCTCTTAAAGCATATCCTGAGTTAAACGATGTTGCGAATGTGAAAGCACAGGATATGAATGAAAAAGGCTATTTTTCACATACGAGCCCAACATATGGATCACCATTCGACATGATGAGAGATTTTGGCATCACGTATAAGTCAGCTGGTGAAAATATTGCCCAAGGACAAAGAACACCTGAAGAGGTTGTTAATGCGTGGATGAATAGTGAAGGGCACCGCGCTAATATTCTTAGCAAGGATTTCTCCCATATTGGTGTTGGCTTTGAAGAAAATGGATATCAATGGGTTCAAATGTTTGTAAAAAAATAAGCGGTAGACAGATTGGACATCTTCAAAAATTAGAAGATGTCCTTTATAATCGCACTTTTTTGGTGTGTTCTACTTGAACTTAGCATGTCAGCTATAATATTATATAAAAATATGACCTGACTACAAATTTTTGTCATAGAAAATGCCTCTCTGTTATAAACTAGAAAGTATGTGTAAATGGCATTGTGTCAGTTGATTGTAAAGAGGAGGATACAAATGGCTGCTACGAAAATTAATATTGCACCAGTAGAAAACAAATACATAAAACTAATCATGTCTGTTGAGGATATGGATAAAGAAAAGCTAGTAGATTTGGGAGATTCCTTCTTGCTAAAAATGAACAAAAAGAGTAAAAGCGGAAACGAGTTGTATTTTTCTGTGTTATTCGCCAAAAAAATGATGAATAAGCCGTCTAGAACCTCGAATCCATCTATTGCCATTACGAAAAACAAAAACTTAATTACGGTTACTCTTACGATTATGCAGGAGCTTGATTCCATCCAGGAAAGTGAAGGCTTTTATTGGATCAAAACAGAAAATGCAGCATCACCTGCGTTTGAATTTTCTTATAAAATGAATGAAAGCTATTACGATAAAAAAGTAACCCAAGTGTTAGCTGAAACAGCACAAACAGAAAATACGGACTAAAAATAAGCGATGCAAAGCTCTTGCATCGCTTATCTCTTGTAACTATTCTTTAATTAGTCCAAGGGACTTTAATCCATTATAAATGCCCGAATCTGTTACAGAAGTAGTTCTGTGCTTTGCATAAGCAAACAGCTTCTCATGAGCATTTCCCATTGCAAAACCAACTCCGACAACTGAGAGCATTTCTTTATCATTCATACCATCGCCAAAAGCAATGGCATTTTTTGTTTCAATGTTCAGCCTTTTTAATATTTCGCCGATAGCCATCCCTTTATTAACTTTATCACTAATAACATCGTATGCATGACGGAAGCCTTCAATATTAACTTGTGAAAGATGAATATCAGGAAAACTTTCATAAAGGTGAATATCCGCTTCTTTTAAGTTAATGACGGTAATGCCTAATATGTTGGCATGCTGATCTTCTGTATACTGCTTATTGCTTCTTAAGTGAAATTTCTTACAAAACAGCTTCGTCATTTCATTTTCAGGATGTGAAAGAAGATTATGGCTGCTAGTATAAAGGATAAGCTCATTGCCTTTTTCATGGGCAATTTTTATGTATAAGTCCACTAAATCAGGGCTCATCGGGCTTTTCAAAATGTCCTGCCCATTATAAATGGCAAGTGCGCCATTATAGCCAATAAATGAATCAATCTTTAATACCTCGCCGATATCCGCTATCTCATGAAGGGGGCGTCCTGTTGCAAGGAATACTTCTAGTCCTTGCTCCTTCATTTGTTTGACAGCCTCCTTTGTAGAGTCTTGCATCGTGTCGTCTGGCTGCAAAATGGTGCCGTCAATATCTAGAAACAGTGCTTGATAATTTGCCATTACATCCTCCAATGTCCCATTCTTAAAAAATCATCCTACGAACACATTCTAACATAAAGAAAGGGACATAAAAAAGACCAGGGGTTGCCTGATCTTAATTGAAATCATATTCAACTTATTTATGCCAGATTTTCCACCATGTTTTTTTCGGAGGCTCTGCAACCGCCGTTTGGCGAAATGACTGGACAAGCTCTTGGAAGCTTTTTTCCCGGTCCTTAATTTCTTTACTCATTTGTTCTCGTTCAGTGCGCAAGGCTTCCATTAAAATCCGGTCATTTTTATGAAGCTGCTCAACTGTTTTGTTTATTTCTGTATTTGATTTAGATAAATGCTCCACCATTGATTTAATTTCTTTCGTAGATGTTGTAGAAGCTGTCCATTGCTTAGAATATGTTTTCCTTTCGGCTTTTGATAAGTCGGAAAGCTTTTTTATATTATGCTTGATTGCCGTATAGTCTTCTGTTGTTTTTTGTGTGCTTGTATGTACTAATTCAGAAATCTGTTCGATGTCTTCCTTTGCTGCTTCCTGATGCTCAGAAAATGCAGTAGACAGCTTTTCTATTGTTTCCGACTTTCCAGCTTGTATTTCTGTTGTAATGCTTTCTAAAACCTCTTGTTTAATCCCGTTGCGGATTTCTTGTTTTACCTCATGGAGGAAGTCATGCTTATATGCTTCGAGTGAAGACATCAAGGCTTGCAGCTGAGTGCCATCTTCTGCAATTCTGTCGATTTTTTTTACTAATTCTTCTGGCTCGATAACTTGGATTTCATTAACAGCAGTCTCAAGCTCTGCGATACCTTCTGCTTGTTCGACTTGTTTTTCTGCTTTAACTTCTTTTGGCTGTAAAATCATACTTAATGTTTTTTTAACCTCTGTTGTGTTTTTCTTTTCTTTATATAAATTTTTTACCTCAAGCAGCAAAGACAGCTCCTTGTCTGTATAAAAACGCGCGCCGTTTTTTGTTCTCGGAATAATTAATATTTCTTTGAATTTATTTTCCCATTGCTTTAATGTTTTTGGACTTGTCGTCAGCTTTTGGGATGCTTCATAAATAGAATAAATATTCATATATTACACTCCTTTTGATTGATAAATTATATTCGAAAAAAGAATTTATAAATGACTATGCTTACAAATTACATAGAAAAGGCCTATTTTCCTGCAAGAAGACAAAAGCTATCAAAACTTCTTAATAGTTGACATATTTCAGCAAGCTTAATGAAAAGAAGGGTAGGTTTTGGCATTTTGGAGAAGAATAAAGGCATTACCCCATGCTTGGGAGCTCCGAGGTGAAGAACTCGTGAAAATACGATACATACTGTTAGCTTTGCTGCTAATGTTTTTCCCATATAAAATAGCAGAAGCAGAGGAATTACAAAATCCAACAAAAGCTAAACTGAAAATATTAGAAACGACAGATATCCATGCGAATATTTTAGATTATGATTATAAAAACCAAAAACGCACCATTGATTTTGGTCTAAGCAGAACGGCATCGCTTATTCAAAAAATTAGATCACAATCGGAAAATACCCTTTTATTCGATGTTGGCGATGTAATAAAAGGTAATGCACTCGCAGAATTTATTGCCAAAAGCAATCTTCTAAATCTTACAGATATACACCCTGCATATAAGACAATGAATTTATTGGAGTATGATGCAGCGACAGTTGGAAATCACGAATTTAATTATGGAATCGATTTTCTTATGAAAAGTTTAACTGGCGCTGATTTTCCCATTGTAAATGCAAATATTTATATGGATGATCATAATAATATGGAGGAAGATGATCTGCATTTTTTTAATCCGTATGTCATTTTGCCTCAAACTATTCGAACAGAGGAAGGAAAAGAGGAGACATTAAATGTTGGTGTGATTGGCTTGCTCACACCGATTGCAGCAGAATGGGACAAGGAATACTTTAAAGGGAACTTAATTATAAAGAATATGAGTGAAACAGCAGCTGAGCTAGTTCCGAAAATGAAAAAAGAGGGTGCCGATCTTATCATTGCCCTTGTACATGCAGGACTGCAATCAGATGGAGCTCTTAAGGAAAAGCAGGGGAATAATGTAGTCGATGTGAGTATGGTGGAAGGGATTGATGTCCTATTATTTGGACATTCCCATGGACTGTTTCCAAAAAATGGTGAAAAGAATACAGATGTCATTAACCATCAGGCCGGAACGATAAATGGAAAGCCAACCGTTCAAGCAGGCTTTTGGGGAAATCATCTTGGAATTATTGATTTAACGATGGAAAAAAGAGCAGGTGAATGGAAGATAACAGCATCCAAATCACAGGCAAAACCAATTATCCGAATCATTAATGATAAGAAGGTGCCAGTTGTTTCACCATACCAGCCGATTGAGTACTTAATGAAGCCTTATCATGAGCAAACATTGGAGTATATTAAAAGCTTAAAGGAATAGCTGTAAGCAGGATAATTGCTTCTAGGACAGTAATCATTCTATAGTAATATAGAGAACAAAAGGAGGTCAGAAAAAAATGTCGAAAACATTAAAAAATGCTAAGTTTTCTGTCCTTGATTTATCGCCAATTATAGAAGGAAGTACAGCGGGTGCTGCTTTTAAAAATTCATTAGATTTAGCACAGCATGCGGAAAAATGGGGATATAATCGGTATTGGGTTGCAGAACATCACAGCATGCCAGGCATTGCCAGCAGTGCTACATCTGTGCTGATTGGATATATTGCAGGAGGTACGAACAAAATTCGTGTCGGGTCTGGTGGAATCATGCTGCCAAACCATGCACCGTTGGTTATTGCCGAACAGTTTGGGACATTAGAGTCTTTGTATCCAAACAGAATTGATTTAGGGCTTGGACGTGCCCCGGGAAGTGACCAGTTAACGGCAAATGCATTGCGCAGGGGCGGAAAACGGGACGGAAGTGACTTTCCGGAAATGCTAGAGGACTTACGCCAATTTTTAAGGCCTTATGAGCAAACAGGCTTGCCTGTTCGTGCTATTCCTGGGGAAGGCTTGAACATTCCAATATGGCTGCTAGGATCAAGTGGATTCAGTGCAAAACTGGCAGCAGAGCTTGGTTTGCCATTTGCGTTTGCAAGCCACTTTTCATCAGATTACACTATCCCAGCATTACAAACCTACCACCAGAATTTTAAACCATCAAAAGTGCTCGAAAAGCCTTATGTTATGGTTGGGGCAAACATAATCATTTCTGAAACAGAGGAAAAAGCCCAATATTTAGCTACATCCTCACAGCAACAATTTTTAAGCTTAATAAGAGGCAGACCAACGCAAATGAAGCCGCCTGTTGAAAACATGGATGAAATCTGGAGTCCATATGAGCGGTCCGTTGTTCAACAACAGCTTAAATCCTCTATTATTGGTACACAGGAAATAGTTGCCGCAAAGCTCGAGGCGTTTTTGAAGGAGACGCAAGCAGATGAAGTTATCGTAAACACAGCTTTATATAGCCATCAAGAAAGACTTGAATCCTTTAAGCTTCTTAAGGAAATTGTTATGTAGTTTTCCTTATTCTTAGGTTATCACTTGACTATATGCCCAAATATGATTTATCTTTCTTACATGTGCTATACATGGAGGTTTTTTTTTGAAAACGACAATGATCTTAAAAAATGCTGATAAAATCAATCAATTATTACAAGATATAGTAAAAGAGTCTTATGAAGAAATCAGAGGGGAAGAAGTATTACTTTGTATGGAATGCTGTGATGTTGATTTATTCGTGACAGTTGATTCACATGAAGAGCTTACTGATGCCATTAAGGAAAACTTTGAGCTAGATGAATTTGACGAAGTGCTTGATAAAGATCAATATATTCAATTATTGAAAGAACTGGACGAGTATTATGTCGAGCTCCATATTCAATCAGGCTTTTACGATTACTTTCCAGCAGGAACCTATACTGTTAACGGTCAGGAAGAAGAAACGGAAACAGATATATTAGCGCCAAAAGGGATTTTTTACGCACCCTTTGAAGAAGCTGTTAAAGAATAATGTGCAAAAGAGGAAAGGGGGCTGCCTTTCCTCTTCTTTATGGTGTTTTTATCTCATTACTTGGCTCTTTCCACTTTAAAATGCCATCGTCCTTGTCATATTCAATAATGACGTCAGAAACACCTTTTTCCTCCAAAATTTGATCCTCAATGCGATGCCTAATAAGATCCGCTTGTGCGACAGTTAGTTTGCTGTCTAATTCAATACTTAATTCAACATGAAAGTTTTCGCCTTCTTTATAGACAGAAATGTCCTGAATATCGCGTACATCTGGATCTGCCATAGCGATAATGCCGATTCTTCCTTCCATTTCCGCATCACTTTCACCGATAGCACCAGCAGCATTATCCAAAAATACTCTTCCGACAACGAAAAACATAAATATTCCGATGATTATGGAAGCGAGACCCTCGGCTTGATGGAATGGAGTATATTGAGCAATGATGACAGCAAGCATTGCGAGAAGACCGCCGCCTGTTGCTACGATGTCCTCCAGAAAGACTAATTTTGTGGCGGGATTTGCTTTCTTCAAATAAAGGAAGCTGTTCTTAAAAAGGCTTAAGCCTCGAGACGGGACACCCTCATCTTTTACGATTTCCTTCATCGCTTTCATAAGCACAAAAAATTCCAGTACAACAGCAAGAGCAAGTACTGCGATATTTAAATAAAATCCAGTCGATTCAGTTGGATGAAATAAGTGGTCAATTCCTTCTCGGATTGTCTCATAGGACATAATTCCAACAATAAGAACAGCAAATAACAAAACTAGATTAACAAGTCTGCCAAAGCCGCCAGGAAATCGTTTTGTTGGTGCCTTTTTGCTTAAAGCGGAACCGATAAAGACAAAAAATTGATTAGCCGCATCACCAAGTGAATGCATTGTTTCAGCAAACATCGCTACATTTCCCGTTATCCCGAATGCTGTTCCTTTTATTGCCGCAATCAGCGTATTAATTACCGTTGCATAAAGTGCTGATTTATTCCCATTCTTTAGCAACGCAAAAAAATCTTTCATCCTTAAACCCTCTTCCTATCGTAAATAAACAGTTTTTAAATTCTCGCTCATTTTTAAAGGATATAAATTACATCATTCCCATTTATTAAAATTACATGCAAAGGAGAGCTTGATTGTACATATAACTAAAAAGAAGTCTGTCAAATTACGACAGACTAATTTAGATTATGTAAGTTAATTCTTGGAAGCTTTAAGATTTCTGTTTTAGAACATTAAACAAAAACGAAAACCCGCACATTAGTTCGCTTTTTCAACGGCAGTGTTCCAGTCGGGAAAATAATGAAGAGCATGCCTCATTAAATCAGGGTGGTTTGTTTTAATTTTCTTTTTGTTTAATTGGTCTCCCTTAGAACGCAAACCTTGGATTGCAGCGATAACTTGATCTGCACTCATTGTTACTTCCATTAACTTACCTCCTTAAGTAGATTATCAACATTATTGCCAGTTTTGTTTTCTTTAAACATGGCGATTTTTATTTCCTCGGAAACCGCAAAATATGCTAGGATAGAGCATCATTTGACAAAAGTTAAATTACTTTAGTGTTTACTTATGTCTAGCAATAAAGCGGTCTTTTTGTTTGTCGCAGCGTATAGCAAACTATATAATAGAAAATAAGTGCAAAATAGCACATAGATGTATTCGCGTTAAGGGAGTGTATGGACTAATATGAAACTTAAGTTTTTTTCTGGTGTATTTCTAGTAATGATGCTGTTATTCACCATAAATATTTCGAATGCTTCTGCACATGCCTATATCGTCAATTCAAGTCCGAGTGAGAATGAAAGCTTGGATGATTCACCAACAAAAGCGACGATTGAGTATAACGAAAAAATTCAATCGGGATTTGCTGTTTTAAATGTAACGAATTCTGCTGGTGAAAAGGTTGATGAAGGCAATGTGATAGTGGAGGGTAAAACAATCTCCGTTGATTTGAAAGCCAATTTAAAGAATGATGTTTATACAATGGAATGGCGTGTTGTCTCTGCTGATGGGCATTCGATAACAGGATTAGTTCCATTTAGTATTGGCGAGCTGCCAGAGGGTGTTGTGCTTCCGCAAGAGCAATATACAGCAGACAAAAGCAGTATGGTAAGTGTCTCCATAAATAAAGTCCTACTATACAGTGGTTTTTCCCTTTATATGGGTCTGGTTTTATTTTATCTTGTTTGGTTTAGGCCAAATGGATTGGAGCCTAAGATTGCAGGAAGAACGAAAAGGTACGCAGTTGTTGCATTAACCTTAATAGGATTAGGGTTATTATCCTTTATCGTTATCCAAACGCAAGTAAATGCAGGTGTATCCTTCTTCCAGGCATTAAAACCTTCCTTGCTTCTTGAAACACTGCAAAGCACAAAAGAAGGAACAATTTGGTCCATTCAGATGGTACTTTTCTTACTATTAGTGCTAGCACAAGTATTAATATTCAAAAAAGGAGCACTATTAAAGAAAATAATGTGGATTTTGCCGCTCATCAGCTTTGTTGGCATTCTCCTTTGCAAAGCTTTCATTGGTCATCCATCAAGTTCACCATATGAAAATGTGGCAATCATCATGAACTTTTTCCATTTGACGGCAGCTTCCATTTGGCTTGGTGGCATTATTGTGATTATTTTCCTTCTAAAAGAAGGGATTTTTGCTAAAGAGGGCGAGCAGCATGATATTTACTGGAACACATTGCAGTCCTATTCCATGTGGGCACTGTTTACTGTTGCAGTCCTTGCGATTTCCGGTGCTGTTAACGGATCCTTGCTGATACCTGACTTCCATTCCTTAGTTAGCACAGCTTACGGAATCACATTACTTGTGAAAGTCGGTATTTTTGCCTTAATGATTGGCTTTGGCGCATATCATCTTGTAAGCAGAACAATGCTTTCAAGGCAAAAATTCTATAAAAAAACAATTAAGATAGAAATGGTACTTGGCGTGCTTCTGCTAATGGTGACAAGCGTCTTTACACAGCTGCAAACACCGACCTTGCCGATAGATAAACCTTTTTACAGTGAAGCAGAGATTTCTTATAATGAAAATTTAAGTCTTGCTGTTTCACCAAAGAAAACCGGTATCCAAAATCAATATGAAGTTAATTTATTTGATAATGACAGAGATCCTTTAAAGGATCCTGAACAAATCACGATTGAATTAAAGCAAGGAGACCAGCAAACCTCCTTTACCCTTGAAAAGGCAGGGGAAGGAAAATACACTGCTGAAAATCTCCAGCTCAATAGCCCAGGAAAATGGGAAGCAACCGTTCATTTGTTATTTAAAGATCTCGACAGCTACGATATCCCATTTGAATTTAACGTAAGATAAATATGGGGAATTATTATTTCTTGGGAAACCGCAAGATGTGACAAGTTTTTTATAAACAAGTCGTTTTTAGAGAAAACATGTCGAAGATTAACAAAGGCCGTGCATGTATGCATGGCCTTTGTTGTGTATTATATTCGTAAGCTGCTTTTTTTGAAATAGGAATTGTTTAATCTGTTTGCAAGTACACCAGCGAAGGCTGTGAAAATAAGATCCTTAACTAATGGAAGCATCATCCAGCCCCAAACAATTTCATAGGAAAAGCTTTCAGGAGCTTGTGCCCATAGCTTATACGAAAAAAACATCCAGTTAGTACCGATTACATAATTAATCGCTAATCCGACATAACTGCTAAAAATAAATGCAGGCAAGGAGCTGTTTCGTTCACGGATAGCACCTACTGTATAAGCAAGCAAAATATAGCTGAGAATAAAACCGAATGTTGGGCTTATCAGGATTCTTAAACCACCGCTAAGTCCAGAGAAAATAGGGAAGCCAGCAAGGCCAATTAACATATAGGAAATCATCGCAATCATGCCAAGCCTTTTACCTAACAACAAACCAGCCATAATGGCGAAAAAGGTTTGCAGAGTAATTGGTACACCTGCAATTATTAAGAAGTTTGTTACATTAGCACCAATTGTCATTAACGCTACAAATAAAGCTACCATTGTAATATCAATTGCTCTCCATTTCTTCATGTCAAAAATCCATCCTTTATAAATATGTATTATAACTAAAATTTACTATATAAGGTGTTGGAATATATGTCAACCAAATTTTATTTTTAGTTAACTTATTTCTTTGAATTGATTTACATAAAAAAACATAGATTGCGAATAATAGAAGCAAACAGCAGTAGAAAGGAGAGTTAAGATGCGAAAGTCGGTACTAAGTATAGTAAGCATAACTTTACTCAGCTTTTTGTTTGCAATGACCACGTCAGCAGCACCAAGTGGTGATAAAGGACTGCCCTCCTATGTTAAATGGGGTCAAATAGCAGTGACGAAAACAAAGGAAAAATATCCAAACAGTGAGATTGTTGACTATAAGCATATCGGGAAGGACGAGGAAAAAAACACTTCCACAGAAAAGTTCAAGCTCATTGTGAAGGAAAAGGACAAAGAAGTGGGCGTTATGGTTAATCTTACTTTTGATACGAGAACAGAAAGATTGTTGAATATTGATTGGAAAGAAGCAAAACCATGATGTTCAGTAAAAAACTCCGCTAAAATAATAGCGGAGTTTTTCTATTTGAGGTTAAACAAGTGAACCTTCTTTATATTCTTTTTTCAAAGTTGGCCAAAAATCTTTATTTGCTGCAATTAAATCATCTAAGACAGCTTTAGCTACTTTGGCAGATGGTAGTGTTTTGTTCAGTGTAAAGGCTTGGAGCGCTTTTTCATAAGAACCTTCAATGATCGCCTCGACAAGAATTTTTTCAGAAGCAAGCTGCTGTTCAATCATTGCTTTGTAGAAGTAAGGAATATCTCCGACAAATTCTGGTTTAGGTCCGTCTGCTGTAATGAAAGCAGGAACTTCAATCATAGCGTCTGCAGGCAGATTTGGGATCGTCCCGTTATTTTCTGTCATCACTACATAGCGTTTGCCAAGGTTTTGAGCTATCGACACTGTAACATCGACAATAAAGGTTCCATGTACTCCTACAGCGAAGGAGTCTTCCAATATACCAGTCTCTTCAAACTTCTCTACTGTTTCAAACAGAGTTTTTTCTCTGCCATCCATCACTTCATTTGCACGTGTATAATCTTTGTTGGATGTTTCTACAATATGATCTGGGAACAGGTAATATTGTAGATATGGATTTGGCAAGTATTCAGGGAAATGATCCATAATCAGCTTAATGTTTTTAAATGTTTTAATCCAAGAGGAATCTGCATGGCGATAGTCAATTTTAGAAACATCCTCTGTCAGCAAGCCGTGCTTATAAACATGCTCCCTTACTTCAGCAAGTCGATCAATCCCGTTAACCTCAAGTCGTGTGAACCAGCCAAAATGGTTTAGTCCGAAATAGTCAACGACAAGCTCGTCTCTTTCGACACCGAGTATTGCGGCAATATTACGCATGGTAGCGACAGGCATGTCACAAATATTTAGCACCCTTGCCTTTGGACGCAGCTTACGGACACCTTCTGCGACTATTGATGCTGGATTAGAATAGTTGACAATCCATGCGGTTTCCTTAGCGTACTGCTCCACATAGTCAATAAGTTCAATCATCGGAGCTATCGTTCTAAGACCATATGCCAATCCGCCAGGACCACATGTTTCTTGGCCAACAACATTGTGAGAGAGAGGGATTTTCTCATCCAGCTCGCGCAATGCATATTTTCCCACCCTCATTTGTGCAAACACGAAGTCGGCATTTTCAAACGCTGTTTGTGGATCTGTCGTATCTGTTACAAGAATAGAATCTGTATACTCAGCGATAACGGCTTTTGCTGCAACAACAACCTTGGATTGTCTTTCACCATCAATATCATAGAAGCGAATTTCAGAGAGCGGCAAATCTTCCAGTCTGTCCATTAAGCTTCGGATAATTCCTGGTGTGTAAGTGCTGCCTCCGCCTGCAACTGCCAATATATATTTTTTCATCTTATATTCCTCCTAATTGTTGGTCTACTTGATCACGAACACTTTTTACATTTAATCCATATACAACTTGCACATTGTTGCCTGATTTAATAATTCCTTTGGAGCCTGTTTCCTTTAAAACCTGTTCATTAACAGCATTTGGATCCTTTAAGATTAACCGCAATCTTGTATAGCAATTGTCTACATTTTCAATATTGTCACTGCCTCCAAGTGCTCCAATAATGGTGGCACCTAATTCAGCAGGAGGGCCGTTCGGAATGACTTTCTGCGCGGCTGTGTTTTCTTGTGAATTTGTTTCTGCAGCTGCTTCATCTTCTCGTCCTGGTGTTTTTAAGTTCAGTTTCAAGATTAAAAAGCGGAAGATAATGAAGTATAACGCTGCCATTAATAAACCGACTACAATGAACATTGGCCAGTTAGACTTCGTTGTCCCAAGTGGGAGATTGTACAGCAGGAAGTCGATAAAGCCATTTGCGCCGATTGCATGTACACCGAATATACTCAGCAGCATCATTCCAGTACCTGTCAGAATCGCATGTACTACAAACAGTAATGGTGCTGTGAATAAAAAGGCGAACTCAAGCGGTTCTGTTACACCTAATAAAAAGGAAGTGAATGCAGCTGGGAAAAGAATAGCCTTTGCCATTTTCTTTTTCTTTTTGTCTGCTGTCACATACATCGCAAGTGCAGCACCCATTAATCCGAACATTTTACTTAAGCCCCGGGCATCCCAGTTAACTGTATCGCTTAATACTTTAATAGCAGGATCAGCCATCTCAGCAAAGTAAATGTTTCTTGCACCGTAAATGATTTCAGAGCCAATATGGGCAACACCGCCAAGCTCTGTATAAAGAAACGGTGTGTAAACAAGATGATGAAGACCTGTCGGAATTAGGATTCTTTCTAAAAATCCATAGACTAGCAGACCAAACACACCAAGATTTTTGATGCCTGTTGCCAATGCAGTAATCCCATTTTGGGCAATTGGCCAAAACTCTGCTGCTAACGCACCTAATATCATTGCGCTTGGAATGGCGAGAATAGCGACAAAGCGATGACCAGAGTAGATGGCAAAAACGCCTTTAAATTCGATGTCACAAAATTTGTTGTGCAAAATACCAACAAGTGCACCGAGCATGATACCAGAGAAAACACCCATTTCAAGAACTTGCACATTCAAAACCATTGCTTGTCCTGAAAGCTGCATAGCCTCAGCAGGTACAATCCGGCCGGCAAGTTCCAACACCTGATGCATCGCATTGATAAAGATAATGAAGGTGACAAGCCCTGTTAAGGCTGCATAGCCTTTATCCTTTTTGGCAAGGCCGATTGGTATTCCAACAGCAAATATTAATGCCAGGTTCTGCAGGATGGAAACGGCAGAAGCAGAAATGAATTTTCCTGTATTTTGAATGATGGGAATTTCGAGAAACGGAACGTATTGAGCTAGATTTCCGTTACCGAAAACATTACCGAAAGCGATAAAAAGTCCGATGATCGGTAATAGCAATATTGGTGCGAACAATGATTTTCCAAAGGCTTGGAGACCATTAACCACTTTTTTCATATATGATCCTCCTTTTTGTGCGAAAGCGTTATCAATTTATAGTTAAAGTATAATGGCGGCTGCCCTCCTTTGAAAGGGGATTCACGCCATCTGTACTTTGTCTTTCAAACATGTAACATGTTACAGAAGAATTAGTTAATATTCTGTTATGATTCCTTTTTTGACAGCCAATGCTAATAGTAGGTCGATAAGCATAAACATATTAGATTCATAAGAAGTTATTTCAAATTCATGCTGCGATTCTATCGTTGGATCAAGCACAGTGAACACAATGTCTGCAGCCTCTGCTGTCGCACTTTTACTGTTTCCTGTGAACAGAATGGTCGTCAAGCCTCTGTCATTTGCTAGCTGAACCTTTTCCAAAACCTTCTGCGTATTCCCAGAGCGGGAAAAGACGATTAGCAGCCGGTATTTTTCAATATTGTTTAAAAATATCGCTCTGCTGTCACTAGTAGAAGAGTTTGATACATAATAGCCGAATAGCTCGAATTTCTTCGAAAGGTAGTTTGCGAATAACGTCGAAAAACCAGCTCCATAAAAATAAATCATGTTATTTTCTTTGATTTTCTGTATAAAACGCTCGATGCTTTGTTCATTTAATGAATCAAACGTTTGTTCAAAATGCTGTTTAAATGTTTCGACAGCCTCAATCAAAGGCTGGTGGATGTCCTCTATGTATTCAGCATCGTCCTCAACAAGCTTCGATGCCTTCAAGTTTAAATGATAAATAAATTCACTATAGCCGCTGAAACCGAGCTTTTTACAAAGGCGTATGATGGTTGTTGTCGATACAAACAGTTCATTTGCAGCAAGCCGGATGCTTAAGGTTTGGTTTTCCAATTTTTTTCTGATAAGAAACAAAAGGATTTCCTTCTCAGTGTTTGTTAAATGCCGTTCACTGGAATAGTCGAAAAAAAGGTGATCGATGCTTTTCACGAAATAATCATTCCTCATTCATGTTTTTTTACATTTATCTTATCAATTGGGGAACATATTAAATAGTCCAATTTAGGTAAAGATAAGGAAGTACCTTCATTATCGTTCGCAAAAGGATAACTTCTTATGAAAACACCCCTTTTACAGTAGAAATTTTACTATTTTTTTAGTGAAAAAATATCTTTAAGTCAAAATAGTTGAATTCATGATATACTATTGTTTATATAGGAAAGAAAATAATTTGCGAAAAAAGTGAAATTTGGAGGCAATATGATGGAAATTGGAATTAGTACATTTGTGGAAACGACACCTGATGTAAATACAGGCAAAACGGCTCCGCATTCTCAAAGAATAAGAGAAGTTGTCGAGGAGATTGTTTTAGCTGATAAGGTAGGTCTTGACATATTTGGTGTTGGTGAGCATCACCGGAAAGATTATGCCGCATCTTCACCAGCTGTTATCCTTGCTGCAGCAGCTTCACAAACAGACAGAATCAGACTGACAAGTGCAGTTACCGTTTTGTCTTCAGCAGATCCTGTCAGAGTTTATCAGGATTTCTCCACACTCGATGGGATTTCAAACGGAAGAGCGGAAATTATGGCAGGCAGAGGTTCATTTATTGAGTCTTTCCCATTGTTCGGCAATGATTTACAAGATTATGATGAGCTTTTTGACGAAAAGCTGGATTTGCTATTGAAGCTGCAGGCTTCTGAAATGGTAACATGGAGCGGGAAGCATCGTCCTTCCATCAATAACAGGGGGATTTATCCTCGCCCTGTTCAAGATCCATTACCAATCTGGATAGGGAGCGGCGGTAACGCTGAATCTGCTGTGCGTGCAGGAATTCTTGGACTTCCGCTTTGTTTAGCGATTATTGGCGGAAGCCCTGTCCAATTCGCACCACTTGTACAGCTGTATAAAAGAGCGGCAGCTCAGGCTGGTCATGATCCTGCCAAGCTTGCTGTTGCATCACATTCGCATGGGTTTGTCGCAGAAACAACAGAAACTGCAGCAGACAAATTCTTCCCATCCACACAACAGGCCATGAATGTTCTTGGCAAGGAAAGAGGCTGGGGCCACTACAGCAGAGCAAGCTTTGATGCAGCAAGAAGCTTTGAAGGTGCTCTATATGTTGGAGATCCTCGTACTGTTGCAGACAAAATTATCCACCTTCGCAAGCATGTAGGTGTTACAAGATTTATGCTGCATGTACCTGTCGGCAGTATGCCGCATGAAGATGTGATGAAAGCAATTGAATTGCTCGGTAAGGAAGTAGCGCCAATCGTGCGCAGCGAAGTCGCAGAATGGGAAAAAACACTATAAGAAATGTCTAACCTGCAAACAAACTGTTTGCAGGTTTTTTTATATCTAAATTACAGTTAGTTACTAAAACAAACAAAAATAAAGTTATCCAAAAATAAATACAAATAAATATACAGAAAAACAAATAAAAACAGATGAAAAAACAAAATATTGGTAGTATAATAGAAAAAGAATCAAGAAAAGGCTTACAAGAAGAGGTTTTTTAGGAGGTAAATATGAAAGTTTCATTATTTATAACTTGTTTAGCAGATATGTTTTATGCCAATGTTGGCAAAAGTTCTGTAGAGCTATTGGAAAGACTAGGCTGCGAGGTTGATTTTCCAGAGCAGCAAACATGCTGTGGTCAAGTTTCCTATAACAGTGGCTATCATAAAGAAACAAAAGAGGTAGCCAAGCATATGATTAAGACATTTGAGCAGTCAGATTATGTGGTCGCTCCTTCTGGCTCCTGTGTTGCGATGCTCCATGAATATCCCCATCTTTTTATGGAAGAGAGGGCATGGCAAGAAAAGGCCGAGAAGCTTGCGGCCAAATCGTATGAACTGACCCAGTTTATTGTTGACGTGTTAAAAGTCGAGGATGTACAGGCAAGTTTGCCTGCGTGTGCCACATACCATCGCTCCTGCCATATGACAAGGCTGCTTGGAGTTAAGGATGCACCTTTAAAGCTGCTTTCACATGTGGATGGCTTACAGGTTAACAGCTTGCCAAACAGTGAAAACTGCTGCGGTTTCGGAGGAACATTTTCTGTTAAGATGGGACCAATTTCCGAGCAGATGGTTCAAGAAAAGGTCGACTCCATTGAAGCTGCAAATGCAGATGTCCTAATCGGGGCCGATTGCGGCTGCTTGATGAATATTGGCGGCTATATTAATAGACAAAACAAACCAATTAAAGTGATGCATATTGCAGAAGTACTGAATAGTGAGGTGAAAAAGCATGCCGATGAAAATAGGTGATCAGCCATTTTTTGAAAGAGTTAACGATGGATTAGAAGATAACTTTATGAGATCTGCTGTTACATCCGCACAAGAGAGAATGCAAGGAAAGCGCCTTGCTGCTGTTGAAGAATTAGGTGATTGGGAAGAGTGGCGTAAGCTTGGTGAGGAAATCCGCACACACACACTTGATAATCTGGACTATTATTTACAACAACTTAGTGAAAACACAGCGAAACGAGGCGGCCATGTGTTTTTCGCAAAAACGAAAGAGGAAGCAACAGAGTACATCAAAAATGTTGTCGAAAAAAAGCAAGCCAAAAAAATCGTCAAATCAAAGTCAATGGTGACAGAGGAAATCAATTTGAATGAAACGCTTGAATCAGCGGGCTGTGAAGTAATTGAAACAGACTTAGGCGAATATATTCTCCAGCTTGATGATCATGATCCACCCTCCCATATTGTTGTACCTGCACTGCATAAAAATAAAGAACAAATCCGCGACACATTCAAAGAAAAGAAAGGCTATCAAAAAACAGAGGTGCCAGAAGAATTAGCTCTATTTGCAAGAGAACAGCTCAGACAGGAATTCCTTTCAGCTGATTTAGGCATAACAGGCTGCAATTTTGCGGTAGCTGATGCGGGAACAGTTTGCCTTGTCACAAATGAAGGAAATGCAGGCCTAGTTACGGCGCTTCCCAAAACACAAATTACGGTTATGGGAATGGAACGAATTGTGCCTTCGTGGGAGGAGCTCGATGTTCTTGTCAGTCTGCTATGCCGCAGCTCTGTCGGGCAAAAGCTCACAAGCTATATCACTGGATTAACTGGTCCAAAAGAAGCTTTTGATGTGGATGGTCCAGAGGAATTTCACTTGGTGATTGTCGATAATGGAAGATCCAATATTCTTGGAACAGAGTTTCAAAGTGCACTTCATTGTATAAGATGTGCCGCGTGCATTAATGTATGTCCAGTTTATCGTCATATTGGCGGTCATTCATATGGTTCGATTTATCCTGGTCCAATTGGTGCAGTGCTGACACCATTACTAGGCGGTTATGATGACTATAAAGAGCTGCCATATGCCTCTTCTCTATGTGCTGCATGTACAGATGCTTGCCCTGTCAAGATTCCGCTCCATGAATTGCTGATTAAGCACCGCCGGAAAATCGTCGAGGATGAGAAGAAAGCACCAATGGCTGAAAAGCTGGCAATGAAAGGGTATGAGTTTGCCGTAAAGCACCCAAGTGTCTATAAGGCAGGCACAAAGTCAGCACCTGCAGTCTTAAAGCCAATTACAAAGGATAACAGTATTAAAAGCGGTCCAGGACCTGTAAAGCTATGGACAGATACGCGTGATTTGCCAGCCCCAAGCAAACAAAGATTCAGAGATTGGTATAAACAAAAACAACAGCAGGAGGAGCAGTAAAATGGCCGGTAATATTATGAACAGAGATTCATTTTTGGACCATGTCGCACATAAGCTGCAGCGGACGAGAAAAACTGCAACCACAAAACCTGTCTGGAAGCATAAACCACAGTGGAATGTCTTAAAGGACGCAAATCAATATGAGTTGGCTGCAGTGCTGAAAAAACAGTGTGAGGTTATTCATACGCAATTTTTAGAAGTGCAAGCAAACGAGGTAACAGACACAATGGCAAATATCCTGAAAAGTGAACAGCTGAAAACAGTCATTACATATGATGACTCCCGCTTTTTAGAGTATGGCTTTAATGTGGAGATGCGCAAAAAATGGGAAGAGGATGGAATAAGCAGTTATATTTGGGATCATACAAAAACAGCAGAGAATATAGAAGCAGCAGAACAGGCTGATGTCGGTATCACAATTAGTGATATGACGTTAGCGGAATCTGGTACTGTGCTGCTTTTTAGTAATCGCAATAAAGGCAGATCTGTTAGCTTGCTTCCGAAAACATTTATTGCGATTGTACCACAAAGCACGATAGTGCCACGAATGACGCAGGCAGCAACTGCTATTTCTAAGCTAGTTTCAGAGGGACAAGAGATTGCAAGCTGCATTGATTTCATTACAGGACCAAGCAATAGTGCCGATATAGAGCTTAATCTTATTGTCGGTGTCCACGGACCAATTAAAGCCACATATATCCTTGTAAAAGACAAATAAATAAAACTAAATAAAAATAAAAACAAAAATATATACAAAATAAACAAACATAAGTTATAATAAAAACAGAAAAAACAAACATAATTAAAGATAAACGGAGGAAAACAAAAATGGTGAAAAGTTTATGGCAGGAAGAACAGGCAGCAAAATTAGCACAAGGTTTGGATGAGCTAGTATACCGTTCTAATTTAATCGGCACAGACCGTGCTGTCTGCAACTGGGGCGGTGGAAACACTTCTATGAAGACGACAGTTAAGGATTTTAGAGGACGTGATGTAGAAGTGATGTGGGTGAAGGGAAGCGGTTCAGATTTAGCAACGATGAAAGCGCATAACTTCACAGGCTTGAATCTTGACGACATCCGCCCGCTTTTGGAAAAAGCCGAAATGCCTGATGAGGAAATGGTAGAATACTTGTCTCATTGCATGATTGACAGCAAGCATCCTCGTGCATCAATTGAAACATTATTACATGCATTCCTGCCATTTAAACATGTCGATCACACACATCCTGATGCGATTATCAGTCTGTGCTGTGCTGATAATGGCAAGCAAATCGCAGAAGAAATATATGGAAACCGTTTTGTGTGGGTACCGTACATTCGTCCTGGCTTTACATTATCTAAAATGATCGCAGAAGGTGTGAAAAATAATCCCAATGCAGAATTAGTGTTGATGGAGAAGCATGGTCTTGTTGTCTGGGGAGATACAGCAAAGGAAAGCTATGAAAAAACAATTGCGATTATTAATGAAGCAGAGTCCTATATTAATAGGAAGATAGAAACTAATCAAGTATTCGGCAGCGCTAAATATGAAGCCTTAAGCAATGCAGACGCAGAAGAAATTCTTGCGGCAATCATGCCAGTTATTCGCGGTGCTGTCAGTGAAGAGAAAAAGATGCTTTTGACTTACGACAGAGGAGAAGATGTCCTTGAGTTTGTGAACAGTCACGATGCAAAGAGCTTATCACAAGTAGGAGCAGCATGTCCTGATCACTTAGTTCATACGAAGATGGTTCCGCTGTATGTGGAATGGGACCCATCAACAAAAGATATTGCGCTGTTAAAAGAAGAAGTGAAAAAAGGGATTGCTGCATTTAAACAAGCCTATATTGCCTATTTTGACCGAAATAAAAACGAAGGCGACCAAATATTCGAAACAGCTCCGCGTGTTATCTTAATTCCAGGCATCGGAATGATTAATACAGGCAAAAATGTGGCCATGTCCAAAGTTAGCGGTGCCCTTTACCATCGAGCAATTGCAGTAATGAAAGGCGCAACAGCATTAGGAGAATTTGTTTCATTAAATGAAAATGAATCATTTAATGTAGAATACTGGCCATTAGAGCTTTACAAATTGTCACTTGCTCCAAAAGAGGCAGAGTTTTCAAGAAAAGTAGCCTTTGTAACTGGTGGAGCAGGCGGAATCGGCAGCGAGACTTGCAGACTGTTAGCATCAGAAGGCGCACATGTAGTGTTGGCAGACTTGAATTTAGAGGGTGCTGAAAAAATTGCTGCAGAAATAAACGAACTGTATGGGGAAGAGCGTGCGCTTGCAGTTAAGATGGATGTTACAAGTGAACAAGCAGTTCAAGAGGCATACAAAAAAACTGCACTTACTTTCGGCGGTGTCGACATCATTGTCAACAATGCTGGATTAGCGACATCCAGTCCGTTTGATGAAACAACCTTACAAGAGTGGAACTTAAACATGAATGTACTTGGAACAGGCTATTTCCTTGTTGCAAGAGAAGCATTTAAACAGATGAAGGAACAGGCACTTGGCGGAAGCATGGTGTTCATCGGCTCGAAAAACTCTGTTTATGCAGGCAAAAACGCCGCAGCATACAGTGCTGTTAAAGCGATGGAAACACATCTTGCCCGCTGCATCGCAGCAGAAGGCGGAGAATTTGGAATCCGCGTAAACTCTGTCCTGCCAGATGCTGTGCTGCAAGGCTCTGCCATTTGGGGATCAAGATGGCGCGAAGAGAGAGCAGCAGCATACGGCATAGAACCAGACCAATTAGAAGATCATTACCGCAAACGCACAACATTGCTTGTCAACATCTATCCAAAAGACATAGCAGAAGCAATCAGTTACTTCGCTTCCTCAAAAGCAGAGAAAACAACAGGCTGCATGATTACAGTCGACGGCGGAGTACCAGCAGCATTTACTAGATAACAAGTGTGGGAGGACATAAAACATGTCCTCCTCTATTTTATTTTTATTCTAGTCTAACTAAGAGGTTGCTGACAGCGTGCTATTTGCTGGACATGACATGTTAATGGAAGAAGCTGAATTCTTTTTATGGCAGCTGATTCTTATTTCGCTTGTGTTTTTCATTAATTATTTTTTTGTTGAATATCCGGACTTTCCCAACCATTAGCAACCTCATATCTTCTACGATATACTTCGCTAAATCACCATCAGAAATGTCCTCACCATTAATGTCAAGACGGAAACCCTGTCCCTGTATACCTCCGCCATTGGTGAAATCAATTTCAAAGTCGAATTGGACTCTTTTATCCATTTTTTATATCCACCTCAAGTTAGTTTTAGGTCGATACTATGTATATTCATATGTAGTGAAACAATGACCATGTTGCACCAAGTCTTGATTGCGACATAAATAATGTTTCGAAAAGTTTTGCTGTTTTGACGTGATAAAGAATTTACATTTCACAAAGTAAGAAACTTTAATTCACAATATATACAAATTTGTTACAGTCTCTTGATAGTAAAATAAAGGGAGAGGATTTTACTTCCATGTACTCACATAGAATTTACATAGAAAGGAGATGTGAAACGATGAGGAAGAAAAGAAATGGATTTTATAATTGGATTGGTACATTACTATTGCTTGTAGGAATATCTGCCGTGGCTGCGGGCATAGGATTAGTTTTTAAGCCAAATGGTAGCACGTTAGGAATGTCGGTTGAGCTGTTAGCGGACTCTCCATTTCAAAGCTTTTTAATTCCAGGAATTATATTATTCATCATAAATGGGCTTGGCAGTTTCTCTGGTGCCATTTTATCTTTCAAAAGGCATGCTTTATCAGGAATAGTAACGATTGTATTAGGCTTTGCAATGATTATTTGGATTTCCGTACAAATATATTGGATTGGCTGGATGAATTGGATGCAGACATTCTTTTTTCTAGTTGGGATAATAGAGGTTATTTTAGGGACTATTGTTAGGAAAGGTGAAGCAAGGGAACGGTTCTAATGTTCCCGTATTTGTTTTGATAAAATGAGGGATTCCATGATAATTAGGAATCCTTTTCTTATGTCTCAAACGGACAGTTTAGTAAAAATTAAAATAACAACCATTTTTTCCAAGATGGGGTTTCTAATGGTTTCAAAACATAAGGTGTTACAGACACTATTTATGGTACTAACTAGGCAGGTTAGTTCAAAGTAGTTACTTAATTGAAACTTTATAAGACAGATAACGTATAATTATTGTATAGAAATTTTTATGATAGACAGGTGATAAGATGAAAATAATTGATGTAGGGATACTTTGCGCAGTAATAGTAATTTCAGTAATACTGTTTCTACTTCTCCGTGAAAAATTATCCAATAATCTTATAGCTATAATTATTTTGGGATTTGGCTTTATGACTGGGCTCATCAGAATACAAATTTCAAAAAAACCAATGAACATTAATATTTAAATATCGATATACTGTGACTCTTTATAGTCTAAGTCTGTGTTTCTTAGTAACAATCGCGGCAGGATAGTTTCAGTATACATATAAGAAAAGTATTAAAAATACTTATAATTTTAGTTTCAAGGATGTAGCTAATTTGTCAAAAAAATGCTATCGACCGAACGAGGAATGCAGTCGTCTTATTGCTACAAATGCGTCAGAAACATATATTCAACTGCCATTAAAGTAGATTTAAAAGATTAGCCCAGTTTATGAGTTCGTGGAAGTTACGAAAAATTTGATTTTACGAATAATTGGGTGATTAGGAGAAAGAAAGTGTTGTAAAACTAATAGTGTAAGTTTTTGCTTGTTTATGTAATAATTAATTTGTAGAAATCTAAAGTTACAAATTCATACATAGTGAAGGTGGGGATCATAATGGCAACGGGAACGCATAGTGTAGTAGTTCCAGTAGATGTACAAGCAGTTTGGGATTATGTCAGTGATCTTGAAAAATGGGCAACGGCAGTACCAGCCTATAAAGAACATGAAATTTTAAATGACAAGCAATCGGTTTGGACATTTGAAGGTAGTTTGAAAGGTATTAAAAAAACAATACAAGCACAGGTAGATATTACCGAATGGAATGAACCTTCAAATATTAAATTTGATCTAAAAGGTCTATCAGATAATTTTACAGGGAGCGGTCGCTTTACTGCTGAAGATGTTAATGGTAAAACAATGATGACTTGTACGGTGGAAATCCATGCAGGCGGATTATCTGGTGCGGTGTTAACACCAATTATTAAATTGGCTGTTCCAAAAGTAGCATCTCGTTTAACAGAATCTATCGCACGCAAAATTGCCGTATTCTCATAGTTTTGAATGACTGAAAGCCAATTGATTTTGGTGATACCTTCTTAGAAATGACCGATATAATAATATCGAGCTCTACTAGAAAATTATAATTGGCGGAAAGGGGGCTGTCCAAAAAAGGGATGGCCTCTTTTTTTCAGAATCACTGTTCTTATGTTACTAAATTGGCAGGAAGTGTAATAAGGTTTTATGCTAATTTAAAGGTATAATATATTTAAGTTATTTAAGTTCAAATCTATAAATTCCTAATGTGAGTAATTTTTTTATAGCTTCTGTAGGCTTAATTTTCTCACATAGAAAGAACACAATTCTTATGAGAAACATATAGGAATGCTATAACACGGTTAATTGGATCAGAATTATGAAGAATATGCCTTTTTTTTTTCATATGTACCTGATAATTTAGCCTATTACCAAGGTGAATATGCCAGTTCATACCTATTTGAAAAGTGAATTAGGTGTTTTCGGTATGTTCTAAAATGAATCAGAAATTTTTAGAGCGGCAAATTTGAAATTATTATAGGAGAGTCCTGAATTGAAAAAGAAACTGAACTATTTAATCTTACTTTTAACGACCATCTTTATTGTTGGTTGTAGTAATGTAGAAGATGCATCCATTAAAGAAACAGATTTACAAGAAGTAGCCACAGACAATGCAAATAAAAATAGTGGAAAAGAAGAAACGGTCACAACGGCGACTGATGATACAGTAGAAAAGGAAACATCAACCAAACCTAATAAGGACCTTTTCTCAGATTACAAACTTATTGAAGTTGATGGTGGTGATTTGTCTGGAAATCGTGAATCTAATGTAGTCGTTGACATTGGTTATGGGACCCGTGAATATTGGGCATTTACTAATGAATACGGACAACTAGTTCGTGTCATTGCTGATGAAATTATTTTACAAGATGACAATAACGAACCAGTATTAGCTTCTGGCAGATACTACCCTGATGAGGCAAAGGTTCCTGGTGTAGAAAGTGATGTTTTAGATGAAGGACATATCATTGCTGACTCCCTTGGAGGAGTATCAAATGCATACAATATTACTCCACAAGATAGTACTCTTAACCGGCATGGTGATCAGGCTTATATGGAAGACGCGATTCGTAAGGCAGGTGGAGCCACTAATTTCGAGGCAATTATCACATATCCGGATACGAAAACACAGATTCCATCAAGTTATCAATATACCTATACTTTAATGGGGAAAGAGATTGTTGATAAATTCGATAATGTGAACCCTGATGAAGTAAACGCATCACTTGGTCTAACAGGCAGCGAGTCACGTGATTCAACTAGTTCAAACACAAACGATGATATTTCTAGTGTTGATACAAACGGTAATGGACAGGTGACAATTAAAGAAGCAAAAGAAGCAGGTTACAGTATGCCAATAACGAGGGATCATTGGTTATACCCCTATATGCACGATGCTGATAATGACGGTTTGGTAGGTGAGTAATACCCTAGAACTTTGTGGCAAAATAAAGGAACGATAAAGATTCCTCCTTGAATTGATTTATAACAATTTGAAAATGCGTTACTTAAATGAACAACTGAAAAAAATGTTCATATCATCTATATTTTTTATATAATTATTTTTCACAACCTGGAGCATTAATCCAGAAAGAGGATTAATGCTTTTTTTTGCTTTTGGTACTAGCTTAGTAGAGTAATGCTATTCATAGTCTTTTTAATAAAAAAATACGTATTCTTTTAAACAAATCATATATTGCTTTATATCATTAATAGTTTCAACAGATAAAAAAATAATATATTAGAAAAATTAAAATTTCAGACTTATTATGTTAAAATAAACAGGATTAAATATATATATATACTGAGGTCATCTATGAACAACAAATTACTACATACTTTTTCAATCCTTTTGATAGCTGTGATTGCATTTTTCACAAGAGAAATTGCTACTGTTATGATGCTTTATTTAATATTATTAGCATTATACGGTATACATGGTACATTGCAAAACTTCTATAAAGATTGGAAAAATAAAAATAATTATCCATACTAATTAACGAGTAATATACACCTCCTACTTGCCAACAAGTTTGGAGGTGTTGTTATATCCAAAGAATCATGTACCATTTATATTAAAAGCGAGGCTGGGACAAAACAAAAGATAACCTTCTAAACACGAATAATAAAATTACATCTAAATTTGAAGCTTGTAACTATAAAATTAGTTCGTTTCATTGCGCGCTCATCCTCGCGCTTTCCGCGGGGTCTAAAGCGTCCTCTATTTCCCTTAGTAGTCGAGTGACCTTCGCTCCATTCCACTAAGCTTTTTAATTATAGTATTAAAACTAAAAACGTAAAAAATGAACTATTTAATTGCTGTTAATTAAATAGTTCGTTTTTTTATGCGTATGCACATACTTATGTCCCAGCCTCCTTCTTTTATATGAATGTTTTCTACTCTTCTATGCAGTAAGGCTTTTTGCTGTCCTAGATTACTTAATAAATAAAAGTAAAAGGTGTTACTTTTGTTTGGGTAATATGGAGGATACTACGAAAAACTTCCTAGTTAATTTAATTTCCAGCAGCATATTTTGGAAGGGTATTTAAGCTAAGGTTATCCCTTGAAAAATACTTTCCCACCAACCGTCATTTCCTTCCCAAATGTCTTCATTTGGCAACTCAATAGAACAGACATTATTTATATTCCAATCTACTTCTAGTAATTCATTGACAGATGTATGGTTAACTACAAGGATAGAATATTGATTTTTAACCTTTTGAGACAATATTCTTTCTAACTCCGATATGTCCGTTATTGTAGCATTCGTTCTAATAAATAGTAAATGCTGTGAGGCGGTTAGTGTATCGATAAACCGATTGATGCGGATGGAATACTTTTCTTGTACTTGTGGCAAGCTGGGAAGATTAGTTAATGTATTAACATCTGTTTTAAAGTCGTGATTAAAGGATATGTGATTTACGGAATCAACAACAAGGACATCTTCTTCAGATGCGTACTGTGGAACTATTAAATTACTTGCGTTTAAAAAATTAGGAAAATCGGCACTTATTAAAGCGCTTACATTCTTAAGTTTTGGTGTTCCTACCCAATCAAAAGGACCCGCTATTTGCCTTAAGTTAAACTTTCTTAATTTTAAAGCAGGAATACAATTCTCACCCAGACTAAAGATAGCGTCATATTGACCCTTAATTTCTTCTAATTTCATCTGTTTTTCCCCTTACTAAGAAATGTGAATTTTTTAAATAAAAATGGTACAACCTTCTATATTAGATGTTAATTATAAAAAAGGGGGGTGGACGTATGTATTATTTTTAAAAAAAGGGCAATCATTAACCCTCCGTTATTGTAATTAACAGGCTTTCTTTAGGTTAGGAAAGTCCTTTTTTTATGGTACAGAGCTTTGCATGGAATATTGGCTTTTGTTGTGGAATAGTCAAATAATAATAATTTTCAAGATAGGTGGTACCTGGGGGATAGTCAGTATAGAAAAGAACGGTGTGTTCCGTTAGATCAATTAGTTTAACACTCCCTTACATTGTACATCTACACTCCTATTTATCACTTTTTAATAAATTAATTTATTGACTTCGTGTTAATCGAAGGTGATATGTTTAATAGTACGTTGAAGAACTAATTTGTAAATCCTTGCATGAGTAAGGGGAAAAAACTATTAAAAAATATTGACTTCGTGTTACCCGAAGCTTGTATGTTAATAAATGAACGAAGTCTACACACAAAAAGACTTTCGAACGCAATTGCAAAGATAGACACGAAAATTTTATAACTAGAGCTAAAGAAGAAAGGAATGGGTCAATTCATATGAAAGCAATGATATTAAGAGAAGCAAACAAGCTGAAGCTGGAAGAGAAAGAAACACCTAATCCCGGTTCGAAAGAAGTCGTGGTTCAATTACGAGCTGCAGCTCTTAATCGACGAGATTTGATGGTCGTACAAGGGCGGTATCCTGGTATGCAGTTGCCTGCTATTCCCGGCTCCGATGGTGCAGGAGTAGTAATTGCAGTTGGTGATGAAGTTAATAATGTCAGAAACGGGGATGAAGTGATTATCAATCCCGGTCTTAATTGGGGCAATGACAGGAACCAAAAACGAGCTGATTTCTCCATTCTTGGAAATCCTTCTGACGGAACCTATGCCCAATATGTGAAGGTGCCAGCAGAAAATGTTTATTCAAAACCTTCCCATTTATCTTGGGAAGAAGCGGCAGCGCTCCCGCTTGCTGGTTTGACCGCCTACCGTGCTCTCGTAACAAAGGGTGGAGTAAAGAAAGGTGAAACCGTGCTGATCCCTGGAGTAGGCGGAGGAGTAGCAACCTTTCTCGTTCAGTTTGCATCCGCACTCGGTGCACATGTTTATGTAACATCCAGCAAAGAAGAAAAAATCGAAAAAGCAAAAAGCTTTGGTGCAACCGGAGGAGTCAACTACACATTAGATAATTGGTCAGAGGAATTGCAGAAATTAACTGGCGGCATTGATCTATCCATCGACAGTATTGGCGGGGAAGTATTTACAACACTGGTGTCAATTGGTAAGATTGGAAGCCGAATCGTTAGCTTCGGAGCGACAAGAGGACCAGTACCAAATCTCCTTTTGCCAAGTATGACTGTAAAAGAAATTTCAGTGATAGGCTCAACAATGGGGAGTTCACAGGATTTTGCTGATATGGTCAAGTTCGTGGAAAAACACGAGATTCGCCCTATTTTGGACAAAACTTTTTCACTGGAGGAAGCAACCGAGGCACTAGTGAGATTGGAAAAGGGAGAAAACCTAGGAAAAATCGTTTTGTCCATTCCACAAGATAAAAGATCCTTCATTTAAAGATAGCTTTCTTAGAGTTAATGAATTAAAATAGGCAAATTACGTTGCTAATTTATCAACGTAATTTGCCTATTAAACTTAAGATTAATTGAAGAATAATTCTTATTATCAATCTATCAATCTGCTAAATACGTGTTCACATGCATTTAATGAGCAAATACTGCTAATTTGGGAGTTGTAAAAGGGAGTTTTTAATGTATGAAAAAGACTTCAATGAAGAAGACTTTTTCATTTTTTATACTTTTTTCAAATATACATAACTAGTTTTATTGTATCCCATTTTTTGCTCATAAAAGCGGTGAGCATCTTTGCGTTGTAATCCGGAAGAGAGAGAGACGATATCAAAACCATTTTCCTTTGACCAATTCTGAACATACTCAATAAGGGCTTCTCCGTATCCTTTTGAACGATAGGAATTATCAGTGACTAAATCGCAAACCCACGTAAACCTGCCATTATACAGAGTTATCATAGGCATAAAGCCTGTTACAGCAATCATCTTACTATTAATAAATAAAGCAGCCATTTTGTAATTTTCCTTTTGCGTTGCTTCCTTAACTAATTCTAGATAACTATCCTCATCTAGCTGAGTTCTTAATTGTTTCATTATGGAGAAGGCTTTAATCCATTCTTGTTCGTTTTCTAATTCTCTAATTTCATATGATTGATGTGTCATGTTCCTAGCCCCTTTATGATTTTTACTAATATTAAAACATAACCTGATATAATCAAAAGTATCAGATTAAGCAAAGTTAAAGGAACCAGTTAGTGTGGAGGGAAAAATATGATTGAAATTACACCTTTATTAGAAAGTGAACATAAATCTCCACTCTATATACAATTATCCAACTACATAAAACAAGAAATCTATTCAAAAAGGATAAAACCAGGAGAGAAATTACCCTCTAAAAGAAAATTAGCTGATCATTTAGGGCTTAGTATAAATACAATCCAAAATGCATATGAGCAATTGATATCAGAAGGGCTTGTGGAAAGTATACTTCGAAAAGGACTGTATATAAAAGTATTAGAGGACGAACTACCCCATGCATTCATTAACAATGAAAAAAGCCAGTTACCTAGTTGTGAAAAAAGTATAAATATTGAGTTTGATTTTAATTCAGGCAGAGTGGATTTAGAACATTTCCCTTATTCCGTGTGGAAAAACTTATCTATTCAATCATTATATGAGGATCAAGGTGAGCTATTAAATATAGGGAACCCTCAAGGTGAGTTATTGTTAAGGGAAGAAATAGCTAAATATTTATTTATGTCTAGAGGTGTTAAATGTTTTCCGGAACAGATTGTAATTGGAGCTGGTACGCAGGTTCTAATAACAATACTTTCCTTATTAATCGATAAGGATAATTTATACGGATTAGAGAATCCTGGATTTCATCGTACCAAAAAACTCCTGCAAGATTTGGGAAAAGCTACTATAGCAATCCCCTTAGATAAAGATGGTATTAATATGGAGCAATTAAAAAATACTGGAGCTTCTGTAGTATATGTCACACCATCGCATCAGTTTCCAATTGGAATGATTATGCCTCTAAACCGCAGGCTTGAATTGTTAAAATGGGCCGAGTCTAAAGACGGCTATATTATTGAAGATGACTATGATGGTGAATATCGTTATGAGGGTAAGCCAATTCCGTCTTTACAAGGGCTAGATAAATTAGGAAATGTAATCTATATGGGGACATTCTCTAAAGCATTAATACCATCTATTCGAATTAGTTATATGGTGCTTCCGCCAAGATTACTGAAAAAATATCAAGAAAATCTATTGCTGTATAAACAAACAGTCTCTCGCCTTCATCAAGATACGTTATATCGTTTTATGAAAGAGGGTTATTGGCAAAGTCATTTAAATAAAATGAGAACGCTCTATCGCAAAAAGCATTTTTTCCTAATGGATTCCATTAATAAGCATCTGAATAATAAAGTGAGAGTAATAGGAGAAAAATCAGGTCTTCACCTCATACTTGAGGCAGATAAAAGCTGGCAAGAAAAGGAGCTTGTAGATAGAGCATTAAAAGAAGGAGTAAAAGTATATCCTTTATCTGTTTATTATGAAAATGGTATCAACGTTAATTCGAGTGTGTTATTGGGATTCGGAGGTTTATCGGAAACACAGATAGATATGGGAATTCAGTTGTTAAAAAAGGCTTGGCAGATAGACTAACGATTTTAACAAATAAGGCATGTTCCTGTAAAATAGAACTGGAAAAAGGAGACAACATACAATTTAGATAGGTTTTATTTAGGGAATTATGTTCCTGTTTTTCTATGTCTTTTCGGGAAAAGAAATTTGTGATAACTCACTATAAATAAAACAGGTGTAAAGATATCATCGTTATGCCGCTATTTAACTTAGCATGAAAAAGGGTGATTATTATTATTGAAGTGTTTGCTATTTTTAGCTTTTACTTACTACCTATTTATTGCATTGTTTTTAGTTTAACGCTTGTGTCATTGTTAAAGAAAATAAAGTATGAAGAAAATACAACTAATAATACCGTATGGCTCACGGTTTCTTTTGTATTAATCATTATGACGATAGCTTCTCTAACTACTCTTGATTAAATTTGTAGTTAGTAGAGGAGACAGTAAGATTTACACTTTATAAAAACCGTCAAATTAAAGATAGATGGCTATTCTCTTCCCAGTATTAGCTTTTATTATTGGGTGTACAAATAATTTTTTTGACGATTAATCCGACAAGGGATTCCATAATAATTGAGGAATCCTTTTCTTGTGCCAAAGTATTGGAATTTCACCTTTATATATGACGTTGTTACTCATTAAGGTAAAACAATTGATTTATTCTAAAGGAAGGCCAAATCAATTGTCATTTTTTTTTGCAAACTTTGTAACGAATCATATCTTACTTAGTCTTACTTATGAAAGGAGGTAGAAAGTGACAGAGTTTGAGCATATTTACAATCAATATTTTCGAGAAGTTTATTCTTTTGTATTATTGCTAAGTCGTAACGAAAAGATTGCAGAAGAAATAACTCAAGAAACATTTTTCAAGGCTTTAAAAAACATAGATACATTTAAAGGAAATTGCAAACTTAGTGTTTGGCTTTGTCAAATAGCTAAAAATACATACTTTACGTATCTCGACAAGCAAAAAAAGTTTGATACAAATGAAATACCTGAACAAGTAAGCCAGAAGAGTATGGAAGAAATGATACTAAGAAAAGAAGATAATTTTCGCTTGCATAAGGTCTTGCATCACTTAGAAGAACCTTATAAAGAAGTTTTTACCTTAAGAGTATTTGGTGAGCTTTCTTTTAAAGAAATAAGTGAAATTTTTGAGAAAACGGAAAGCTGGGCGAGAGTCACCTTTCACCGAGCTAAACGTAAGATTCGGGACTTGTTAAAGGAGGAGTAGGAATGAACAAAGGAAGAAAAATATCTTGTGAAATAATTAAAGATATACTCCCGTTGTATTACGACAATGTATGTAGTGATGATAGCAAAAAAATGGTAGAAGAACATCTTCAGGAGTGTCATAACTGTAAAATGGAATTAGAGAAACTCCGAGATGAAATTCATGTTCCAGAAAAAACGATTGTTGAAAATAGGAAGGATGCAAATGTCCTAAAGAATATATCTGCTTCATGGAGAAGAAAACGGTTGAAGTCTTTTATAAAAGGTGGAATACTAAGTGCTTTATTAATAAGCATAATTATTTTAGGATATGTTGGTTTATTCGAATGGAAAATTATCAGTGTATCTACAGATGTAGTGGAAATTAGTGAGGTAAGTGAAATGAAAGATGGCAAAATTATTTTTTATGCTGAGATAAACGATGGGTATAGTTTAAACACAATAATATATGATGTGGATAGCGAAGGGAATCTTTTTGTGACTCCATTACGCCCGATTATTAAGGAAAAAGCAGATGTACAGCCTCCATATGGATTAGAAAAAGGATATGATTTTATAGATATTAAAGACCAGGAAGATTACCGTGGAATGGAAATAAAAACAATATATTACGGCACACCAAATGATAAGATTTTAATTTGGAAAAAGGGAATGGCATTGCCAAAAACAAGTGAAGAAGTAGAGAAAAACTTGGGTTTTTAAAAGTTATTGAACGGCACTCGATCAACAGCTTCCCATCAACTTTATTTTGGGGCGTAAGCTGAATTAAGCACAGTACAATCTTTAGCCCAAACATGTCAGAAGAGTAGGAAAAGGTAATTTCCTATTTATGGAGAATATCTACATAGGAATAGTAAAAAAATAAATATTAGATTCAGGGGGAATGTGGTAATGCTGCCATTTATAATAGGGTTTGGAGTTCCGATTTTAGGAATAGTATTAGGTTTGCATTATAGCATGGAAAGAACAAAAAAAAGAAAATACATTGTCTGGGGAATTGTTTTAATGTTTGCAATTTCACCGTTTCTTTCATTTGCAATTGGTTTAAGTTATGCAGTTATTGCCGCTAACGGATGGGCTGCTTTAATAATGTTATATATTTTCCCTATTATCTTTATTATAGGGCTTGGAATGTTATTAGTAGGTATCTTCAAGAAAGAAGAATCAGCAAAGCTATGATGAGGAGTTTTTTTAGAAAGAGGAGCTTATATGAAGACTTTTAATGTAACTAAACAAGATATTGAATTAGTAGAAATAGCTACAAAGAAAATAACAATGCTTTACGAAGACGATAAACATCATGTGGGAGCTGCCATTCGTACGAAATCTGGAGAGATTACTTCTGCCGTACATATTGAAGCATATATTGGGCGAGTGACCGTATGTGCAGAAGCAATTGCTATCGGTAGTGCAATTTCAAATGGACAGAAATATTTTGACACGATTGTTGCTGTCAGACATCCTTACTCTGATGAAGTAGATAGAAGGATAAAGGTGGTAAGTCCGTGTGGTATGTGTCGTGAGTTAATTGCAGACTATGCACCTGATTGTTTTGTATTGCTTGAATTAAATGGCGAGTTAGTAAAAATTATGATCAGTGAACTCATTCCCCTTAAATATTCCCGTAATTAAAGGGTTGTTGAAGTGTTTCGAATTCCTAATAAAACAAAATGATTATTAATTAAAATGGCCTACGTCCTGAAAATATATTTCTTTAAAGGGGCTATAACGGCTAATTAATTCAAAGAAAATTTCAAATCTTACAACATCACAATAAGATACACGTCTTAATATTAGACAAAGGAGAGAAAATGAATATAAATAATTCGCAAGAATATGATGATCCTACTTTATACGACAAAGAAAATGAATCATTTATCCCTGAGATACCATTTATACTAAAATGGGCAACTAAAAAACAAGGTCCGATAATTGATATTGCTTGTGGTACTGGTAGAGTAACGATTCCTCTGGCGAAAAATGGATATAATCTTGTAGGAGTAGATATTAATGAGGGTATGTTAGCTCACGCTAAAAAGAAGGCAGCCAATCCTAATTTACATATACGTTGGATAGAACAAGACTGTACACAATTAGATTTATGTATAAAGAGTAATTTAGTTTATAGTGTTGGAAACTCTTTTCAACATTTCCTAACAAACGAATCACAAGATGGATTACTCACTTCTATAAATAAGTCTTTAGAGGTTGAAGGTTTATTCATTTTCAATACACGGTTTCCTAGTGTTGAAGAATTGCTACAACCAAGTACAGAGGAGTATTGGAGATCATATACGGATAATGAAACTTTTAATACTGTTGATCTGTTTACGATTAGTGAATATGACTCTCTAAAACAAATTCAACACTATACAACTATCAGAAAATACAAAAATAATGCGGGAGAAATTATTAAAGAAAAAAGGACTGATATTAGCCTGAGATATGTATTTCCACAAGAGATGGAAAGACTTTTATTCGCTTTTGGGTTTGAAATTCTACACCTATATAGTGATTGGAATGAGACACCAATCACAAATGACAGTTACGAGATGATTTATGTTTGTAGGAAAATAAGATGAAAGTTAAATAATTAAAAACTCAGTATTTACAGTGTTATTTCATCAGACTAATATGACAGGCTTTATTTGTTACAGGTTAGTGGAGCAGACTCTAGATAATATATCACCTCGTTCGATTATAATGTCAACAAAATATAAACTGGTACCTGTAGTTGGAAACAATTTCCCAAGCGTCCTACTACAGGTACCAGGTTTATTAAGTGAACACTCCTCAATAAACTTACTAAAAATGTCTTAGTAGCAATCATTCCTACTTATTATGATTCAGCTATTATTTCTTATTACTCTTTTGATTCTTTAATACGGATTCTTAATAAACTAAAAAGAGAAGTTACAACAAGCAATAAACCAAGGAAATTAGCCCTTAAAAACTCATGAGAATTAGTTGGCTTGTCAGAAAAAAACAAAATTATGGCTCCTATAATAAACATAAATATATAGGAAGTATTTAAACTATTTTTACTCCAAAGGTGCTTTGATAATAGATTTATGACTAAAAAGACAAGCAGAAACACCAATATCTGAATAATAGCCAAAGGAACATTACCCCTTATCTTTTAGAAGCTGTAATTTTAGGAACTGGCAACCATTGTATTTTCACCGTACTACCTTTAGAACTTATCTTACCTGAAAGTAAATTAGCCGCTTTAGATGTACCATATGCCATAAGTGCAGCAGCTGACGCTGCTGCAATCGTAGTTGGATTTGGTACTGATGCTGAAATTCCTCCTAATAATATAGATGCTAACGTCCAATTATCATTAGACTTTTTTAAAGTTTTTACAAGCTTGTCAGCTGTAGATTTACTCATTGAAAATGAATAGGATGTCCAGGTTAAACCTCTCTCACCTTTAATTGGATTTCCTTGTTGATTAATTTCAAAAGAACGATCTGCTGTAAAACTAATTTCTCCTCTATCTTTGGCCTGATTTAATAAATTAATAGAATTTTGCAATGCTTGTACTTCAGCAGTATTCAGAATTCTACTTGCGCCTCTATCTAAGGTTAAATTACCATTACTACTTAGCTGAATATAGTTTTCTATTTCCAATGATTTGTCCATCAACTCATCAACCATTGTATTTTCAGTGACAGTGACAGTTTCAGTACTTACTGGTTCTACTTGAGCATGACCTACAGTCGGTAAAAAATTCCCCGTCAACATAGCTACCGATAAAGTTAGAATTCCTATTTTTTTCAAACTATTATACTTCAATTTCATCTACAACTCTCCAATCTTTTTTTTTTTTTTGAATAAATATTTTAATATTTATTCAATTTAAGCGTAACATAATTTCATTTAGTAAAGATTGAACATTCTGTTAAAATAATTTCTCGCTTTGTACTTTATGTCACTAACAAAAACAAGGGTTTTGAGGCATTTAAATCTATTAAAACCAATAAAGTTAGGTAACATAAATACTAAACAACTAAAAAAGACAGTACTAAAAAGTACTGTCTCCCGAATAAGGTGTGAACAAATGTGAGGAATTTAAAAGTATTTTTCCATTAGAGATTAGCATTAAAATGATTTCATATGTATACCTTGTCAAATTGCTACTAAAACAGTCATTTATGACAATCCAGGTTAATTAGTTTATATTTAAAGACTGTGTTTGCTGATGGAATCGACAACTTAGATGATTACATAGAAGCCCATAGACCGATGAAGCAAGAACCTATCAGCAAAGAGAAAGAAGAAATGCTTAGCATGCTTTCTGGAAGAGGAAGCGCTGTTTCTAGAGTTCTTGGTGATGAGGTGAAATTTAAAGATGGATTTGATACGCATATTATCAAAGTGGAGAGTATAGTAAGGAAAGGTAATAAAGGTGTCGTTGGGGGACATAACCTTGATAATTTTATGAAAGTTTTCAAAGATAATGGTTGGGATATCGATGAATGTATTTTAATTACCAAAAAGCATCCATTTATTGAAGGGATTTTTGAAATAAAATACGGTATTCCTAAGTTAGATAGAGAAGGTATTATAATACCGGGAGAATTAAAAGTTGTTCATCAACCGAAAACGGTTTATGACCCAAGTATCATTTCAGATGAAGATTTAATAGAATGGGGTAAAGATGCAATGAGAAATTGTACTATTAATAATAGGAATATAGATGGAATATCATCAAATGGTTTACGCTTCAGAGGATATTTAAATGAGGAAACTGGTGAAATCACAAACTTCTTCCCGAAAATTGACTAAAAATGAGGTGTTTGACTTGACTGAAAAGGAAAATCATAGGGAATTAATTAAGCAGTTTTACTGGCATATGGGAGATGGAGATTTCTTACATATATTAGAATGTATCTCAAAGGAAATAGGTTATGGAGATGAGTATTGTCGCTTTGTCTTTGCGAATAACTGGGAAGAATGGGAAGAGGACTATTTCGGAGAAGAAGGGGTTTGTTATTATTTTGATGAACCTGCTGTTAAAGAGGACTTACAATTTGTGTTAGATTATGATACCTTCTACCGGTATTTGGAAGAGGATTGTACTACATATCTCGAAAAATACCCTAACAACCGTGGTCTTGTAGAAGAGTTGTTAGGGAAAATAAGAGAAAAGTTTAATATTAAAAAAGAAAAGTAACTTGGAGAGGGATATTCTTTCATCTTCCTCTTTTTGTATAAATAAGCAAATCCACTATTCTTGCAGGGAAATACAAAACCGCTAGAGCATACTTCTAAAATAATAGGAGTTGTTTTAGAGGTTTTTTCACGTATTAAAATATAACAAATAGTAAACAGAGATGTATGAATATGAAATTTAATCAAATCACTATTGAAGATGATGTAGAAAGACTAATCATCTTACGCTAAACGGTTTAATTTAAATCAATTTCAGCTAGCTAATAATGCAGATCTATTTGCAGCATTGGTTAGATATTAACTATGTATAGGAAGATAAACAAATCCGCAGTATAGAGGATTATGATTTAGTTGTTCTATTAATGACACCAAATTCTAATTTACCTGATATTTATAGAGTTGAATCCGAAATCTTTGTTTTAGACGAAAACGAATCATTAAAACAAGAGCTGCTGCTCAACTCAAACATTAAAGTATTTCCAGACATGAATGCTTTGAAAAAAGCCATTTTATTGATCTGGTCTCCACTTTCTCGTATTCGATAGACCTATCAAGCACTTTATTTAATCGTAAGATGTCATTCAGTAAAGCTAAAGATCTTGCTAAGGAATTGGATTTCTCATTAACACCCCAAAAGTTAGATTTCAACTTTAACTTTTGGGGTGAAGCAATCAGCTTAGCTTTTTTAATAATGTTTTAACATTATCCTGTCTTTCAGATTTAGTACGGTTGTTATCTTGTTTTCTCTGAAAATTTACTTTTTTCAAATTATTTTCATGTCAATTATAGTGTATGATGCATAGTATAAATTATATACTGTATAACATCCAGTAAAGAAAAATGAGGTGGGTGAATGAGTAATTTATTAAATTCATTAACGACGGAGCTTAGGAGAGGGACGTTGACATTAGCGGTTTTAAGCCAATTACGAACCCCCCAGTACGGATATTCACTTGTACAGTTATTGGAGCAATCAGGTATTTCTATTGATCAAAGTACCCTGTATCCATTACTTCGCCGATTGGAAAAACAGGAGTTAGTGTCGAGTAGTTGGGATACATCTGAGAGTAGACCTCGTAAGTACTATGTTTTAAGTGATTATGGCTTAGAGATATTTACGCAATTAAAAAAAGACTGGATTGAGAATTCAAGGGAACTGTATACCTTATTAAAGGGAGAGGAAGAAAATGAATTTACTTGAGGTTTATATTCAGGAGGTTACTCGAAGGCTGGGTGAAAAGAACCGTGAGGATATTGCACTTGAGTTGCGGTCAACGATAGAGGATATGCTGCCTGATGATTATGGTGAGGAAGATGTAAAGAAGGTTCTTGAAAAATTAGGAAGTCCGGTAAAATTGGCTAGCGGTTATAGAGATCAGCCGATGTACCTAATTGGGCCGCGGTATTTTGATGTATATGTGACGTTATTAAAAATGATATTGCCGATTGCCACAGTTATTTCATTAATCTCGGTCATCACAGTATATTTTATCGATTACAATGGACATGGAGCAGACATTAAGGATGTAATGGATATAATAGGGATTGGCATATGGCGAATGATTGAAGTAGGGATCCAAACATTTTTTTGGTTCACACTTGTTTTTGCTATTATCGAAAGAACAGATAAAGAGAAGGATAACCAGCCTTTAACAGCCAGCTTCGAAAAATGGACTCCAGATGATTTGAAAAATATCGCTTATATTCCGAAGAAAAAAGCCATTTCTAAATTAGAGGTATTCGGAAATTTAATGTGGACTGCTGTCTGGGCAACCCTTTATTTTTATGCGTATCAGCTTGTTGGTGTCTATGAAGCCGATGGATCCAGACTGGAATATGTGCAACCAGCCTTCAATCATGAGGTTTTACTTCGGTATTGGCCAATCGTTGTTATTGTGATAGGAATTGAAATAGTATTAGCTCTATATAAATTGATCAAGGGACAATGGACAAAAAGAATGGCAATATGCAATACTGTCTTCGAGATTGTAATAACACTTGTTTTTATTATCATATTAATGGATCCAAATTTATTGAGCCACGAGTTTATTACGTATATGACTGATTTACTTACTATAAGCCCGAATCAATTCAGAATGTGGGTAGTGGGTGGAGGAATTTTCTTATTTATAGCAGGTGCTGCATTCAACGTATATGATGGATTCTGCAAGGCTAGAATTCATTTACTTCATGATAAAGTAACTGTTAAGGAAGACATTAAGCTTCATTAAAATGTACCCTATAGAGTTGACACTTTGAAAAAAGGTCTCTCTATAGGGTGTTTTTGTCTTTGGGGAAGTTAAAAAATATACTATAGAAAAAGAAATCGAAGTACAAGCAAGTAATCCACATGTAAAGTCGGTTAGTCCATAGGGCATCACTATTCAGAGGAATTGTACCTAAAATGAGCAAATAACTATATTTTAGGATTGAATACAGCGTAAAAAGCATATAAATATAAAAAAGAAAAATATAGAAATTACTAATCCAAAAGTATTATATTGTAAAAAATCCGCATGTTAAAATGGTTATGTCTGGAAAAAACGTTCGTTTTTGGTAACTTTCAGTTGGATCCATGAAGAGAATTGACAGGATGTTGGTAATCTTTGGGCAAAAAGTTATAGGATGGAATCCTACGTTTATCGCATATATTCTTTTTCCGAGATGACTTATCATAAATATACAAAGCAAACAAGATGCTGATATATATATATTATGGGGGTAATTTTGTATGACAAGCTTAGTAGGAACTGACGGCGAGCTGAAGGTCTTAAGAAAAGAAAGAAATATGACCAAACCAGTTTATACTACTAGAATGGAAAAAAGAGAACTGGAAAAAAACATTTCAAGCTTAGATATAAGAGATGCTTGGAATATTAGAAGTGTTCTTGAACGTATTAAGGCAAGCTTTATGGAGCATGTTGCTAGTATCAGAAAACTTGTGAAGGAAAGTCCTGCCAAACGTCTGGTGGTAACAGGTATATTTACTATTTTATTTTCGTTAGGTGCCAGTACTGCATCAGCCTGCATTCAAGAATATACATATGAAGTAAAAAAGAATGAGACAGTTACAGAAATTGCGAAACAGCACGGAGTTACCAAAGAAGCAATACTTACAGTGAACGGCAATGTATCTAACGGAGATAAAATTCTTCTTCCAAAGGTGCAAGACAAAAAAGTGACTGCGACAGTGCTGAATATCCGCTCAAAAGCAACAACGGACAGCAGTATTATAGGGAAGAAGAAGCAAGGAGAAATCGTTAAGGTATCATTCACGAAAAATGGTTGGGCTGGCATCCTTATTGATGGACGCCTAGCATATGTAAGCGCTGATTATTTGACAGACGTTAAAGCTAACGCTTCTAATTCTGTCAGTAGGTCTGTTACGAAGTATGTGACAGCAGACACATTAAGAGTAAGATCAAATCCATCCACAAAAGCTGCTGTGATTGGCTCATTTAAAGAAGGAGCGAAGGTTACAGTAAAATCAGAAGAAAATGGCTGGGCACAAATTGAGTATAAAGGGAAAAAGGCTTATATCAGCAGTGCCTATTTAACGAAGACTGCGCCAAGCAGTGAACCAAGCAAAGCTGTGACCAAGACTGACAGCAAAACCTATACAATAAAAAAAGGGGACACATTTTATAAAATCAGTAAAAGCTACGGAATTTCTGTTTCCCTATTACAGGAAGCCAATCCGAAGGTTGATGCAACAAAATTACGTATTGGCCAGGTAATCAATATACCTGCAATAACAGCCTCTGACAGCTTGATAAAGGTTGAAGCAACAATTGGCGGGATTAGTCCAGATGGTACGGTCCGTTTTATAACAACAGATGGTATTACTTATGCAGCAAAAGCAGGAACTGATGGAATCTTAAACAGCTTATACGACAACCAGGGCAAAAAGCTGACATTGACCGTTAAGGCAAAGCGTGGTGAGCAGATGGTGATTACTGCCATCAAATAAGCAAAAAAATAAGAGGCTGCTTTTATGCAGCCTCTTATTTTTTGCGAAAAATTACGGTGAAACAAAGCGTCTTAACATACCCCAACTTTTAACAGCAAAAGTGCAGCAGCAGTTTCAGCATTTTTTTTGTAACAAGGCCATTTTTTTGCATTGCTGAAAACGACTGTTGGCATTAGAAAAGTAGTTTAATAGGAGATGACTTTAACTGCCAAATGGCAGTTTTTTTCGATAAAAGAAAAAGCTAGTAAATAATTTTACGTATCCAAATAAAGTTAAATATTTCTAAATAGCAGTTAAAAATCACCTACTAAAATTACAGAAGTGGAATCAGTTGGAAATCGTTTTCATTTTGTTGATTTTTTTTGTCTATTTTTGATACTAGTATGGATAAAAATAAGTATAATATAGCTTGCATACGTACTTAAAAAATAAAAAAGGTTGATATTTTGGGAGGTAGTAATGTGTATATGAAAGTTGATTCATTTGCATTGCTTAACGAGTTTAATCAAATCTGGATGGAGTGTTGGCTTGAAAAGGGATACGGATTTGAAATGTCTGAAATCCCTGCAGATCGGTTTTTAATTATTGATGCAAAGGACCAAAAGGTAGGAACAATTGAATTTAAGCAATATTCCCTCGACCCAGCTAACAACATAAACAGTGTGTTCCCCTTTTACGAGCTAGAGAAGATGAAAACTTTAAATTTAGACCATGTTATCGAAATTGATAAGGTGGCCATTTTAAAGCAGCATCGCGGCAAAAACTTGGAAAGACTGTTATCACTGTTTGTAGAATACTCAGAATCCCGCCAAATAACTCATTGTGTTGTTTTGCTTGAAAGGCTGTTTTATAAGGCACTTAAAAACGTCTATAAAATACCACTGGAAACTGTTGGTGAAAAAATATACTATAAAGGAGACTATGTTATTCCTTCTATCCTTTATCCACAAGGAATATATGAAAACAAGGATAGTTTTTCGTGGTTGATTCAAACAAAAGATACGATAAGAAAACCGATATTAAATTAAGAATGGAGAAATAGATGTACAGTCTCAATACAAAAAGGTTTGCCTATTCCTTTATCGTTTTTTTTATTATGGCAAACATCCTTTGGAATATCATCTTCAGCAGCAATCAGCAGCTACTGGATTGGGGTGGCGTCACATTCCAACTGTTTGCGTGCAGCGCATCTATTTACTGGATTATATCAACTGGCCTTAAAACTAAAAACGCAGCAAAAAGCTTTTGGCTCCTCCTTGCTTTCGGAGTCCTGGTCTATTTGATCGGTACATTGCTGTGGAGCTATAATCAATTTATTTTGGATGGCAACAGTGTTTTTGGTAAATTAGCTGAGAAGTTTTTTATTGTTCAAAATGTGTTTTACTTTTTCTCCTTACTTGTTTTAATTAATCAGATTAAAAGCTCACTTTTGACGATTCGCTTTTTACTCGACATTTTAATTGCTATGTCAGCAGCGACAACCTTTAGCTGGATATTTTTAATAAGACCTTTGGTTAGTCATAATGAAGATTTAAGCTTTTCTATAACTGAATTAAGTTATCCGATACTAGATCTTATTGTCCTTGTTGGAGTAATTAGCCTTTTTAATACTTCGAAACGTGTCTTGTCAAAGCAAACCACTTTTCTATTAGTTACAGGACTGCTTACCCAAATTATTGCAGATACCATTTTTACCTACCTTAAAGTGATTAATTCTTATTCAGTCGGCAGCATCAATGAACCTTTATGGATTTTGTCCATCCTGCTTATTGGTTTGTCAGGGATTTATCAGAAGGATAGCTTTTCGGTTGAGCTACAGTCACATGCGGGAATGAAAACAGAGAACATCTATATTAAGCATATAATCCCGTATTTTGGAGTATTGCTGTTAACTCTTTATTTTACGTATATGCTTTATGATAAACATCCAGTTTTTCTTGGTTTATCCATAAGCATATTCCTGCTGATAATAAGACAGGTTTTTACATTGCTCGAAAATGATCGGTTAGTCGAGGATTTGAATAAGCTGAATGAAGGACTGGAACAAAAGGTAAAGGAAAGGACAGATAAGCTTGTTGAGATAATCAATTCAATGGAGTACCTTGCTTTTCACGATGTTGTTACAGGTCTGCCAAATCGCCGTTATATGGAGAAGCGGCTTTCTCAAGCATTGGAAAACAACAGTTCAGGCAAAAAGCTTGCTTTTATGCTTTTGGATTTAGATCGGTTTAAACATATTAATGATAGTCTTGGCCATTCATATGGAGACTTGCTTCTTAAAGAGGTAGGGGAAAGGCTCACTTCAAGCATTAAGCAAAATGGGGTTGTCTTTAGAATTGGTGGTGATGAATATGCACTGCTTATTGAGAATACAGACATATGCCAAATAGAAGAGCTCGCTGAAACGATTCTCAAAAAAACAAGAGAGTCTTATATTATTAAGGGTATAGAATTAAATATTACCCCAAGTATAGGCATTGCCATGTACCCTGATCACGGCAGTGACTTGGATGCACTGTTGATGAAAGCAGATACTGCCATGTACAAAGTAAAAGAAAATGGCAAGGATCATTTTAAAATATACAATTGTGATATGAGTATGAAGTCCATTATGGAGCTAGAACGCTCGATTCGAAAAGGGATTGAACGAAAGGAATTCATACTTCATTACCAGCCGCAAATTTCAATAGATACTGGTGAGATTGTCGGATTCGAGGCATTGGTTCGCTGGGAAAGACCTGGAAGTGGTTTAGTGCCCCCTGGTGAATTCATTCCGATTGCAGAGGAAACAGGGCTCATTTTACCGATAGGCGAATGCGTATTATGGGAAGCCTGCAGACAATCTGTTAGCTGGCAGAAAAAGGGGTTCGCCAATTTACGAATCGCAGTAAATATCTCCTCCCTGCAATTCCAGCAAGAGAATTTCGTTAATATGGTAAAGGCAATCATCCATGAAACCGGAGCAAACCCAAAAAATATTGAATTAGAAATAACGGAAAGCATCGCGATGGGGCCGATTGAACAAAATATGTCCAAGCTTGCTATTCTCAAAGAAATGGGCTTCAATATAGCTATTGATGATTTCGGAACAGGTTATTCTTCTCTTCATTATTTAAGTAAGTTCCAGATTGATAGGCTGAAAATTGATCGCTCCTTTATTACATCATTGGAAAAAAGCGAAAAGGATACGGCAATTGTCCGCATGATTGTCATGATGTCAAAAGCATTAAACGTAAAGGTTATTGCAGAAGGAGTAGAGGACGAACACCAAAAAGCATTCCTCACAGAAGTGAAATGTGATGAACTGCAAGGTTATTTATTCAGCCGGCCACTTAATGTGGAGGATTGTGAAAAACTTTTATCTGAAAATGCTTCGTAACCAACTTGCGAATAAACAATTCAGAAAAAGCCAAGCGTATTGCTTGGTTTTTTTATTGATATAATTCTACTAAATTTCAGGGGTATTTATATTTAGGTGTGAGTCCCTAATCTTCATTAAAGAAATTAATAAGAGATCACAACTTAAAAAGTTTAACCACTTCCTCTTTTATATAGTAAAACGTTTTCATTTTCTAGTTGCCTTATCTTTAAGATTGTTAGTAAGATAGAAAAGAAGACTTTAGTCTTGAAGTGGGGGGGATTTAGTTGGACACACTCCTTTTAAAGCAGTTGATGGAACTGACAGAGGAAGAAATCGAAATTTTATCACAGGAAAAAAAGGTCAGGAAGGATCTTTATACGAGCCAGCGCCACTTTATTATCGAAAGTGAAAAATTTCTTGATAAAAACAAAATGATAACGGTAAGGAAGCATACTAGATTTATTGACTTTCCGAAGCACAGGCATAACTATATTGAAATCAATTACGTCGTAAAAGGCAAACTAAAGCAAAAGGTGGATAACGATTCTATCACATTGAAAAAAGGCGAGCTGCTTTTTTTAAATCAGCATATTGAGCATGAAATAGAGGCTTGTGGGAATGATGATCTTATAATCAACTTCATCATCCAGCCGCTCTTTTTTCAATTTATTTTTCAATATTTAAATGGTGAAAACATCATTACAGAATTTCTCATAAACAGCTTGTTTAATCATACTCAAAATGGACAATATTTATATTATGCCGTTTCAGAAGTCGAAGAGATTCAGGAGCTAGTCGAAAAAATTATAAAAGAAGAAACGGACGGCTCCCTTATGGCAGAATCAAAGATGAAGCTATACATGGGGCTTCTCTTAATTGAGCTGGTGAAAAACACAGATAAAATAACGAAAAATCAATCTGCCTCCTCTCAGCATTTTATCGTCGTTGAATCATTGAAATATATTGAGGAGCATTATAAAAATGGAACATTGCAGGAGCTTGCACAGCGCTTGCTGCAATCAAGCTCAAGCTTAAGTAAAAATATAAAAAAGGCAACTGGGTTTACTTTTAAGGATTTAATACAGGAAAAACGGCTTATGAAAGCAAAGGAGCTGTTAGAAACAACAGACTTTTCTGTACGGACAGTTGTGGAGGAAGTGGGCTATGATAATATCAGCTACTTTTATCGGATTTTCAAAGAAAAATATAAAAAAACACCGAAGGAATTAAGAAAAGAACTGGCAAAATAGCGATTTTTGCCAGTTTTTTTTGCGTTCTTTTGAGGGGTTAAGGAATTTAAGGACAACAAATAAGAAAAATAACGTTATTTTTTTATGCGTTTACATTCTTTAGAATAAGGATTAGGAAACGTTTTCAATTGGGACTCAAGGAGAGGTAGAAAATGAACAAATCTGTTTTGGCTGTTGACATTGGAGCCTCAAGTGGACGGCTGATGCTCGGTTCCATACACGAAGGAAAACTCGTGTTGGATGAACTGCACCGTTTTTCAAACAGCATTGTCAAAAAAGGACAATATTATTGTTGGGATTTACATAAGCTGTTTGTCGAAATAAAGCAAGGGATAAAAAAATGTCAGGACCTTCAAGTTAGGCCAGAAAGTATCGGGATTGATACATGGGCAGTGGATTTTGTGCTCCTTGATGAGAATGGAAATTTGTTGACAGAGGCTGTTTCTTACAGGGATGACAGAACAGATGGTGTGATGGAGGAAGTTTTCCAGAAAATCATCAAGGAAAGAATTTATTTAGAAACGGGTATTCAATTTCAAAAATTCAATACGATTTACCAGCTTTGCGCATTAAAGAAATCAAATCCAGAGAGCCTTGATAAAGCAGACAAGTTTTTAATGGTACCTGATTATTTTCACTATTTGCTGACAGGAAAAGCAGTGAATGAATATACGAATGCAACATCAACACAGTTAGTTAATGCGTTTACGAAAAAGTGGGATAAACAGCTGCTTGATGCAATTTCCATCAAGCCAGAAATGTTCCAGGATATTAAGATGCCAGGCACTATTTTAGGAGACGTTAAAGCGGAGCTTGCTGAGGAATTCGGGTTCAACTTAAAAGTAGTTTTGCCGGCAACACATGATACTGCTTCCGCTGTTATTTCTGTACCTGAGCATGATGAGACGATTTACATCAGTTCCGGAACATGGTCACTTATCGGTGTTGAAAACAAATTTCCTATCTGTGTAACAAAAGCATTGGATTACAACTTCACGAATGAAGGCGGCATTGATTACCGCTTCCGATTTTTGAAGAACATTATGGGATTATGGATGATTCAGGAGGTGCGGCGAAACTACGATAATGAATACTCATTTGCAGAATTCGTTGAGCTTGCAAAAGCAGCAAAAAACTTTCAATCTATTGTCAATGTTAATGATGACCGCTTCTTAAATCCAGACAACATGATTCTTGCGATTCAGAACTATTGTGCAGAAACAAATCAGGAAATTCCAGTAACTCCAGGTGAGGTTGCCAAATGTGTTTATGACAGTTTAGTTGAATGCTATGTTGCAGCTATTGATGAAATTGAAGAGATTTTCGAAAAGAAATTTACGAAGATTAATATAATCGGCGGAGGCTGCCAAAATGAACTGCTGAACCAGCTGATTGCTGATGCAACAAAAAAGCAAGTGTTTGCCGGACCTGTTGAAGCAACAGCCGTTGGGAATATTGTTTCCCAATTGATTGCATTAGGTGAAATAAAGGATGTACACGAAGCAAGGAAATTAATTAAGCATTCCTTTGATGTGAAAGGATACGAAGCAGCACAACCAATATGAGGAGGCTAAAATATGTCTGTCAAAGAAAACTTTGAAGCAGCAAAAAAACAATATGAGCAATGGGGAGTTGACGTGGAGGCAGCTTTACAAAAATTGCAGCAAATCCCGATTTCCATCCATTGCTGGCAGGGGGATGATATTGGCGGATTTGAAGCAAATCCGAGTGAATTATCAGGGGGTATTGATGTTACCGGTAATTATCCTGGTAAAGCAACAACGCCAGAACAGCTGCGCAGCGATTTGGAAATGGCGTTATCCCTTATCCCTGGGAAGCATAGAGTCAATCTACACGCGATTTATGCAGAGACGAATGGTGAGGTAGTCGAAAGGGATGAAATTGAACCAAAGCATTTTGAAAATTGGGTAGCTTGGGCAAAGCAGCATGGCTTGGGTCTGGACTTTAACCCAACATTATTTTCACACGCAAAAGCGGAGGACGGTCTGACACTTTCCCATCCAGACGAAGGTATTCGCGAGTTTTGGATCAAGCATTGCATTAAAAGCAGAAAAATCGCAGAATACTTTGGCAAAGAACTAGGTACTCCTGCTTTAACGAATATATGGATTCCTGATGGCTATAAAGACATTCCATCAGACAGACTCACACCACGTATTCGTTTAAAGGAGTCTCTCGATAAAATTTATGCGGAAAAAACAGATGAGCAATATAATCTCGATGCAGTGGAAAGTAAAGTATTTGGGATTGGTTCAGAATCGTATGTTGTTGGCTCCCACGAATTTTATTTAGGGTACAGCCTAAAGAACAATAAGCTTTGCTTAATGGATACAGGACATTATCATCCAACAGAGACCGTATCAAATAAAATTTCCTCGATGCTGCTGTTTTCAGATAAATTGGCACTTCATGTTTCTAGACCAGTAAGATGGGATAGTGATCATGTTGTTATCCTTGATGATGAATTAAAAGAAATTGGCCTTGAAATTGTTCGTAATGATGCAACAGACAAAGTGCTGATTGGTCTTGATTTCTTTGATGCAAGCATCAATCGTGTTGCTGCTTGGACAATTGGTACAAGAAATATGATTAAAGCTCTGTTACATGCTCTATTAATGCCGAATGCAAAATTAAAACAGCTGCAAGAGGAAGGTAATTTTACCGAAAGATTAGCATTAATGGAGGAATTTAAAACATATCCATTTGGCGCTGTTTGGGATTTTTATTGTGAACAAATGGATGTCCCTGTTAGAGAAACATGGCTGGAAAATGTGAAAACCTATGAACAAGAAGTATTGTTAAAGCGCTAATTAAATGCCTTCCCCTAAGGGGGAAAGGCTTATATAAAAAGATGCAATATAATCTAACAACAAAATGAAAACCTTTACATAACAGGAGGTAATACGATGATTCGCAAAGGTTTTATCATGAATGTTAATCCTGATAAGCAAACAGAATACGAGCAGCGTCATAATGAAATTTGGCCAGAGCTCATTGATGCTCTACGCAAACATGGAGCTAGCAATTATTCGATTTTCCTTGATAAAGACACAAGCAAATTGTTCGGCTATGTGGAAATAGAGGATGAAGATAAATGGAGCAAGATGCCCACAACAGCTATAAACCAAAAATGGTGGGAATTTATGGAGCCGTTGATGGAAACAAATGCAGACAACAGTCCTGTCACTATTCCATTAAAAGAAGTTTTTCATATGGACTAGCCACTTATAGTCGCTAAGTTTTAAAAGGAGAGAGAGAAAATGACAAAAACGAAGAAATTTGCGGCAAAAAATGTAACAGGCTGGAAAGCCACGATTGCTGTCGCAATGGCCAACTATATCGAAGCAGGCTCCATCATCGCAGCAGCGAGCAGCTTAACATTATGGCAGGCATACTTAAATATTGACAGTATGGGTGTGGGACTTTTAAGTGCATTGAGTGCAAATGCTTTCGGTGCTGCGATTGGCGCATTAATTGGCGGACCATTAACAGATAAATTCGGACGAAAGTTCATCTTCAGCTATGATTTGCTTGTCTATATGATTGGTGTTGCTCTTATAGCAGCATCTGTCAATTTCCCGATGCTGCTTATCGGAACAATTATTACCGGTTTGGCAGTTGGTGCAGGCGTTCCCGTTTCATGGACATATATTGCAGAGGAATCACCACAGGACAAACGGGCAGCACATGTTGGAACCGCTCAAATGGCCTGGTCTATCGGTCCGACATTAACGTTTGTGTTAGCTGTTGTACTTGCACCAATGGGGTTAGCTGGTTCAAGGATAATATTCCTCCACTTGCTAGTCATTGCTTTTGTAACATGGTATATACGCCGAGGCTTGGATGAGTCAAAAATTTGGGAAGAACAGCAGGAAAAGGAAAAGGCGGAGGCATTACAAGGCAAAGTAAAAACGAATGTTTTAAAAGAATTGTTTACATTAAAAGCAAATCGCAGTGCGTTAGTGCTATTGATCGGTATCTATTTATTCTGGAATTTAACAGCAGGCGCAATGGGCTATTTCATGCCATATATTTATGAAAATGTCGGTGGTTTAAGCACAGGGCAAGCCAACTTACTGCAAGCATTCCTATGGTTGTTTACTGTCTTAACTACTTATTTCTTGTTTATGAAGCTCGGTGATAAAGTCAGCAGGAAGGCCTTATTTGGAATTGGCGCTGGTATGGGACTTGTTGCGTGGATTATCCTAACCTTCATGCCAATGACGTGGCCGACACTCATCGCCTTTGTCATCCTGTGGGGAGCAGCAGCAGGTATAGGTGCTCAAGCCTTTTACGCATTATGGACAAGTGAGCTTTTTCCGACAAAATATCGTGCAAGCGCACAAGGATTAATGTACTTTATCGTCAGAACAGGGATTGCTGTCTGGTCATTTATATTGCCATTATTAATGGACACATTAGGTTTTACGGTTGCTGGTATTGTTATGATTATTTTCCTTGCGATTCATATGGTGATTGGCATTATCCTCGCCCCGAATACACGAGGGAAAACACTGCAGCAAATTGAAAAAGAGCGCTACGGTGACGATTTAAATCATAATTCGGTTCATAAAACGGTTTAAAGTATTAGAAGGATTGGTGCATTAGTTTTCTAACTGATGCACCTATTTTGTACCTTTGTATTTTGTAGTAAAATCTATGTTTTATATGAAAAACTACCTAATTATGATATAGTAAAAATACAAAATCAAAGGTAAACCCAACTAAACAAAAAGTCAGTTATAGAAGAGAGGGAGATTTTAGTTGCTTGTTGCAGAGAGACGAAGAAAAATCGTCGAATTAGTTAATGAAAGATTAAGCATTCGCGTTTCGGAATTAAGCGACATTTTTTCCGTAACAGAAGAAACAATTAGAAGAGATTTAGAAAAGCTGGAACAAGATCAGCTTTTAAGCAGGAGTCATGGTGGTGCTGTCAGCATCGAAAAAGAAGCGACAGACGTCCCCTTTGTGGTAAGGGAAATCACAAATTCTGATGAGAAAAAGGCTATCGCAGCTGAAGCAGTCAAATGGATTGAACCAGGTGAGCAAATTGTCTTGGATGCTAGCACAACGGCGTGGTATATGGCACAGGAATTGCCAGATATGCCGTTGACAGTGATCACAAATTCAATCAAAGTGGCCTTAGAGCTAAGCAAAAAGGAACAGATTAAAGTAATCTCAACTGGCGGAATGCTGCTTGCTAATTCGTTATCCTATGTTGGTCCGTTATCTGAACGATCTTTAGACAGCTACTATGTCAACAAACTGTTTCTGTCATGTAAGGGTGTCCATCTTTCCGGGTTAAGTGATTCCAATGAGTGGCAAGCAATCTTAAAAAAGAAAATGATGGATATTGCATCAAAAGTGATACTGCTTGCTGATTCAAGTAAATTTGGTGTTAAGACATTTGCTCATATTTCTGATTTGACAAGAATTCATCACGTTATTTCTGATGCGAATATTCCTGCTGAATTTCATAAAGAGCTGCAAGAAAAAGCAATTCCCGTTACGATCGTAAAAATCTAGAAACCCAAGAATAATAGGGTTTCTTTTTTTAGTCATAAAATGTTCATAAACAAAAGGAAAAATGTTTGTTTTCTTTTGTTTGTCATTGACTTGTATTTGGTATCCAATTATGATGAAGGTGTAAACAACAACTATGAAAACAATAAGATTGTTCATGAAGAGCTTAATAGAATAGGAGAGTGTCAGCATGCCTACAAAGCTGAAAAGGAAGAGTGTAGAAGAGGCCCCTTTTCTCAAGGAAATGTGCAATACAGCCTATAATATGTGGAGAATGGGATGGGATGAAAGAAATGGCGGTAATATAAGTTATTTGCTGCAAAAAGAGGAGGTACGTCCATACTTGGACGAAGAGCAGATAATCCGTTCTATTCCCATTAAGACACCTGCAAAAGAGCTCGAAGGTAAGCTTTTTATTGTAACTGGCTCTGGCAAGTATTTTAGAAATGCCAAAAAGGACCCTCGTAACACCTTTGGAATTATTAAGGTTGGCAGAAATGGAGAGAGTATTGATTTGCTTTGGGGACTTGAGGATGGCTCTTTGCCGACAAGTGAGCTTCCAGCCCATTTTAAAAGTCATATAGAAAGACTAAAACACGATCTTAACCATCGTGTCATCATTCATAACCATTCGACAAACCTGCTTGCGATGACCTTTATACATGAATTGGATGAAGCAAAGTTTACAAAAACCCTTTGGCAGATGTGTACAGAATGCATTGTCGTGTTCCCTGATGGTATCGGCATATTACCATGGATGATTCCTGGAACAGAAGAAATTGGCCAAAAAACAGCCGAAAAAATGCAGGAAAATCGACTCGTTCTTTGGCCGCATCATGGAATCTTCGGTGCAGGCACGACAATTGACGAAGCGTTCGGTTTAATCGAAACGGCTGAAAAAGCAGCGCAAATTTATACGATCATTGGAGATTCAACAAGGATAAAACAAACTATTACAGACAAGGAGCTTGCTGATTTGGCTAAAGCATTCCACGTTCATCCCCGTAAAGGCATAATCAATATCTAATTAGTTTTAGCTTGAATAAATTTGTGAAATATTGAACAATAACAGGAGGTATTAAAATGTCTTCACATGTTTTATATGTTCCAAGCACTAATTTAATAGGAAGAGGCTGCTTACAGCAAGCAGGCCCCTATTTAAAACAGCTTCAGTTTACGAAAGCTCTGCTTGTAACAGACAAGGGTTTGATGAGCAATGGGATTGTCGCAAAAGTGGTAAAGCTTTTAGAGGAAAATGATATTGGTTATATGGTGTACGATGAAGTGAAGCCAAACCCGACTGTAGCAAATTGTTTGAACGGCTTGCAGGTATTTCGCGAAAACAACTGTGATTCCATCGTGTCAGTTGGCGGCGGTTCACCGCAAGATGCGGCGAAAGCGATCGGTCTGCTGGCCACAAATGACGGAGATTTAAAATCATTTGAAGGAGTCGGGAAAACAATTCATAAATCAGTCCCAATTGCAGCCATAAACACAACAGCAGGAACTTCAAGCGAGTATACGATTAACTATGTTATTACAGATGAAGAAAGACAAGTGAAAATGGTGATGGTTGATAAGAACAGCCTTGCAGCAATATCGATTAATGATCCAGAACTGATGACAGCAAAACCGAAAGACTTAACAGCAGCAACTGGAATGGATGCCTTGACACATGCAATAGAAGCAATTGTAACTCCAGGAGCTTACAAGGTAACAGATGCTGCTGCATTAGCAGCAGTCGAAATTATTTTTGAATATTTACCACTTGCGGTGCAAGATGGAGAGAATATAGAAGCACGAGAACAGATGGTTTTTGCCATGTTTCTTGCAGGTGTGGCCTTCAATAATGCTGGTCTTGGCTTTGTTCACGCAATGGCTCACCAGCTCGGCGGAGTATATGATTTGCCCCATGGCGTTTGTAATGCCATGCTGCTGCCAATTGTGGAAAGAGAAAATGCACAGCGTGATCCAAGTAAATTCCCTCGGATTGCCAAGGCAATTGGGATGAAAACAGAAGGAAAAACAGCGATTGCATGTGCAGAGGAAGTAATCGAAGCAATCAAGCAGCTAAGCGGCATTGTCGGAATTCCATCCAATTTGTCGGAGCTCGGTGTAACAGATGTTGATGTTGAAAAACTAGCCCAATTTGCCCTTGTTGACGCATGTGCGGCCGGAAATCCTTTTCAGCCTACAAAAGAGGAAGTAATTGCCATGTACCAGGAAATTCTCTAAAAAAAAACTGACTCAAGAGGTGCTGTATGGGCCCATTTTGAGTCAGTTTTTTTATTTCTTAGAGCTTCCTATTTGTCTATGTATTTAAGTCAATTCCTTCCGCCTTTTAATAATTGGATATGCAAGCAGCCTCCAAACGACATAACCACAAAGCCCACCAATTGTATTGAGAATTACATCGTCCACATCACATGCTCCGACTTTACTCACAAGCTGCAGCAGTTCAACAGATATGGATAAAAGCAAAGAACAGATGAAGCTATATTTCCAATGACGGGCTTTGTTAAAGATGAGCGGAAGGAAAAAACCAAGTGGTACAAAAGCAAGGATGTTACCAAACAGGTTATTCGTCATCATGGCTAAATGAATAGGACCGAGTCCCCTTATGTCCAATAAAATACTCGCAAATGGGATAAAATTATAAGATACCTCGCCTTTAACAGCATGTCTGTAACTAGAAAAGAATAAAAGATATAACAATATAAGTAGATAGACAGTAAAAAAAAGATACCCTGCCCATGTAGAAAAACGTCGAACCATATGTAATCTCCTTTTTTGTAAAACAATAAAATGTAAGCTGTATTTTCCGAACATTATATAAAAATTAAAAGAAATTGTACATAAAATCACTAAAAGTAAGTATAAACCTATTGCCGGATTGTTCAGTTCTTGATATAGTTACTTAGGTAACTAATTTTTCGTATCTATTTTTTACGTTAGGAGCATGCCCGTCTTATGAATGATGTTCATGAATTATTTCACTCTGTTCAACAGCTTGCCAGACAAATGACAAAGGCATTGAACGATGCACTTCAACCGTTCGATATATACAGTTCCCAATGGACCGTGTTGTTTTTACTTAAAACGAAAGGCTCTATGACGCAAAAGGAAATTTCCGATTATTTAGCGATTGAAGCACCGCCTATAACAAGGACGGTCCAAAAATTGGTAGCAAACGGATATGTAAGACAAGTGAAAGGAATTGACAAACGAACAAAAAGGATTGAGCTGACGGAAAAGGCACTGGAGAAATACCCAGAATGGGAAAAGGCAGTATTGCAAATGAACCAGGAGCTGATTCAGCCATTAACCTCTGCTTCTAAAGAACAATTATTATTATTGATTTCAGATTGGAATCAGCAATTAGCAATTAGGGGGAAGGAATTTGAGTAAGGAAGCACTTTGGACGAAAAGCTTTATTAATATTTGGGTTAGTAACTTTTTTTTATTTTTGACATTTTATTTTTTGATGGTTTCCCTGCCCGTCTATGCTATACATGAACTGCACGGAAAGCAGTCAAGCGCAGGACTTATTACGACAATGTTCTTGCTGACAGCAATCGTAATTAGGCCATTTGCCGGAAAGCTAATGCAAAAGTACGGGAAGAAAACATTGCTTGTCCTGTCATTGGCAATTTTCTTTATTGTGGCGCTTTTTTATTTTTTACCACACTCTGTCGGGAGCCTGTTAATTGTTCGCGCATTCCATGGAATTGGATTTGGAATGGCAACTACCGCAACAGGTACGATCGTGGCAGATATTATTCCAAACTCCAGAAGAGGAGAAGGAATGGGTTATTATTCCATGTCAATGAATCTTGCAATGGTCGCGGGACCATTTCTTGGATTGATGGCCATAAACTCATGGGGATCTAACACCCTCTTTTTAATGGCAGTTATTTTTGCTGTTATGGCAATTTTCACTGGTTTATTTATTAAGCTGCCAAAAACAGAACATACTGTACCAGTACAAGGAGAAGAGAAAAAGACTGCTAAGCTTGGTGGAATTCTTGAGCCATCTGCTATCCCAATCAGCATTGTTGCTGCACTTTTTGGGATTGTCTATTCATCGATTCTTTCCTTCGTATCTGTATATGCAGACGGAAAAGGCCTCGAGAGCGTTTCAGGGTATTTCTTTGTCGTGTATGCGGTAGTCATGCTGATGGGAAGACCATTTGCTGGTCGTTGGTTTGACCGATTTGGAGCAAATGTCATCATTTATCCATGTATTCTGCTATTTGCGATCGGCATGTTGACATTAAGTAATGTTAACACAGCATTTTTCTTCTTATTTGCAGCAGCATTAATTGGCTTAGGCTATGGAACTTTATTCCCAAGCTTCCAGACAATAGCCATTCAAAAGGCTCCACCTGAAAAACGTGGCTTGGCAACAGCAACCTTCCTGTCATTATTCGACAGCGGTATCGGAATTGGGTCCTTTTTGGTTGGATTTGTCGGAGATATGATCGGCTTCGGTTCTTTATATTTCTACAGCAGTTTCTATATTCTGCTTGCACTTGTCGTTTATTACTTCCTGCACGGCAAAGCAGCAAGAAAATCTAAGTTAATCAACGATATGCCTAAAACGAGCTAAAACTAAACTAGAAAAACTTGAGAGGAGTAACTCCTTTCAAGTTTTTTTGTATAGAGGGACAGAGATAACTTATTTGTTCCATTACGCTCCGACAAAAAGCTAGTAACGGATAGGCTAAAGACCGAAACAGAAACGTGCAAGTACAAGGAAAAAGTCCATTTGGTTACAAATCAGATGAAAGGAGGTTAATTAAAAATTTATTATTTTGAATATTGACAAATATATGAACGGTGATTATCCTTATGGTATAACAAATGTTAAGGCCTGTAACAAATGTGATATTACCAATCCGACGTTATCAATGTGACATATGTGACGGTCTTACTAGCACTACTAAATGAAAGCGCTATTATCCAAGAAGGGAGCAAGTATGTAGATTCCAAAGAGGAAAAGGAGCGATGATATGCAGCTAGCTTTTATACTTTGTCTGATTCTTATTGTTCAATATCTTTTATCACTGTATCAAATTAAGCAGTATAAAATTAAAATTGATAAAATTGTTAGCGGTTACAAAGGAGAAGATGGCTATTTTATGTTCTCAGGAATGACAAGGGGGAAGCTTAAACACGGAGCAATTGCCGTACTAGTTGTCGATAGTAATTATATTATTCATGAGTGTCACTTGCTAAAGGGAATGTCTGTTTTAACTAAATTTAAGCCAATTGAAAAGTATAAGGGCAGACATGTCGGGGAAATTGTCAGCAGCATCAATGATGAGATTCCTGTAAAAGGCAAAAGCAAGCTACCTTCCAATAGCAAGGCGTTATTGCAAGCAAGTGAAAATGCGTTATTAACAATAGCAAAGAAAAAAGTGTCTTTGGGAGTATAAAAAGGGGGCAAATAAATGGAATGGATTAAATGGTTAGGTGAGCATTTTATCGGGATGTTCCAGGCTGGCGGAGAAACGTTTATGGGCTTAGTTACAGGTATTGTGCCTACACTTGTCGTGTTACTAACATTTACGTATGCAATGATGAAATTCGTTGGGGAAGAAAGAGTCACAAGAATTATTCAATTTGCAGCAAAATATACTATCCTTCGTTATACATTGATGCCAATCCTTTCACTGCTGATGTTAACAAACCCCATGGCATACACTTTCGGTCGTTTTTTACCAGAAAAGCAAAAACCTGCATTTTATGATTCAGCAGTATCCTTCGTTCATCCGGTCACAGGCTTGTTTCCTTATGCGAATGCTGGTGAGCTGTTTGTCTATTTGGGAATTGCAAACGGAATTCAAGAATTAGGCTTACCCATTGCAGATCTTGCGGTCCGTTACTTTATTGTCGGTATTGTTGTTATTTTAATTCGTGGTATTGTTACAGAAATTATTACGAAGTATTTAGCAAAAAAAGATGGCACGGACTTAGTATAGGAAGGGGAGAATCAGATGACTTATCGTGGTGTTTTTGTAGCAAAAGGCTCAGGAGGCTGGGGTGTTGGTCTTTATGTGGAACCTAACTCCAAAAAGAATAAAGTCGTATCCATAACAGGAGGAGGAATCCATCCAGTTGCCGCCAAAATAGCGGAATTAACTGGTGCTGAAGCAGTAGATGGATTTAAAGGCTCTTATCCTGAAGAGGAAATGGCATGTGTTGTTATTGATTGCGGTGGTACGGCTCGAATCGGTGTTTATCCGATGAAGCGCATATTAACAGTCGACGTACTTCCATCATCTCCATCAGGTCCCCTTTCAAAATATATTACAGATGATATCTTTGTATCAGGTGTAACACCAAAAGACATTTCACTATCAGAAAGCTTCACTCAACCTGCGAGCGCACATGAGGCTGCAGAAGAACCAAAATTTAATCCAACAAATAAACAGAAATTTAAAGAAGACTATGCCGAGTTGAAAAAAGAGGTAGCAAGCCAGCAAAAAGACAATATTTTGCTGCGATTCTCAAAAGGAATTGGCAACGTCACAGGAACATTTTATCAGGCTGGCCGTGACACGATGGATATCCTTTTGAAAAATATTTTGCCATTTATGGCCTTTGTGAGTATGTTAATGGGAATTATTAACTATACAGGAGTTGGAGATTGGATTGCGCAAGCGCTGACTCCCCTTGCAGGTTCATTAGGTGGGCTGCTTGTTATTGCTGTTGTCTGTACATTGCCGTTTCTGTCCCCAGTTTTAGGACCAGGTGCAGTTATTGCCCAGGTTATCGGGGTATTAATCGGCTCCCAAATTGCATTAGGAAATATTCCTCCCCAATTTGCGTTACCTGCATTGTTTGCGATTAACGGCCAGGTAGGCTGTGATTTTATTCCGGTAGGTCTATCTCTTGGAGAGGCTAAGCCAGAAACGGTGCGTTATGGTGTTCCTGCGATTCTTTACAGCCGTTTAATCACAGGTGTTGTATCTGTTATCATCGCCTATTTTGCGAGTTTTGGTATGTATTCATAAGCAGATAAACAAAAGGGCAGAAAGGAAGAGATTTCATTTTGTTTATTCAGGATAGAAGAATATTAATAAAAGTCGCCCAAATGTATTATGAGGAAGGTGCAACACAGTCAGAGGTTGCCAAAAAGATCGGGATTAGCCGTTCTCTCGTGTCAAAATTATTAACAAAAGCCCGCGAAGAGGGAATTGTGGAAATTATTATTCATGAAACCCGTGTCCATCAATTTAGAAATTTGGAGCGGAAAATTGAGCGCCTTTACGATTTACGTGATGTTGTGTGTATAGAGAGCGTTGGGTTGGAGACCTCCAAGAAGCAATTAGGCGAAGCAACTAGTGAATATTTGCAGCGTGTCATTAGGGATGGCCAGATTATTGGCCTTTCCTCTGGCACAACATTAAATGAAGTGGCAAAGGCAATTAATTCTGTACAGCTGCTGCCAACAGCTACAATTGTGCCATTAGTTGGGGGAATGGGTAACGAGCGCGTCGATATTCATTCTAACAGCATTGTGTCGAAAATCGGAAATGCCCTACAGGCTAAGTATGAGCTACTACATGTTCCAGTTATGGTAGATACAAAGGAGGCAAAGGAAGTATTAATTCGGCAGCCTTCTATTCGCACAACTTTAGATTTGGCAGAACAATCGCAAATAGCCATTGTCGGGATAGGTGGTCGTCCAGAGGATTCGACAATGGTTAAATCTTATCTGGGTTTAGATCATCAGCAAATAACGAGTGATAACGAGATTGTCGGCGATATTTGCTATAACTTTATTAATAAGTTTGGCAAACAAGTAGAAAATGCATGGAATGATAGAGTAATAGCGATAGAACTAGAAAAGCTCAAGGCAATTCCTTTAGTTATTGGAGTAGCTTCAGGTCTTGAAAAGGTTTCTGCTATTAAAGCTGCATTAGAGGGTGGCTTGATTCATGTATTGATTACAGATGGTGTTACAGGAAGCGCACTTGTCGAATAATAGTATTCAGATTTGTTTGAATATTTCGCTTGACAGCAAGTATTCAACAATTTAAACTGTAGTTGCAGAACAAATGACACGCACCGTAACAAATGTAAAAATAACCTTTTAAAGGTTCTAATAATTAACATTTGTTTAGATTTATAAAAATGTAAGCGTATTAATAATCAATTGGAGGAGGAAGTTATTTATGTCAATTTACACGAAGCTTTTGCAAAGGGAACGTGAAAATGCTCCAGTTAAAGTGGGAGTCATCGGTGCAGGACAGATGGGGTTTGGCATGATTGCCCAAATTTCAAAAATTCCAGGTATGATCGTGACAGGTATTTGTGACGTAAATGTTGAAGCAGCACAAAGAGCAGCTGATTTCTATTCCTCACAATCGGCTCGTAAAGATTCAATGATTGTCACTAATGATTATCGAAAAGTAATTCAGTCAAACCAGGTTGAGGTAGTTGTTGATGCAACAGGTGTTCCGGAAGTGGGAGCAAATGTTTCCATGGAAGCACTTAGATCAAAAAAACATATTGTCCTCTTAAATGTGGAAGTGGACATAACAATTGGATCGATAATGTATCAAATGTTTGACAATGCAGGACTTATTTATACTGGTTCTGCAGGTGATGAACCTGCTGCAACGCTTGAATTATATGAATTTGCCAAAACAATGGGACTGGAAGTGCTCGTTGCTGGCAAAGGAAAAAATAATCCATTTAATCCGCTCTCAAACCCTGATGTTGCTCAAGCAGAGGCGAAGTCAAAAAACATGAGCTCACACATGCTTGCTGCATTCCAGGATGGAACAAAAACAATGGCAGAAATGAATCTATTAAGTAATGCAATTGGGTTGATACCAGATAAAGTCGGCATGCACGGCGTATCAGCAACAGTTCAGGATGTTGCAGACAAATTAACGCTTAAGGAAAATGGCGGTGTATTAGATAGCTTTGGGGTAGTCGAATATGTGAATGGCCTTGCTCCAGGAGTATTCGTCATAGTAAAAAGTGAGCTTGAGCCAGTTGATGAAGAGCTGCGCTATTTGAAGGTTGGAAAAGGTCCTCATTATGTATTTTACCGTCCTTACCACCTTGCCAGCTTAGAGACTCCGATAACGATTGCGAAAGCAGTGCTGGAGCATGATTCATCGATTCATCCACTTGGAGCGCCAATTTCAGAAACAGTTGCGGTCGCAAAAAGGGACATAAAAGCAGGGGAGACATTAGATGGTATTGGCGGCTACAGTGTGCGCGGTGTACTTGAAACACATCATGATATGAAGGCAAACGGGCATATTCCTATTGGTTTGATCAGCGGCAGAGTTGTGGCAAAAAAAGACATAACAACAGGACAATTCTTAACATCGGATGATGTGGAACTTGATACAAATACAACGGTTTGGAAGCTGAGAGCATTGCAGGATCAATTATTCCCGTCAAACCAAAACAAGCGTCCCCTTGTGACGCTATAAACATAAAAAGAAACAGGAGGATTAGCATGACAAAATCAGTTGTAAAAGAAATCGGAGAACTAGTTCCTACATTTAAAGAAGATAAAATCTTAATATTATTTGGCCCACAAGCACCAAAGGAATTACGGGAAATGGCTGTTATTCATGAGTTTGAAAATCTTGACGAAGAGCCATTAAAGCAAGGCGGGACAATGCAGTTTGGAGACGAGCGTTTCACCATTACAGCAATCGGAGAATTAGCAAACCAGAACTTTAAAGAATTAGGCCATGTTTCAATCTACTTCCAGGAGCCAATGGACGAAGTATTGCCTGGAGCGGTATTTGCAGCACCATATTCGTTTCCTAATATAATAGAAGGCACAGTCATAGCTGTTAAATGACCAAAAGGGAAAGGGAGAACAGGTTTTATTACCTGAAGCTCTTTTTCCCTTTTTAAATAATTTAGTACATTTTGAGGGGTCATTTTTTTTTGAAATCTATCATTATTTTATTATTAAAAAATATCAGAAAATACACGTTTTTCCCTTGACTATCTTATGGATACATTATATGATTTTTACAAATGTAACAGTATAGAACAAATGTAAAGGGAGGAATAAATAATGACTGTTAAAACATTAAAGCTTCCTGAGATGATTACAGAACAGAAACTGAAAGATTTATATAAAGAGATGTGGTTAATTCGCTATTTCGATGAAAAGGTGGATCAGTTTTTTGCTAAAGGCATGATACATGGAACGACACATTTATGTGTTGGCCAAGAGGCATCTGCAGCGGGCTCCATTGCTGTGATTGGCAGAAAAGATAAGATTGTCAGCACACACAGGGGACACGGGCATTGTATTGCAAAAGAAGGCGATGTTAACAAAATGATGGCAGAGCTATTTGGAAGAGAAACAGGCTATTGTAAAGGAAAAGGCGGTTCGATGCATATTGCAGATGTCGAAAAGGGCAATCTGGGTGCAAACGGAATTGTTGGTGGAGGTCTTCCACTTGCAGTCGGAGCTGCGCTAACATCGCAAATGAAAAAAGAAAATTATGTGGTTCTTTGCTTCTTTGGTGATGGTGCCTCAAATGAAGGCAGCTTTCATGAATCAGTTAATCTTGCGGCGATTTGGGATCTTCCTGTAGTGTTCATTTGTGAAAATAATCAATACGGGATGTCAGGTCCAGTAAAAGAAATGACACGTATTGAACATATTGCAGACCGTGCCGGCAGCTACGGAATCCCTGGCAAGGTAGTTGATGGACTTGACATGATTGACATTATGAATTCAGTCCATGAGGCTGTGGAACATGCACGCAGCGGTAAAGGACCATCCTTAATCGAAATGAAAACATATCGCTGGAAGGGTCACTCGAAAAGCGATGCCAAAAAATACCGGACTCGTGAAGAAGAAAAGGAATGGAGAGCAAAAGACGGAATCAAACGCTTTAAAGAAACGCTCATTAACGCGAATATTCTTACAGAAGAGACAGCTAAGCAGCTGGAGGAGTCGGCTTATCAAGAAATTGAAGGTGCTGTTAGGTTTGCTGAAAACAGTCCAGAACCATCCATTGACAGTTTACTTGAAGATATATACGCATAAAAGAGAGGAGCGGAAGGTATGACTACAAGACAAATAACTTATTTAGAGGCTGTTAGGGAAGCGATGAGCATGGAAATGCGCGAAAACGAAGATGTATTCATTCTTGGTGAAGATATCGGGGTTTATGGTGGAGCCTTTGGTGTCACTCGCGGGATGATTGAAGAGTTTGGACCTGAACGGGTGCGCAATACACCTATTTCAGAAGCGGCAATTGCTGGTGCAGCAATCGGATCTGCATTAACAGGAATGCGCCCAATCTTAGAACTGCAGTTTTCTGATTTTATTACGATAGCGATGGATCAAATGGTGAATCAAGCTGCCAAAACACGATATATGTTCGGTGGAAAAGGGAAGGTGCCAATGGTCTTACGGACACCGTCCGGCTCAGGAACAGGAGCTGCTGCTCAGCATTCTCAAAGTCTTGAAGCATGGATGGCACATATTCCAGGATTGAAGGTAGTTCAGCCTTCCACTGCTTATGATGTCAAAGGATTGTTGAAAGCAGCGATAGATGATGATAACCCAGTCATATTTTATGAACATAAGCTTCTGTATAAAACAACAGGCGATGTTCCGACAGAGTCATATAAAATCGAATTAGGTAAGGCTGACATCAAACGAGAAGGAACAGATGTAACTATTGTTGCAACCGCTATCATGGTTCATAAAGCCATTGAAGCAGCAGCAATACTCGAACAAGAAGGAATAAGTGTAGAGCTGATTGATCCGCGCACACTTGTGCCGCTTGATAAAGAAACCATCATAGAATCTGTGAAAAAAACCGGAAGATTAATTGTTGTCCATGAAGCAGTTCAGCGTGGTGGCTTCGGCGGGGAAATTGTCAGTGTTATTGCTGAAAGTGAAGCATTTGATTACTTAGATGCACCAATTAAACGACTAGGTGGAAAAGAGGTTCCTATTCCATATAACCCGAACTTAGAAAAAGCAGCCATTCCGCAAGTTCCAGACATTGTTGCAGCAGTGAAGGAAACGGTGAAAAACAGATAAGGAGGGAAGCCCGCATGGCAAACGAAATATTTATGCCGAAGCTAAGTAGCACGATGGCAACAGGCACTCTCCTGCAGTGGTTTAAAGAAGAAGGAGAAGCTGTCGACATTGGAGAACCGCTTTTTGAAATAATGACAGACAAAATTAATATTGAGGTAGAAGCGTACGATCAAGGTATTCTCCTGAAAAAATATGTAGCTGTCGATGAAGAGGTACCAGTTAATTATGTGGTTGGCTATATTGGCAAATCAGAAGAATCCGTTCCTGCCGAATCACCTGGGCAGGCAGGCGGCGGAACAAAAGAAGAGGAAACATCAGAAAGTAATCAATCAGCATCCATAGAGGATAGTCAGGTAGCTGTTAATCCGTCAAAGAAGAGCGCGAAGCCACGTGCAACACCTGCAGCGCGCCATTTAGCAAGGGTGAACAAGATAGATTTAGTGTTTATAAATGGCAGTGGTCCAAATGGACGTGTTCAAAAAAAAGATGTTATTTTTCATTTGCATGAAGCGCAAACATCTGCAAAATCAACACCACTTGCGAAGAAAATCGCAGCAGCAGCTCAAGTTGATTTATCGACTGTTGCAGGAAGCGGTGTGAACGGGAAAATAGTGAAAGCAGATGTTGTTCATGCCATCACACCAAAGCCTATAGAAGATCATACTGCGTTTGGCGATAAAGAAAATCGCAGGAAATTGTCTGGTATGAGAAAAATCATCGCTGACAGAATGGCACAAAGTGCATATACAGCACCACATGTAACATTAACAACAGAGGTTGATATGTTGAAAGTAAAAGAATTGCGGTCTGTGCTTATACCAGTGGTGGAAAAACAAACTGGCCTAAAAATCTCCTTTACTGACATCTTAATAAAAGCAGCCGGTACAGCCATATCAAGGCATCCACAAATTAACGTCTCAATCGAGGGAGACGAAATTGTCCAGCATAACGAAATTAATATTGGCCTTGCTGTTGCTGTACAGGATGGATTAATGGTTCCAGTCATTAAAAATGTACCAGCAATAGGGCTTGCAGCAGTTACGAAAGCGGCCAAGGATATTGGCAAACGTGCTCGTGAAAATAAATTACTGCCAGACCAATTAAAAGGGTCTACTTTTACGATAAGTAACCTTGGAATGTACGCAATTGATGTATTTACACCAATCATCAACCAACCAGAGAGCGCCATACTCGGAGTTGGCCGGATTCAGGATAAGCCAGTGGCCATCAATAATACAATAGAAATTCGACCAATGATGACACTTAGCCTTTCATTTGATCATCGGGCAATGGACGGAGCGCCGGCAGCTGCTTTTTTAACAGAATTAAAACAAATACTCGAAAATCCATTTGAGTTATTAGCATAGGGGGAATAAATTCGTGAAAACCTATGATCTTGTAGTAATCGGTGGCGGACCTGGAGGGTATGTAGCAGCACTGCATGCAGCAAAACAAGGTCAAAAAACCGCGCTGATTGAGGCAGATAATCTTGGTGGAACATGTTTAAATCGAGGCTGTATTCCATCAAAAACGTATTTAAAGCATGCTGAAATAATTGAACAAATCGAAAAAAGCAAGGATTGGGGCATCGAAACTGGAGAATTAACGTTTTCCTTTAGCAAAATGAAAAAGCGCAAAAATGATGTAATCAATCGCCTGCGTAGTGGCATTGCCTTTTTGCTGAAGCAGGGTGCAATAGATGTGTACAATGGGTATGGAACAGTTCTGCCAAATGGCGGTGTGATGGTGAGGCAGTCGGATAAGGAGGAAACCGTTAGCGCAAAAAAGGTAATCATTGCAACAGGTTCAACACCAGCTCTTCCACCGATTTCAGGTTTAGACAATACCCACTATGAAACAAGTGATACCATTTTCGATCTGGAGGAAATCCCGAAATCTGTCATTATTATAGGCGGCGGAGTAATCGGAGTCGAATTTGCCACTATTTTTTCCTCTTTGAACGTATCGGTAACTGTTGTTGAGGCAGCAGATAGAATTATTGCAACAGAGGATGAAGAAGCGTCAGAATTTTTAGCTAGAATGTTAAAGAAAAAGGGCATTCACATTCACACAGGCACAATAGTGCAGAGTGTTCAGGAGAAAGCTGGATTAAAAAACGTACTTTGTAAGGACGCAAACGAAAAAGAGGTGCTTCTAGAAGCAGACGTAGTAATCGTATGTACTGGCAGGCGTCCAAATCTGTCTGCTGTTTCAGAGCTTCACTTGGAACAGAATGGCCCGTTTTTAAAGGTTAATAGTCAAATGGAAACAAGTCAAAACGGAGTCTATGCTGTTGGAGACGTAATAGGCGGCTGGCAGCTCGCACATGCAGCAAGCGCTGAAGGCATTGTTGCAGCAAATAACGCCTCAGGTAAATCTGACTATATCAATTATCATGTTATGCCACGTTGTATATATACTTTACCTGAAATTGCTTCTGTTGGCATGTCCGCAGAGGAGGCACAAAGGAAAGGAATGGAAGTACGTGTTGAGAGATTCGATTTTTCCGGAAGTGGAAAAGCACTAAGTGCGGGTCAGCCAGACGGATTTACGAAAATTATCTATGAAGCAAAGCATGGTGAAATCGTCGGTGTTGTTATGGCAGGATCACATGTAACAGAGTTGATCGCTAATGCTTCTGCATTTATGCATTTAGAAGGAACAATAGAAGAAGCGGCTAATATGATTCATCCACATCCAACACTAGCAGAAACCTTTTTTGAAGCAGCCTTAAATGGTGTGCATAAATTATCCTCCCAGCAAGCAGTACGGTCTTAATATGAATAAATTACACGAAAAGGCCTCCACACAATTGCAGGCTTTTTCGGGCACTTTCGAGTCGAAAAATGTTTTTAGAATTTTCGAAAAAACGACTTGACTGGACTGTGATCATAACTTATGATAATTACAAATGTAACAAGTAAGAACAAAAGTAAAAAAAGTATCTAATCAGGGAAGGAGGAATCAGAATGGAAAAGTTAATTAACCTTGATGAAAAAGTTGTACACTTGCATGTATTAGCAGAAAATAGTGAAGATGTTATTGCTACATTAAGTGAAGACTTAAAAAGACACCAATATGTGAAAGAATCGTTTTTATCATCCATTTTAGAAAGAGAAAAAGTTTTTCCAACAGGCTTACCACTCGCAACAATGGGAGTGGCGATTCCCCATACAGATCCAGAGCATGTAATTAGGCCGATGATTTCTGTTGCAGTATTGGAAAATCCAGTTGATTTTATCATGATGGGAAGTGAAAACACTAAAGTCAATGTGGAAATTGTTCTTATGCTAGCAATTTCCGATCCAGCCAAGCAACTGAGTTTGCTGGAAAGATTAATGGGTGTATTTCAAAATGATGCAGCAATGTCACAGCTGAAATATGCCGCTTCTGCAAAAGAGCTAGTAGAAGTATTAGACAAGGAGCTTAACCCAATTAGTGTCGAATGAAATGTAAGCGCTACCTAAAATGTTAGGGGGTCTACTCATGATTAAGCAAGCTGTTGATTTTGTGTTAGATTTAGGTCCTTCCATCATGCTTCCCATCATCATGACGGTTTTTGGATTGCTGTTAAGGCAAGGCTTTAAAAAATCATTAACAGCAGGTATTACCATTGGAATTGGCTTCATTGGCGTAAATCTTGTTATTGGACTTTTATCAGGAGCGATCGGACCTGCAGCACAGGCAATGGTTGAAAAGCTCGGCTTGAATTTGGATATTTTGGATGTTGGCTGGCCAATCGGTGCGGCGATTTCCTTTGGAACACCAGTAGCACCATTAATGATTCCATTAGTTTTAGTTTTAAACGTAATCATGCTGTCTACTAATTTAACAAAAACGCTAAATGTAGATATTTGGAACTTTTGGCATCTAATCTTTGCTGCATCTGTTACTTATTATGCCTATGACAATATGATTCTAGCAATTGCCGTTGGATTGATTGTCTCAGCCATCACCCTCAAACTAGCAGACTGGACTGCACCAGCAGTTGAGCACCACTTTGGCCTCAAGGGCGTTTCCATGGCTCACTCGGAGACAGTAAACTTTGCACCAATCACTTATGCAAGTAATCGAATTGTAGATAAAATCCCTGGAATCAATAAAATCGAGGCAGATCCGGAAACATTAAAGAAACGATTTGGAATTTTTGGTGAACCGCTTGTAATGGGATTAGTGCTTGGCCTCCTGATTGGCTTCCTTGGCGGTTATGACGCTAAAGGAATTCTAACATTAGGTATTCAAATGTCAGCTGTATTAATTTTGATGCCAAGAATGGTAGCTCTGTTAATGGAAGGACTTATTCCAATATCAGAAGGAGCACGTGATTTAATTAATAAGAAGTTCCCTGGTAAAAATGTTTATATTGGTCTAGATACAGCCATTGTGATTGGAACAGCATCCAATATGGCAGTTGCACTGATTATGGTGCCGATAACGCTGTTATTAGCTGTCATTCTCCCATATAACGGCATGCTTCCATTTGCAGATTTCGCTGTCCTTCCATTTACCGTCGTATGGGCCGTTGCAGCAGCACGCGGCAATATTATTCGCGGCATTATTAACAGTATTGTCACATTGATGATCGTTTTCTTTATTGCAACGAATCTAGCAGATTTAGCAACGACGATGGGAAGAGCAGTAGGCTTTGATTTTCCAGAAGGAGCAACACAGATTTCGGGAATTGATTTAGGCTCACATGTTATTCCATGGATTATTGTCCGCTTACTTGATCCAAGTAATCCGTATTTTATTGCAGCGATTGTTGCCGCACTTGCATATTGTTTACTGTGGTATTGGGTCAGAAATGATATTAAGAGGCAATATGCGAAGGAAATGGGCTTAGATGCAAAGACATTAAAGCCAGTTGAAGCAGTACAAGAAAATGAAAACGCTTATAAAGCGTAAATAAAACTAGGGGGATGTTAAAATGGCCAAAAAAATCTTAGTTTCCTGTGGAACTGCTGTAGCTACATCAACAGTTGTCGCTAAAAAAATTGAAGAAATGCTGAAAAATAAGGGATTAAATGTTGTCGTGGAACAATGTAAAGCATCTGAAGTTCCTTCAAAGGCAGCGAGAGCGGATTTAATTGTGACAACAACACCAGTCAGTGATACAGGTAATACACCAGTTATTCAAACGATTTCCTTTTTAACAGGTGTTGGAATTGATGCAGATATAGAAAAAATCATATCTCATATTGACAAATAAAACAGGAAAAAGCAAAAAAACGATAATAAGTTTTTTTGCTTTTTCTGCAAATGGAGGATACGTATGAAACAGTATCGTTACACAACTTCTGTGTTTTTACTTTCCATTATACTTCCAGTACTTATCATGTTGGGCTTATTTATATGGGCGCTCCTACAGGTAATAAACAGTGGATTAGTTGGCATATATCCGCTCATTTTAACAGCAATGCCTGTTTTATTCATCACCTCTGTAATCGGGATAAATAATCCATCAAGTATTACCTTAACGACAGAGTCCATTATATTTGAAGGCTTTTGGAGCAGGCATGAATATAAGTGGGAGGACGTAAAGGAATTGACATTAAAGGATTATGGCTATGTAGGCAAAGCATTTATAAAAATTGGCAGATTCCGCCTGCTTGGTGGAAGATATTGGGTTTCCTACAAGCTTGCAGGCTATAAGGATTTATTAGCAGTGATAAAAGAATTGGAAGGACGTGAAAAGCATGAAGGACCGGAAACCGTACAATCGAAATGAGGGAAAACGTCAAGAAGGCCAGATGAAAGTAGCTTCCTTCTATAATAAAAACAACATTAAATATGAAGACAGACAAATCCCTTCCATTGAAAAGGACGAAGTATTAATTAAAATGGAATACTGCGGTCTTTGCGGAACAGATATTCATAAGGTACTAGATGAAAAAGTAGCAGCTCAAACTGTTCTTGGACATGAGGTCGCAGGAACAATCGTAAAGATAGGAGCAAACATAAAGGATTATCAGGTTGGTGACAGAGTTTTTGTTGCTCATCATGTACCGTGTTTCACTTGTCATTATTGCAAAAGAGGTTCCTACAGCCTATGCCCTCAATTTACACAAACAAATCTTGATCCAGGCGGCTTTGCAGAATATATTCGAGTCCCAGCATTACATGTAAAACACACAATGGGACACCTGCCAGAAAGCATGAGTTATGAGGAAGGAGCATTGGTAGAACCTATTGCCTGCTGTTTGCACGGATTTGAATTAATAGACACACATCCTGGAGATACCGTTGTTATTATGGGTGCAGGTCAAATTGGGCTCTTGCAAGTCCAACTAGCAAAAAGTCTGCTTGCAGCAAACATTATTGTAAGTGATATTAATCCATATCGACTGGAAAAATCGTTGGAATTTGGTGCTGACGTGGCGATTAATAGTCTGCAGGAGGATGTAGTCACAAGCATTATGGAGCAGACAAATGGAAAGGGAGCAGACATTGTTATCATTTCAGCAGGTATCCAACAATTGCTTCCACAAGCAATGGAATGTGTGTCAAGAGGTGGTACTGTATTAGTTTTTGCTCCATTTTCAAACACAGACGTAGCAATTCCAGCAGCACGATTTTTTCTTGATGAAATAAAGGTTGTCGGCTCCTATTCATCCAATCCTTACAACTATGAAAGAGCTATTAACATGCTACGAAACAACGTATTTAATGTAGAAAAAATGATTACACATCGTTTTCCATTATCAGAGCTTGATCTAGCAATAGCCACCGCTCATAATCCGTCGGAACAGGTTTTAAAGGTACTAATAAAACCATAGAAGGAGGGAAAACCATGCTCGATTTATCATTAAATAATAAGGTTGTCCTTGTAACAGGTGTGGATGATTTGCTGGGTGCAGCTATTTGTAAAAGATTAGCTGAAGCTGGAGCGATCGTTTGGATACATCGTTTTAATACGAGCGATGCAGTCGATCTTCAAAGGGAGATTAGCGCATTCGGTGGGTTAGCTTCCGTTATAACAAGTGACCTGCAAACAGCAGCTGAGGTTCAAGCGGTTGTTAAGAAAATAACGAAGGAAAATGGAAAAATAGATGTACTTATTAATTACGCAGAAGAATCTGCCAAAACATCCATTGATCAGCTGACACCATCAGCTTGGAAAGCTGCGTTTCAAGTGAATTTAGATGTGCCCTTTCTTTGCTGTCAAGCAATCATCCCAGTCATGCTGGGACTAAAAGGAGGAACTATTATTAATATAACCTCACAAGCAGCTAGCACGGGTGATGTTGGACCAGATTATGCTGCAGGTAAAAGTGCATTCCAATCCTTTACGAAGGGGCTGGCAACAGAATTTAAAGGGACAATTATTAAAGTAAAGGAACTGGTTGCACCAATTTCTTTACACAATCAGAATAGCAGCCTCCAAGTGAAAAATAAAGTAATGGCAGCAGTTGCAAATAAGTTATTGCTTTTATGTTCTCCTTATTTAGATGAAGAGATAGAAGAATTGAATAAGGAGGGCGTGAATAAATGACGATAAAAAACATTCTAATTATTGGCGGAGCAAGCGGGATTGGCAAAGAAATCGCTTTGCATTTTGCTAAAGATGGACATCGGGTTGCTGTTGCAGATATAAATAAGCAGGCATTAACACAAATGGTCATTGACAGTGGTCACCATAATCTTGTTCCTTTTGAGGTTGATGCAAGTTGTTGGGAAAGCGTCGCGTCACTTGCAAATGAAATCAAAAAAAGGTTTGGTTTTCTTCATATACTAGTTTACTCAGCAGGTATTACTAAATCAGTGAAATTTTTGGATATTGACTGGGCTACTTGGAACAAAACGATGGCTGTTAATCTGCACGGTCTTTTTTACAGCATTAAATTCTGTCAACCGATACTAGAGCAGGGTGGAAGCATCATCATCATTGGCTCAGGCTCTGCCATAACAGGTACTGGTGGCGGCATTCACTATGCAGCATCAAAGGGAGGAGCCTTTGGTTTAATGAGATCACTTGTTACAGAGCTTGGCAAAAATAATATTAACATCAATGTTGTTGCACCAAGAGTGATTGAGTCGGATATGCTTAAAAGTTTATACCCAACAGAACAATCCAAGCAGAGCTTAACAAAAGAAATCCCAATTGGCAGATTCGGAACACCTAGTGATGTTTTCCATGCAGTCAATTATTTAAGCAGTGCAAAAGGGAAATATGTGCATGGGCAAATCCTGCTGCTTGATGGCGGGAGAACGTATAAACAATCACTATAAACAAATGCCGGGAATAGAAGTTTCCGGCATTTTTGTGCCAGGACGTGGTGATTTTAAAAAAGATATGCTGTAATATGTTCTTATACATAACATTTGTAATTTAGATTAGCGATTAAGGAGATGATAAAAGTGGAGTGGCAAGAAAAACGACAATTAGTGAAGGTTTCCAGCATGTATTATCATGATGGATTAACACAAGCACAAATTGCGCAAAAATTAGGTGTATCAAGACCAGTTATATCCAAGCTGCTGCAAAGGGCAAAGGATGAAGGAATTGTTAAAATATATATTAAGGATGAAAGTGTTCACACAGTTGAATTAGAAAGACAGCTTGAGCAATATTTTGGGCTAAGTGATGCTGTCGTTGTCCCAAATAATGGACTGTCAGAGGAAATGGCCAAACGCGAGGTAGGTCAAGCTGGAGCAAGCTATATTTCCAACAATATTAAAGATGTTAAAAGCATTGGCATCTCCTGGGGAGAAACACTGGCACATCTTGTTCAGGAATATCCATATGAACGCAGAGAGGATGTAACAGTTGTCCCATTAGAAGGGGGAATGGGAGTGAAGCAAGTACAAATTCATGCAAATCAGCTTGCTAATGAATTAGCAAAAAAACTGCAAAGTACTTGTACTTATTTGTATGCTCCTGCTATTGTGGAAACAGAAGAACTAAAAGAACGGCTTATGGGAATGGAGGATGTTCAAACAGTATTGGAAATCGGCCGCAATGTGGATGTTGCTCTTATTGGAATAGGAAATCCTTATGCAAATTCAACATTGATGAGATTAGGGTATTTACAAGAACATGATTTAACACAGCTTCGAGAAGTTGGAACGATTGGCGATATAGGATTTAGGTTTTTTGATGAAAACGGCGCACCAATAAATGATTCTTTAAACACGAAAGTAATCGGGATTACGTTAGCTGAGTTTCAGAAAATTAAAAAAGTAATTGCCGTCGTGGAAGGACAGCATAAAGTAGAAAGTATATTAGGAGCATTAAAAGGAAAATTTATTGATGTATTAATTACCGACGAATTAACGGCAAGTGCTATTATAAAGAAAATGACTATATAATTTATATATCCTCTTTTTTATAAAGGTTTTTTGTGATCAAAACGGGTTCAAAAATTTAGACTAATTGGCGAGGAGAGGTTCGTATGGAAATTACAGAGTTTGATGTCTCCCTTTATTGTTCACGCTGTCAAGATGAAACCCTGCATTATGTTCATTATTTAAACAATAAAATCTCAAGTACCGAGTGTACTAATTGCCACCGTAAAATTGATATGCACCTAAATCCGAAAAGGGAATTGTATAAAGAGATATATAAGCGAGTAGTTTCAAAACCGACCCGTCTAACCGAGGAGTACAGTCAAGATTTGAATAAGTTTATCGTTGGTGTCCCAAAACGGGCTCTTAGTAAACCGTATCGGTTAATGAAATACGTTGACGAAACAAGAATTGCCTTAAAAAAATTTAAAAGTCATCATTGAAGCAAAGCAGGATAGAAGTTTCTATTCTGTTTTTTTTTGTGTTAGAAATGCTGTGTTTCTATATTGACATACAGCATTTTTTTGACATTAAGTAAGCGACCTGAATATTGCCGTTCATATACGCAATCCTTTAAACATTTTGAAGCATAGTTAAATTGAATGTCATTTTCGGAATGCTGTGTTCCTGTATGGAGAATTTGAAAACTATTTAAGATGCTATTCTAAGTAAATAGAAGGCTAAAGAAAATAGGTAATAACCATTTTGGTAAAAAAGGAAAAAAATTCATTTTGGTACTTTTTTTCAATTAAACTATAGATTATAATAACTGTACTACGCATAATAGTACACTTAGTACAGATGGGGGGCTGGATATGTTTGAACTGGATATTAGAAGCAGGACACCTATCTACGAACAGCTTGTAGAAAAATTCGTCGAGCTGATTGTCACAGGTGTATTGAAGGCAGATGAACAGCTTCCGTCTGTTCGCACACTTGCAACACAGGTGACAATCAATCCTAATACAATCCAAAAAGCGTATCGAGAGCTTGAAGTAAAAGGCTATATCTATTCTGTTAAAGGAAAAGGCAGTTATGTTAAGGCTTCTGAATTTATTCAAGATGACAGTAAAAAAGTCGAGGCACTTGCAAAATTGGATAAAGCAATTAAGGAAGCACTGTACTTAGGCGTATCGCCAGAGGAATTGCTTTTGCATATTAAAAAGCAGATAAATTAATGGAGGTGTTAGGCCTATGATTCAATTGAAACAAGTCGTAAAACGAATGAATAAGGATGTCATTCTCGACAAAATGAGCTTGAACATACAAAAAGGAAGTATCTATGGCCTGCTTGGCTCCAATGGTGCTGGAAAAACAACCATCTTAAAATTACTTGCAGGTATTTATAAACAAGATGAAGGGACAGTTACAGTTGAAGAACAAGCTGTTTTTGAAAATACGAAATTAAAAAGCAGAATGTTCTTTATTGCTGATTATCCTTCCTTTTTGCCTCATTACACGACAAAACAAATGGCCCTATTTTATAAGGAGCTTTACCCGAGTTGGAATGGAGAACTGTTTAAAAAAATAGGCAATCAGCTTGATATTAACGAAAATAAAAAAATCCATCACTTTTCTAAAGGTGTACAAAGGCAAATTGCGTTTTGGCTAGCATTTGCAACAGAGCCAGAATACTTAATATTAGATGAACCGTTTGACGGGCTTGACCCGGTGATCCGCTCCAATGTGAAAAAGCTCATTGTGCAGCAGGTTGCAGAAAGGGAAATGACTGTTATCATTTCCTCACATAATCTCTCAGAAGTAGAGGATTTATGTGATCATATAAGTATTATCCATAAGGGAAAATGCTTGATTGAAAATGATATTGATGAAATAAAGCTCGATTTTCATAAAATCCAAGTTGCTTTCCCTGAAGCAAACACCATCGAACAATTGAAAAAAAGCTTAAGTATGGTCCATTTCGAACAGCGTGGCAGTGTCAGCATGTTCATCGTAAAAGGTGAAAAAGACGATATCATCAAGCAAATCGACCAGTTTAACCCTTTATTACTTGATATCTTGCCACTAACATTAGAAGAGATATTTATTTACCAAATGGAGGAATTGGACTATGCCATTAAAGAAAACCTATTATTATAAGCAATTATCATTATTAACGTTTCGAAACGTCGGCTGGTTAGGAATTATCTCCTTTTTAGCACTCTTTTTTGCGGTGCCGATGCATTTGATCTTAATGGATAAAAATGATTATAGAAGATGGGAGAGAGATCAAGTATACTCAGAGATTTTTGATATAAATATCCTTGTTCAAGCAGGGATAATGATTATTATTCCTCTCCTGCTCGGAATTTTCCTGTTTCGATATATTCAAAGTAAAGCATACAGTGACTTGATTCATAGTTTACCAGTCAGCAGAAGCTTCCTGTTTCACTTTTTTACATGGAATGGCTTTCTTGTGTTAATTGTTCCTATTATCTTAAACGCCATCATTATTATGGCTGCCTATTGGATTATCGATTTGCATCAGTTCATTTCATTTGCAAAAATATTCAGTTGGATTGGCGTATTTATCATATTTACAGCAATTGTGTATTTTACATGTATATTTGTCGGCATGCTGACAGGACTTTCGATAACACAAGGTGTATTTACCGTGTTGCTGCTTCTTTTTCCAGCAGGAATTATCTATATGGTTTTTTATAACTTCAGCAACTATGTCCACGGATTTCCTGTCGACAAATACATATCTGACAAACTAATATATTTATCGCCAATATTGGCTCCTGTCATAATTTACAGTGATTACTCGGCAGTGAAGGTATTTACGTCCTATATTGTGGTATGTGTAATTCTTTATGTAGCAGCATTGCTTCTATATAAAAAGCGGAATGCAGAAACAGTTTATCAAACATTGACAGTTAGTAATTTAGGCGGATTGTTTAAATACACTGTAACAATTTGTTTTATGCTTCTGTTTGGTTTGTACTTTCAACTGATAAATCAAGGTCTGCCATATCATCTCTTTGGACTGTTAATCGGCTCATTTATTGGCTATTTAGTTGGAGAAATGTTCCTTATGAAATCATGGCGGGTGTTTAACCGCTTAAAAGGTTATGTGTTCTTTTTGCTTGCAGCAATCGTTGTAGCTGTTGCAGCACCATTTCTTAACAGCAAATATGAAAAATTTGTGCCAGAGGTGGAAGACATCAAAAGTGTGAGTTTAGAAGAGTCGGATAATTATTCAGACGATAGTATAAAGACATTAACCTCTGAAGAAAACAAAAAGCTTGTAGTATTAATGCATAAGGAATTAATTAAGGCAGATGAAACATACGATCATAATAACTATGATGATAGGCTTAAAAAGTTGACAATTGGTTACGAACTCAACAATAGAAAAGTGACAAGATTTTATACAATGCAGAGAGAGGAATATAAGAAATTACTGAAATCTATTTATGAATCCAAGGAGTATAAAGAGCAATTATATGATTTGGATACAAAAGACAATATTACTAAAGTCACAGTCGACATGCCTACTGGTCAAACTTTAAAGATTACTGACAAAAAAGAATTACAGAACTTCCTTACTATCTTTATGGAGGATAAACGAAATGAGTCCTTTGATCAAATGACCAATAATTATAATCTTGCAGCAACTATAAGTGTTGATAGAAACAACAAAATGACAGATTATTATCACACTTTTACTGCAAACAATAAAGAAACGGTGGACTGGCTGAAAAAACGTGGGTATCAGAATTTGTTTAATGTTGATTCTCAATATGTAGATAAGATGTACATCGTGAAGGCAGAAGATATTGATATTGAATATTCGGGTGAGTTTTCAAATGAAGAAATTGACAATAAAATAAGCAAGCTGCAAAACAAGGTTGAAGTAGAGAATAAGGAGCAGCAAAGTGACATTCTTGCAAAATTTGTGTATCCAAATGAAAAATATACTGTAATAGTAAAGGCTAAGTATCAAGATGATATTATAGTGAATTTCATCTCTGAGGATGACCTGCCAGACAGCATTAAACAAAAACTAAAAAATTAACGAAACAAAAAGGAGAGTGGATGTGCAATGGCTGATAATTACATAAACGAAGTGTATATGGCAGCTTTTGCACAGAAGCTTTTCCGTTCTGTATTCGGGATCGTTAGACAGCAGGAACTTGCGGAGCTTGTCGCTCAGAAGTCGTTGTCTGCTAGTTTGGAGAAAAGTGCAATTCTTGCGAAAGTGGATTGGGAGAAATATACCCTGAAGCTTGCTGTTCGCACGGCAATCAACTGTAAGAATTCATCAGATGAGCAAAAGGAGAAGCTATTACTACGCTTCCATAAGTATCCGACTGATATAAAAAATGAAATAGAGAGTAATTTTAGTAAAGAGAATAAGGTTTTCAAAATGGCAGGGTTGTAATCCTGCCTTTTTTGTTTTCTTATTTTGAAAATAGATAGAAATTGCTCCATTATATGGTAGAATTAATTTGGTAAACAAACATTTAAAGGAGTTCTAACCTAATATGAATTTTGAACCTTTATTTTTTAATCCTATCTTTATGGACCGTATTTGGGGAGGGACAGAGCTGCGCAGCTTTGGATACGAGATTCCTTCTGAAACAACAGGTGAATGCTGGGCATTTTCTGCTCATCCGAACGGACAAAGCGTCGTTAAAAACGGCAAGTTCGCAGGGAAAACGTTAGGCGAATTATGGGAAAATAACAAAGAGCTGTTTGGTCATGCAGAAGGAGATCGTTTTCCTTTGCTAACTAAATTATTGGATGCTAATCAAGATTTATCTGTGCAGGTTCATCCAAATGATGAATATGCAAACGTTCATGAAAATGGCGAACTAGGAAAAACGGAATGCTGGTATATTGTCGATTGTAAGGAAGGTGCTGAAATTATTTTTGGTCACCATGCCCAAACAAAAGAAGAGCTGGAAAGCATGATCCGTGAAAATAAATGGACAGAGTTATTGAATAAAGTTCCTGTGCAAAAAGGTGATTTTTTCTTTGTGCCAAGCGGGACAATCCATGCTATTGGAGAAGGGATTATCATCCTGGAAACACAGCAAAATTCGGATACAACATATCGTGTTTATGATTATGACCGAAAAGATGATACAGGGAATACGAGAGAACTGCATGTTAAACAATCTGTTGATGTGACGACAGTTCCTCACAAAGCCGATTCCTTTGATGTCAAAGTGGAAACAAATGGCGATTTAACGGTAACTACCTTTATCGAGTGTGACTATTTCACAGTTGAAAAATGGGACATTCAAGGCACTAGCATAAACACACAAACAAAGCCGTTTTTATTATGCAGTGTTATTGAAGGCGAAGGAAGCATTAAAAAGGATTCAGCTAGCTATCCTTTCAAAAAAGGAGATCATTTCTTACTACCTAGCGGATTTGGCAGCTTTGAAATGGAAGGAAACAGTGAATTGATTGTTTCTTATCTATAAGCGAAAAAAGAGGCTGGGACATAAGTATATGAATCAGTATAAAAACCGAACTATCCATTCTAATTTCGATTGGATAGTTCGGTTTCTTGTTTTTGTTTTTTTAAATACAATAATTAGAAATTTTAGTGGAATGGAGCGGAGGCCACTCGACTACTAAGGGAAATAGAGGACGCTTTAGACCCCGCAGGCGAAGACGAGGAGGCTCAGCTTCCTCCCCGCGGAAAGCGCGAGGACGAGCGCGCAATGAAACGAACTAATTTTAACTCCATATTCTATTTTGTCACAAGCTTCATTATTCAAATATGGATTTAATTTTATTATTCGTGTTTAGAAAGGTTATCTTTTGTTTTGTCCCAGCCTCTTTTTTAGCCTATTCTATATGCGGTTGGTTGGCGTTTGGAGTAGGTATAAAGATGGGTGAATCCGCATGCCTTTGCCAAGTCTATGCCTTCCTGAAAACCTGCGCCTGCTGTTTCAGCATGATGGGAGTCGGAACCAATCGTAAGCAGCTTTCCGCCTAGTTCCTTATAAAGTCCTAAAATGTCATGAGAAGGCATCGATAACTCTACACCTGTGCGCCATCCAGAAGTATTAATCTCCAGGCCAATGTCTCTGCTTATTGCGATTGTCAGTATATCGGCAATTACATCCTTGTGCTTGTCAAAATCATATAAACCCCTTGGGGAAAAAGCATAGCGCTTCATTAAGTCAAAATGGGCAATAATGTCGATGTCTGCTGACTGCACCATTTTTCTTAGCTCTAGAAAGTAATCCTCGTAAATATCTTTTTCCGGATTTGCATTCATATACCTTCTTAACGTAGTGCCGCCTAGATTATGAACAGAGCCTAAGATAAAATCTAAGGGAATCGGTTTTAATGCATTTTGATAAATACCTTTTAGCAAATGGGGCTCACATAATTCAATGCCTACCTTGATCAAAAGCTTGTCTTTAAAAATATCCTGACATCTTTTTATATCATGGAGGTACTTATCCCAAACCATATGCCCATATGTTGGTGCATTTGGATTTACGGAGAAATGCTCTGTAAAACAAATTTCTTGGACTCCATTGTTTATAGCGCTTTGACAAATTTCCTCCATATCAGCCTTTGAATCAAAGGAATGATTGGAGTGATGATGATAGTCTGTATAATACTGCATAATTCCTCCTAAGTAGAAAGACTTTGTATTTATTATTTCATACAGGAAAAGTTATGTCAGTTTTTTTATTTCCTTTTGACAAAAAAACAAGTTTCCCTCTATAATAGAGGGAATAAGAAATCGATTTTTTAAAACCGAGTAAACCTGTATGAAAAGTTTATTTAAGGGGATTGTGGGAGGTAAACGAATGACTGTACACCAAAGGCTTATGTGGAAAAAGGAGGAGCTTGCCCTCTCCATTGATTATCCAGCAAACGGAATCAAAAAAAACGGGCATGTTGTGCTTATATGCCACGGCTTAATTGGAAGCCGAATTGGTGTTGACAGACTCTTTGTGAAATCAGCATCAGAGCTTGTGAAAAATGGCTATACTGTGTATCGCTTTGATTATGCTGGCTGCGGTGAAAGCACAGGAGAGTATGGCAGCTTTGGATTATGCGATCTTATTGCACAAACTAAAACACTCATAGATTATGCTTGCAGGCAGGAAGAGACAGATAAGATTATTCTGCTTGGACACAGCTTAGGTGGAGCAGTGACATTGCTTCAAGCAAACAGGGATGACAGGGTAAAGAAGCTCATCCAATGGGCTGCTGTTGGAAGCCCATATAAGGATTTAGCAAATATAGTGGGCAACAGTGAGGTTGAAAGTTTAAAAGACTGTGAGACAGTAGATTTTTATGGATATCCTCTTTCAGAGTATTTCTTTCAGTCGATGAAGGAATATCATCCGCTAAAGGAATGCGCAAGCTTCAAAGGAGACGTTCTGATTCTCCATGGCAATGGTGATTCTGATATCCCCCATGATTATCTTTTTGAATATAAACATAAATATGAACAAAGGACAGTGGGAAGTGTGGAAGCATTTATCGTCGAACATGGGGAGCATACCTTTTCTTCCTCCGCCCATTACAAAGAGCTTATTGGAAAAACAGTAAACTGGTTGAACAAACAAATGTTGTGAGTTTTTTTGTTAATTTATATTACCTGAAATAAAGACGTCAGGAACACGAAAACTTAGATATACGAAGGATTCTTTTGCAAGAATCCTTTTTTATATTCTGGTGATTTTTTTAATTAAAAAATATTGCAAAATGCTATTCAACAATTGTTTGTTGTTGTCGATATTACTCCTAGAGATAGGAGGGACTCTTTTGACAGAAAAATTTAAGTTCAAAAATTTAAGGATTGGTTACAAATATGGAATAGTGTTCTTGCTGACGCTTGTCTTATTTTTAACTTCTATCGGGATCACGTATGTATCCTTAAACAAAATGTCCAGCAATATGAATGAAATAAGCAGTAAAAATGAATTAAGCATTAATACAATGGAATTAGTAGCACTTTTTCAAGAGAAAAATACGCAAATACCTTTGTATTTCCTTGATGCTAATGATGAAAAGCTTGATGAATACTTAGAATTAAGTAAAAAATTCACTTTGACTGCTTTAAAAGTGGAAAAAAATATGGAAGGCAAGGAAGCTAAACAAATATATTTAAAGCTTATTGCCAACAATCAAGAAATTGATGAAATATTCTTTAATTCTGTTGTACCAAATGTTAAGGATTTTAATACAACTTCTTATAAAGAACTTGAAAAGCAAATTAGTGACTTAAAAGGAAAGGTAACCGAAGAAGGCGAACAGCTAAATAAACTTGTTTCCGCGGAAAACCAGCAATCATTGGCTGAATCTAAGTCATATGTAACAAGAACAAGCTTTTTAGTCGGCATCTTAACAATTGTGACAATTGCCATTTCAAGTGCTATCTTAATTATTATCTCTAAAAGAATACAAGGAAAGTTAAAGCATGTTATAGAGGTAAGCGATTCCATAGCTAATGGGAAATTGGATGTGTCGCTGCTTGATGAAAGTTCTACAGATGAGATCGGAGTAATGTCCAAATCTATTAATAAAATGGGTCAAAGCTTGAAAGAGACGATTTATGGTATTTCATCCATGTCTACAAATCTTGATTCAAGAAGTTTAGAGGTATCTGAGGCAGCTGCTGAAGTCAGCACTACGATTGATACGATTTCAATGACTGTTCAGGAGTTAGTTGAAGGAGTAAATGTACAGGCAGATGCTTCATCAACGATTGCTGTCAACATGCAGGATTTTAACCAGCAAATTGCTATAGCAGATGAAAATGCGAATCAATTAGTGAAAACTTCAGCAGTTGTCACTGCTTCTAGCAAAGAGGGCTCAAGACTTATGAATAAGTCTTTAGAGCAGATGCACACCATTAATACGGTTGTAACAAGCAGTGTGGAAAAAATGAAAGAATTGGAAGGTAATACGGCAAATATCACTAAGCTTGTGACCTTTATTAAGTCGATTGCTGACCAGACGAATTTGCTATCGTTGAATGCTTCAATTGAAGCTGCCAGAGCAGGCGAGGCAGGTAAAGGCTTTTCAGTTGTTGCAGAAGAAGTGCGTAAATTAGCTGTGCAAACATCTGATTCGATAACAGATATAACCGGATTAGTCACAGCAATTAGAGAAAATAGTATTGAATCACTAACACAGCTAGAAAAAGGCTATGAGGAAGTGAATAAGGGCGCTGAACAGATTAAAATGACAGAAAGCACCTTTAATGCCATTATGGATGGAATTACTAATCTGACAGAGAAATCGCTGAACATATCGGAAATCATTAAGGAATTTACAAAGACGGGCAATGGCATTAGTGCGTCCGTTGAGCAAATTGCCGCAGTATCTGAGGAATCAGCAGCATCCTTTGAAGAGGTTTCTGCTTCGATGATGCAACAAAATGACATGATGACAAGTATTTCAGCAAACTTCAAGGAAATTACGCAAATGGTCGATAATATGAATAGCATGATTCAAAAATTCGAACTTGATAAGGAGGAGAAGGGAGATGCGTAAGTCACTGCAGAAAAAGCTTATGGCGGGAGCGTGTGTCATGGCCATGACTTTTTTGGCTGCCTGCTCCCAAACTACAACCGAGAATTCAGAACCAAAAATGAAGCTTGCTCAAGATGACAGCAAGGTCTATGTAGGCCTCTCATTAGACACACTGCAAGAGGATCGCTGGTATAAGGACAAGGAAGCATTTGAGAAAAAAGTGCTGGAGCTTGGTGGCGAAGTGAAAACTCTTGCTGCTAATGGCGTGGATAGTGTGCAAATCAAACAAGCTGAGCTGCTTATTGCGGAAGGTGTCGACGTATTAGTCGTAGTGCCGCATAATGCAGAGGTTTCTGCTGAAATTGTTGACAAAGCGCATAAAGCAAATGTGAAAGTCGTTTCTTATGACAGGCTGATTAAGAATGCAGATGTGGATTACTATATTTCCTATGATAATAAAAAGGTTGGCCAATTGCAGGCACAGGAAATACTCAAAAAGCAAAAGAAAGGTAATTTCGCCTACATTGGTGGAGCTGAAACAGACAATAATGCTGTGCTCTTTCGAGAAGGGGCAATGGAAGTACTGCAGCCTTATATAGATAAAGGCGACATTAAGCTTGTGTTTGATAAATATACAGATGAGTGGCAGCCTGAAATAGCAGAGACTAATATGAAGCAAGCGTTAAAGGAAAATAACAATAATATTCAAGCTGTTATCGCCGCAAATGACGGGACTGCTGGCGGTGTTATCAATGCTTTGCAGGCAATTGGGAAAACAATTCCTGTTTCAGGGCAGGATGCGGAAATCACTGGCCTAAAACGCATTCTTGCTGGGAGCCAAACAATGACAGTCTATAAACCAATTCAGGTTATAGCAGAAGATGCAGCAGCCATCGCTATGAAAGCTGGGAAAAACGAAAAAATCGATACAACAGCTACAGTCAACAATGGGAAAAACGATGTTCCATCCATTCTCCTTGATCCAGTTACAGTCACCA
>Ga0209463_1000034_pt1 | contig 115881 bp, 155 predicted proteins | sample AgamicMgSfrz_FD_187169 | JGI IMG/M metagenome (GOLD analysis project Ga0209463, IMG submission 187169) | Agave microbial communities from Guanajuato, Mexico - Mg.Sf.rz (SPAdes) (version 2) | ecosystem: Host-associated > Plants > Phyllosphere > Phylloplane/Leaf | place: Guanajuato, Mexico... | reverse complement strand
TAACGTACTTTAAAAAATGGAAGTGGCTTTGGACAGAATGGATTACAACGGTTGATCACAAAAAAATCGGAACAATGTACATACTATGTGCGGTGCTGATGTTATTTCGTGGTGGAGTCGATGCGCTCCTTATGCGTATTCAGCTAACGCTGCCAAATTTGCACTTTTTAGATGCACATCATTATAACGGTATTTTTACCACACACGGAACAATTATGATTTTATTTATGGCGATGCCATTTTTAATGGGACTAATTAACTTGGTAGTTCCGCTTCAAATTGGAGCGCGAGATGTTGCGTTTCCTTATTTAAATGCTGTTAGTTTTTGGTTATTTTTCATGGGAATGGGATTATTTAATATCGCGTTTATTATTGGAGGGAGTCCTGATGCAGGTTGGACGATGTACTTCCCGCTTGCTGGAAATGAATTTACTCCAGGACCTGGTCAAAACTATTATGCGGTTGCGCTTCAAATTGCAGGGATTGGTACCCTTGCAACAGGGATTAACTTCTTGGTAACCATTTTCAAAATGAGAGCACCAGGAATGAAATTAATGGATATTCCAATGTTTTCATGGAGTGTCATTGCGATGAGTTTAATTATCATTGCAGCATTTCCTGTCTTAACGATTGCGCTTGCACTTATGACCTTTGATCGTTTATTTGATGCTCACTTTTTCACAATGGCAAGTGGCGGAATGCCGATGCTTTGGGCAAATCTATTTTGGATTTGGGGACATCCTGAAGTATATATTGTAGTACTTCCTGCATTTGGTATTTTTTCTGAAATTATTTCAACATTTGCGCGAAAACGATTATTTGGTTATGGATCGATGGTATTATCCATGCTTGCGATTGCTTTAATGAGTTACTTAACATGGGCACATCACTTCTTTACAATGGGTGCGGGACCAGCGGTTAACTCATTCTTCTCGATTTCAACGATGGCAATTGCGATTCCAACAGGAATTAAAATCTTTAACTGGTTAGCAACAATGTATAAAGGGAAAATGACATTTACAACGCCTATGCTTTGGGCAGTTGGATTTATTCCAAACTTTATCGTGGGTGGGGCAACGGGTGTTCTTCTTGCAATGGCATCTGCTGATTACCAATACCACAATTCGTACTATTTAGTTGCACACTTCCATCATGTGTTGATTGCAGGGGTTGTGTTTGCATGTTTCGGAGGACTTCATTTCTGGTATCCAAAAATGTTTGGTCATATCTTAAATGAAACACTCGGAAAATGGACATTCTGGATTTTTGTAATTGGATTTAATGTTTGTTTCTATCCAATGTATTTCTTAGGATTAAAAGGAATGACGCGTCGTATGGTAACGTATCAAGCAGATCTTGGTTGGACAGGATTAAACGAAGTAGCGACAGTCGGTGCCTTCTTAATGGGTGTAGCATTCTTAATTCTTTGCTATAACATTTACTACAGTGCGCGAAAAGGTGAACGTGATACAACAGGTGATCCTTGGGATGGACGTACATTAGAATGGGCAACATCAACACCTGTTCCACATTACAATTTTGCGAAACTTCCACAGGTTCAAGGTGTCGATGAATGGGCACGAATGAAGAAAAACGGAGAAGACTTAAAAATAAAAGAAGATGAAGTGGAAGAAATTCATATGCCGAATAATTCAGGTAAGCCATTTATTATTTCTTGTTTCTTCTTTGTTGCAGGATTTGGATTGGTGTTTGAATGGTACTGGATGGCGATTTTAGGAGGCGTCGGTATCGCACTTGGGTTATTGCTTCGCTCACTTGAAAAAGATGAGGGACATCATGTGCATATTGAAGAAATTAAACGCATAGAAGGGTTAAGTAGAGGTGACGAACATGGAACAAACGAATAAACAGTTACCATTGGAATATCAAACACATCAAGATCGAATGACCATTTTAGCCTTTTGGATTTTCTTAGGAGCAGAAATAGCGTTGTTTTCAACGCTATTCGCTACCTATTTAGTCCTTGAACACCGAACAGCAGACATGTTTACGGGAAAAGAATTATTTGAAGCACCTAAAGTCATCATCATGACGCTGCTTCTTTTAACAAGTAGTTTTACATGCGGAGTTGCCATTTGGTATATGAGACGAAACAACGTGAAACAACTTGTTGGATGGATGATTATCACGCTTTTACTTGGTGCAGGATTTTTATATATGGAAATTGCGGAATTCACACATTATGTGCATGAAGGAGCAACGATTCAAACAAGTGCGTTTTTATCGTCTTTCTTTGTATTAACAGGAACACACGGAGCGCACGTTACGCTTGGAATTTGTTGGGCATCATCAATCATTTATCAATTAGTGAAAAACGGAATTAACACAACAACTGCTCGTAAAATTTTCATCATTGGTCTTTACTGGCATTTCCTTGATGTCGTTTGGATCTTCTTGTTTACACTAGTTTATGTAAAAGGGATGGTGGGGTAAATGCATGAAAAATTCCCTTGGTCACATGTATTTGGATTTTTCTTATCAATCGTACTGACATGCATGACACTTTGGATTGGATTATATACAAAATTCAGTCATTCATTTATTTTATATATCATTGTGGGACTAGCCTTTGTACAAGCACTTCTTCAATTGTTTATGTTTATGCATATGACAGAAGGAGAAGATGGAAAAATGAAAACAGCGAATATTTTTTATGGAATTTTCGTTGCAATTGTTGTTGTGCTAGGTTCATTGTTTACGATGAGTTTCGGAATGTAAAAAACTAGGAAGCAAAGCTTCCTAGTTTTTTGTTTAATTAAAAAAGCAAAAAAAGGGCGAAGCCCTTTTTATTGCTTTTTGTATTCTTTTGCAAAATCAATGGATGCGTCTCCGTAGAATGTACATTTTCCATTTGTGGAAAGAACTAATGTATATTCAGGATCTAATACATCAAACGTAATTTGGCAATTGTTTTGTGTATCGGTAAATGTGCCTACACCATTTTTAAGCAACGCTTTTCCTTCTACATACCCTGATTTTCCTTGATCTGTTGCATCGATTGTAAAATCAAATGCGCCGTCTGTTTCTGTACCAATTGCATTAAAAATCATTAATTCATAAGAAGAATTTGTTCCAGCGTATTTAAACGTTCCGTTCCAATTAGATGATTCCTGTGCAACGACATTTGTCGTGTTAGAATCTGTTGTTGGTGTACCTTCTTTTGTTTCTGTTGTCGTTGCAGTTGGTGCTTCTGTCGATTTATCAACCGTTTCAGGAACAGCGCCTAATGCATATGTACCCTCATAGTTGACATCTCCGCTACAACCATTTGTTGTGGAAACTGTAATATTTGCTTTATCTTTTGTTAACGTTGCATCACATTTTGAATCAGTGTCTGAATAGGTTGCTTTGTTTTCATCAAATGTAGCATTCCCTTTTAAATTACCTGTTTTAGCATTTTCTGTAACAGCTAAATTAAAAGCAAATTTTTTCCCTTTTTGATCCGTAATCGTTAATGCAGAAGAACGATTCTCATTGTATAAACCATAGTCACCTTGCCAGTTAACGGCTTCTTTTTTGGTCGTTTTTGTTGTTGTTTGGTTTTCATTTTTTTCTGTTTTAGGTGTTGCTTCGTCTTTTGCACATGCACTTAACCCGATCAGTGCTGTAAGAGAAACTAACACAGCTATACGTTTTTTATTCATAAAACTACCCCCTTCATCTACTGTTTCTCTCATTATCTCAAAATTACTTTAAAAAAGAAAGGTAAAACTCCTTTTCTTAGAAAATAAAGGAAGGAAAAAATGAATCTAGGAGCGTTTAATATGAATAAAAAAATAAAATATATGGGCATACCTTTTGTAGCATGTGCGGTGTTAGCGGGAACGTTACTACCTTCCACTCCTGCCTTGGCAGCAGAAGTGACAACACAGGCGCAAACTGCGTCTGTGAATGATTTTTTTAACAAAGTGTATCCCTATTACAAAGGAATTAATGAAGGATTAAACACATTTAACACTACTTCATCTAAATCAGAAGCAAATCAAGCCATGATGCGCGTAAAAGCAAATGCAGAGGCAATTATTAACTTGCGTTTACATTCAAATGATCCAAAACTAAATGAAATAGAGACAAATTTTTTAGCGATGATGAATCAAATTATTGCATTAGCAAATGCCAATAGTAATTATGTAAACAATAAAAGTAACGTAGCTACTTTTAAAACATCATGGGTGAAAACCGCAGGAAATATTGATTACTATTTTACACGTATGCAAAGTACGAGTGAATATACGCTTGCTTCTTTAGAAATAACACCAAATGCTAAGACGTTTTACGTCTTATATTCACAAGCCTTAGATCCTAAAGCTGCACTTTATCGCATCCAAAAAGGTGACACACTTTATTCGCTTGCAAAGAAAAAGGGCACAACGGTGGAACAGTTGAAAAAGTTGAACAACTGGGTTGAAAATCCGATTCTTCGCGTGGATCAAGTAATCATTATTAAAATTGGACAAGAACATGTGATTCAAAAAGGTGAAACGTTATCCAGTATTGCAAGACAATATGGCGTGAGCGTTTCATCGATTAAAACCAAAAATGGGTTAAAAACAAACACAATTTATGCAGGGAAAACATTGCATATACCGTCAAGTTGAAAGGCATCTTTCAACTTGACGAATGAATGATAAATTTCATATAATGAATATGTAAAGAAAAATCAGTAATGGGGGAATACATATGTCAATTTTAAAGAAAAATCGAAGAAGCGTATTACGTAGCTTACGTAAAATTTCGCCTATCGGTGATAAACGAGTAAAAGCTCAATATAAAGCATCGAAAAAACGTGTCTCTTAAGAGACACGTTTTTTTAAAATAATAATTTAACACGATTTTTGTAAAACAAATCAGCTACTAATTGATGTAGATGAGATAAATGTTCGTTAATATAAGGCAAGGTAAGTTCCATATAATCATCTCTGTTACCTGCTGAGATATACATAGAATACAAGGAACGATCTTCACATAATCGAAAAAAAACACGACAATTATTATGAATAAACGTAAGGGCATTTGCTTTTTTTTCTGTTTTTTTCATTATTTTTTCATGTTTGACATCATCTGCAGAAATGTGTTGTAAAAAAAGTGTTTTTTCAAAAAAGTCGCTGGCTTTTTTTCGAGTGTGTTCCGATTCTTTCATCATTTTTTCTTCGATCTGTGATTGGAATGATGGAAAATCTTCTTCTAATTCAGGAGATATTCCTGAAAAATGATAGGTCCAATCTTTTGTAGTAGGATTCCATTTAAAATGATAATCAAGTCCTTTTTGTTCGGCTAATACAACATTGATACTATAATTTTCTTTTGTATTATAAGATAGTTCAAGGTTTAATAAATAGTCAAAATTCATATTATTCTCTCCCATCAGTTATAGTAGTTTAAAAGAAATCGTGCACGGTTTTTGTACAAAAAATCATCTTTTAATTCAATGATATATGGAAATTCTCGTTCAATGTATGAACTAGAAAAACGTAAATGAGCCCAAGATACATCATCTTCAAAAGATAAACTAAATATATGATCTTCTTCATCTATACATAAACAAATATCAAGATTCAAATCATTTAAAAGATACGAAAAATGAACATAATAATTAGGTGGAACAGCTTTTGTATCAACTTTAATATTTTTCATATCTGAAGTAGTAATCGTTTCTAAAAGAGATAAATTTTCAAATAATTCTTCCATGACTTTTAATCGTTTAGGATGATCGTCGTAAAAATTTTGTTCCATTTGTTTCTCGATTTGTTCTTGGAAAAGAGGGAATTGATCTTTTATTAATGGGTGCACATATTTACATTCATACTCCCATTTCTTTTTACTTTTATTCCACATCCATTCATATTGAATCATTTTTTTCCGACTCAAGGAATCACCAATTTTATACTTCAATGAAGCATCGATTTTATAATCCTCGCATGTACTGAAACGAAATGTTTTGTTTTCAGATAATAACTCTTCTAAATTCATAAACTTTTCTCCTTTCGATCTTTAACCTTATTATACCATGAAAAAAAGAAAATAATTTTCTTACATACTTTTTAACTATTGAAAACACTTTCCAAAAGACTTTTTATGGGATTCTGCTTCTGCAGCTTATCAAGTAGAAGGGCATTTAAAACGGCAGTGAATCCAAACCTTGAAACAACAAACTGGGATTGGGAAATTGACCCGACAGGTCTTCGAATCGGTCTTCGTCGTATCAAAAAGAAAAGTTTTCATTGGTACAAAGAAGTGATTGAAAGTAATGGTCAAATATTATAAAAAGAAGCGCAAAGCGCTTCTTTTTTTGTTCAAATGGCTGTTTCGTTTAGTAAGTGGAAAATAATATCACTTTCACCGAATAATTCATTTATTGGATCATAAACCGCACATTTCTGTACAACTTCTATGCGTTCTTTTGGTGATAATGAACCGATAGCATCTTCTGCTAATAATCTTAATTCCGTTAATTTAACTTCATCTTTTGCTTCGATGGCATCATTAATCATTTGTAAAAAGTCATCGTTTTCATGGATGTTTTGAAGTTTTTCAAGAAAAAACTTTAATTTATTTTGTCCCTCTTTTGTATATTTTTTGGTGTTATAATAGTTAATTGTTTTTTCTACTTCAGCCCATGAAAAAGCAGAGATACATTCTTTTAACATTTGATTTCGTTCTTCTGCTCGTTTTAAACTCGTTTTAAGATTTAAAATTAATGTTTGTAATTCATTCTTTTCCATTGCCAAATATTTTTTTGCATCAACATGTTTGATTTGTTTTAACGTTGCAGAACCGTTTAATACTAATTGAGCAAATTTTAATTCATTAAAAAGATGAAAGAGGATATGATCTAATTCTGTTTTTTCTTTTATTCTGTTTTCTTGTGTCATTTTTTGTGGTTCTATTGTTGAAAGAGATAATTTGGTGTCTGGAATGCTTAATTCTAAGAAATAAGAATGTAAAATTGAGTCATCGTCAACCAACGGAAACAGTTCATTTTTTTTCGTTTTGTTTGTGCTTCTTGTTGTTTTTTAAGATAATTATTGCTAGGAAGTTGATGTTGTTTTTTTTCTTTAAATATTTTCAAAGTACTATTGATTTGTTGAGAGAGAAGTTCTAATTGATTAAGTCGTTCCTTTTTTCGTAACACTAAATCTTCAAAATCCATTTCATAATAACGTTTGAAAGACTCATTTTTTTGAAGTAACTGTTTGAATGATTCGGACTGAAAATATGATTTATTCCAACTAGATTGAATAATAAAATGGATAGTATCAATTTCAATACGTATGTGTGAACGTGTCGTGTTTAATATATTCAATTTCCCCTCTAATTCTTTTGTCATCCCGATCTCTCCTTTATAATAAACTCTTTCTTATATAATAAGAAAGAGTTTATTATGTGTGAAAAAAGAAGCGCTTTTCGCTTCTTTTTTTAGATAAATAAATATTTAAGACGATGAGGGCTTTCTTTAAAAAACCACGTTCTTACTTGTTGAAATCGAGGAAAATAAACATCCATATATTCTTTTGAAAGCGTGCAACGAGTTAAATTAAAATGATCAATTAAAGAAAGACCATGAGTAGAAAAAGAACGATCACTATTTAAATGAAAAATAAGACGTAAATCGCCGCAAAGAAAACGCAACTTGTAAAAATTATCTGGAGAAGTAATCCATTTAGTTTTATAAATGGCAAATGTCCAAAAGCGAGTTTTGGGAAGAAAAGAAGAACGATAAGAAAAAATAAATTCATAAAGATTCTCCTTTTAGTTGAACTGATCTTATTATACTTCATTTGGACAACTATTTAAATAGAAGAAACTCGTCAAAAAACGAACATGCGTTTTTTGGAAACGATTAAAAAGACTGTTTAAATAACAGTCTTTTTTTATAGTACTTTCTTCGTTTTTACAAAAGATAAAATCCAATACCCATAATGACATATAATCCTAATAACATTACACCTTCCAACCAGTTTGTATCTCCGTCTGTCATAATTTTATTTATTAAAAGAACAGATGTGATCATGGCTGCAAGTTCAGGACCTGTAAAGACAAGTGCCATTCCTTTTCCGAAGAATAAAGAAAGAAGAACCAATACAGGTGCAACAAACATCGCAATTTGAAGCGTGGAACCTACAGCAATTTCCATTGCTATATCCATTTTATTTTTATATGCCATGACGATAGCACTTGCATGTTCAGCTGCATTTCCGACAATGGCTACAACAATAATCCCGATAAAAAGTTCAGACCAATGCAAAGAATGCCCGACACCTTCAATTGTATGAACAAGGCGTTCAGAAAGATAAGCTACACCTAAGGTTGCTAGTGCTAAAATGGTTAAAGCTTTTTTCTTGGTCCAATCTGCTTCTTCGTGTTCATCATGACTTTCTGTGTTTGGATCATTGTAAACACCGCGATGGCTTACAAGTTTAAAATACAATCCGCCTAAATAAACAAGAATCAAAATAATTGAAATACCAATACTTAATGTTAGTTCTTGTGATGATTCTAACTCTGTTGCAAAAATTGCTGGAAGCAAAAATGCGCCAAATACCGAGAAAATAAGTAAACCAGCATTGTGTCTTGCATCAAATTTATTAATACGTTGGCGCTTAAAACGTAAGCCTCCAACCAATAAACTTAGCCCACCTACAAGTAACAAATTCCCAATTACGGCGCCCGTTAATGAAGCTAAAACAACAACAAATAACCCAGCTTTAATCGCAAAAATGGAAATAATGAGTTCGACCGCATTTCCAAATGTTGCATTAAGCAAACCTCCGATTCGAGGACCAGAATGAATAGCTAAACTTTCTGTTGCATGTCCCATAAAAAACGCAAGTCCAATAATTCCGACGCAACAAATAGTAAACGAAATTAATGTTCCCCAGTGTAAGAGTTGAGCCACTACCGCAAGCGGTAGTGAAATAATCACTAGCGTTAAAAATAATTTTTGCATAAGAATCTCTCCTTTGTAAAAGTTTGTATTATACGAATACATTGTACATTAGAAAATTTATTTGTGAATTTTTTTCTTTAAAAATAATTATTTCTTTTCAAAAATCCTGTGGTAAAATAGCAAGGAAGAAAAAAATGGAAAGAAAGAAGGATGAAAAATGAATATTATTTTACACGTTGAGCCTGGTAAAATTTATACACGTAAACAATTTGAGAAAATCGCGCCAAGAAATTCTATCGCATTTGACGGAATTGTAGCGGGACCCTCTTTTGAAAATTTAGAGAAAAATATTTTTAACTTTAATCATCATGATGGTGTTAATCGATACGCAACTTTTTCAAGTTGTTTTCAAGCCATTATGGCAATTCGATTCAAAATCTATAATTGCATGCGAGATGAAAAAGGACAAATAACAGTTCACCTATTTACAAATGATTGTGATCAAGACTGCGGATTAACATATTTTGCTTTAAAAAATCCACATTTAGTAGAAGCTGCTATGAATCCACTCATTAATAAACTTGCTTATTGTGAAAATATGATGGATATGTCAGGTGGATTATATCCATTTCCTCAAGATTTAGAAATGCTTGAAATTATGGCATGGATTTTTGAACATTACAACATTGCTGTACTCAACGGGGATGTGGATAAAAAAGATCCTGATGTTTATCGACGTATTTTAGAAGATACGGAAGGACGTATTCATCAATATATGAATGGAAACGCCAAACGAATTTCCTTGGATACAGGTTATACCGTTTGCGGTGGAGGAAAAGGATGGAAAATGGTCGAAAAATATGGAACACATGCACGAGCAGCCTTTTTTGTTAATGGAATTGAATCATATGTGATGGTTCGTCCAAGACATGATGGAAAATGGACTTATACTATTGGAAAGTATAGTCCGTATATTCCAACATTTAATCTAATTGAGATGTACGACTTATTAAATAAATTAGAAGATAACCCAGATGATAAATGGGGTGGCGGAGATACAATCGGCGGAAGTCCTCGATTAGGCGGAAGTAAATTTAGTCCAGAAGAATTAGAATGTATTATTAATGAATATCTACAAAACAAAGAAATCAAAAAAATTGGCTAAAGGGATGATGACAATGTTTACTTTACGAAAAAGCAGTTGGTTAATACTAGCAATTGGTATTTTAGGGGTAGATGGATTGGCATTTGTCATTATGCTGCAACAAATACGAGTAGAAAAAATTCTCGGAAATCCGATTAGCACACAACTAATTACGATTGATGCGCTAGTGATAATCTTCCTAACAATCATAATTGGCTGGTATATTTATAAAAAAGATCGTCATCAACGTATTGAAAAAGCGTTAGGCGATGGATTTATAGAAATTCAAAACGATCATCAAGGTACTACTTTGATTCGACACAAAGACAAAGAACGTTATGAAATAGCGCGTTATGATCAACGTGGCTATTGCATGGATCATAAAATTTATTATGAAAAAGATCTTTCAAACGTTCAGTTAATTAAAACAAACTTATAAAAAAAGAGCCCTAAAAGGCTCTTTTTTTATAAGTTTGTTTGATATAATAGAAAAGAGGTGATGGTATGACATTGCGTGAAGAATTTGAAGAATTGTGGCTTGAAAATCGAAAAATTTTAACTCATCTAGATGAGTTACCAAATGAAATAAAAAATAATATTAAGGAAACGTCGCTTGAAGAAATTGTTCCTGGTATTGTGTATGATGTATTATCTTATTTTGAAAATAGTGGATATGAACAAATAGAAGGGATGTTAACGGGTTTTGAAGAAACATACAAAATTCGCTATTTTCCAACCAAGTTAAAAGAAGAAATCTTGGAGCGTGTATATGTAAAAGAACACACGTATGATCCAACGAATATTTATTTGGAAAAAGAAAAGGCGGAACAAGAAGGGAAAATTTACTACGACTTCTTTTTTTTATTATTAAAATGGGAAATTAGGTACATAACAGGAAAAGAATTTATCGATGAATATGTTCGTTTAGTTAAACAAATTTATCATTCTTCGTATTTATCTTTTAGTCAAAAAAATCCTGATTCGATTCGATTATTTTCTTTGCATGCGTTTAAACATGATTTACTTGAAGAAAAAGAATGGGCAGAACCACTTTTTAAAAACGAAATTAATGAAAAAGAGTTATTACACTACTTACAAAAACAAATGAAAAATTGGTTTGATAATGAACCGATGTTATCAGTTCAACAAATGGACCCGCATCAAGTGTACTATTATTATTTAATGACAGATGACGAATGGGAAAAATGTAAAAGATATCATAAAGAACAAATGAGGAAACAATTAGAGGAATTAAAAAAAGAAGCCGCTCAAGGAAAAGCACGTCATGTAGTAAGAATGATTTCAATGCTTAAACCTTATTTGAAAAAAATAGAAGAATTGGATGATATCCGTTTATGATAACACTACTTATGTATGTTTGGTTTATTGTCTATTTAGTCCTTATTTTATTGGGTTTGTACAAAATGATGAAAGGAAAGTCGCTTTCATTTCGAGATATGGGTTTTTTATTAATGGGATTTGGTTTTAGTTTTATTCCTTTTCTGTGGTTTGTAAATCAACATCTTTAAGTAAAAAAAGCGAATAGTTATTCGCTTTTTTGTTTACGATATTCTCTCACCGTTTTTATAAACAGCGAATTTTTGTCCTTCTTTTGGTACGACAACCCATGCATTCGGAAGATAACGAGGAACATGTCCGACTGAAGACGGCGATGTTACAACTTTTCCATTAAAATACATTGCAGAAGAAGAGCCTCCATCCATTGCCATTGCATTAATGGCGCCTTTATCATACAAATAATCTTGTAAATCTTTTAGTGATGCTCCGATAGAATGGGATTGTCTCCCGTCCACAACAAGTAAGAAAACAGTTCCATCTTTTTTCTGTGCAATAATGGTACGGGGTCCATATCCCCAACCGCCATCTCCTTCTGTGATCATTTTTTGACCATTGGCAATAAGTTGCGGTCGAAAACTTGCCGCTTGTTTTACATTAAAATATTGTAAATCTTCTACACTGTATTTTCCCGTTACTAAAAACCCTGTATTTGTAAATCCCGCTACATAATCGGCTTTTGTATTAGATCCTGGTGTATTTTTTACAACCCCATCTTCAATAATGGTTCCAATAGCTGTTCCGCCATTTCCCACTCCGTTCGGATCATAAAATCCATTGGCATTTGTTGCAGCGATTGCACCTTCACGTTTAGCTATAATCGGCAACTGTTCACCGAAGCCTCTTCCTTGAGAACCTTTGGATGAAGAGATTTTTACATTTAGTGGATTAGAAATCGTTAACAATTTTCCTTTAAAGTAATGATCACTATAGGTTTTTTCGACGTCATCGATGCTTACGACTAAGTCTTCTTTAGAAAAAGAAGTGGAAAAAGAGTTAGAATTATTATCGGAAGATGTTTGATTGACAATGGTAGCAGAACCATCTGTAGGAGGTTTCACATTCACATATTTAGGAGAATCAATGTCTGCTGCTATTTTTTTCAACACAATGTCATCTAATAATGTATATTTTGCTAAATTGCGATGTTGTGAACTTAAAATCATCGTTGCTGCAAGTTCACGTGTTTTATATCCCCAAGGGGTGGTAAATAAAAAGAGAAGACCTAATATAAGACAGGATAAAAAAAGAATACAAAGAATACGTAAAAACCGAACGAACTTTCTCAAAAAAACACCTCCCTACTTCTTTTGTTTATACTGTAGAAAAAAGAAAAGATAAAGAAAAATAGACGAATTTTTCTTCGTCTATTCGACATAATATAGAAATTCTTCAGGAAGTCGAACACTTTTCTTTTGTTCTAAATAAAACATGCCGTCGATATTATGCAATGTATATTTTAACGAAAGTGGTGAAGAAAGAGTGAAATAAATGGTATAAGAAAGGGGTGCAGAAGAGGGTATTGGCGATTCTTCTTCAACGCCTTCTTTAATAATGGAATGAATCGTTTGAATTGTAGAAAGGTCCGTTGTTGAAAAAACTGTTTTTCCTTCTTTTGTAATTTGAATTTTGGTAATCGTTTCTTTATCTAAAGATGGCAGAGAAAAGTTTTTTGTTGTATAAACCCGCTGCGTTGAAACGGCTAATACTTGTTTAGCTGATCTATTTTTAACGGCATGTAGTGCCGTTCCTTCTGGTAAAAAAGCGGCGTCTCCATTTTTTGGCTGATAAGATTTGTCATGAACATGTTTTTCTACATGAAAAGAAGTTGTACCAACCGCACGACCTATATAAGAAGGATTTGTCACAAATAAAAATTCGTTTCCTATGTATTGATGATTGTTCCATTCTAAAAAATTAGTCCAATCGATAATGGTTTTTTGTTGTGGCGGTGAAGAAGAACAGGCACTTAAAAGAAGTGTAAAGAAAATTAAAAGTAACATACGCATTGAATAATCCCTCCTTTTCAAATGAAAACAGAGGAAATGCATGTTTCCTCTGTTTAAATGATATCTTTTATAGTTTTAACGACAGAAAGTGGTAATCCTTCTGCCCCAAACGAAACAATTTCTTTTCGTTGGTCGCTAATCGTGATAATAGGGGTAGATGGGTTTTCTTTAAAAAATGCTTTCGCAACTTTCCATTTTTCACGCCAATTCGAACGAGATAAAGGAGAACGTTGCACTTCTAAAAAAAATGAAGCGGTGTCGGTTTGGACAAATGCATCAGGACAATACACTTTGAAATTTCCTGTTTTATTTTTTTCACGAATTTCATATTGAAAAGAACGTAATGTTCCGCTATCGAGCACTTCTAAATATACATTTCCGATGGATAAAATATGATCAATATTACGATACGTAAGGGGAGTAGGTCGTCGAGTAATCCCCATTAAATCGCGAGAGTGTTTCGTTAAACGCCAAATTTTTGGTTTTCCTATTTCGCGATTTTTACCTTCTACCAAATTTTCTTCTTGCATCTGACATAACATTTCCGAAGCTCGTTTTTTTGGAGAACCGTATTCTTTGAAAAAATATTCGACTTGAACGGTTGAGACGATTGGAATCGTCGCCATGAACGAAAGAATTTGATTACGTTTTCGTTGTTTAATGGTCATCTTTAATCCTCCTTCCTTTTGTATATGTATGCAGAAATCCACCTGGATATGACAATTATCATCCATAGTGGAACATATTCCGCTTTAGGACAATAGATTTGATGATGTATCCACCCTATATTTGAAAAAGTGGTCTATTTTAATACACAAAAAAAAGATGTCTTGTGTAAAAACATCTTTTTTTATGAATAATTATTGTCTCATTAATTTTCGAAGTCGTGTAACGTGTTCATATTTTTCCCAAACGGGTTTTGTTAATAAAGAAAACCATTCTGGGAAGTTTTCTTTTGCGACTGCTTCTTTGTTTTGAACAAAGCTAAACGCAGGTTCTTTGTAATTGGCTTCTTTTACATTTGGAATCACGATCGTTCCTGTTTCAACCAGTTCATCGTTTTCACAACGGGCATAATGATAAAACGTTCCGATATATTCATTGTATTGCTTGGATGTGAAATAAGGATGTTCCGTTAAAAAATCGAATTCTTTCATTTTCCTTCCTCCTTTAACAAATGACGAAGGCGCGTACGTGCTTGATATGTTTTGGCTGCTTGTTGCGCAATCGTTAAAAACCATTGGGGAAACTCTTCAGATTCAAAAAAACGTTCTCTTTTTTCATTTTGATAAAAGAAAACAGGGAGATTGTTTTCTTGCTCGGTCGGAATCATGATCACGCCACCACGTTTAAACGTGGTGTTTTTTTTTCCACCTTCTTGAAAGTAATAAACAATTTCTTTTATTCCAAATCCAACTATATCTACATAATAAAATTCATCTACTTCTTTTAAATAATCCAATCGTTCCATACCTTACCTACTTTCTGTAAAAATATTTCGAATCCGTGTTTCACGTGAAACACGTCGTTTTGTTTCTTTTACTAATTGTTGAAACCATTCGGGCATTTTAGCGAGATTGGCAATCGTTTTATTCGGGTATCTTTCTTCAAAAGAAAATGTGACATCATCTTCATGTTTTGCATTAAGTGGAATAGAAATTTTCCCTCTATCAGAAAACATGTGTTGGCAAAATAAATAATTTTTCACATTGTTACTCCACGAAGTAATGCCTTCGCGATACGGATGCATGTTTAAAAAAGTTTCAGCATCTAATTTATTTATTTTTTTTCGAAACGTATGTTTCACATTGGCAAATAATGTTTGAAACCAAGCGGACGTTTTTGTAAGATCGTCATCAATGGTTCCTGTCTCATCTGATACAAATTGAAATAGAATTTGATCTTCGTGCACAATCGCTTCAGGAAAAAGAATGGTTCCTGTTTCTCTGTTGATGCGAAAGAAATACGCCATTCCTTTTATCGGTGAAGAAGCTGAAAACTGATAATCATATTCAGGGTAATCTTTGATCCATGATAAATCCATCTCCATTGTACTCTCTCCTTTTTTAATTTCCGACAACTCGTCGAATGCGTGTTTGATGTTTAGCGGATACCTTTGCTTCCTCGAACAGTGTTCGAAACCACTGAGGTGCTTGATTGATATCTTCTTGTACAGTGCCTGTTTTAGCTGACACATAAATAAAGAGAATCTCATCTTCATGCTGAATATTTTTTGGAAAAACAATTGTTCCCATATCATCTTCTCCTACGGTTGGACTAAAACGAAGAGATGTTCCATCTACGACGGTACCAAAATGATTATACGAAGAGCGGTATTTGTATCGAAAATAAGGATGTTGTTCAAAGGATGTAAACTTCATCACTTTTTCCTCCTTTTTCTTTTATTTTACCATAAAATGAAAAAAAATCGGTTTTTCATTGAAAAAATTGGTGTTTTTGCTATAGTTCAAAAGAGGGGAGGCAAGTGATATGGATGTCATGCAATTTGTAAAAGTCCACAACGAAATCATCTATGATTATATTTGGTATCGTTATTTAACCAACGAAAAAAACATAAAAGAAACGCTTGATTTTGTGTATGAACATGAAGCGGATGAATTAGGAAAATTTTTGCTTCAATATAAAGGAAGTTACGAAAGTTTTTTACTTGGTTTAGGCGAAATCGAATATAAAATACAACGAAAACGAAAAAAATTATTAACAAAAGGTGTGATGATTAACGACATGAAAATGCTTGAAACCATTAGCTGGAGTCGGAAGTTTGCCATTTGGAAAGTAGAAGTCACGCTAGAAAAAAAGAAACCGATAGTCGTTTTTGTAAAAGAAAAAGACTTTGATATTTGGGTAGAAGAAGGGGAAACAACATTAACAACGTTTGAAAAAGAAGCCATTGGTTATTATTTTTTTGAACATCATGCACAAAAATTAACGTCTTCTTTGAAGAAATATTATACTGTACGATCACAAGAACAATGAAAAAGAATGAGGCATGCCTCATTCTTTTTCATTGGCAAAACCTTGAAAAATAACGGAGAATCCATAAAATAAAAAAAGAAAGGGGGGAACGTTATGTCGATTAGACAAAAATTGATCGTTGCATCTATGTTGTTTTTGTCCGTTCCAACATTCATTACAGGATTTTTATCCTATCAATCGTCAAAAGACCATGCTTCTAAACAATCCAAACAAAATATTAAACGGGAAGTAAAATATGGTTTATCCATTATGGAAAATTATTATGAACTTCAACAAAAAGGATTGTTAACAAAAAAAGAAGCAATGGAAAAAGTGGCAGCGACACTTGTTGGTCAAAAACAAAATAACGGAACGCGTGACGTAACGGCTTCAAAAGAAGAGTTTGAACACGGAAATAATTATTTCTTTGCAGTAGATCATCATACATATGTATTCACCATGCATCCAACACTTGAAGGAAAGAGCGCAAAAAATGTAGGATATGAAGGAGAATTTTTTGCACAAAAAGGACATGAAATTGCCAGTTCAAATGCTAGTGGTGGGTATTTAACGTATGCATTTCCATCTGCTGAAGATAAGACAAAAATGGACAAAAAAATTGCCTATGTTCAAACGTTTAAACCATGGAATGTGGATTTATATTTTGCTTATTATGAAAGTGATACCTTGCAAGATACGAATCAATTATTGTATGTGATTTTAGTTACGATTGGTTCTTGTTTAGTAGTGGGATCGTTATTTGTTTATTGGTTTGCTCAAACGTTATCAAAACCGATTGTTAAAATTGCTAATGAGTTAGAAAAAGTAGCAAATGGCGATTTGCACCATGAAGATATCATCACAAAACGAAAAGATGAATTGGGCGTATTGATGAAAACAATGAATCAAATGAAACAAAATTTGAAAAACAGTTTGAGTCATTTAAAAAATGATGTCGGGCAAACATCAAACGTTTTAGCTTCTTATTCAAAACAATTACTCGCAACCGCGAATCAACAAAAACATTCAACAGAGTTGGTGGCAGAACATATTCAAGATGCCAATAATCGTATTCAACAACAAGTGAGTTCCATTGAATCAAGTGCGCAATCTATCGAAGAAATGAATGAAGGAATTCAAAATATCACAGGAGCTAGTACGAAAGTTGCCCATTTATCGGAAGAATCCATGAAAGAAGCGAGATATGGAAATGAAACCATCAATGATGTAAAAAAACAAATGAATGAAATTGATCGAACAGTTGAACAAACTTCTCGTATGGTGCAAACTCTCGGTGAACGTTCAGGAGAAATCGGAAAAATTGTAGAATTGATTACGGCTATTGCTGATCAAACCAATTTATTAGCACTAAATGCAGCGATTGAAGCAGCAAGAGCTGGCGAACATGGAAAAGGTTTTACGGTTGTCGCAGATGAAGTGAAAAAATTAGCGGAACAATCAGGACAAAGCGCAAATCAAATTGCAGAGTTAATTAAAAGTATTCAACGTGATACGGAACAAACGATTCAAATGATGAAAGATAATACAGAGAAAACAAAAGAAGGGATGTTGAAAGCAGAAAATGCAGAAGCGAAATTTGGTGATGTGTTACATTATACTAAACAAGTAGCAGAAGAAATTCAACGAGTAACCAATGTATTATCAACGATTTCAACGAATTCCCAAGGAATTGCGTTGCATATTAATGAAGTTGCTGATGGAGCGAAAAACACATCTCGAAACATTGAAACAATTGCAAGTGCTTCTGAAGAACAACTTCAAGCAAGTGAAGAAGTGTTGAAAAGCGCTAGACATTTAAATGATATGTCAGCAACTCTTCAAGATGCCATTAGTACATTTAAATTTTAAAAAACGAGATCAAATGATCTCGTTTTTTTGATAGGATATTTTCTTATATGTATGATTTGCTTGTTGAGCTAACGTTTCAAACCATTTTGGTGGTTGCGGGTGATCAAAGAAAGGAGCATTTTTGTTGTTTTTTGGATGATAGACATATAAAACAAATTTTTCTTTATGATCAGAGAAATGATAGATGCAACCTTTTTGTAAGACTTGCATCCATCGAAAATGATCGTCGTGTAGTAAAAAATCAAATTCTTCCATTTAACTCATTCCTTTCATTATTCCTCGAAGTCTTGTTAGTTCATCATATTTTTTGTTTGTTTTTTCAAACAATGTTTGGAACCAATCAGGTGTTCGTTCAATCTCTGACCGATTAATTCCTTTATCATTAATATAAAGAAATATAGGTCTTGGGAAAGGAGAAGGTAAATGAGTGAAAATAATTCCTTGCTCTAATGTTTTCTCTGAAATTTGATCAAAAAAGTGATACGTTCCTTCTTCGTTTTTAAATTTATAAAATGGGTTTTTTTCTAAAAAATCGAATCCTTTCATATCCATTCGCTCCTTATAAAAATAATTTTCGCAATTTATCTCTTTGTTTTAATTTTTCATTTGCTTGGTCAATAATTTCTTGGAAGAGAGATGTTAATTCTTTACTTTCTTCATGAAGAAAACCATTTTTTTGTGATCCCATTTCCCAATGAATCGTACCTGCTGGACTTAAAGGAATAAATAAACTTAAAAACGTATCTTCGTCTTTGTCTAAAAATCGATAATAATAACTAAAGACGGCAAGTTTATGATAGACCAGAGCAGTATGCTGTGAAAACCATGTCGATTCTTTCATGTTTTTTTCTCCTTTTCAAGAAAGGCATAGCCTTTCTTTTTTCTTTTATTATACAATAAAAAAAAGAGCGCAGGCTCTTTTTTATTTTTTGATCATTTTCCATACATCTTTGAACGTTGTTTTTCCGCTGTAACGCATAACTCCGTTTAAATAGAGTCTGCTTGCCAGCAAACTAATAACGAAAATAGTCACAAGTAAAATCGCAATGGAAATAACAATCTCCATTGGAGATGCTGCTTCTAATACAATGCGTGTAAACATGACAACAGGAGAGAAAAACGGAATGTAACTTCCAATTACTGCCCATTTATCGGTTGGGTCTGTCATCGCACGAATACCTAAAAAGAATGCGCCCATCATTAAAATCGAAGCGGGGAAAATAACAGAACCTAAATCTTCTAAACGGCTAACAACAGAAGAAAGAGAAGCAAACAAAAACGCAAATAACACATATCCTAAAATGAAATACACTAAAAACGATAGAAAAAGATTGAATGTTAAGACGGATAAATCAAGTGGCATTCCGAAAATGGTGAGCGAATCACTCCCTGTCCATCCTAATTGCTGCGCAATTAGATAAGCGATACCAATGGATACAATGTAGGCAATTCCCATCGCCATAGAAGAGAAAATTTTTCCGTACATCATCACAATTGGACGAACTTTTGTAATCATGATTTCCATTACGCGCGATGTTTTTTCACTTGATACGCTCATAGAAACTACTTGACCACACGTTAAAATAAACATGTACATCATAAAGATAAAGAAATAAACAAGACCCATTGAATCATTGGCTTTTAATGCTTTATCTTGTACGGTAATCGTGGTTAATAAGGCTTTTGCAACAGATGGATCCACTTGTTTTTCTTGAATGGTTTTTTGTAAATATGTTTGTTGAACAACTTGTTGAATAATACTTGTAATTTCATAATCAGCAAAGTTATTGTAATAATACGTCACGGTTGGAAAACCATTATGTTCCGTAATCACAATTAATCCATCACGATCATTATTTTTTACTTTATTTTTATATTTCTTTATATTATCTTTACTTACGGATTTTAAATCAAATGACTTGTGCTTTTTATTCAATTCTTTTAAAGGAATTTGATAAGAAGTCGTTTCATTTGCGATTCCGATATGTGAAACGCCGCGGTCGGAAGAATAATGCGTAAAAGCAAAAAATCCTAAGACAAGTCCCATTAACACGATCGTCATAATAATAAACATTTTCGATGAAATGTTTTCTTTTAAATGAAACAAAAAGACTGTTTTAAATGCGCGCATTTATTTCACCCTCTCTACAAAAATTTCATGAAGTGTTGGCTCTAATAACGAAAAGTTTCGAATCGTGATCTTTTTGTCACGAAGTGAATTTAAAATAGAAAGACCATCTGTTTCGTTTGGAACTTGAAGAATGTAAGAAGGATGTTTATCGGTAAACGAATGTCCCAAAGAAGACAGAACCTCCGTTAAACGTTCATCACTTTGTATGTGTAAATTTTTATATCCGTAATTTTCTTTTACTTCTCGAAGTTTTCCTGATACGACGATTTCACCTTGTTTCATCATACAAACGTTTTCGCAAAATGTTTCAATTTGTTCCATGCGATGACTCGATAAAATCACAGTTTTTCCTTTTTGAATTTGTTCTTCAATGACATCGCTTAGCATCGTTGCGTTCACAGGATCTAATCCTGAAAAAGGTTCATCTAAAATAATGAGTTCTGGATCATGAAGAAGGGTGGCGATAATTTGTATTTTTTGTTGATTTCCTTTTGACAACTCCCCTGCAAGTTTGTGTTTATGCTCAGGGATTTGAAAACGATCTAACCAATAATCGATGGCTGAATCAATAGATGATTTACTCATCCCTTCTAATGTTCCGAAATAGCGAAGCTGTTGAAAAATTTTTGTTTTAGGATAAAGTCCTCTTTCTTCTGGAAGATAACCGATGGATAAGGTTTTTTTCGAAAGAGGTTTTCCGTCCCACTCAATTGTGCCATGAGTAGGTTGAAGTAAACCGAGCATCATTTTAATAGTGGTTGTTTTTCCTGCACCATTTCGTCCTAAAAGACCAAGGACTTGTCCTTTTGGAAGAGAAAGGGAAAGGTTGTTAACGGCATGCGTGTTGCCAAAATGTTTTGAAAGATCAGTAATGGTTAATGACATAGACAAAACCTCCTGTTTTTTTAGTTTCCTTATATAAAATTGGAAAAAAGATGGAAATCACCTCTTTTTTTCATTAAAAAAAAGAGGTGCGATAGCACTTCTTTTTTAAAATAATTTGCGAATGCGATCTCTTTTTTCAAGCAAGCTACAAGCTTGCTTGATAATATCTTGAAATTCAGAGGGGATTAAAGAAAAATGATTCATATACCTAAAAGAATACTCAGCTAAACCACTACGTGATCCAACATACCATTATAAAGATGCTTTAGCGTCTTTGGGAATAAAAAGGTTTATAAATATTGAAGTGTTCATAAAAGAAAATCGTGTAGAATTTCCGAAAAGCGAATCGGTTGAATGAAAAAGTTCGTGTTCTAACAAAGACTCAAAATGCTTCATGATTCCAATCCTTTCTTTTGTTTCTTTCTTTTATTTTACCACAAAGTGTCATCCAACGAATTAAAAAAAGAACAGCATTAATGCTGTTCTTTTTTTAATTCGTTGAAAATGTCTTGAAAATATGTAGGTAAAAGAGAAGCATCATGTGTATCCCAATTGTACACATCGAATGTTTCGTGTAAATAACCGAATGCCCATTTGATTTCATGTGGACATGATTTTGGAATCCAAAGATTGAAAGATACGCCGTCTTGTTTTTCTTCAAAACGGTAAAAATTATGTGTTTCTGTTTCATCTGTTTTGCTCAGTAAAGGGTGATTGTTCATAGTCGCTCCTCAATAAAAGTTAATAATATATGATATCTTCTATATTAACACAAAGAATGAAAAATCTTCTTTGGAAATTGTTAAATTTGTATGACAAAACACAAATAAGGCGTATGCCTTATTTGTGGAGAAGTTTTCGAACGCGATCTCGTTTTTTTATATGAAACGATGTTTTTAAAATAAGTTTTCGAAAAGAGATAGGTAATTCAGAGATAGGATGAGTGTCAAAATCGATCCATTGGTCAATGTAATTTTTTTCTTCACCGTAATACCATTCTATTTTCGATGAAAAGTGAAAAGGGACATACAAATTTAAATAGAAGAGTTTATTCCTTTCTTGGTTAAAATATTTAAATTGATAAAAATAATGGGTAGGACCAAATCGGCTATGTTCCGTTAACGATTCATCATTAATTAAAAAAGATGGATGTTTCATTGAACTTTCCTCCATAAAAAAAGTGATCTTTTTTCAAAAAACATTGGCTTAAGCCAATGTTTTTTCTTTTACAATTGCATCGATTTCTTTTTTAAGTTCTTCTACCATTTGATCTTCAGGTACTTTTCGAATGATTTTTCCTTTTCGAAATAATAATCCTTCGCCTCTTGCACCTGCAATGCCAATATCCGCTTCTTTTGCTTCACCAGGTCCATTCACCGCACATCCTAAAACAGAAACTTTAATTGGTACCTTAATACTTTGTATGTATTCTTCCACTTCATTGGCGATACTGATTAAATCAATTTCAATTCGACCACATGTTGGACAACTTACTAAAGTTGCAGCATTGGTGATTAAACCAAATGATTTTAATAATTCTCGTGCCACTTTTACTTCTTCAACAGGATCCGCGCTAAGAGAAACACGAAGCGTATTTCCGATGCCCATTTGCAACATCGCACCTAATCCTGCTGCACTTTTTACACTTCCAGCAAATAATGTACCTGATTCTGTAATTCCAAGATGAAGTGGATAGGAGACTTTTTGTGCTAATTTTGAATAGGCTTCAATGGCTAAATTCACATCACTTGCTTTCATTGAAACGATAATATCGTAAAACGCTAGATCTTCTAAAATTTTAATGTGATGCATTGCGCTTTCTACCATACCATCAGCTGTTGGGTATCCATACTTTTCAAGAATTTTTTTCTCTAAACTTCCTGCATTGACGCCAATACGAATCGGAATGTTTTTTTCTTTACATGCATTTACAACTGCTTCTACTTTTTCACGTCGTCCAATGTTACCTGGATTGATACGAATTTTATCCACGCCATTTTCGATTGCTTTTAGCGCTAATTTATAATCAAAATGAATATCTGCAACCAGCGGAATGCTGATTTGTTTTTTAATCTCACTAAGCGCTTCAGCTGCACGCATATCAGGAACCGCTACGCGAACAACTTGGCAACCTGCTTCTTCTAATCGATGAATTTCGGCAACAGTGGCTTCCACATCATGTGTTTTCGTTGTTGTCATACTTTGAATAATGACTTCGTTTTCTCCACCTATGGTGAGATTGCCAACACGTACTTTTTTCGTTTTTTTACGATGAATCATAGTAAAATAAACCCCTTTTAACATAAGATAATTTAAACATAAAGTAAAATAACATAAAAATAAAGATGGAAATAGTCCCATCTTTATTTTTATGTTATTTGATTTCATTTTCTTTTTTAAAGAGTAAACGCAACTTCTGCGTCTCGATAAACGAATCGATTTCTTTCATTACATTTTTATTGAGCGGAATTTTTTTCGCTTTCTCCAAAAAATAAACGTCATCTGCTGTTAATTGACGTAACGACATAACATCTGACACATAGGCTTGTTTTTCAAGAAAAAAAGGTAAAAAAGCAACACCGTTTTTTGTTCGACGAAGTAATGCTCCATCGTTAAATGAAAAACTATCATCAAAGTGAACAAGCAATCATTCCCCGCTTAATACTAAACTCATCGTATCTAAATTTGTTGGCGAATCCATTTGGAGTAATTGAGTGGTTATTTCTTCGAATGTTGATATACTCATTTGTTTCATCCTTTCTTATTTGTTGACATCCTCCCCCACTTACTCGCATTCGCTCCTTGAAGTGGGGGTATTCTTGTATAAAGGTGATAAAAAGTGAACGTAATCTTTGTGTTTGGATAAACGAATCAATTTCATTACATACATGTTGATTAAGTCGTAGATTTTTGGCTTGTTCTAAAAAAGAAACATCTTCATAGTTCATCATCCGAAATTCAGAAAGATAAGCAACGCTTGTTTCGTTTGAAAGGTAAAAAGGTAATAAAGCGGTACCATTTTTTAGTTTAAGAACATAAATTCGATCAAAGGATGAAAAAGAAGAATCATACCAAACTCTTGTCCATTTGCTTAAATATAATAAAACGTTAGTGTCTCGCAACTCTAACTTTCCTAATTTCGAACGTTGAGTTAACTGTTGTTTGACTTCTTCAAATGTTAAATTGTTCATCATTTTCACTCTTTCTTTTTTATTTGTTAAACAGCATGCGAAGTTCTTGTAAGGCTGTTTCGTATCGTAAGCCTTTTACATGATAAGGCAGTAAAAGAATATTATGTTTAGATCGAAATGTGAATCATCGTCCATGTTTTTAGTTCTCGAGGTTTCCCCTTTCTATTTTGTTTACTTTATTATAGCATGGATCATTTTGGTTAAGTTGCAAAAACAAGTATAAAAAGGGATGTTCGGGATAAACTATAAAATATACACCTAATAGACGCCTATTAGGAAAAAACATTGCAACCCGTAGAGACTATTAGTACGTGCTAATAGGGGCGTCTAATAGTACACCTAATAACGCCATACGGGACAAGGGCTAATAGGACTTTTCTGAATCACCATTCAAAAAAAACCTTCAGGAGGCGAACACTAATAGTTAATTTTATCGAGAACGTTCGGGATAACAGAAGAAAAAATCACAAAGTTTATTCATTATGGTTAGCAGATGACATCATGGAAAAGGTCGATTTGTATTGCAAAGGACATCGAATTAGTCGTTCAGAATTTGCACGAGAAGCATTTAAAATTGCGCTTGAAAAAGCAAAGAGTTCAGAAAAACATGGGTTCGTTTATTTCATTCGAGCAGAGTCAACGTACAAATTTAAAATTGGATATTCAAAAGATCCTGATCGTCGAATGACAGAAATTGATCCAACGAGTCCATTTGAACTTCATATTTATCATCAAATTGAAGCGAAAAATGCCGAACGTTTGGAGTATGAACTGCACAAACATTTCGCAAAATCTCTTTTAAAAAATGAATGGTACTCATTAGATGATAGTGATCTTGCATGGTTAAAAGGAGAAGGATATCGATCCATCCCTCATATCGCTACTCATATTTTGTAAAAAAAACACGGATATGTATCTGTGTTTTTCTTTTGTTTTATGATAGGATTTTAATAATAAACTCAAGGGGGAGATTGGTTAACATGAATTATAAAAAGAATATACTGCTACTGCTTTTTGTCATGATGATCGGAATTATGACGGCATGTAGTCAAAGTAAAGACGAAATTTCAAATGAATTTTCCCAGCAATTATTTACATATCCGACTCCGCCTCAAACAAAGATTGTAAAAAAAGTACAAAACAACGGAGAAAAACTTGTTCCTGGAAATGGCGGACATTGGGGAGTTGTGGCTTCGGTTGAATTATCAACAAAGTTAAAAAAAGAAGAAGTGATCTCTTATTATCAAAAAGCGGGTTTATTTACCTATCCTAAAAGTGATAAAAAAGGTGTAGAACTTGAATTGTATTTTGGAGACGATCTAAAAAAGGTACAAGAATTAGAAGGATATTATTTTAGAACAAAAAACGGAAAACGAAAATTCCCACGAAGTTATGAGAAAGAAAATTCTTCTGAAAAAGAAACGAAATATGTCATTCAATTAACGAGTGATTTTGATCAATAAAAAAAGTCGGGTATCCGACTTTTTTTATTGTCTTTTTAATGAATGGTGATATACTTCTATCAAACGATAAAAGGAAGGAATGATAAAGATGGGAAAAACAACTTCTATCAAACAAACGCAACAACTTGAAAACGCAAAAGAAATTGGTGAAAAGATTTTAGAAAAAGTAAAGGAAATCGGAACATCCTATGATGTTTATCCAGTTGCGGGAGATTTTTTTCAAATTGAAGGAAAAGGAAAAACGCAATCGTTTTATAATCAACTTTACAAAAGACCATAAATCACAATCAAAAGATCAGTTTTTTAACTGATCTTTTTTCATCGATTGAAGCAATCGATGGTAAAATAAAGAAAAAAAGAAAGGCTATACCTTTCTTGAAAAGGAGAGAAAAAATATGATACCAAGATTTTTTAAAGACATGCCCAAGGATAAGCATGAAAAAGGAAAATGGGAAATGGAAGTGTTAGCAATTTTTCCTATGAAAGAAAATGTTGTTTATTCGAGTCAATACGAAGGAAAGAAATGGAGAGCTTATGTCAAAGTTCGACTCAACGCATGGTGGAAAGATATGACGACGCCAGGGTATTATGGAATTGCTTGGAGAATCAAAAAGATCAGCTAAAAAAGCTGGTCTTTTTTCGACCGAAGTAAAAATCCTTCGAGAAAACGGATATATAATAGAAGAAAAAATTCATTTAGGATCAAAAGGTGGTTACGGAAAAAGAAAAAGAAAGTCCCGTAACTTGCTGCGGGGAGTAGTAAGGAACGAATCAATCCTTTTTGGAAAATTTAAACCTAAGTTGTTTTCTTGGATCGTTGAAAAAACGATGTGGGAAACAATCACGTTTTGATATAATAAAAAGAAAAAAGGTGATAAGTGATGAGTAAAATTAAAACGTGTGAAATTGAATTAGTGCTCACAAAAGGAATACGAAAAAAATGGACCTGTTTGTTTACGTTGCATCATGATAAAAATGAATATCGAATAAGCATTCGGATAGATGGAATGGGTCAGTGGATTGCCATTACGGATCCTAAACGTAAGTCCATTACTGGAGATTTTGTTGAATACCCTGAACAAACAAACGAGTGGAAAGATTCAATTGTAATGCAACTAATTACGTTAATAAAAAAACATTCGATATATCGATTGCAATTGTTATTAATATATCAAGGAAGATTTTTCAGTGAACATAGTGTAAAAATTAAAGATGTATCACATATCGAACATTTTTCTCTAAAAGAAAATTAGATGGATATTTTCATGAAACACTTTTATTTGGAAAAACACAGACATCGAGAAAGTTCGTAAAAAAAGATAGCCGTTGGCTATCTTTTTTTGAATAAATGGACAAAATAGGAATAGAAAGGAGAATGTTTTATGTCAGAAACTTTGTATGAAAGATTAGGTGGACAAGAAGCTGTTGAAAAAGTGGTGGAGTATTTTTACCACGAATTAGTATTAAAGGATCCGACGGTCCAACATTTTTTTGAACACACAGATATCAAAAAACAAATTCGTCATCAAACAAAATTTATTAGTTTTGCCTTAGGTGGACCGAATCAATATTCAGGTCATTCAATGGAAAAAGCGCACAAAGGATTAAATTTGCAACCAGAACATTTCGAAGCAATTGCAAATCATCTTGGAGAAGCGTTACGACATTTTCATGTAAGCGAAAATGATGTGAACGAAGCGCTAAGCAAAGTAGCTACATTAAAAGATGCGATTTTATATCAATAAAAAAGACCTCTTATAAGAGGTCTTTTTCTTTGAATAATTGTCGAATTCGAGTTAGGTTATTATACTGTTTTTCCACTTCTTTTTTAATTTGAAGAAACCACGGAGAAAATGCCGTTTCATCTTCTGTAAATTGTATGCCTGGTCCAAAATACATAAATGTAGGAGGCAAAGAAGGATCCATTGACGTATAAATGGAAATAAATCCTCGTTCAAGATGTTCTCCTTTTTCGCTTCGTACGTCAAAATAAAAATCACAGGTACGAGATGAGGCAGGATTATTTCTTAATGAAAAGTATTGATGTTCTTTTAAAAAGTCGAATTTTTTCATGATGGTTCTCCTTTGGATAAAGATTCTAGTTCTTCGCTTAATGAAAACGAAAGTTGTTTCATTGTCAATTTTAATCGAAAAGAAGGATCTGTAAAAGCGAACGTTTTCATTTCTTCAAGTAAACAATGCCCTAATTGATAACATCGAAAAGCTGTTTCTTCATTATAATTAAACATATTTTTTGAATGTAAAATGTATGTTTCATCCCTAAAGAAAAGTTCAAAAGAAAATATTTTTTCTGACAACGTATCTTTGAAAAGATACCCTCCTATTGGTTCACCAAAACGAACAGTATTATGCAAGGTAGTTAACATGCCTCGAGTTTGATAAGGTGTAAAAAAAGTGGGAGAAAATGTAACATTTTTTACTTGATTGGCTGCGTTAATCATACATGCATCTGGAAAATTCATGCTGATTTCTCTTCTTTATGACATGCGATATTTAACAGTTCTTGAAACCAAACAGGAAGAGGATGTTCATACATGTTTTGTTCATCGCCTGTTTGATCGAAGTTTTCAACTCCATTTTTATATTCACTAAATCTCCACGAAAGATTCTCTTTCATGGAAGAAGGAAGATGAATTTCTGCGATTTCATAAATAGTCCCTTCTTGTTTTTGAAAGAAATAGATATCGTGTCGTAAACATTGTGATACCACACCTGAAAAATACGCGCTGTTTGTTAGTAAATGTGTCATTGTTCATTCTCCTTTTCAACATTAATAATCCATGTATTTTCTTCCTCAACTACATCGTAGATGTAGTTACTCTTTTTTAACAAATCGGTCGCGAGTTCAAATGCTCGTTTTTGATGCTTAAAAAAGGTAAATCGATTTGGTTTCCATTGATGGTAAAAAAAGTGTGTACATTCTTCATTGCTTGGAAAAAATGCAATAAGTGTTAATAAAATATTCACAGTAGTTCGCTTATAAAAAATGGTTTTAACACGCTGCGTTTCGAAAAAAACTTCGGTCGCTTGAAAAAACAATAAACGAAACCAAAACGGTGTTTTGTGTAAAAACATATGATTAGGTCTTTGATTTTTAAAAAACAATTTAAAGTCAATCGGATTTGCAGGTGCATCTTTTACATCGTGCACTTCTAAAACGTATAGATATTTTTCTCCATCATCAAAATAAAAATTGCCTTTTTTTTCTTCAACAAAATAAGGATGATGTTTTAAAAACTCAAATCCTCTCACATTTTCCCCTTCCTTTCTTGAATGGTTAAAACGATTTGTTCTTGATCTACTTTTGTTTCAAAATTCATTTTCCATTTTTTTAGAGAATGTTCAACCTTTTCTAAAAAGGATGTTTCATTTGAGGGAATGATAAAAGTCGGATAAGAAGCATGTTCAACAAAAAATTCTGCTACCCTATTTTCTTCTGCTAAACAACTGAGTGTTGTAATGATATTATCAACATGTCGTGGCGTAAAAATCGTACGAACACGATGTTGATAAAAATAGGCTTCAGTTGTTTGAAAATATAAGGTTCGGAACCAAAACGGGTATTCTTCGATGGAATAATTATTAAACGCAAATCCATTTGAAGTAAGAATGCTATACTCGATAGGATTTTTTTTGTCTGGAACAAATCCACGAGGAATTGATAATTGAATATGAATATCCTTGTTTAATTCAAAAAGATAATCGTTTCGTAATTTTTCATAGAAAAATGGATGTTTTTCTAAAAACAAATAAAGTTCCATAAACTTCTTCCTTTCTATTTTATTTACATTCAACCTTATTTTACCATAAAAAAAGGAAGGAGAAATTAAAATTTCTTCTTCCTTTTAGAGAGGATAAAAATACCTCTGCATTCTAAATATAACGCAAATAGCCAATAGCCGATCCGAACGATCAAAATAAGAACAGGGATTTGCATGAGTCCTACATATCCATAAATAAACCATTTTCGCCACCATGAAGCGTCCTTTGGAAAAAAATGAACGCCTAAATACAACGTAAGTAAAGAAGGAAGCATTAAACAGAATATAAGAAAAAGAGAAAACCAGTTAAAATAATCAAAGTATTGTTGTTTCACATTTTCAAAGAAAGAAAAGGAAAGTTCTTTTTCATCCATAAAATCACGATCGCAATAAACGGTGAATGTTTTCGTAGCAAATTTAATGCGATAAGAAGGATGAGCTGATAAGGTTTGTTCTGAAATGGTTTTTAAATCAAGCAGTAAACTATGTATGCGTCTTTTTTCAACTTGTAAATAGGGCGAAATCACTTCAATATACAATCGATTGTTGGCAACAAAAAAATCAAAATAAAAAGGCTTTTTTAAAATAGAATCATATACACCTATTTTCTCAAAATGATAGGGATACGTTAAACGATCTTCTGCTTGATAAGATAAAAAACGAAATTCATGATTGGTAACGCTTTTAAATGTATCAGCTGTAAAAATCATGATGTAAACAACCCTTTTAATCGATAAAAACGATTATAAATGTTCGTTGTTTGAATGACTAGCTCACGAAACCACGGTGGAGCATCGGACAAGGATACTTGCCGTTTTTTTCCTGTTGGTAAATCAATAACGGTAAAGCGCCATTGGATATTGTTTGGCGACACAGAAATGGTGCCGTAATGTTCTTGTCGTTGAGTTGTATAATCGTAATAATAATACGTTTCATAACCTGGTAACATGGTACCGATCCCTTTAAAATGTTCACTTTTTCTTAAAACATCGTATTCTTTCATTCTAACACCTTCTTTTTCTTGTTATTTTCAATTATTTTCATAATCAGTTTTCGTTCCTTCAAGGAATCATAAATAGCTTGATAGGTTTCGGTTCCTGAAAGTATCAAAAAAGTTTGAAACAAAAAACCAAGTCCAATTTCTACGATGCGATTCCAGCCGAAAAAAGAATGAAACCATAAAGCAATACCTGCTATAGAAAAGATGATTGAAATAAAAAGTGAACTAACTAATTTCATGGTTGATGTAGAAATAAATTGTTCAAAAAGCTGGGAAAAAGAAGGAAGTTTATAGGTATCTTGTTGTATAAAAGATTCAATTGGACATGAAATATGAAACTCTTTTAATAGAAATTTAATGCGTAAATGAGGTTCGTTTTTCACTTTTTCAATTAAAAAAAGTTGAAGAAAATGAAATAATTGACTCATACGTAACCATTCGCTGTCAAGAAAAGTAGATGAATAAAACAAAGAATTATTTTGAATATGGATACCAGAAGAAGGAGAAAAAAACACTTCAACATGATAGGTCTTTTTGCATAAAGTATCATAAAATGCAAGGACATAATTCGTGCTTGCAAATTCAGTTGAAACTGATGACAAAAAGGTTTCTTCTTGTTTATAATAAAAATCATCATGACAAGAATTAAATTCGAGTAGCCAATTTTCAAGATTCATAGAAATTCACCTTCTTTTTTTACTTCAGTATAACAAGTTCTTTTTGAGAAAAAAAGATGATTTGATTGAAAGTTTCAAAAAAACATAGAAGAAAAGGGGGTTGTGTATGTTAGAAATTAGCATTGTCATGTGGGTATTTGGTTGTTTGTTTTTATTTTATTCTCATATGTTTTTAAGAAAAAACCATAAAAAAAGAAAAAAGAATACATATATTCGCTGGAACATTTTCGCTGTCATCTTACTTTTAATCGGATTTGTCTTTTTCTTTTTATAGAAAAAGAAGTTGTTAATTAACAACTTCTTTTTTATTTTTTTCTTGTACTTTCGATAAAATAAAGTATAAAGTATGTAACAATAAAAAGAAATGAGGAATGAAGAATGGAAAAAACATATCAACAATTAAAAGAAAATGTGGAAAAAAGAAATCATTTTATTGTTTCATCAAAAGCTAGAAAAGTTGGAAGTTATTTGATCGAATATTTTTTGAAAAAAGAAAATAAAAAGTTTGAAGATGTTTACCTTGAACTAGAAAGCATTGTGTTGGAATCAGATTCAGAATTAATAAAAAGAATACAAAGAAAAGAAATGGATATTTTAGTGATTCATGATGGTGAATATGCATTTAGTGAACTTTTCATTGGAAAAAATTCTTCTGTTGTTTATCAAGAAGAAATCGTGAAAGCTGCTTTTGAAAATGGTATTCAAGTTATTTTTGTCACACAAAACAAAAAAGAACGAACGTTTTTTTGGAAAACAGTAACGAACGAAAATTATCCAATTGTTCAATTAAATGGTGAAGAAGTTCTTATCCATCTCATGGAAAATACAACCGTACTCGATCATATTGCTGAAAGAAAATTAAGCTAATAAATATATAAAAGGGTTCGTTTTTACGAATTCTTTTTTCTTGCCTTTTTCATAAAATAAAGTATAAAGAGTGCAACAATTAAACAGAAATGAGGAATGAATGAGATGAAAAAAACTATTCAAGCAATTAAGGAACAAGTAGAAGCGGGCGTAAATTTTGTGGTTTCAGCAGAATCAGGTTTAGGAAAATTGGATTTAACAAAACAAGTATTAAACGATTTAAATAAACGTTTCGAACTACTAAATGGCTCTCAATGTGAAGAATTATTTGTGGAATTTACGGTTATCTTTGGTACAAAATCACCAGAGGTAATTATCATCGAAGAAGCGGATCGAATTCAAAAAGCTAGAGAGTATAATAATATGTTAACATTCGCTAAAGAAGCAAATATTCAAGTTATTTCTTTAGTAGGAGAAAAAGAACAGTCGCAAGAACCTGCTTTATATCAAGTAAATGAAGCGGTTTGGTACTATATAAACGCTCAAAATTTGCCGATTGTTTCAATTGATAAAGAGGAAGCGCAGCAAAAAGCAGCGGAAACATTTCCTTGGTTAAATGACGTCTTAAATCATTCTCAAAAATAAGATAATATAAGTAAGAAAGAATTCGTAAAAACGAATTCTTTTTTTCCATAAATAGATAAGATATGATATAAATAAGGTGTACAACCAAAAATCAATAAAAGGGGGACGATTACAATGGAGAAAAAGTGGAAACCATTCAACGACAAGTAAAAAAAGGAAGAAGTTTCGCTATTTCAAGCATTAAAGGGGTAGAAAGTGAAAAATATGTAACAGATATTTTGGATGAAGAAAAGAAAAACTACATCGCCGTTCCTTGCAAAAATAAAAAAGCAAATGATATCACATTGGACATTATGATGAAAAATCCAGAAGTGGTTATTCTCGAGGATGCGGATCAAGTAAAAGTACGAGAACTTGGAAACGTATTAGAATATCTTCAAGAAAACAATATTTTAACCATTATTCTTGGAAACAAAGAAAAAGAAGAAGAAAATATGGTATGCAGCCAACAATTATTTTGGCAATATATTATATGCAAAAAATATCCGATAGTAAATCTAAAACGAAAAGAACTCTTAGTATAAGAGTTCTTTTTTTTGTTATGAATGTGTTTTGCTTGTAAATTGAAGAAAAATTACGCCACCTAAAATAAATAAAATAGCAATCACTTTTCCAAGACTCATTTGTTCATTAAAATAAAAATAACCAATCACAGAAATTAACACAATGCCCATCCCTGACCAAATCGCATAAGCGATTGAAACATCGATTGCTTTAAGTGCGAAGGTTAAAAAACTAAAACTGGTAAGATAAAAAACAATGAGCAGAATACTCGGGACTAAACGCGTAAACCCTTCTGAAAATTTCATTGAAACCGTTCCGCCTACTTCAAATAGAATGGCTAAAAATAAAAATACCCAGTGCATAAACACCCTCCCTATTTGTTAAATGATACCATAAAGCAAACAAAGAAAAAAGATGCTAATAAGGCATCTTTGAATGTGTTAATTTCTTTATTTTTCTTATTTTTTTATATTCGTTAACAGGTTCTTTTAACGATCCGCGAAGATAAAAAAGATACATAATAGGAAACAATAAAATAAGTGATGAAATCAATGAAACAAAAGAAATAAACAAATAATTTGTTACGTCAAAATATTGAAAAATAAGAAAGGAAGCAATTACAAACTCCACAAAACAAGTTGAAATGATAATTAGAAATAACTGAAAACGCCAATAATCATATTCTTGGCACAGCGTCCATAGGGAAGGGGTATGTTTCTTTTTTTCGTTCAATTCGGATATAGAAGGATAATGAACAAATTCAGTTTGTTTAACCAGAAGTTTTAAACGAAAACTTGGATTTTTTTTAATTTCTTTTTCCAAGAAAGGGAATAAAGAAGCGCTAATTTGTCGTAAACGCAATTTAACACTTTCTTCAGGGTTTTGATGTATTCTTGGTAGTAGGAAAATCACAGCAGTGCTAGTGTAATGGATTTGGATTTGAATTTCCTCGTTCAATACTTCATCTTTTATTTTAATGTACTCTTCTTTACCTTTGGGAAAATAAAAACGTGATAAATAATGTATATAAGGGACACGATTTATAGCTTCTTTAATTGTTGTTTCAGAAAGCATCATTTTATTTTCTTCCTTTCTAGTTTTTTTATTTTTTTTAACTGAAAATATTCCTTTAACGAAGTATAAAAAGGATTAAAAAAATTAATTAATGTAACTAAAAAGATGGTGATTATTGAAGCTAATATAACTAAAGTGATATAAAGCGTTACGGATGATAAATGCGTAACAGCTAAATATAACATGAAAAGAGAGACACAAAATACAAGAAAACTAAATAAAAAAACAGAATAATAATTGTCTATTTCATCAAACTTTTTTTCTAATAAATCGTTGAAAGAATAGTCATAAGAAACGTTTTTATTTAATAATGAATCATCAATGGAATATTCCTTAAGAGCTAATTTAATACGAAAAGTTGGATGTTCCTTAATCGAAGAAATAAAAATAGGTAAAAAAGTTTGTTCAAGTTTACGTACGCGAATGTTTTCGCTTATGGAAAAATCAGCATACTGATCAATAGAAAAGCTTAATTTAGCATTTTTATACTTAAAACAATACATGTATTTTTTTCGTGTTAATGAATCATAAAACACAATTCGTTCTTCCTTCATACATTCTTCATACGTATCAAGAAAAAAACGAATATGTGGGTCTTTTTTGGACAACACTTCTAACAAATCTTCTGTAAAAATCATGACATCATTCCTTTTTCCAATTTTTTCATTTTCTTCATTTGAATGCATTGTTTTGCTGCAATAAAACAAGAACGAGAAAAATAAAGTATAAATGTGAAAAAAAACGCAAAGACAAAAGCGATTGAAACATTCAAAATAATTGCAATAAGAAAAGGAAGCATCGATGAAAGATTTGTGAACATCAAGTTTAAAATAAAAAGTCCTATACAAGATCCGATGAAAATAATGAAAAAAACAATAGGATAATAATCTGTTTGATGCAATTCATTTTCTAAAAAATCATTGAATGAATAGTGCTCAAGTTCTTCATTCAATGAATGTTCCTTGATAAAACATTCTTTAAGCGTTAATTTAATTCGAAAAGTAGGATGTTGTTTAATTGCTGGAATAATCAAAGGAACTAATGTTTTTTCGATTTGATGTTTACGAACTCTTTCACTTTTAGAAAAATCAGCATAATATACGATAAAAATTCTTAATGTAGGTTCACTATAATTAAAGCAAAACGTGTATTGTTTATGTGTTAATGAATCGTAAAAACAAATACGTTCTTCTTTGTTATTCACTTCATGTGTATTTAATAAAAAACTGATGTTCGGATCTTTTTCACATAATATTTTTAACAAATTTTCAGTAAAAATCATAAGTATTTCTCCTTTCTACTATTCATACTTTTATTTTAACAAAAAAGGTGCTTGAAAAGCGCCTTTTTATAAAGTTTATTATCCTATAGTTTTTTTATTTTTTTCAATTGGAGATATTGTTTTATTACAACGTAAAAAGCTTTGAAAAAATAAGCTAATAATATAGAGAAAAACGTGATCATGACAAATAAAATAACGAAAACGATATAAAGCGCTATGGATGAAAGGCGCGTAAAAGCTAAGTACAACATAAAAAGAGACAAACAAAACATAATGAAACTAAATGAAAAAAGAAAATAATAATTCTCTATATCATATAGTTCTTCATCCAATAAATCCTGTAATGAATAATAGTAAATTTTTCTATTTAATAATTGATCGTCAATGGAATATTCTTTAAGAGTTAATTTGATGCGAAAATTTGGATGTTCCTTCACCACTGAGATGAGGATAGGTAAAAAAGTTTTTTCGATTTGACATATACGAACTTTTTCACTTATAGAAAAACCAGCGTAATTAATAATGAAAAAGGTTAATTTGGAATAGTTATAATCAAAACAAAACGTGTAGTTTTTTCCTGTTAAAGAATCGTGAAAATCAATTCGTTCTTCTTTCATATATTGCTCGTGCGTGTTAAGTAAAAAACGGATATGCGAATCTTTTTTTGACAACACTTCTAATAAATCTTTTGTAAAAATCATACATTCTCGTCCTTTTGAATTTTTTGAATTCTATTTTTTTCATAGATTGTTTTTTTTACTAGAGAAAACATTTCTTTCGCAAACGCATAGGGTATATATAAAAAAACCAAACAACAAATGATTCCCACAACACTGCTAATTCCATACCAATTTAAAGAAAGGAAATAACCTACTCTAAGTCCTGAAAAAAATAGAACGGATGAAAGAATAAGTTCAATTCCAAGTAGAACTTCTTTTCGAATTACTTCTCGCATCATGTTAAAAAAATTTGTTGATAATTTTTTTTTCTTTTTTAAAGAAAAGCGGTGAAGTAACAATTGTTATATCTCGAAGCGCTAATTTTACCCGAAAAGAGGGATGATGCAAAAAGTAGTCTTCGAGTGTTGGAAAAAACAAATGAAAAATTTGGCTGGCGCGCAGTCGAATGCTTGGTTGTTCATAAAATAAGTCTTCTTTTGCAAATGTAATGTGAATTGTAGATGTGTTAAATGTTATGCTATAAGAAAAAATAAAATCAAATACTTTATCATAAATGAAGATAGTTTCTTGTTTAGTATGTTCTATATACGAATGTAATTCTACTTGATAGGTAAGATTGGAATCGGCTTTAATCGCTTCTTCTATACACTTGTCCGTTATGTACATAAACATTCTCCTCTGTTTTTGTCATATCTTTATTTTAACAAAAAAGATGCTCACTGAGCACCTTTTTATGCATTTTATTATCTTAAACTTTTTTCTAATTCTTCTATTTTTTTAATACGGTTGTATTGCATAAGAACTGTCAAAAATGAACTAAAAAAATATACGAATAAACAACCAAAAAAAGCAAGCATAAGAAACAGCGGTATTATAGTTATATAAAGAACAAAAGAAGAAAGATGTGTAACTGCCAAATGAAAAGCGCCAAGTAAGAAAATAAAAGCAATTAAACTAAATGGAAAAACAAAAGAATAATGTTCAACAAAGTGAAATTCATGATCCATTAAGTTTTTCAATGAATAAAAATGAAGTTTATCAACAGGATATTCCTCTATTGTGTATTCTTTAAGTGCTAGTTTAATACGAAAAGTTGGATGTTCTTTAATGTTTGAAATAATAAAAGGTAATAATGTTTGTTGTAGTTGACAAATACGCAATTGTTGGCTTTTTGAAAAATAAATAGAGTCTTCAATAAATACTCTTAGTTCAGTTTTTTTATATTCAAAACAAATTTTCAAAGTAATACGTGTTAAGGAATCATAAAAACAAATACGTTCTTCATACTCGCTCACTTCATACGTATCCAGTAAAAATCGAATATAAGGATCTTTTTTGGATAATTTTTTTAAGAACTCTTTTGTAAACATCATAACATGGTTTCCTTTTGGATTTTTTGAATGCGGTTTTTTTCATAAATTGCTTTTTTTGACACCGAGAAAATTTGTTTAAAAAAAGTATAAGGAATAACTTGAATACTTAAACACGCGACAATCGCCATAGCACTTGCAAAACCATTCCAATGAGTGAATGAATAATACCACCCTGTCACACCTGTTCCGATAATAAGTGCTGATAATGCAGCAAAAACTTCAAAAAAATCTTCGTTTCTTAAACCTTGCCAAATCATTTCTGATAATTTGGTCGTAACGGATTCTTCTTTTCCTAAAAAAATAGAAGAATGTTTAATGTTCAAATCCCGAAGCGCTAATTTCACACGAAAAGTAGGGTGTTGAAAAAAGTATTTCTCAAGATCTGGAAGAAAAAGATGCAAAATTTGACTAGAACGTAGTCGAATGCTTGATTCATGAAAAGTGTGCGTTGTTCCAGGTTCAATTGAAATGTTGAATGGTCCATAATCTATTCTGTATGAGAACGTAAAATCAAGAATTTTATCATGGATAAAAAACGTTTCGTATTTACGATGCGTATCAAAAGAAGGTTTGTTCATTTTGTACGTTAAATGTTTATCGCTTTTAATTGCCTCTTTTATTACTTTTTCGTCTAGAAACATGGTATTGCTCCTTTCTTTACTATGGATACTTTTATTTTATCAAAAAAACGTACATGATGGCAGAAAATATTATGTACGTTTTTTTGGATATAGTTTTTTAATCAATTCATAATCGATAAAGGATAGTTGGAAGGAACGAATGATTAAATACAAATAACGAAACGAAAAAGAAAGAAAAAAAATACACATAAAACCGATGAAAATATTTTTTTGATTAAAAAATGAAAACCAAGTGACAAAAGAAAGTACAATTAAAATGATCCCTCTAATTTGTTTGAAAGAACTAATTTTCGAAAAAGATGCTTTCATTGTTTCAAAAAAAGACGGTTGTTCATTTGAAGAAATGAAGTTAGTAACATAACTAATTTCATAGGTATTGGATAATAACTTAATGCGTATTTTGGGTAATGTTTTAAAATACGAAAGTAAATGATAATGAATTCGTTCTTGAATCATGGATAATCGAATTTTCATTCCAAATGTCAACTTTTTTGTAGGAATAGAAATATCAATTTTTACTTTTTCTTTTTCAAAATAAAACCAAACAGAAACCGTTTCGTTCAAATAATTATCGTTGAAAAAGGCTGTAACATAAGAATTGAATTCAGAAAATCGGAATGCTGAAATTTTCTCTTCTACAAATTCTAGCTTTTCTAGATCGAAAGCTGTGTAACGAAAAACATCATTTAATTCATTGTAAAATTCCATATGAAACACCTCGAACAATGCCATACTTCATTTCTTCTAATAGCATGCGGGTTTTCATTCTTTCTAAAACGGTCGTTAAAATATAATCCTTGTATTGATGGACTAGATGAGAAGTGCAAACAGGGGAACATGCCTTTTTCCCTGTTTTTTGGATAAAAAAATTTGTGACAAACCATTGATACGTTTGCCTACTTAAACGTACTTCCATTAAGTAAATGCAGGCGTCTTCATTTAGTTGGAAAGTGAAATGACAGTAAAAATCCATTGTGAAACGAATGCCTGTTTTTCCATTTTTGCCAGAATAGAATGAAATATGATGAACATTCATTAATTTATTCATCGTAATCAACCTTTAATAATCGACGAATTCTAAAAAGTGAATAATGTTTTGCAATAGTTTCATGTAATGTTTCGTTTGCCCAACCTTCAAATTTCTTTTCTAAATCATTATTGATAAAAACGATGACCGTGTTTGTATAAACATTCATTCTGCGATAAATGAACGAAATAGGTTGATCTTCAAAAGGAATAGAAAGGCGAAGATATTCTTGAATACCATTTCTTGTATGTTTTAAAACAACGGTTGTATGAGATCCGTGCCAGCGTTCATTTTTTAAATTATTTGCATGATCAAAATAGGGATGCTGAAGTAAAAATGAAAAACTTTTTTCAATATTCATTGTGATTCATTCTCCTTGTTCATTAATAGTAAACGAATACGATCTCGTTTGTATAAGACGTCGATTGTTTCATTTATAATGTCTTTGAACCATCCATCAGGAAGTTGGACAAGTGAATCTTTAGCACTGTCGATAAATGATGTAACTTCCATTGGAGAAAACGTCATTTCACGATAAATAAACCGTAATGTTTCTTCTTCTTTTGCTGGAATAAGTAAAAGTGCATGTTGTGATAATTTTTTGTCTTCTTTTTTGAAAACAAATTTCGTATGAGTGGTAAGAAATTGTTGTTCTGAAAACAACGAATGATTTTGCAAATGTTCATAAAATTCTTTTTCTTTCATGTAATCACCTCATATTGTATTTTCTCATAAGTTAAAATGAAAAAAAAGATGCTTTCTAAGCATCTTTTTAAGAAGAATAAATTGTCCTTTCTTTTCCTTCGTGGCACCATTTCACGCGAAGTTCTGGAAAATGAGAGGAGATGAAAATCGCTTCTTCTGCATCATGTACGAAAATATGCGTATAACCTTTTTCTAAGGCTTTCATTCCTTTCCATTTCGCACATTCTTCTTTTGATGAAAAAAGTGGCATATCTTTTAATTTGTTTTCGTCTAAGGTTCGTTCAAAAGAGTGATCGTTTTGATCATTTTCGTTAACGTTATGTACAGCGTCAGCGTTAATTCGATATCGTTCCCAAGGTAATAAAAAACGATGAGAAGGTACTTTTCCATCAAAGCAATAGTAATCAGGAATTGATGCTGATTTTGTATCTTTACACACAACAAAAGTCGAAACGTCATAGGTAAGAGATAATTCTTTTTTGCAGTCAATCAACGTATTTCCCATTCCTGCAAAATCTTCACAAAGAAGTAAACGACTTCCCTTTGGTTTTTCTCCTACCCAAGAAACGTTCCTGGAAGCACGATCATAACGCAAAAAATAACAAGGTAAATCCGTTAAAAAAGCTAAATGAAAGCCTAAAAAACTTCCTCCTCGAAGAATCATCACAATTCCATCGAAACCTTGGCGACGAATTTCTTCTGCTTGATCATCGATTTGACAGGCAATTTGGTTGTAATCTAAATACACATTTTGCACAAAAAACACTCCTTTTTTTCACATACTACCACAAAGATTGAAAAAGAGGGAAATAAATAAAAGCTAAGAAAAGTAAGAAAAAGGAAATGGAGGGGAGAGAGTATGAGAATCAAAGGGAATAATGGACAAGAATTTGAAATGCGAATTGCCAGTTACGAATTTATGGATTCTAATTGGCTAGATATTGAATTTTATGTAAAGAATGAAGAAGGGGAATGGAGAGTCAAAGATCCGTCATTTTCAACGTTTGAAGCAGAGGATATTTATGATTGGTTTCAAGCAATTTTAAACAAAGAAACCATTGATAATCCTCTTACTTTCACAGAACCTAATTTACGGTTTCATTATGTAAAAGAAGAAAAAGAAATCATAACATTTCGGATTTATTTTGAACTGGAATGTCGTCCGCCTTGGATAAAAAAAGGAGAACATGAAAAAGATGTATTTGTAGAACTTCCTGTGTGGAGAGAACAACTTTATTTTGCAAAAGAGCAATGGAAAAAAGAATTAAAGATATTTCCTGCAAAACCAAAAAAATAAAAACGACGATACATCGTCGTTTTTATTTTTGTATTTGAATGGTTTCATGTAAATGATGTTCATCTGTAATGTTCTGCAACTGAGACAGTATTTCTTGTTCGCTGCTGGTTTCATCGATTTTCACATGAAGATTGATGTAATTTTCACCTGAAGCAATAGACCAAACTTGTAATTTTGTAACTTCTTTAATTCCCTTTAAAGAATTAAGTGCGTTTTCGATTTCATCCATATTTACATCTTGCGGCGTTCCTTCCATTAACACATTCCATGCTTCTTTTGTAATGGTTAAACCACCTTTTAAAATAACGATGGAAACAAGTGCGCTAACAAGAGGATCAATAAATGTCCAGTGAAATTTCATAATCAGTAAAGAAGCGATGATAACGGAAACGCTACTAACTAAATCGCTAATAACATGAAGAGCAGCTGCACGAACATTTAAATTGTTTTCTGCATCTCCTTTTGATAATGCATAAGCAACAATACTGTTAATAACAAGTCCCACAAACGCAACGATTAACATTTGTTTACTCATGATAGATTGTGGATGGAAAAAACGAATGATGGCTTCAATGAATACATAAATAGGAATACCGATTAACGTTAAGCCATTAATAAATGCTGCCAATGTTTCAATTCGTCGTGAGCCGAATGTACGTGTTTTTGATAAAGGTTTCATGGCAATTACAGCGGCAAAGAAACTAATTCCAAGTGAAATACCATCTGAAAACATATGAATACCTTCAGATAAAAGTGCAAGTGAATGGACAACTAGAGCAGATATAACTTCAAAAAGAGCAAAACATAGTGTAAATAAAAAAGCAAATAACAAGATGTTCCTGTTTTTTGTGTGTGAATGATCGTGATTATGACTCATGAATTAACCTCCATTAGCGTAAGATGATGTTTTTTTGCAACATTTTCTAAACGTTTTTCGTAACTTTTCATCAATTCGTTATTTTCTTTGATTTCTTCGTTTGCTTCTTGAAACGAATTTTTGTCTTGATTTTCTAATGCAGATAAATGAAGACGATAAGCTGCTATTTGTTTATTGATAATCCGTATGTATAACGTATGAATGTCCTTAATTTCTGGATTAGGTAAATAAATGGATTTCACTTCTTTTTGAAATGAAACAAATGCAGGGATATAAGACTGTTTTAAAAAATCTTCGGCTTGTTCTAGATTTTTTTCATCATTAAAAAACAAATCAAATTGGTGATTGAGTGTATTTTGTTTATCAATAAACGAAGAAGCATACTCAATGTATTGAGATGTTTGTGTTTGTGAAGTGCGTTCATTCGGGATGGAACAAGCGGATAAAGAAAAAACAATGCTACATAACAATAAACCGATTAAGAAATTTTTCATCTTTTTCCCCCTTAATAGCCTTTTCTTTAGAAGGCAAAAGAGTCCTTTTTGTTCATTTTTTTATCAAAATTACTCTCTTTCATTCTGACTACTCCCCGCAGCAAGCTACAGGGGTTCTTTTGCTCTTTGTTTCTCCCATTCGTACACGAAGTTTCATTCCCTAACGGGAAGAAAGGATCGTTTTGGAACATGCGAATGCATGGTCATTCGTTACCTTATGAACTGGGTACTGGCGAAGAGGTTTAGAACCTTTTTAAACATGCATTCAACTGAACACATAAGCGTTTTAGGAGGTGCAGTCAATCCTCAAAGAATAAAGATAATTGATTAACTAGCAGTCGGAATATCAATTCCACTGTTTTTTATTTTCTTACCATTAGAAATAATCATTTTAACATGTTCATCATGAAGAGATTGAAATCCATCAAAATATTGATCGCACAGTTGTTTATCAGGTTTTGATAAGAATTTATCCGCACATGCTAATAAAAAAGAAGAATATAAATCGCGTTGCACTTTCGTTCCATCTTCAAATAGATGCCAACGCTGAGACAATTGTTTTTTGTTCGTATCATCTAATTTATGATCATATTGACTTGCTTTAAATGTCCAAGTGTTGACTTCTTGTACTTTTCCGCCTGTTTGTTCAAACAATATTTTTGCTCTTGAAATAAAATAACCAGGATTACAATTTAAAATACTTTTACCAAATCGTTTTTTACGATTGTATTTACCTGTTTTTTCATTTTTGGTTGTTTCTTTTGCTTTTTTCTGTAAGGCTTTAATATTCATTTGTTCAATGTTAAACGCATCACCTAGTGAACGAATCCAATTAATTTTTTCATTATGAGCGTACTTTCTGTTTTCAGCTAAAATACGTTGTAAATTGCGTAGTTGTTTTTGTTTTTTAATATACGTATTGGATTTAGTCTGCATTTTTTGAATTGCGCGACCTTTTTTATCAAAACAGTCAGGGTTCGTTTTTCTTCTTGAACGATCTAACTCACGTTGTAAAGTGACAATTTGTTGCATTCTTTTTTTATTGGTACGTTCTGCTAAGTTAAAGAGGGAGACAGCTTTTTTAGAAGAGATAGCAACGGTTTGTGTGCCAATGTCTCCACCTATTACACCTGTTCCAAAAGTATGACGAAATGTTCCATCTTTTTTTCTTTTCGTGACAGGTGCTCCTTCCAACACCACTTGCAAATAAAAACGATATTTACCTCGAATTTCTTTACGAACGATACGATTGTATTTAATACGATACGTTGATTTTAATGGCTTCCCCACTTTCAATAACTTCATGTTTTCTTTATTAATAGAGTCGCTATTTTCCAAGTAATGAACAATATTAGAGAAGGTTTCTTGGATAAATAAATCATTTTCTTTAAAACGAAGCAACATTTCCATTCCATTGAATGATACAAAAAATTGATCTTTATCATTTTTCTTTAAGATAATCGTTCTGTCTGCTTGTTTGGATTCAAATGAACGATATTGATCTTTTGAACGAAAATTTACACCTTTTCCATCTTTGAAAAGTAACATTTCAATGGATTGCCATACACGAGTTTTAATTGTTTGACTAAAAACAGATAGCGCTTTATTAAACCGTTTACGCAGGATATCACAATCATCTTGAATATCTTGCTCAGTCAAACGGAAACGCATTTGCTTTTCTGTTAGCTCTTTTTTTAGTTCTTTTTTTCGTTTTGTTAATTGTTTGATTTCTTTTTTATTTTGTTCTTTTTTTAGACTTTCGGAAACAAACTTATATTGTTGAAGTAACTTTCGATATTTTTTAGTACGAATCATTTGTTCATAACGAGTGTAAGCCTGACCTAGTGCAGTGTTACGAATTAATCTACAGTGTTCTAACACTTGGTTGGTTGTTTTTATTTGTTTAGGATTCATATCAATCTCTACTTCAACAATATGAGTAGGCAATGTTTCTCGTATTTTTTTTAATAGTTTTTGCTCTTCTGATTTTTCTTTTTTTACAGTTCCTTTTGTCATTTTTTTCACCTCCTAGTATTTATATTACTTTATTGTTCTTATTATATGTTATTATATTCAAGAGGTAAATGAAACATGAAAATTTTTATCATTCACCTCCCCACTTAACAAGTTTGAAGTAGGGGTAATCTGTATAGGTTGGTAGTAAAAGGAATAGAGAGGGGCATTATGATGAAAATAGTACAAAAAATTGAAGGTAACTCGTGGAGTAGTTTAAGACTTAACTTAAGTAATGAACAAGGGGAAGGAATAAGATTTGACATTTACAATTACAAACAAATTTTATTTGTCGAACGTTTATTATACGCAGATGGTTTGAAAATTCCATCGAATCTTCATGAATTCACTGAAACGGCTTTTTCAGTTATCGAACAGCAAGCAAAAGAATGGAAATCTCAATTGATACTTCTATCCTTCAATCATTGGATCGATGAAGCAAAACAAGAAGAAGTTAATGAAGTTCGACGCTATTTTATTGAAAAAAAGGGACACCTTTTGGGAGAAAGAGTCGCATGGATCAATGACTATTTAGTCGATAAAATGTACCACGTTAAAAAAAGTTTCTGGTATTTCCCTGTAAACGGAAAGAATCAATTAAAAAATGAAATGAATTTTTCTTTTTCTCTTTACGATATGATTCAAGAAAAAGAAAAAGAAGATCCTACTATTGAAATGGAATCGTTTTTTTCTTATAGAAAAACAGAAGTGACTGTTTATTTTAAAGGAGAACGTATGTCTTTTTCGATGCATATGGATGATTCTAAAGGTTTTTCTATAGAAAACAAGGGAGAAGTTCTTTATACATGTTCGTTCGGCAAGTATGATTCAGAAAAAACAAAAGAGTTTTGGAAAAATACATTTGATCAATTGGAACAAAAAAGGCGAATAAAAAATATCATAAATCCCCCTACGTATCATAGAGAAAAACTTTTTTCATTTTTTACAGAAAAAGAAAAGATAAAAGAAAAACTATTGATGTATTTACAACAACATCATACACCTTTAGAAATTGAACATCTATGTGCAGTAGAGAGAAAAGTGAAAAAAGTAAAAATGAGACTTTTGGAAAGTTTTGAAGAAATCAACATGAAAAGCTTAGCTCATTATCTTGTCATTATGACAAATGAAGATGTCTATTTTTTCACAAATGAACAGACAGAAGAAGCGTATGAATGTTTTAAAGAAAAAAGCGAAGAATGGATGAAAGAAAAGTTTTTAAAATCAACAAACCGAACCAAAAGAAATATTGAGAGTTGGAAAAAAAGACAACAATAAAAAGGATGATGAAAACATGAGTATAACGATTGTAGAAAAGGGAGAACTTATTGATTTGCATGTAAAAAACGGAGAAAAAGAAGATGTATATGAATTGTATTATGCGAAAGAAGAACCTTTGCTAGTTGTAAGAGGAAAGAATGGACAACATGAAGTAACAGAAGAATTATTAAAAAAATGCATAGATATAGGAAATGAATATTCGTGTGAATTGCTTGTATTTGAAAATAAAGTGAATGTAAAAAAAGAAGAAATGGATCTGTTTTATCAAAAAGGATTTCAACAAGTAAACGAAGATGAAGTCTGGTTTAGAAAAATATCATATGAATATCTACAATTATGGCATAAAACAAATTTCTTTCTATTTTTGAAAAATAAAACTTGGAAAATCATGTATGATTTGCATAAATGTATCATGCGACACATGCATGAAGAAGAAAAAGAAGATATTACATTTGAATATAGATTATCTCATATTTCTTCTAATTTAATGAATTATCTAGTGTATTATAAAGGATTAAACTTTTGGTTGAATATTCACGTAAAAAAAGAAATTTTAATTGATATAAATCAAAAAAGAGGAATGAAACCAGATAATATTTGGAAAGGAACAAAAGAGGAAATAACTGAAACAAAAATAAAAGAAAATCTTCATCATTTTTTAAAAAAAATAAAAGAAAAACAGCGAATCAAAAATATTTACAACCCTCCAACGCATCATCAAGAAGAAATGATTAAAGAACTAATCAGACCTATGGAATCGCGAGTACAACTTTTAGATTGGATTAAAACGATGTATCAACCTTTGGAACTTGAGCAAATTTGCGCAAGATGGAGAAAAGAAAAAAAAGTAGAAGCACATCGATATCCCTTGATCGAAGAAGGGACGTTGCACATCGGATTTTTTGGTCCACACGCTGTATTATTGTATGAACATGAAATGAAAAAACAACAATTTTATTTTAAAAATAAACAACAAGGCGCAATTGAAAAATACGAAGAAATATTAAAAAAAGATCTAGAAGAAGAAAAAAAACGACAACAAGAAAGTATTAATCACTTAAAAAAGCTTAGATTTTCCTAAGCTTTTTGTTTTTCACAAAATTTTATAATGTCTTCAAGTGATTCTCTTACTAACCACCCACTTTGAAGAGAAAGATAAAAAAGATCGTCAAATGGATTATAAAAAATGACGTTATAATTCGCAAATTCAATATCTGAATTTAAATTACTTGGTTTTTCATTGCTCCAAGCGCTCCAGTTACACAACTTCCAACACTGTTTTTGATCAAAAGAAGATGAAACAATATAGCCGTTTTCTTGAATGCTAAACGGAACGTTATTTGGATTTTGTAAATAACCGTGCGGAATACTCCAAATATTGATATGTTGCATAGTAACTCTCCCCTTTATCTTTATTTTGTTTTTTACTATTGTAAACAAAAAAAGAAAAAAGTACATCGTTTTTTATAAATTTTTACCTAAAAATTCAAAAATCTTTTGTTCATACTCTTTTTTCATAAGTTTATACGAACGAACATGAAGTGCCTTTTTGGTTAACCAAAGTTCTTTTTTGGAACTGTGGATGTGTTCATACAAATTCACACTTTCTTGATGCGGAATTTTTTCATCTTGTTCACTATGAATCAACAAATACGCTTTATCATTATTGGTTTGAACGGCGCGTAGCGGCGATACTTCTTTTGGATGAATGCGTAACAATCCTTGAACAGATAACATAATGATGGATGTAAAAGGTTTGTCTGGAAGTTTTGACCAAACAGATAAATTGTTTTTTAAATAGGTTTCAAGTTCACTAAATGGGCTATCGGCAATAATGGCACGAACGGACGGATGTTTACTTCCTGTAATTAATGAAGTAGAAGCGCCCATGCTCCATCCCAACAAAGCAACGCTTTGTTGATGCTTTTGTTCGACAAGGTAGTCAATGGCAGATTCCAAATCATGTTGTTCATAAAAGCCAATCCCTGTTCGTCTTCCTTGTGATTCTCCAGAATTACGAAAATCAAACATGAAGACGTTATATCCTTGATTATGTAGAGATTTAGCTAAAGATAAGCCGTTAATTGAATGCATGCTTCTCTCTCCTTTATAACCGTGAACCATAATGACACTTTTATCTGTTGGAATCTCTGCAGGAATCCACCATCCTGAAAGCGTTAAGCCGTCATATTTAGAAGTAAATGTAATGGATTCAAAGAATAACTCATGATCTTTCGGACTTCCAATGGTTTTTCTTCCTTTTGGGTGAGTAAGTGCAAGTCCTACGCTTATAGGAGCTGCTAAAAACAACAGCGGAGCTGTAATTAATGTCCCGATTATCCATTTTTTGGTTGATTTTTTTGACATAAACATGCCTCCTTGTTTTTTTGTTTTCCCCATTATACCATAAAAGAAGAAAAACGCTGGATATCCAGCATTTTTTTTAACCTGTTTTCGTTAGAGGTTGCGAATGAAGATCTCGTATATACACGAGTAAGTCTTTTTGAAAATCTTTTCGGTCGATGATATCTAAATAATAGATACCATCTTTTTCTTTTACATATCGATACTTCTCTAAAAAATGTTCAATAAACAGCTCCATTCCTGCATCAGCATATCGTTCCACGACATGACTATAATCTTTTGGAGAAAGTTTATCTAAATCAAAATGATGTTCGTGAAAGATAAAGGAAAGAAACAAACCAATTTCGCCTTCTTTAAAACTTGTAAAATGAATTCTTCCTTCTTTGGCTGTTTTGTTCCATTGTTCTTCGGATGTTATTTTTTGATGAGAAAAACCTAAACTTGCAAAAAAGAGAAAAACATTTGCATTGGAAGGGAAGAAATTATCTTTCCCATATAATTCTTGATATAAACCAGTGTATTTATTATTAATAATAAAACGTGTATCTCCGAACTCATGATGAAAGTAAGGCATTGTCATTATCCTCCTTTAATTTGTGAACAAATGTTTTAGGTGCGGTGTATTCCATTTTTGTTTTGTACTTTCCGTTTGAGACAAGTTCATACACTTTTCCCCATTTTCCTGTTTCAAGCAAACAAGTGGCTTCTGGTTTGCATAATTCTGTGTCGATAGAAGTAAAAATCCATTGATTTGTACAATTTGGAAGAGTATTGAGTAAATTCAAACGATGATCAAGTGATAAACGACTAAATGGCGTATCGATGAAAATAGGCATGTCCATCGTTTTGTTTGCATCATTTGACAGTGATGCGATCGTAATACAATAAGAAATAGATAACATTTGACGCTCACCTGCTGAAATATTTCCTAAAAACGGTTGATTTTGTTCATCGACTAACTGCAGACTATAATCTTCCCCAATCATTACCGTATAAGCATGTAAAGCATTGCCTTCGGATAAAAGAGAATGAAACGTTTTTGTGATTTGTTTGCTAACGATTGGTTTGATTTTTTCTTCAAACTTTTCCATTAATTGCGTGAGCCTTTCATTGAACAAGGAAATATAATCACGTCGCAGCGTTTTTTCATTTACAATTCCTTCTTTTATTTCTAATTCTTTTACTTGTTTTCGAAGAGAATCAACTTCAATTCTCTTTTTTTCTGTTCTTTTTTCAATATCTACAAGAAGCATTTCTTGTTCGGATAAATGTTGAGTAAATGTTTTGTATGATGCAATTTTCTCAGATAAGCTTTCACATCCGCTTAGTTCGCCTAAAAGTTCTTTTAAATGAAGAATGGTTTCTTCTTCTTTTTTCATTTTTTGTTCCGTTTCATCTAAAGAAGATAAAGTACTCCATACTCGTTCTTTATTACGTTCATATACGTGATTCGATTCGGTTAAATACTTATAAAACTCGTCTAAAATAACAGAGTGATTATTTTTCTCTAATTCTTCTAGTACAAATTCTAAATGTTGTTTAACTTCTGTTCCTTCTGTTGCACAACTTTGACATACACATCTTCCACGTTCGAGTAAATGTTCAATGGATTCTTTTTTAAGTCCAATTGGAACAGGAATTGAATTTCTCAAGGAAGAACTCGCAACGGTCACTTCGTTTAATAAATTTTTAGAAAGAAAAAATGAACTGTAACGATTTAACTCCCATAACTCCTGTAAAAGAGTGTTATGTGTTTCTTTTAAATGTTCTACATTCATCATGTGATTGTTCAGTTTTGTTTTAATTTCATTTGTTTTTTCAAAGTTGTTTAGCGCTTTATCTAAAGAAGTAAGAGAGTTTTTCAAAAATTTAATTTCTTTGTTTGCTTCATTTTTTTCTTTTTGCAGTTGTTCTAAATGAAGAGAAGCTTGTTTAAACGATTCCCTTTTTTCATCTAACTTTGTATTTCCTGTTTTATCTAAGCTTCGTTGAATTTCTTGTTCAAGTTCAAACCCTGCTTTGGATAAACGTTCGAGCGCGTCAATTTTCAAAAAAGCGCGAAATCCTTTTGCTACTAATTTTTTTTGTGTGGGATGAGAACGTGTTAATTCCTCTGTTTTTTCTCCATCGAAAAAGTAATAACTTTTCAAATGTTTTTTAATAAAAGGAATTTTATCTTCTGTTACATCGTCATCATAAAATTCTTTTGTATGACCTGTATTCATATCAATAATTTGGAGATAAGAAGTTACTTTATCTGATAAATTAATTCCAAAATCATCGTCGATAATTCGTTTTAATACAAAGCGTTCGTTTTGATGTGTGAACGTTAATTCGGCAAAACATTCAACTTCATCTTTTTCTTCTTCTTTTGCTGCTTTGTTACAAAAAATAAAATCTTCTGTATCAAAGTGTTCATCTCCGTCTTGATCAAGTAAAGGTTCATTAAAAAGAACTAAGTTGATCGCGCGAAAAATGGTGGTTTTTCCTTTTCCATTTACACCATAAAAAACAGTTACATTCTGTTCTTTGTTGTCTGAACCTGCAAAGATAATTTCTTGCGTTCCATAAAATTGCTTGAAATTATGAAGTGTTAATTTTTCAAATTTCATATTGTAGTGCCCCCTGCGCTTTCCATATCTTTTGCCATTTCTTTAATTTCAGCATCTAATACCATTTTAATTTCTTTTACATCCGTTTCTCCTGAAATATCCATTAACTGAAGAATGAGTGAATGGATCGGACTATCTTCTTGAGGTAATTCACCTAGTATTTCGTTCATAACAGTTTGATGATTAGTCATGTTCGTACCCTCCAGATGCATAATATGAATGAACGTTTAAATTTAACAATTCGATGGCATTGAATTTTGATAAAATGCCAAGTAATTTTGTTTTTGTATCATGTTTGTTAAGGGAAACGCGATTAAATTCTAAAAATCTTGCGGTTTCTCGTTCTAGTATCTTTCGTTTTGTTTGATCAATAAATGACGAATGATCGGATGAAACGGGTGGTAAAACAAAAAAATCATATAAAATAGCTTTTTCTTTATTTGTTTGAGGACTAGGTCGAAGTACACGTCCTCTTCTTTGAATAAATTCTTTAGGATTGGTTGTACTTGCTAAAAAATAAGCTCGTTCTGTTTGAGGAATATCAACTCCTTCATCGAGACACTTCATGGCAACAAGAAGTTGTGTATTTCCTAATTCGAATGAACGAAGAACTTGAGCGCGTTCTTTTACGCTTTTTGTGTGATCGAAAATCTCGGCACTGATTCCACATGTTTTTTGAATACGTTCTACGATTTTTTTAGGTTCGCCATCTGCGCAATAGACAATCGTGTGAGAAAAATGACGTTTTCCAATTGTTTCGATATCTTTTTGCAACTGTTCATAAAAAGCATCATATTTATGAATGGCTTTTTTAATTTTTTTAGCACGAAGAAACAATAATTTTTTGATTTCTTCTTCATTTTCATCGCCAAAAAGAGATAACTGAATAATGCGCTTTGTTAACTGAAGATACTCTTTAAATTCATCTTCTGTAAGAGAAATAAAAAGAGGATGATAGTCATAGGGAACCAAGTACCCATCTTTTATCGCTTGTTCGATAGGGAAATGAATTATTTCTTTTTGAAAATAATTCTCTAGTATTTCCGTCCCTATTTTATCGCTCCACCGTTTTGGAGTAGCAGATAAACCAATTCTCGCAGAAAAAGAATCAGAAAGCGCTTGTGCGTAGAGAGGTGCTCCAAGTCCATGTGCTTCATCTGCAATCAAAAGTAAGTGTTCTTTCTCTTGAATCCAATTGATTACTTCTAAAAATGAATCTTTGCTAGCGCTTGTTTTATGAGTTGTAATTAAACAAAGATTCGATGAAAAATGTAAATTAAAACGATGGATTTCTTTTTTTGCTTGATGAAACCATTTGGAGGTGGAACCTCTGCACAAAATAGGCGTAAAACCGAATGATTTTGCTTCTTTTTCCCACTGGGTAACAAGATGAGTCGTTGGAGCTGAGATAACAAGTGCAATGCGCTGATTTTGTTTAAAAAACTCGGTAGCGCACGTTAACGAGGTAATCGTTTTTCCTGTCCCAGTAGCCATTGTAAAAAAACCAATCTGTCCTTCATTCATCCATTGGTGTACCGCCCTTTGTTGATATTCTCGTAAAGTGAGAAAAGGTGGCAGAAAAATAGGTAGATCTTTTACGTAAGGTAAAGCGGGTTTTGTTGTTGTTTCAGGTAAATAGTGAATATGCTTTCCCTCCTTTGCCTGTAAAATAGTTAAACGCTTGTAATGAGTAGTATGATCGTTTATTAAAGAAGATATACGGTTAAAATGTGAAAAAAAGTATTTTTTTTCATCTTCTTTCCATGAATGAAAGACGTTTATTCCTTCTAAATTTGCTAAAGAACCTGAATACGTATCATTTGATGAACCATGAATGATAATTTGATTTTGATGAATATCCGAAAAAAGACCAATTTTATCATGCATAATCCCTTTCCCGTTTCGAGGAATGAGAACATGAAAAAAAACAAATTCATAAGCAATTAAAAAAGATAATGAACATGATGTTTCTTTTTTTAAATAAAAAGATAAATCAGAAAAAGAAAGAAAAAGCTGGCGTTTTTTAGCAGGTTCTTTCTTTGCTTCTTCTCCTTTTATCATCGCTTCAAAATCTTTTTTAAAGAGATGAGGAGAAATGTAATAATGAATTTTTCCTCCGTTTTCAAAAAAAGAAGCAAGAGCTTCTGCATGCAATGAAAACCAATCGGACGTAAAATAACCAACCGCTCGATGATATCGATAACTTTTTTGTAAAAGGGGTGAAATTAATTCATGGGCAATATTATCCGAAAGGGTGTCATAAACAGGAGAAAGCGTAAGCGATTTAAGCATAACGCTTTTCCTGTCTTAAAAGAGATAAAACAAGCTCTTCGGTCCAATAACATTTTGGTGTTAGTTTTGGTAAATCTTTTTGAGCAATGAACTCTTTTGCCCATTTAGAAATCACAATATTTTCAGGTAAAAAACCTGTTAATTGATGAAAAAGAACATGTTCCTCTTTTGTTAAAAAAAGATGATTAATATGAACGTAACAACAATTTTTAATGACGCTATGAATAGAAGGAATTTCTTTTACTACGCGCTCCGCTGTTTCTTCTTTCCATCCAAGAGATGAAAAATGACGTTTGATTTCGGTTAAAAAAAGCGGTTTTTTAGCTTGTTTGAAATAATATTCCATGATTGTTCGTTTGGTTACTTCTCCTTTCATTGTTTTTTTGCAAATAAACGGAAAATTAGGAAAAGAAAACTCGTGGTGACATTGCACTTTAATTAATTGATAAAGCAACTCTAAATTTTCTACTTTGCTTTTCTTTTGCAATACATGAGATAGAAAAAAAATAGAAATGGGCTCATTGTGGAATTCTACTTTTTGTTTAATTCGTTTTTTGATTTCTTCCATATACATCTCATTATATGTGTAATGAGACAAAGGAGAAAAAACACTTTTTGGATATTCGACTAATAAAAGTGATGCTTTTTTTACTTCTTCTGGATGAAACTTGCGTGTTAAATCACATTTACGAACGGGTTTTTGTTTGCTTAAAACATACGAATAAATGTCCCGATGTGTTTCAGTTGAAAATCCGTGTTCTTCTAATTCACGAAAAAACTGTTGGCGCGCTTCTTTTGAAACGGCGATACGATTAAAAATTTTTTCCATTTTTTGAAAATCGACAGATGAAAAGTCGTTTGCTTTTTTTAATCCATATTCCATTAATAACCCTCCTATTTTTGCTTGAGTAAGAGAAGAAAAAACGAGTTCTGTTTCAGGATCGCAAGAAAAATCAAAAAAGATCACTTCTTTTTGTTCAAAGGAATAATGACGATAAGAATCGGTAAAATTTACACCTAAAAATCCAAAAATACGTATGACATTCCAAAAGTCTTGAGGGTGTTGTAATAAAAATTCTTCAAACATAAAAGGCTCAAGTTCATTAAATGTTTGAATGCGATAGATTTGAAGAAAAAGTTCAATGGATGGATGAGAATTGTAAATTTGTTTTTTATCAAGCCATATGGGGATCGTAAACATGTTTTCTCTCCTTTTTTTCTTTTTCTTATTAATAGAATGTTCGAAAAAGAAAAAACTATACAAAAAAAGTCGCTTAAGCGACTTTTTTTTACGTTCTGTAAGCGAATTGATTGTACGGAGTAAGAAAAATAGCTTCTTGTAACGTAAAATCAACGCCTTTAATGGCTGCGATAAATTCATCTGCGATTTGTTCTGTTGTGTAAATAGAATGGATAACACGTGGAGAAATGCCATACCCGTCAAATACTTTATATTGATTTCCTGCAATTTGTAACAATTTAAATTCGTATTTTTGACCTTGAATAGAAACGACAAAGTTTTTGTCTCCGCCTGATTTTAATTCGTTAATTCGGTGAATAAGCGCTGAATGTTCCATTTCTTTTCCTCCTAAATGTAAGATACTCCTATTCTACCATTTTTTACAAATTATTGGCTAAAAAAGAAAGAATGCGTTTTTCATATTCTTTTCGTTGATAAACAAATGTATGGTAATGAGGAATGTCGCCTGTTAACCACAGTTGTTTGTTGGAACTTTTAATATGTTTATACACTTTTATTCCGTTTTTAACAGGGATTTTTTCATCGCCTTTACTATGAATAATAAAATAGGCTTTGTTATTATCTTTTTCCACAGATTTATAAGGAGAAACTTCTGCTGTATGAATACCTAATAAATGTTGAAGAGAAAATAAAATCATCGGCGTAAACGGAATTTTAGGTAAATAAGTCCACGTTGTTAAGTTTTCATCTAAGTAGTCTTTTAAGTTGGCAAAAGGACTGTCTGCAATGATAGCTTTTACATGAGAATTATCACTTCCAACCATTAATGAAGTTGAAGCGCCCATGCTCCATCCCAAAAGCGCAACGCGATTTTGTTTTTTGTCATTAACAATAAAGTTAATGGCTGATTTTAAGTCATGTTGTTCAAAATACCCAACGCTTGTTGTGTAACCCTCTGAAGTGCCAGAATTACGGTAATCAAACATTAAAATATTGTATCCGTTATTATGTAGTGTTTTCATTAGACGAAGGGCTTTGATTTGTTGTTGACTTCGTTCGTCGTTAAATCCATGAGAGACGACAATTGTTTTATCTGTTTTAGAATTTGATGGAATCCACCATCCCCGAAGTGTAAGATTGTCATAAGAACTTTTAAATGAAATATTTTCATACTTCAGACCATAGTCAGAAGGCTTTTCTATTGTTTTTGTGTTAAATGAATGCGTAAGTGCGAGTCCGATGATAATGGGAACTAAAAAAAACAAAGCAACAAGAGTCGTTAATGTTATTTTCCATTTTTTATTCATTTTTTTTCTCCTTTTTCATGTAATAATCTAAGTTTAAAAGAAATAAAGCAAAAAGAAAATAGGAAGAATCAAAAAATAAAAGTTTGTTAAAAAACAAACTTTTATGTGGGTTTACTGTCATAAGTTAAGCACTAAGCACGTAAAGAAGTTGAGAAAATTTCAGATACAGAAAGAACTTTGTAAACTGTATTCTCAGCATGAGAGTGAGAACAATCAATACAAACTCCTCCGCTACTATCTAAAACTGAATCAAATTCCTTTTGACATACTGTGCAATTACCTAAATTTAAGTTTTCCATCGTGAAAAACTCCTTCCTTTTTTTAAAATGGTACCCTTACTATACTAAGAAAGTGACAAAAATCAACAATTTTTTTCAAAAAAAATAAATAACCCTAAAGGGTTATTTATTGAGGTTTTAGATATTAAATGTAAAACGAGGTATCATTTCTTCTTGAAAAAGAATTTTAAACTTTAATGCGTTTATTCGTTTCTGATCATTTTCAGTTAATTTATGTTTGTTTGTTTGTTTAACAATAATAAATGAAGTACTTTATGATTATTCTTCTGGTTTAAGGCATAATCGACCACGGTCTTTCCTTCTTCATTTTGTAAAGTTAAATCGGCTCCGTATTCAATGCACGCTTGGACTAATTCGTTTCGTTTATGATAAGACAAATACATAATCGGTGTCGCTCCAGTCTCTTTATCTTGAACGTTAATATCCACTTGTTGCTCGATCAAAAAATGAAACAATTTAGGTTTTTGATATCGGGAAGCGATCAAAATTGGACTATTTCCAAAACGATCACGGTAGTTTAAGTCAATTCCTATTGCGGCGTATTCTCTTACTTTCCCAATCCCTCTGGAATATAGACAATGATGCATTAAATCATGATAGAAAAAACGTTTTATTTTCAAAAAAACAACCTCTTTTCTTTGTTTTTTCTTATTTTAACATGGAAAGGAAGGAATAAAAGAAAATAAAAGTATATAATGAAAAATATAGAAAAAAGGAGACTGGGATCATGAAGATTGATAAATTGTTTAATCAGTCGTTAACACTATATATTAATCAATATAAAAATTATGGATTTAATGATGATATGATCTTTAGAAGATGTTACAATTTTCGAACAAATTTCCAACTTGAAAATGATGAAGAAATATATGTGTGGATGGGTTTGTATATCGAAAATGAATTAAGACCTTGGAAAGTATTTGTCAAAAAATATGATGATGAAGAAGGAGAAGAAATTTATAAGGATATTAGCAGTTTGAACAAAAAAGAAATCATCGAAGAAATTACAGAAAATATTTTTCAGAAAATTCGGTTAAAGATAATTCAGCCAATGGCTGAATTGAAAAACCGACCATTTTATTATTGTGAAATCTGTGGATATTCTCATGATACAATAAAAGAAATAGTATTTAATGAGAAAAATGAATGCCGAGTTTGCGCGAAAGAAGTTTCTCATTTAGGGTATGCACTTAACATCACTTATCAACCAGAATACAAAATCTTCATACCATAAAGAAATTTTGACACCAAAAAGTAGATGTTTTGGTGTCAAAATTGTAAAAAAGTATGATACAATTCTAGTAAAGTGTGTTGATGGTTCGTTAAATGTTTCGGAACAATTTAACTATTAAATGGAACCTTTGGTTCCATTTAATGTTTCAGAAACAAAAGTCACCAATATAGAAGAAATGAATAGGATTGTCGAAAATTATCAAATAAATTCATTTATTTACAAAAAGAGATCCATATCTATTTTTATTTCGTTATAAATGGATAAAAAAATTAAATTTATCATCATAAATGTAAATAAACGTTAAAAAGGTGAAATAATAAAAAACAGCCTTTAAAGGCTGTTTTTTATAGATAAAAGGCTCTTAATGTCTTTTTCTAATGATGATAAATTAGTTACTAAAGAATAATTATATTGAGATGAAGATTGAACTTCTTCTTGGAATAGGTAAAATCGCTCCATAAATAATGTTTCAAAACGTTGAATAAATTTAAGTTTTTGTGATTTATTCAATACAAATGAAAGAGCTTCGAAAAAAGGAAAAGACAGATCGACTACATCTTCAACAAATGAATATTGATTTTCTTGATACCAATAATATAGCAATTGTTGAATAGGGACAGGTATGTCCGTGTGAAACAATTTGTGTAAATGAATTAAAAAATCTAATTTGGAAAAACTTGTTTCTTCTATATCGATAATTTCGAGCAAATAAGGTGTGACAGCTATATATAATTCTTGCTCTGATATAACATGTAAATGTTCTTGTAATTGAAGTTCAAATACACGATGAAACAAAGAAATGACGTATTCTTCTTTTTCTTTTGAGATAAAGGTAACAGTAGGATTATTAACCAGTGCACGTATGCGATTACGTTTTGGTTCGTAGTCACCTGGGAAGTATTCATGAAAATAAAAATCAATGTTTTCTTCTTTTTTTAACGCATGCATCACTTGTTCTATTATTTTTTTAGCATCTTTTTTTGAAACAAGATGTTTGTGTCTAAGAGAAAGAATACTATGAAAATCATAACTACGTAAAAGTTCTGGATCTTTTCCAAATAAAAATTGGACACAAGAAATCATATGATGGCTCACTAAATCAAATTTCAACTTAGAAAAATCATAAGGTGCCGTTTGTTCTTTTTTAGAAAAAAGGTTCTCTTGCTTTATTTTCATGATTCCAATGTTCCATAATGCTTGTGTTAATTCCATTGTTATCGCTCCTTTTAAAATCGATATTTCATCAGTGTTATACGATAATTTGATTTATGAAACAAATAATGAAGAATGTCTTTTACCTTAGGGTGATGGAAAGTTGTTCGACTAAATTGTAAATATTGATCAATTGTACGTCCTTTGTGATGAAAAAAACTTAATTCGATTGGAGGAAAGTTATTAAATTGAAAGAGAAAATAAGTTGAAATTGAATTTTCCGCTTTACTTAATAAAGCAACCTCATACTTCTTTGTTTCCTCAAACTCTTCTAAAAAAGCAATCATATTCAAAAATAGTTGTTCGTACTCACCTGAAAATGATTGATGAAATTGAACCATTTTCTTTTTGGAATACCCAGGTAAACAAAACGAAATCGTTTCTTTCCTTTTTAGAGGTCGATCGTTTTCTACAATGTAATGAAATTGATTGGCAACAAATTTCGTAGTAATCGAAAAATTTAATGTAATGTGATACCTACGAGAATGTTCATCATAACGAAATGAATCGAATACAATTTCTTGTTTGTTCATTTTTCCGCTCCTTTAATAAATAGTTTTTATATTTCCATTATACAGAAAAAATAAAAAAACAGGGAAAACCCTGTTTTTTTATTAAAACTATTTGTTCGGAAAAAGTTGTAATGCACGTAATCGAAATGAAGGAGACTTCAAAATGGCATGGAAAATCTCTTTGTTATCACCCATAAAATGTGTACAATTTTCTAAGTGTGCATTTTTCATTTGACAAAAAGGACAGCGATCATTGCTAATGTGAGCGAGTTTTCCGTTTGAAAAGGTATTATTTTCAAAGGTAGCCACAAAACAAAAAACGAATTGACACATATCGAGATAAAAATAATAGTGATTCCGTTTGGGTGACTCATCATAGTCAATCACTCGTATTTCTTCTTTTGAAATCATTATCATTCATCTCCTTCCATCCTCTATTATACCAAATTCAGGACAAAATATAAAAAGAAAAAGCACTGCATATGCAGCACTTCATTTCATAAATAGTCTTTTTAATTTGTGATGGTCCAAAATATACGTTAAATCTGCGATCTCCTGTTGGAGATCTTCAATTTGTTGTTCGATGATATCTAGACCTTTTGAATCAATAGGTGCGATATGTTTTATATATAAATAACGGTCTCCTTCAAATTCTTCATAAGGGATAAGAAAGATTCCATCTTTTAAATGGACAACGTAACTTTCATCAAAATGATGTGTAGGAAAATAAGGGATTTCTGTGAGGTATCCCGCTACTTTTCGTAAATCGTAAGGATATAAAGAACTATATGATCTTGCCTTTTCTACTAACACTTTAAATTCATCTAAATGATAATTCAATTTTTTCAAAATTTATTCCTCGCTTTCAATTTTTGTTTGATAGCGTAATAATAGTTCGATGTTTCGTTTTAAATCATTAATTTTTCTCATAGGCGCTTCTGATATTAGACATAGTTTATAGTTATCTTCGCATTTCTTTTTTAGTTTTTCAATGACTTCTTTTTTTTGTGTTTTATTTAATAAAAATTCATATCGGTTAAAATCAAACCATGGATCTTGATGAAGAAACGTTAATTCTTTTTCTTGATACCAAACATACAAAGCGTGTTTGATTTCTTTTTCAGCACTAGGTGAACGTTTAGATAAAAGAGCATTAAGAAAAAATTCTTCTGCTAAACCTGATGCTTTTGAAAAACGATAGCTGTACAATTCAAGGATATAAGGCAACGACTTAAGCATGATTTCATCTTCTGTTAAAACGCCGAAAAACCGTTCCAATTGAAAAATGAATATTTTTTTGTATAACTGTACTACACGTTCTTCGTCTTTTTTTGGAAGATGAGACACATTTGTATAACCTTCTAATACGAGTTTTACTCGGTCGCGTTCTAATGCGATGTCAGAAACCAAAACCGAACGCACATTCGCTTCAGTAAATACATATGTATTTACGGCATCTTTGGAGCGCGATAAAAACGATTCTTTTTCTTCGACCGAGAAATAATCAACTAATGTGTGTGGAAATTTAAATATATTTCCTAAACGATCTAAGTACTGAGTAGAAGAAAGTCCAATTAAATGATTTACACACTCAATCATCGTACATGGGACAAGTGAATAATCAAATGAATGAAAAGAAATAGATGGTTTTTTTAGGCTTGCATCTTTTTTTCGGCGATCATCTTGCATTTGTTGTACCGATTCTAATAATTCGTTTAAGTTCATTTTTCTAATCCCCTTGTTATTTGTAATTTTTATCCACTTTTAGTATAACAAAAAAACGCTGACATGCAGCGTTTTTTATTAGGTTTCTAATAGCTGTAATTGGTGTATGTTTTGTTTGAGCGTTTTAAATTTATGCGCTATATAAGGATCGGAAAAGCCTACAGGAAACCCAAAATTCTCAGAACCATTGATTTCGTCGGTTAATTTTTCGACTTCTTTTTCTAAAATAGGCGTATAGGTTGATAAGATCATTTGTTTTTCTTCATCTGAATACAGAAAAAGGTATTGGCTAATGATGGATAGTTTATTAATAGTTGTTGGAATCAAAAATGAACGATTGGTATGTTTAAATGCATGTTTAAGGCATGTTTGTGCTTCTTTTTTTCCTTCTTCAGATAAATGTTGGATGTCTAAAAAGACAAAATCAACTAAAACACCTGGGTCTTGTTTTGAAAAGCGCGTTTCTTTTATATGAAAAAGTTCTAACATAAAAGGCAGGATCTTTAAAAAATAGTCTTCGGAAGAAATAAGTTGAAAATAATGGTGTAATTGATAATGAAAAATATGTTTGTATAGAGAAAATACCTGTTCTTCTGTTTTTTTAGAAATAATAGGTCGTGTAATGGGTCCGTTTGTTACATGACGTAATCGATCTTTTTCAAGAATAAAAGGTGCTTGAAATACGTAGGATTGAATAGATGAATCAAAAGATTCATTCTCTAGCTTTGCTAAAATAGATGAAATAATGATTTGTTTTTGTTCCAGTGTTAGCTGTTGTTTTTCTGTTAAATTCGTAATGCGACAAATTTCTATACTGGGCGTAGAACTTGGATCTAAAAATAATTGATCGTGGACAGACATCATCATCGTTCGTGTTAAATTTGTATAATTAAACGAAGTAAGGTCTAATTTTGTTTGAGAAACGCTTTGCGCTTTTTCTTCCATTGCTTCTACGCATGTTAACAATTCATTTAAGTTCATCTTCAATCATTCCTTTCTGAAGGTCATGTAAAAATTCTAAATCTTTTTTTAATGAATACAAATCGTTTAAAAGTAAAATCGGATCCTCATCTGTTTCTCTTTCTGATTTTGACGTATAATAATGAATCATATCCATACAAATGGGTATAAAATATTCCACTACTTCTTTTTGTTGTTGTTTTGATAATAAAAATGAATAAGATTTTGTCCATTTAATATCGCCTAAATTTTTAGGTTGAGCAAAGGTTAATTGTTCTTTTTGGTAATGTTCTTTCAAAAGTGAATAGAAAAACGATTTATCTGTTAATTTTGGACAAATTCTATCTAAAATAAAATCAAATATTTCTTGTTTTCTTATTTTAGAATAACGACTACCAGGTATAAAAGAAAGCTTCAACGCTAAAGGAATATAGTTTTTAGCATAATCGTCAAAAGAAATAAAATCAAAATAATAAGATAATTGTTGTTCAAAAATAGCTATATACAAGTCGATGATCTTTTCTTCTGTTTTCTTTGATAAAACGTGTTGGACATGAACGCCTGTTGTCGTTTTCCGTAGAGATTCTTTATATGATGTGAATGTTTTGTCAAAAATAGATAATCGAACATATGCTCCTGAAATACTCTTTTTATTTTTCAATTTTGTAAGGAGTATCGAAATCGCTTTTTGTTTTTCTTCTTTTTGTACTAATTTAATTTTTTTAACATTTAAAACATCTTGCAAAACAAGAACGGGAGAAGTAAAGTTTCTCATTCCTAAATCGTAATTAACCGAACTAATCATAGGAGAAAGAAGATCTTCAAAATCCATCGATTGAAAATCGATGTGTTCTATTTCTTCCTTTTTTTCTTCTTCTTGTTTTTTTCTCAGTGTGTCCACTCGTTTTTGTTGTTTTTCTTCTAAAAGAAAAATTTTTTCAACCATTTCTTTAAAATCCATTTTTTTCATCGTTCCTTTCTTTTTTTATTCATAGTTGTATTATAAACGAAAAAAAGCACCTGTGTGCTTTTTTGCTTTTTTAATAAACGATAGATAATACATCCACTTTTTCATTGTTTGCATCCAGTAAAAAAGTAACCTTGAGTTTTTTGTGATGTGGAGTGGAATACTTCACATTGTTTTGAATCACTTCGTTTTTCAGTACATCGTACTGTAACAATTTATAAATGGAAGCGTCAATCATTATATAGGTATCTTTTTCAAAGGATACTTGGTAATGATTATTTCCTTTTGACGGAGAATAGGCTAATTTAAACGACGTGTACGAACGTGTGATCGTATGATTTTGTTTATAGTTATGCCAAATAGAAAAAGAACGTTGATAACTATAAATTGTAATAACAAGTAAAATAAGTGACGCAATAACAAATGTGATTACTTCAAGTTTAGAAGAATGACGTTCTCGTTTATGAAATGATACGTAGGAATAAAACGTTAGAAAAAATGAAAACAAACAAATAAGCGACCACATGATAGGTGATTCGAAATGACGAAGCACAAGTTGATCGGTTGCTGTTTTCCCTTTTGATACAATCCAATCTGAAATAAATTCAGGCATCATAACGAGTAAAAAAATAAACGAACCGATAAATAAAAAAAGCAAGTGTTGGAAAATAACACGTATGTTCGATTGATTTTCCACTTTTTTTTACACCTCCGAGGAAAACGCGAACCTAAATTCGCGGTATCTATTGTATTAACGGCATTTTAAAGAAGAAAAATAGTGTCTTAAACACTATTTTTCTTCTTTCGTAAAATCGTTTTTTTGAATCTTTTTTAAACTAACTTTATTCTCATTAATGATAATATCATTGTCATTTGGTTGTTCAATAGTTAAAGTACTTTCACCATACTGAGTATAAAAAGATTTTTGTATTTTTTCACCAGTTTTTTTATCATACAAATCGATGAAAACAGAATTATCAATCGTAGCGTTGCTTCCAGGAATCATAAAACCTTTTAGTTCATATTTTTGGTCTTTTGTCGTGTATGTCACAATATGTTTTTGATGATTAAAATAAGTCGTCGAAATATATTCATAACTAAAAAATAAAAGAATAAAAATGAGTATAAAACGAAGTGTTTTCATATTCCCAACTCCTATTTTTATAAATTTGAAGCCGATACAACGACTAAAACAAATGTTGAAAGAATATTTAAAGAAATATAAAAGATGAGAGCAAACATTCTTTTCTCGTTTATATTTTTCTTCTTTAAAAAGATGATAAGCGGAGAAAGACCTTTATAAATCAATGCAATTTCTATGATAGTCAAGAAACATGTAATCGTATAAAAGTATTCATTAAAATGAAAAAGTATCTGAAGAATACTCGTTAAACCGAATGGTAAAAATATCCCCATTAACATTCACTCCTTTTGTTTTTTGTGAATTTTTTTTGGATGAAGAGAAAGTAAGGAACTAGAGAAAAGATGATTCCATGAATGAAAAAATAAATAAGAGAAATTAATTCTTCGCCAATTCCGATATTTGGATTGGGAATGTTAGAAGGATGAAATGTTCCAATTGTTAACGAAACAATGGCTGAAAAAAATGAATTCAGAAAAGGAATATAAAGGACTTTATTCCAGAATCCAATATCTCTTTTATTCAAATACCATACATAAAAATAACATATAACTATAAAGTAAGTAATAAGCACAATCCATTTCCAGTTGTGTTGGCTTAGTAAAAAGGAATAAAATTTTGGATAAATTATAGTTGGTAATTCAATCATTAAATAAGAAAGACATAAAAATAAAATAAAGTTAAATAATTTCAATATAAACACCTCATTCTCTTACTACGACGAAATTTAAAGAATTTTTTTCTAAAAATAAAAAAAGAACTCAAAAAGAGATCTTTTTTTATTTTTGGACAAAGGTTAAATATAAATCGTTTTGTTTTTTCATACCATTTGTCTTCGCTTTTACAAAAAATGAATAATTGCCTTTAGGTAATTTAAAAACAGTATTGTAATATATTTGATTACCTTCAGCAAATAAGTGAATTTTTTTATTACCTTTTATTTCTAAACCTTTTTGCTGTTTTCCTAGATCTAACAGTTCTTTGTTTTTTGTAAACTTAACATGAAGAACAGTTTTGTATTCATAATTTAAAGTAGAAGGAAGAGAAAAAGATTGTCTGTTCCAAATGTGATAGTAAAAATCTGCTTTTCCTTTGTACTCTAAGTTCAAATCTAAAGATAAAGTTCTTGAAGGGAATTGTTTAGTTAATTCGATAGGTTTTAGTCTTAAATCATGAATTTTTTCTTCTCGAACATCTAATATATATCCATTAATAGAAATAAAATGATTATTAATCCATTTAGCATTAATCGTGTCTTGTTCATATTCTTTGAAGAATGGAATTTTTTTACCTGTTTTTTTATTTATAATAACCCCTCGAACTTCATCGCTGTCAGTGGCACCGCCGCGGTTTAAATAACCAATAAATTCAAGTTTTTGATTGGGAGAAGGAAGTTTAATCATTTCCTTCAATCCTTTGACTTCGAAACGGTTTATAGATGAACATGCTGTTAAAGAAAACAATACGGTAAATACTAAAAATACGAAATACAATTTTTTCATATTTTCCCTCCTAAAAATAAATAGCTTATTTCTTTAATACGACATTGTTTATGAAATATTTTTATATAAAACAAAAAAACAGCGATTAAGCTGTTTTTTGTTATTCGCCATAATCTGAAAAATCGTGTTCTTTTAAATCTTTTACATTTAATTTGTGTCCATTAATTTTTACGTGTGTGTTATCAATCCATTTAATTTTCAAATCATACTTATGTTCTTCGTAATAAAACGTTCGTTGAATTCTTTTTTGAGTTTCTTTATTGTATAGATGAACAACGACATAATCGGGTATCGTTGTAGGAGCTGTAACTTGATAACCTTTTAGTTCATATTGATGATTGGGAGAAGAACTTTTCAATAAAAAATGTTCTTTGTCTCGAGGCATTGCAAAAACCAATAATAAAAATAAAACTAAAATGACAGAAAAAAAGATCGTGAAGAATTTTAATATTTTTTTCAATATGTTTCACCTCATTCTTTTAGTACAACGGATTTTGAATGATATTTCTAAAAACAAAGAAAAGATCTCTAATTAGAGATCTTTTCTTTGTTTTTATTGCATAGTTATTCCTTTTTCTTTAGAAAATTTAAACGTATTATTTTTCTTGATTTTTGTTTGTTTAAACTTTTCTGTTTTTACTTTTTTGTTTTTAGTATTCATATGTTCGATTTTCATGTCGATTTGTTGTTTATTTTTTAATTTAAAGTCTAATTTTTTACCCGAAACATGAATAATTGTATCATTGACGTAAGGGTATATATCAATTGTTCCTGTTTTTTCAATTTCTTCTCGATTTGTAATTTCTACATCTTCAGGAGAAGTATTTGCTAAAGTGAAAGAAGTCCATTCTTCCGTTGATGTCAATTCTGTAGTAAGTGAATTATTTTTAATAACAGGTGTATTTTTAGATCGTAAAATTTCTTTGACTTTAGAAATGACATCATCATTGTTATATAACTCCGAATGTCCTATATTATAAAAAACTTCATTATGATTATTATCTAATTCTCCATTAATAGTAGAACTTTTTAATGGGACTGTTCCATCCCCTAATAAGTACTCTTCCATGTTTTTAAATAGTAATCTATCTCCCTCATAAAGGTAAGAAATATTACTTAATGTGTTCAAATCTGAACCGACAAGGGTATAAACTTTTTCAGAATTTATAATGTTTGATAGATTCAAATTAATTTGAAAACAGTCGGCATTCTCAATAAATTTATTTCTTAGAGGAGATTCGTTCTGGTCTGAAAAACAGTCGGCATTCTCAATAACTTCATTTTTTGGAGGAGATTCGTTCTGATCTGATAAATCACGTTTTTTAATTAAAAAATCTTTGGTAAGATTATAACCATTTAGATAATGTGGTATAGAATCTTCTTCTAAATTTTTAGTAGTTATGTAATAAGAAGAGGAATCGTTGAAATAACGGAAACTAGGTAATAATTGATATGCGGAAGGAGAATGACTAGACAAAACTCTGAAATCCTCTTGCACAAATAATTCTTTAAATTCTCCAGTTATTTCTCCAGTTTCTAATGTCCAAAGTGATTTCGGAGAACCTAAATAAGGCGTACCTGCTGTAATTAATTTATCTATTTTTTCAAAGTTTTCATCTTTTTCGATAAATTCCGAAGCAATTAATCCTCCCATACTGTGAGCAACGATCGAAAAATTATTTAATTTCTTTATTTGTTTTCCGCTATCGGTTTCTTCTCCATTCACAAATTTTTCTAATTGTTTTGCATTGTAACTATTATCTAATCTCCAATCGTAACCAAAAGTGTGAACGCGATATCCTTCAGAACGTAATTTAAGAATAACTTTTTTATAATATTGTTCTAATGGTTCCCCTATTTTTATTTTGGAATTTATAAGTGTTCCATCTTTAAGCTTTTCACGATCCGTTAAAGGGTTTTCTATAGAGATTCCATCTTTAATCATTTCAGAACCTATAGGGATTCCATCTTCATTTAAAAATAATTTATCGATTTCTGTCACATCCCCTAATCCTGGTATCCATAAAACATCTTTTGAACCGTCTTCTTCGATTTCATATAACTCAGTTCCCATGATACCTGGAATAAACACAACATCTTTTGCGTAAGTTTCTTTTGGATTAACAATAATTCGCGCGAAATCTATTGCATATCCATCACCTATGCCCGTAGTTTTATCATCAATATTAATGATTAATTCACTATCATTTAACTCTTTTAACAAGTTAGAAGGAATAGCCACTTTAATTAATTTTCCATGAGGTCCTGTTAAATTTAAATTATTAATAATATCTTCTAAATTGTAAAATCTTTTTCCATCAATTGTCGCTTCAAACTTTGACTGAACTGTTCCAGGTTGAAAATCGTCAACATATAATTGCAATTCTGCATTGTTAACGCAAATGTCTTTCTTTTTTCCGTTTGAGTCATAACATAGATCATTTAAAGGAAAATTAAGTGTAATATCTTGGACTCGATTATCATCTCTTTTAGTTTCTGAAGTGTAACCATCATAAAATTTATTTCCTGTTTGTCCATAATAATAAAGATAATATTCAGCACTAGAAGGGACCATAATTCGATCCGTTCCTGGAGCGTCCAATGGATCAGGTTCCCAAGGAAAACGATGATTTGAAGGATATTCTACTGTTGATTTTAAAGGATTATAAGATTTCCCATTGTCCTCTTCGTATTTATTATTAAAATAACTATCATTCCATCCAAAACCTAAATTATCGATATCACCTGTTCTAGCTACAATATCACCTTCGGATGTATCATATTCGAGAAAATCTTGTTTTTGGTTTATATAATTAGAATAATACCAATCAGGATTTCCTTCTAATGCAAGGTCTTGATTAAAAGGAGATGAGTCTTTGCCTATTTCTCCAGAGCGTTCGTTTAATTTCCATTGTGCAAGTAATCCTGGTTCGTTTCCTGTTAATTCTTTATCTAAGTCTTCTTTGGTTAATTTTTTGTTCCAAATACGTACGTCTCCAATAGAGCCTTTAAAATATTCTCCATAATCTGGATTTTTACCTAGAGTAATAAATGTATGTCCTTGTAAAAAAGAAGGTGGACGACCGTATTCATATTTAACGCCATTTTTATAAAAGTAAATATTATCTGGTGTAAAAACAACGGCGATATGTTGCCATTTGTTAAAATCTACAGGAGCAGCATTCCATGCATAATCACCTGTAAATACAGACCAAGAATCCCATTCAATTAATAGTGACCTATCATATCCTCCGTTGTCTTGAGATAAAATTTGACTTCTGTAATAAGATTGTCTTTCAGGATATACCCAAGCTTCGATAGTTAAATAAGGATTTGAAAAAGAATTAATATCAATATCTGCTTTTCCAAATTGATTAGAACCATTGAAAGTAACACCATCACCTAAAGGAGGAGCATGAAGGAAAATAGGATCTAATGGAGAATCTTCGGCTGAAACATAACTAAATAATGAAGAAAAGGAATAAATAGATAAAAGAGAGAAAAGACAATACAACATTTTTTTCAATTAATAAAGCCTCCCATTTTTAAAAAGTTTTACACTTTTCAAAAATTACGCAAAAGTCGATGTATTCCTTGTATAAAAAATAAAAAAGAACTCTAATTAGAGATCTTTTTTATTTTTTATAATAATAATCTCCGTAATTTTCGGTACATATGGATTATAGTGTGGTGGGTAATCATGCTCAATAGCACATTTTGTCAAAACTTGTATTTATAAAAAATATTTTTAAAATAAAAATTAGTGCTTTTGTTGTATTGTTTCTAAAAATATGTAAAATAACGATAAGGAGGGGTTTTATGAAAAATTCAAAAAAATCAAAGTTGATAATAACAGGAATAGTTTTAAGCATAATGAACATAATTTTTTTTGTAATATCGAGGCATTTTTTGATAGAAACAAAATTAATTATACAGGTAGTGCTGTGGATTTCGATGATTGTTTTATGTATTGTACATAAAAAATTACGCACCTTATATTTAAGTTTTCTTCTGTCTTCGTTTATTTTATTTTGGTTAATTATTTTGATATCATTTGCAGGATTATCAAAAGGAGTCATGTGATAAAAGCGAGTTTTTTCAAAAAATGAACAAAAAAATCAAAAAATGTTTTATTAATAACTTTAGGAATTGTAATAAGTTTAGTTGGTGTATTTATTTTCATGAAATATGCGGAAAATGGGAAATATGGAATAGAGGTTTTAATAATTGGGCAAATATTATTGTGGGTTTCTATGATTGTTTTCTCATTTGTACATAAAAAATATCGAATTTTATATTTAAGCATCTTTTTATCATCATTTATTTTATTTTAAAATTATTATCCCATTATTAAAAAAACAAGATATAATGGATGCATCTTAAAGTAAAAAGGAGAATGAGAGATGGAACAAACATTAGCAATGTTACAAGAAGAATTTAAAAAAGAGGAATACAAACCACTGATGGAAGAATTGAAAAAATACAATAATAGTTCCAAAAAATATGAAGAAAGAAAGGCGATCAACAAACGAGTTCTGACTGTTTTTTCAAAAAATGAACAAGAGATTGCAGAAACCTTCATGAAAGAATTTAAAGAAGCGAGCGATGAAGCGGAAGCCTATATCTCATTAGCTGAACAATTTATCCCAAAAAAGGATAAAATGTTCGAAGATGTGTTAATTGGAAGAGTGTTGGAAAAAAACTCAGAAGAATTGTTTTCTTCTGATGAAGAAGTAGCAGCTTTTGCATATAAAATAGTCGAAACTTCTCAAGTAGGGATTTGGGGAATGAGTTATAGTGATAGTTTGTATGAAAGAGCGGAAAGACATATAATGAAACTAAGAAAGAAAAATAAAATATAAAATGAAAAACGGCAAATTACTTGCCGTTTTTTTTAACTCTTATTTCGAATCGCTGATATACTGATTATGTAGTTTATCAATTAATAAGGGAGAATGAGGAATGAAACGGACCCTAGCGTTATTAAAAGAAGAATTAGAAAAAGAAGATTATCAACAAATTATAAAACAAATAATGTCACAAGATATTTCATTTAAAAAACGGGAAAAAGAAAAAAAGAAAGCTAAAGATTTTTTTTCTCTTTCTAAAAAAGTAATTACGGAAACATTTATAAAAGAATTCAACGAATCAAATGATCCTGTACACGACTATATTCAATTTGTTGAAGATTTCATTCCTAAACAAGTAGGAATAAAAGATCTGTTAATCGGAGAATTATTGGACGCTTCATCTGAAAAAATATTTCAAACAGATAAAGAAGCAACAGTATTCGTAAAAAAAGTAATAGAAAATTTTGAATTAAAAAAAACGAGTGATATGGCAATTTTCGTTATGGGAAGTAGCGAAGAAATATGTCAACGAACAAAACGATATGTAGAAAGTATAAAAAAATAAAAAACAGCCATTAATGGCTGTTTTTTTCTTGTTTTGGTCGCACGATCCATAAAATAAAAAACGAAACGACAACTAGAACGATACAAATAATATTGACATATCTAAATCCAACCCATTGTGCAAAAAAACCTCCACCAAGACTTCCGAACAATCTTCCAATAGTGGAGCTGTTAGAATAGAGTGTTGCGGAAAGACCTGGTGATTCAGGAAGTAAATCGGTAAAATAACTGAGTCCATTTCCCATGACAATCGCTACAAAAATCGCTTGAATAATCTGCGCCGTAATAATTTGCCAAGGATGAGTGGAGACGCTTAAAATGATGTAATAAAAAATACCAATAAAACATCCAACAATCATAAGCGTATGGTTGGACACTTTTTTACTCATTGCACCAAGGACAAGCATGATTGGAATTTCAAGCCCTGCACAAATACTTGCAACGAGTCCCACATCTTCATGACTTCCGTGAAGTTCATTTACAATTAAAAGCGGTGTATTGATTCCATTGATAGTATTGACCGCTAATAAAAAGATAAACGCAATAAATGGATATCGAATATTTTTACCCTTTAGAGAAGGCGTAGCGTTCTGTTTTTTTGTTGATGAAACTTTTTTATAGGTGCGTGTTTGTAAAAAGAAAAAAACAAGTAGTGCAATGGTAAGAAACATAGCAGCTGTTCCTAGAAAAAGTCCATTGTATCCAAAAGAAACTAAAATAAGCGTTCCACCTAGCGGTCCAATTAAAAATCCAAGTGAAAAAAGAGAACGTAGTGTGGACATCGCAAATGTTTTATCATCTGAGTTGCTTTCATTAGCAGATTCCTGTGAATACGCAAAAATTTGCGGCATTGCAGCTGCACCGAGTCCATTAAAAAACGTAACCGCTAAAAGTAAAACAAAATAATTGTGAAAAACTAAATAAGAAGCATATCCGATTGCCGATGAAATCATCGCAAGTAAAATAATTACTTTTCGATTCATCCCATTATCAGAACGTTTTGCGATAAATGAATTAACAAAAACACCACTTAATGAACTGATTGCCATAAAAATACCAAAAGCTCCCGCACTCATTCCAAGTTCTTCTGTTGAATAAAGAGACAAATATGGCATGGTGATCGAAATAGCCACACCTAATAACAACATGCAAAGAACAAATAAAGGGTATCCTTTGATGTAAAATAATTTTTTTAACCGTGTCATCATAAAAAAAATCCTCCTTTTCATCATACCATAGAAGAAACATCTGAAACAGCCGTTTCAGATGTTTCTTCTATGAATTTAATATGTATTTTTCAAATGCATGAGCAACTCCGTTTTCATCATTGCTTAATGTAACAACATCACTGTGCTTTTTTACTTCATCTTCTGCATTTTCCATTGCAATGGAAAGTCCTGCTATTTTAAACATAGGAATATCGTTTCGTTCATCGCCTATGGCGACAGTATTCTCTAATGGTACATTAAAATGTTCTGCCATCATTTTCAGTCCAGTTCCTTTATTTCCGTCAATATGTGTCACTTCTAAATTAAAGGGTGATGAAGATGTGATAAAAATTCCTTCAATAGATGATAATTTACTTTGAAGACGTTCTTTTTGTGCTGGATCCAGTGTAATAATTAAAAATTTCTGCAAGGTAAAAGTAGAATCATGAATGATCTCATACACATCATCAAAGAAGGTGTGACCATACACCTGAGGAGGAGTTGTGAACATTTTAAAATATTGATTACTGTAATGCTCTTCTGGGACGCGTCCTGATGAAAGAACGTTTTGTAAACGATCGTTCCAAATATTCGGTGCGTATTGTCCTTTATTGGTTGCAAAATTATAAGGAACTTGTTCATTTTCGAGTTCTTTTACAATTTGCTGAATGTGCGAAGAAGTTAATGAAATATAGTTTAATAATTTTCCATCAACAAATAAAGCTGTTCCATTATTAGCTCCTACAGGACACAATAAACCGTATTGAGCTAAGGTAGCATTAATCGATTTTTGGGGACGTCCAGATAATGCCATAACAATATGCCCTTGTTGTTGCGCTTTTTGAATAGCTTGGAGTGTTTCATTTGTCATTTCTTTTTTTGAATTCAGTGCGGTTCCATCTAAATCTAGTGCGATTAGTTTCATGAAAATCTCTCCTCTACTTATATAATGAATATACAATATATATACCTATTTCGTAAGCCCTTTCCTATGTGATATAATGGTTAAATGGAATTCATTTGTATAGTACTAAACAAAATACATAAAAGTGTTCAATATTTTTGAAAGAATGGTGAAAAGTAGATGTCTAAAATAGACAGAAGAATACGTAAAACACAAGAAGCAATCAAACAAAGTTTGATTGAATTAATGTCCAAGAAGAATTTTGAAGAAATAACGATTCAAAACATTGCAGATGAAGCGGATGTGAGTAGAGGAACCGTTTATCTTCATTATCTAGATAAGTATGATTTATTAGATAAACTGATTGAAGAACATCTAAATGAAATGAAAACGATATGCGAATCGACAGCTCAAGCTGAATATGATGAAGCTAATTTACCGTGGTTTGAATATCTAGAGGAGAATTTTTTATTTTTTTCTACCATGTTGAAAAATAAAGAAACGTACAAATCGTTTCATGAAAAATTTCTTCGATTTCTTGAAGAGGAATTTAAAGATGAAATTAATGTAAAAAGTGGGAAAAATAATGGATTAAATGCAGAAATACTGCTTCAATTTATCGTAACGTCGTATGTAGGAATAGTAGAGTGGTGGATTATGAATGAAATGCCCTATTCATCTGAAGTTATGTCTAAACAGATAGGTGAATTATTAGAGAGAAACTTATAAAAAGTAGCGATTAATCGCTACTTTTTTTGTTTTTCTATAAAAGTCTGAAGCTGTTCAAATGATTCTTTTAAAATTTTCATTTGGTATTCAATAAAAGAATTAAAATCAGTAATATCTTGAATTTGTTCCTTAATAATGTGATATGAGCAAAGAAGTTTTTCTTTAATAACTTCTACTTTGTCATTAGTTTGATTTTTTGTTAACAAAAATGAATATACTTCTAAAAATCCTAATTCCCAATCTTCATTTTGTAGAAAATAATGTTGTTGGAACCAATCATAAGTTGCTTGTTTAAATTGATCCACTGCTTCTGTATTATTTTTAGAACTTTTTGTCAAAGGTTTAAACAAATGATCAATTAATAAATGTTTTTTTTCATAATAGGCATGTGTTCCTTTTGTGTCATGAATAAAAAAAATATAAGGCAGTGAAGCTAACAGACACTCCGAAAAACTAATTAATTTAAAATAATATTGCATTTGAAGATGAAAAATTTGAAAATAAGCTTCAAACACTTGTTTTTCGGTTTCTTTTGAAATGAGTTGAAAATCCTTGCCTTTTGTTGCGACTGCTTTAATTCGATCTTTCTCACGAAAAACAGATTTTTCTTCATTAAATACGTAGAAAAAACAATCTTCGTTAATAACAATCTTTTCTACATGTTTCATTACATAATAAACAGCTTTCTTTCGTTCAAAATTTTGATAATCGGTTGGATGTTTTTCAAGATTTAAAATACTACTTAAATGAGATTCAAAATTGTTATAAGAATCTAATCCGATAATGCAATCTACTGTATTGATCACACTTCCTATTAAGTCGTGTAAATCAATACGTGAGAGGTCAATAGAAGAAAATTCTTTTTTATGTTTTTCTCGGAATAAATTGTGTTGTTTATCTAACATTTTATTAAGATCGATTAATACATCTTTGATTTCCATATTTTTTCTCCTTTTCAAGAAAGGCGTAGCCTTTCTTTTCTTTTATTGAAAAAGTAGTTTTAAACGATAAGTGGGGTTTTTTAAAATAAACGTTGTGAGTTTTTCTTCATCTAATATATCATTCACAAAAAAATACTCATTCAAATGATGCCCATTCATATGGTATTTAATAACTAGGCTTAAATTAATAAAATCTTTATACTGAGGACGATAGATAATATGAAATAACGAATTAAATCCTTTTAGTTTGAAAAAAATATCAAAAGTTTCTGTGTATGGACATTTTTTAACTTGGTTAATCATAAAGGTTTGTTCTGAATACGTGATTTGTTCAAGGTCTGCGTTATTTTCCCTAATATTACTTAAAAAATCAAATGCTTCACTTCTTTTTATCCAATTTATAATTTTATTTCTCTCTTGTTTGGAGTAATTTGGAAAATTTTCAAAATCAAAATCCACAATCTTTCCGTTTTTTAGGCAAAAAATGAGACTTGGTCTTTCGACTTCTTTAAGTCTAGAATCGTAAAGATTAAAAGCAAATAGTGCACGTAATTGCTTCGTCGTTTTATCAAATGATAACGAATATAAAATAATTTCATCAATATCAATGCTCATATTATTTCCCCCTTCTCAAGAAAGGCATAGTCTTTCTTTTCTTTTATCGAAAAAGTAGTTTTAAACGACATTTAGGGTCTTTTAAAATAGATGAAATAATATGTTCTTCATTTAAGAAATCATCTGCAAAAATATATCCTTCAACTAAACGTAAGTTAGAAAATTCTTTAGACTCAGGATGAAAGATGATGGCAAATAACGGATCAAATTCTTTAATTTTAAAATAAATATCAAAAGTATCCGTCCTCTGACATTTTTCGATTTTTTGTACCATAACAGTTTGATCAGAAGACGCAATTTTTTCAAATTCTGCACCTTTTTCTACAATAGAAACGTAATGATCAAAAGATTTGCTTTTTTTAATTTGATTAATAATTTTATTTTTCTTTTGTTTTGAATAATTCGGAAGGTCTTCGTAATCATATCCCACAAACAGTCCATTTTTCAAACGAAAAATGACACCTGGTCTTTCATCATAAAGATCAAAAGCAAATGTTACGCGTAATTCCTCGGTGTTTTTGTCAAATGAAATAGAATATACATCAATATCATCAATATGCATAGCATGTTCTCCTTTTCAAGAAAGGCTATGCCTTTCTTTTTTCTGTTATTGAAAAAGTACTTTTAAACGACATTTAGGGTCTTTTAAAATAGCCGCTTTAAGTTGTTCTTCGTCTATTATATCATTAACGAAAATATATCCTTCAGCTAATCGTAAATTTGCAAAATCTTTAAATGCTGGACGATACGTGATAGCGAACAAAGGTTCGAATCCTTTTATGGTAAAGTAAATATAAAAAGCGCTACTGTGTTTACTTTTTTTCACGCTTTGAACAATTGCAACTTGATCAGTGAACGGAATTTGTTCAAAATCTTTGCTATTTTCTACAATAGAAGAAAAATAGTCAAAAGCGGAGCTTTTTTTGATTGAATCAATGATATATTCTTTTTTTTGCTGGAAAGAGTCAATGAAATTATGATAATCATATCCTAAAAACTGTCCATTTTTTAAACGGAAAATAAGACTAAATCTATCAATTTCTTCGAAATTTGAATTATAAATAGTAAAATCGAACATTACATCTAATTCCTTGCTTTGTTCATCAAATGAAATAGAATACAAACGAATATCATCAATGTGCATAAGCGTTGCTCCTTTTCAAGAAAGGCTATGCCTTTCTTTTTTCTTTTATTATACCAAACAAAAAGGCGCTAGCGCCTTTTTGTTTGCAAAAGATTGAAATAAATGTGTATTCGACTATAGTAAGGGAAAGGAAGTGATATAATGAAATCTTTAAGATGGAAATACATAGTGATGATAATATTTCTTTTTTGTTCTTTTCAAATTATTTGTTCAGAACAAATAGATGAAATAGTCATTCCAAGTTTAGATGATATAGGACCAGAAACTACTACGTTTAAACCTATTGAAATAAATGTTAATCACATTCGACCGAATTATTCAATTGATGAGAAATTATCTGTTTTTAATATAAATAAAATAGATGCATATATTGTTAATCAATATCATTTTTATACTTGGAAAGAGTATGATGAAAAATTGTATCCTGATTATCCAATGTATAATGTATTTTTTTCTTATCATATTTTATTTAAAACCATATACGGTTATGTGTTTTTAGGGTTATTTACTTTATCAGGGGTATTAACGAAAAAATGGAGAATAGGCGTTCCTATAGCACTGTTCATTTATTTAATTTTAATAGTATTCTTCTCTTACATTTCAATAGAATTTTAATCAAAAAAGAAAAATGACTTTGAAAGCAAAGTCATTTTTCTTTTTTGTCTTATATTTTAATCGAAATAATGGTAAAATATAAAGAGAGTATTTAATTAGAAGAGGAGAGTGAAGTTTATGAACGAACAACCTTTAGCGTTTCGTATGAGACCTCAAAAAATGGAAGATATTATTGGGCAAAAGCATTTACTTGAAAAAGGTAAATTACTTAGACGAATGATTGATTCTAATCGTTTAAGTTCGATCATTTTATATGGACCTCCAGGAACAGGTAAAACATCAATTGCGAACGCAATAGCAGGAACAATGAATATGCCATTTGCAGAACTTAATGCTGTTTCTAGCGGAAAGAAAGATATGGAAAAAGTAATTTCTAATGCAAAAAAAGATGGTAAAACATTGACTTTTGTTGATGAAATACATCGATTTAATAAAGCACAACAAGATTATTTGCTGCCTTTTGTTGAACAAGGTGTTATTGTTCTTATTGGAGCTTCTACTGAAAATCCATATCATAATATTAACCATGCAATCTTGAGTAGATGTCAAATACTTGAATTAGAACCGCTAACTCCAGAAGATGTAGAAGAAGGTATAAAAAAAGCATTGCTTGATAAAGAAAGAGGATTGGGTGATTATAATGTTTCGATTACAAATGAAGCGATGCAATATTTTTCTCATTCAACTCAAGGAGATATTCGTAGTGCCTTGAACTCTGTAGAAATGGCTGTTTTATCAACTGAACAATCTGAAAATGGAGTAATAGAAATTACGGAAGAAATTGCTCAAGAATGTCTTCAAAACAAAGGTTTTTATCATGATAAATCTGGTGATCAACATTATAATATTTTATCAGCTTTTCAAAAATCAATTCGCGGAAGTGATGTAGATGCGGCTCTCCACTATTTAGCGCGATTAATTATGGCGGGAGACATGACATCTATCAATAGGAGATTGAGTGTTATATGCTTTGAGGATATTGGAATGGCTAATTGGCAATCTTTTAGTGCTGTAATGGCTGCTATTGATTGTGCAGAACGTGTAGGATTTCCAGAAGCAAGAATACCATTAGCAGATGCAGTTGTTTTATTATGTTTATCACCAAAATCGAATAGTGCTTATTCAGCACTTGATGCGGCAATGGCTGATATTAAAAATAATAATTTGGGAAAAATACCTCGTCATTTAAGAGATTCTCATTATAAAGGTGCTGCGAAATTAGGAAATGGAGTAGGATACTTATATCCTCATGCTTACCCAGGAGGATGGGTAAAACAACAGTATCTTCCAGATGAGTTGAAAGGGCGTCAGTATTATCATCCGAAACAAAGTGGTATGGAAAAAAGTTTAGGAGCGATTTATGAAAAACTAAAAGAAAAAGGAAATGAATAAACACTTATTCATTTCTTTTTTCAAAACTCCAATAAAATAAAATTGTATAAAAAGGAGAAAAATATGATTAGTGAATTGATAAGTAAAAAAGAACTAACAAATTTAATTATTAATGAAAAAAAACATTATACTGAAATTGCAAAGATGAAAGGGTTAGATAGAAAAGAGATTTCTAAAATCGCAAAATCTTACGGAATTATTAAGCCTAAATACTATAAAATAGAAGATTTGCAAAAATACGCTAAACAAAAAAAAGGCGAGTGTTTAACAAAAATTTATACAAATTCTAGTGAAAAATATAAATGGAAATGTGAAAAAAATCATAAATGGGAAGCAACATGGAGTAGTGTTGTAAATGGCGGAACATGGTGTAAAAACTGTGCAACTAAAAAAGTGAATGAAAAAACGAAATTAACAATTGGGGAGATGCACGAAATTGCTAAGAAAAATGGAGGAAAATGTTTATCAAAAAAATATATAAGAAACTCGAGTAAATTAAACTGGGAATGTAATGATGGACATGAATTTTCGATGAATGCTCAAACTGTAAAAAGTGGTTCGTGGTGTCCTCAATGTAGTACAGGGATTTCGGAGAAAAAATGTAGATATATATTTGAAAATATTTTCGATAAAAAATTTTTCAATACAAAAAAGATTTTAGAAAATAAATATGAACTAGATGGATTTAATGAAGAATTGAAATTGGCTTTTGAGTATCAAGGAGAACAACATTATCGATATATAAAAACATGGCACAAAAGTAAAGAAATTTTTTTAAAAATGCAGGAAATTGATCAAAGAAAAAAAGAGCTATGTAGAAACAAAAAAATTAAGCTGATAGAAGTTCCGTTCTGGGTAAGTGAAAAAGGGGATGAATTTTTATTTTCATATATTAAAAAAGATCTAGAAAAATTAAATTTTGAAGTAAAAAATACGTATGATTCTTTAGGAATGGAAGAAATGAGCTTCTATCCTAATAAATTAGAGGAAATGAATGAAATAGCTGCTTCAAAAGGTGGAAAATGTTTATCGAAAAAATATTTAGGTGCTCATGGTAAATTGGAATTTCAATGTAAGAGAAATCATAAATGGGAAGCCACTCCAGATAGTATAAAGAATGCGAAAAGCTGGTGCAGAGAATGTTTTCTTGAAGGAGTAAAACAAGAAACTTTAACAAAGTTAAAAAAAATTGTTATTGAAAAAAAAGGTAGTTTCGATGAAAGAAAGTTTATTAAAGGGAAAGTAAAGATTGAATTCAAATGTGAAAAAAACCATAAATTTAATCAAACTCCTAGTTTAATTCTTGGAGGTTATTGGTGTAAAATTTGTGGAAGAAAAGAAGCTGCAAGAAAACTTAGACTGGACATAACGGAAGTTGCAAAATTAGGACAACCATATAATTGCGTGCTACTAACAAAAGAATATGTAAATTCTAAGACTAAAGTAGAATGGAAATGTTCAAAAAACCATAAGTGATCTGCTTCAGTAGATAGAATGAAAGGAAGAATAAAGGAAGGGTATTTTTGCAAACAATGTAAAAAAAATGAGAATAATATTAACCGAAAGAAAAATGAATTTACCGTAAGTTAAAAGAAATCCCAAAACAAAAAATAAACTTTCTTAGGAAAGTTTATTTTTTGTTTTGCGCTTTCACAATATTAAGGCATTCCCAAAGGATGCCTTGAAAAATCAATAATAAAAGCTAATATTGTGGTAATTATGATACAAATGATTGTTGATATATAAAACATATTATATTTTTTATGAAAAAAAGCTAAAGGGATAAAACTTACTATAATAAGTTGATCGAAAACAACAATTAATAAAAGATTATGTAACAATGAAATTAAATTTAAAATACCTATTAAAAATCCTAAAAGGATATGGAATTGTTTCTTTTTCATCATAACAAAATCTCACCAACCACCAATTTCAAAATTGGTTCCAAGTATTAATGCAAAAAATAACGAAAACATAACAATAGAAATTCCTAAGGCTAGATAAAAGTTTGTGTAACGACTATGTACTTTGGTAAGAAATAAAATAGTAAGAGAAAGGATTGCATAATAGAAAAAGTTAATAAACCATATCCATTGAACAATAAAAAAGATAAATAAAAAAAATATAAAACCAGATATTATACCTAAAATTATTTGAGAAACATTTTCTTTTTTCATAAAATACCACCTCATCGATATTTTAAATACTTTCACTGTAATGTCAATCTTTTTAAAACATGATAAAATAAAATTTATAAAGAATAAAAAATAGGAGGAAATATCAATGAAATTTTATATGTTTGTTTTAAGCGATGGTCGATATATTAAAGAAAATAAACAAAGTAAAGAACGGTTTCATCAGCTATTAGCAACGAAGAGAAAAGAAGAAGCGATGATGTTATCTGAAAAAGAAAAAAATATGTTCTATCATGATTTTTTGGAAAGTGGAAATGAATCACCGTACATCTTAGAAGATGAACTTTCTGATTCAGGAAAAAAAATAAAAATCCAAAAAGTCATCGAACATCAATTGGTTGAATATAGAGAACATGATTTAGAAAACAGTAGAGAAAATAGAATGAGAAAATTCATTAATTTTTTAGGAATTGAAAAAATAGAAATGGAAAACGAAGGTGAAGTGCTAGGAGAGTACTTAATTTATATTGATTTCAAGAAAAAAGGAATTGTCATGCATGATAGTGCAGCGATTTGGTTTAATAAAAAAGATGGAAAACCTACAGATTTTCAAATGTCTCCTTTACCTCATAAGGAACTAGATTGGAATAAACTTGATAAAGAAATGGAACAAGCATTAGAAGAATTTTTACAACTCCGTTCCGCACCACAGTATGCTATTTATTTATTAAGTGCTGTTCAAACAATGCCAGATATAAGATTAAAGTTATTAATGGAGTTTGGTCGTATTACCTGTATGTAAGGAGGTAATTGCGTGAACAAACTTAACGAAATCATTTCTGGAATTAATTCGTATGATATGGAATTTGAAATGCAAATAACCAAACACATTACATTAAGCATTATTATTAAATACCAAAACAAAAATTGGGAATGGTCTTATTATGGACGAAATAAAGCAGGTGTTTTAGAAAATTGGGATCTGTTTACTTATGTAAATAAACAATTTGTAGGTCCAAGAAGCATCGCTCTTACAAAAAAGACGCGAGAAAAAATAAATCTAGGTTTTCACGAGATGATAAAACAATTAAAATATGACAATTCATATCGACTTAAAATTTTACCTGTGTTAAGTGATGAAATGAGAGATCTCTGGAATACTTTATAAAAAAAACAGCCCGAAAGGGCTGTTTTTTTATTTAGCTAGTTCTCGAAGAACAGTTTGAAGAATACCACCATTTTTGTAGTAAACAATATCTACGGTACTATCAAGGCGTGCAATTGCTTCAAATTGTTTGCTTTTCCCGTTTTCATCTGTTGCAATGACAACAACGTTGTCATTGATGCCAATAGAATCTGTAATTCCTTTAATACTATACGTTTCTTTCCCTGTTAACCCTAGAGATTCCGCAGAGTCGCCTTCTTTAAATTGAATAGGAAGAACACCCATACCTACTAGATTACTGCGATGAATTCGTTCAAAACTTTCAGCAAGAACAGCTTTTACACCTAAAAGATTGGTTCCTTTTGCTGCCCAGTCACGGCTTGAACCTGTTCCATATTCTTTCCCTGCAAGAACAACAAGTGGCGTATTTTCTTTTTGATACAGCATACTTGCTTCATAAATACTCATAACGGTTTTACTTGGAAAATGAGTCGTATATCCGCCTTCTGTTCCTGGTGCAATTTTATTTCGAATACGTACATTCGCAAATGTTCCGCGTGTCATAACACGATCATTTCCTCGTCTTGAACCATAAGAGTTGAAGTCTTTTCGCTCTACTCCCTGTTCATTTAAAAATGTTCCTGCAGGAGACGTTGGAGCAATATTGCCAGCAGGCGAAATGTGATCAGTCGTAACGCTATCACCTAAAAAAGCAAGAACTTTTGCATCATGAATATCTGAAATGGATGAATAGTCGTGCGTTAATCCTTTAAAAAATGGTGGTTCTTGAATATAAGTGGAATGTTCATTCCAAGCATAGTTTGTTCCTGTGTTCACTTTGATATTATTCCAATCAGGGTTACCTGTAAATACATCATTGTAACGTTCACGGAACATATCTGGGTTTAAACTGCTATTTAAGACTTGATTGATTTCTTCTTGTGTCGGAAATAATTCGTTGAAATAAACCGCTTCACCTTTTTGGTTATATCCGATTGGATCATTAACTAAATCAATATCCACTGTTCCTGCTAATGCATATGCTACAACAAGTGGAGGAGAAGCAAGATAATTTGCTTTTACTTTTGGATGAACGCGTCCTTCAAAGTTACGATTACCTGATAAAACAGAAGCAACCGTTAAATCATGATTTGTAATGGCTTCATCTACTTCAGTCGGAAGAGGACCTGAGTTTCCAATACATGTTGTACAACCATATCCTGCAACATGAAATCCTAGCGTTTCTAAATAAGGCAGTAAACCTGATTTTTCTAAATAATTGGTTACCACTTTACTTCCTGGTGCCATGCTTGTTTTGACATAAGGTTGAACGTCTAATCCTTTTTCTACTGCTTTTTTTGCAAGAAGTCCTGCTGCAATCATAACAGAAGGGTTTGACGTATTTGTACAGCTTGTAATTGCAGCAATGGCAACACTACCATGCGTTAATGTGGATGTTTTTCCATCAGAGTGCGTTAAAGCGTATTTCTTGTTCAAAGCTTCATCACTTAATCCAAATCCGCCATGTTCAACTGATTTTCTTACAACATCGTTGTATGATGTTTTCATATCTTTTAATAAAATTTTATCTTGTGGACGTTTTGGTCCTGCTAATGTTGGCTCAATGGTGCTTAAATCAAGTTCAATCACGTCTGAAAAAACAGGTTCTGTTGATTGATCTGTTCGGTACATTCCTTGAGTCGTGTAATAGTCTTTTACAAGAGAAAGAAGTGATTCATCTCTACCTGTTAAACGAAGGTAATTGATTGTTTCATCATCAACTGGGAAAAATCCCATTGTTGCTCCGTATTCAGGTGCCATATTGGCAACAGTTGCACGATCCGCTAAACTCATGGTCGAAAGAGCTGGACCAAAAAATTCAACAAATTTTCCAACGACGCCTTTTTGACGAAGAATGTTTGTCACTGTTAAAGCAAGATCGGTTGCAGTTGAACCTTCAGGAAGTTTACCTGTTAATTTAAACCCAACCACTTCTGGAGATACAAAGTAAAGAGGCTGACCGAGCATTCCTGCTTCTGCTTCAATCCCGCCAACACCCCAACCAAGTACACCAAGTCCATTAATCATTGTTGTGTGAGAATCTGTTCCAACTAAGGAATCTGGAAACACCACTTCTTCTCCATTTTCATTTTTTGTCATAGCAACGCTTGCTAAATATTCTAAGTTTACTTGATGAACAATTCCTGTTGAAGGCGGAACAATACGTAAATTTTGAAACGCTTGTTGTGCCCAACGTAAAAATTCATATCGTTCTTTATTTCGCTCAAATTCTAGATCCATGTTTTGTTTTAATGCAGCTGAGTGACCAAACGCGTCGATCATAACCGAATGGTCAATAACTAAATCAACAGGAACAAGTGGATTAATTTTTGTTGAATCTCCGCCTAATTTCTCAATGGCGCTACGCATAGCTGCTAAATCAACAACTGCAGGAACGCCTGTGAAATCTTGAAGAACGATTCGACTTGGTTTAAATCCAATCTCTTTTCGTTTATTTTGATATTTTGACCAATTTGCTAATTGTTCAATATGATCATTCGTGATATTAATCCCGTCATACTGACGAATTGCCGCTTCCAGTAATACTTTAATGGAATACGGAAGTGAATCAATATCGTACCCTTTTTCTTTTAATGCGTTTAATGAATAATAATGATACGTTTTATTGTTTGAATGAAATTTCTCTTTTTTAAACATAACCATTCCCCCTTGTCTTTATTATACGACTTTGAAAAGAGCGTTTTCAAGACCAAAAAGGGATGAAATTGATAGAATTATCCATTTACAAAAGATAAGTAAATCTTATAAAAAATACATTAGTCGATAGGAAGATCCTTAATGAACATAAAAGGCAAAATGATAATTTATTTATGAAACGATTGTTTGACAAATGAGGGAAATCAAGTATGAATAGGTTGGAAGAATGCAAATGAAAGAAAAGAGGAGGAACTCTATGAAAGCAAAAAAAATGAAAGTTTGGGTAGTTCTTCTTGGAATGTTGTCAATGAATGTTGCGCCGCTCAGTGAAGCGTACGCAGCAGGAGGGAGTGGTACGACGGTAGATCCTTATATAATTAATACATGTATCGAATTGCAAAACATGAAAAATAACCTTTCAGCCAGTTACATGTTAGGGAACGATATCGATTGTACGGATAGTGTGAACTGGGATAGTGGGAAAGGATTTATACCTGTAGGAGATGCAACGAATAAATTTTCAGGAGCGTTTAATGGAAATGGTTATAAAATTAGCAATCTAACAATCAAACGACCAACGGAAAGTTATGTAGGATTATTTGGATATGTAGAAGGAACAAATGTCGTTGTTCAAAACGTTACCTTAGAAAATGCCACGATTAGTGGTGGAATTGCCTATATAGGAACACTTATGGGTTTTGGTTATACAGGGGTAAAAATCGAAAACATTAAAGTAACAGGAATTATAAGTGGCGCAGGTGATTATGCAGGAGGATTAATAGGTTATTTTCGAGGAACGTCTATTAAATATGTTCAAATTCAAACAACTGTAAAAGCAGATGAAACCGTTGGAGGTATTGCAGGTTCATTATCTGGTGGAACGGGAGCTGTATTATCTAACTCATTTTATGAAGGTAATATTGAAGGAACGGATAATTTAGGTGGATTAGTTGGTTATATGCTTTCAAGTGCTACAATTACACAAAGTTATTCAAAAGGAAGTGTGAAAGGGTTAACTTCATCAGGTACTGGACAAATAGGGGGGCTTGTAGGATATACCAAAGCCTCTACGATACAAGATAGTTTTAGCATGACAAATGTAAACTGTTTGAGTACGTGTGCAACAAGTGTGGGAAGTGTTGGAGGATTACTTGGAAAAATCGATAGTGGTACGGTTCAAAATACTTTTAGTACAGGTAGTGTGTCGGCTCCTTCCGCTGTTACAACAAAAGGAGGGTTTCTTGGAAACTATATTGGCGGGACTATTACCAATTCTTATTGGGATACAACCACTTCAGGGATGGCAACTTCTCCTAAAGGAACAGGAAAAACAACTGCTCAATTAAAAACACAAACAACGTTTACAGGATGGGATTTCACGGCAATTTGGGTCCTAAAAAGTACGCTCAATAGTGGTTATCCATTGTTGAAAAGTACACCAAAGCCAAAAGGTTGGGAAGTAACGAATAATGCGGAAACTCATACAGCAAATTCCGTTACGCTGAGTTGGAAAAATCCTGTTGATACAGAATTTGATCGTGTCAATATTTACCGCAATGGTGTCAAAATAACCAGTGTAACAACGGAAAGTTATACAGATGCAGCGCTTACCAGCGAAACATCTTATGCCTATAAAGTGACAACAGTTGATACAAGAGGCAATGAATCATCAGGTATAAATATGACAGCTAAAACGCTTGACATTACTCCTCCTGATTCTGTTGGAAATCTAACGGCAACTGAAAGTGGAAAAAATGTAGCATTGTCGTGGACGAACCCAGCGCAGCTGGATTTTGAAAAAGTAAGGTTAAAACGAAATGGTGTTATTATTTACGAAGGAAACGAACAAACATTCGAAGACTCGACTGTATCCGAAAAAACGAACTATTCCTATGAAATAGTTGTATTTGATTATGAGGGAAATGCTTCAAATGTTGTATCAACTAGTATAACAACTTCTGATAAAACGGGACCTTCAGTTGTGACAAATGTCTCTTTGCATGAAGAAAATACGGGAGTAAAGTTAACGTGGAATAAACCAAGTGATGATGATTATGAAAAAGTGAAAATTACAAGAAACGGCACCCTTGTTTATGAAGGGAATAATGAAACGTTCGAAGATACATCTGTAGCTGAAAAGACGAACTATTCCTACGAAATAGTTGCATTTGATAACGTAGGAAATCCTTCGAACTCTGTTACTGCATCTATTTTAACACGAGATAAAACAGCTCCTGGAAATGTAACAATGGTTGAAGCAAAAGAACAAAATGGAATAACTATTTCGTGGACAAATCCAATCGATGATGACCTTGCTGCTATTAAGATTTACAGAAACGGAACATTGATTTATCAAGGATTAAATGAATCGTTTATAGATACTGAAATACAAGAAAAAACGAACTATTCCTACGAAATAGTTGCATTTGATCAAACTGGAAATGCATCAAATTCTATCACTGTGTCCATAACAACACTTGATAAAACAGCACCTGCGGTAGTGACATCACTTAATGCAATTGAAAAAGAAAGGGAAATTTTATTAACATGGACAAATCCCTCTGATAATGATGTGAAAGAAATAAAAATTTATCGAAATGAAATGTTGATTTTTCAAGGAATGAAAACTGAATTCATTGATACGAATATTGAAGAAAAAACAACTTACGTTTATAAAATCGAAGCCATTGATGAAAGTGGAAACATTTCATCTCCTATATCAAAAACAATTGTAACATTGGATAAAACGGCACCTGGAAATGTGAAACAAATTAGCGTAGCGGAAAAAGATAAAAAGGTATTTTTAGCATGGAATAATCCTTCTGATAGTGATTTTAAAGAAAATAAAATTTATCGAAACGGAATAGTCATTTATCAAGGAAAGACCACAAACTTTATTGACACTAATGTAAAAGAAGGAAAAGTTTATACCTATAAAATTTCGACATTGGATACAGCTAATAATGAATCAACAGGAATAACTGTTACATTCAAAACAAGTGTTCGCCCGACAATTGAATCGGTTCAAGAATTGAGCCTAAAAGAAACAAATGAAGGAATGTTGCTTCAATGGAAAAATCCGATTGATGATCGATTTTCAACCGTGTTGATCTATCGAAATGGAACACTTTTAACAAAAACAAACCAAGAAACATATCTAGATCAAACTATTCAACCAGAAACCTCTTATGAATATAAATTAATTGTAAAAGATGTTAATGGGACAGAATCAAAAGAAGTAAAAAAGACAATTACGACAAAAACCAAAGAAATGGAATTAATTCCTAATGAACCAAAAGAACCCGAAAAAGTAATGGCGGCGCCAATTGAGAAGGAAACAAAGGTAATGCCTATAACAATTAAAAAAATGGTCGCAACTATACAAGAAAAAGCAATTCCTGTTGTAACACTCCCTGTAGAAACAAAAGTAAAAGAAGATGAATTGAAAGAAGTATATCAATCAATTAAGATCACTAAAAAAGAAAATGGATACTTAATTATATGGAAAAAAACGAAAAATGTTCAAAAAATTCGCATTTACTTAGGTGATGAGTTTATTGCTGAAACGTCAGATGAAACGTTTTTACATCAAACAAAAGACATAAAAAAAGGTGTTTCATATCGTGTTATTCTTGTAAGTGCTGAAGGAAATAAAATAGGGAAAAACATAACGGTTACTCAACACGTTGAAAAAAAGAAAGAAAGCAAAACAAACACGAAAGAAAAAAACAACGAAGAACCATGGTTCTTCGTTGGGTTAAGTCTTGTGATACTGATTTCAGGTTCTCTTTGGTTTTTGTGGTTCAAAAAATAAAAAAGCGAAACTTAGTTCGCTTTTTTATTTTTTTCTAAAAAAAATTCTGTTAATTGAATCCATAAAAATTTCCCGACATGATAAGAAGCGAAAAAGATTAAAAATAATACAACTAAAGATAAACAAAGAGGCAAAAACAGATAAAAAAAATCTAAAAAAATAAGAAGAAGTGTATTGATTTAATCGATACACTTTTTTTATAATAGAAGAATAAATAAAAAAGAGCTAACATATATATTTAATAATACATAAAGAAAGGAGGAGTATCTACATGCCTAAGAAGAAAACGAAAAAACCAATCCTGCAAAAACGTTTCAAACGTGCTGTTAAACAACAAGCTACGCTTGTTGATTCTTCTAATATGGAAACAGTGGAAGAACTAACAAAAAGAATACAAAATGCTCGTAACTACATGTACAGCAGATTAGCAGGAGTTAACAGTTATTTATCTCTACAAAATCCTAAAGGCATTCGCGACCGATGGGTAAAAGATAAAAAACTAGTAGAACAGTTTCGTTTGCCTGCTCGCTTCTGGAAGATTACTCTTGAAGAGGTTGTTAGCTCGTTAAAGTCTTTATGGAGTAATGCATGCAATAAAATCAAAGAAGCAGCAAAAGAAAATCAAAACTTAACAGAAGATGAAAAGCTTTATATTCGTTATGTATGTAGTGCTCCTCCTTTACTTGGCGCTATTTTAAAGAGACAACCGATTGTTCGTCCTAAAAAGATTGAAAAGTTGAATATTCGCGAGAGCTACATCCACAATTTAATCAATCGATACGCTAGACGTTATCGAGGGAAAACACCTTATTCGCGTTCAACAACGTTTCAACTCGATGCAGATATGTATAAATACGTCAAAGAAGACGATATTGTTTATCTTGATATGTCCACACATCTAAAGGGGGAACGAATCCGCTTACGTTGTAGGGATCAACATATGTTTAGAAAAAACATCCGTGTAACGATGAAAGACGGAATTTTTACTCTGGCTCATACGGTAGAAAGCAAACAAAAGAAAAATTGGACGGTTAAAAATGAAGTAGGTGTAGATAAAGGGTATAAAACGATGTTGGTTTCTTCAAGTGGTAAACACTACGGTGATGGCTTGAATACGTTATTAAGTAACGAAACAGAACGTTTAAATCATGTAAATAAAAAACGTAATCCTTACTACGCTATGGTTCGAACACTTAAAGAAAAAGGTGAACATGAAAAAGCTGAACGAATCCGTACCAATAACCTTGGAAAGAAAAAATACAATCGAAACAAACGCAAACACCAAGAAACAGTACAAAGTTTTGTTAATCATGAACTTAATCAATTTATTGAAAACGAAAAACCATCCACTGTGATTATTGAAAATTTAGCATTTGTCTCGTGGAATGAAAAAATGCCTAAACATATCAAACGAAAATTAAGTCGCTGGTTAAAAGGGTTTATTGATGAACGGTTAACGTTTAAATGCCAGTTAAACGGCATTCATTATGAATATATCAATCCTGCCTATACAAGTCAAGAATGTCATATCTGTGGATGTTTAGGTGAGAGAAAAACCCAAGAAAAATTTGTTTGTACTTCATGTGGTACATTTCAAGCAGATGAAAACGCAGCAAAAGTGATTAAAAACCGTTTCAAAGATAAAAAAATTACGCTTTATACGCCTTTTAAACAAGTAAAAATAATTCTAGAAAAAAGAAAGCAGGCACTGCCTGCTTTGGTTTAAGTTTAGTGTTCATCATAAAAGTTTCTAACGCTACCATAGGAAGGGAACTTTTCATCCTACGGGAAGGTGAAGATTACCTCAGTTTTACCTTTTTAATTTTTAATACGGTTGTGGGATACGTCTGAAATGGCAGCTATGCTTTACAGCTGCGCAGCGACCAACTGGCTCAACCAAGACCTCTTATGAGGAGCGAGTTATTTAAAAATCTATTAATCTTTAGATTTTCTATTAGATTTTTAAAACCAGAAAGAAAACCAAGAAAAAAAGTAGCTATAAATGGAGCCTGTCTAATGCCATCGTCTTCGCTAGAAAAACTAACAATAAAATTAAAAAACTTATGAGAAACAAATGCAATGAATGAAATAATTATTAACCCAATCAATGTTTGAAGAAATATTTTAATAGTTTCTTTAACCATAAAAATCACCTCTTTTTTGTATCTAATTCGAGTGAAATGGAATAACTTCCTTTTTTACACAAGTTACCTAATAAAAAAAGCCTTTAAAGGCTTTTTTTATTAGGTAACTTGTAAGATGTCTTTGATGTATGTTTCGTAATCTTTTTTCATTCCTTTGTGAGTATTGAAAACCTCTTCTTTTGACACACTTGTAGGAAAATGTTCAAAAATAAAATGTAATGTTTCTAACAACGCTTCTTTTTGAATAGATATGTTTCGTTTTTTAGAAACCTTTCGCGTTACATATTTTGTTAAATTAAGATAACAAAGATTCAAATCTTCTACGACGTGATTTTCTTCTTCATGATCAAAGTACAAAAAGAATGTAGGTACGTCTCCAAACAACGTATAAATATCTCTCGCGAGTTTTGTTTCCATAACCATGACACGATATTCTTTTCGGGGGACTTGTTGATAGGAACTTAAACAAAAGGTACGAAAAGCATTAAAATTTTCGATATTGATATCGTTTGTTAAAAAATGTAATGCTTCATTCCAAGCTCGTACTTCCATTTCATATCGCACAGAAGCATAGTGAGTATAAGCACTTTTTAAGTTTTCACGTTGACCATAATACCGAACATCATATAATTCGTAATGAGCGTCCTTATATGCTTTAAAAAGTCCTTTTTTTCGATCAATATGATGACCGAGTTCATGAATAAAGATAGTATAAAGAAACTCATCAAATGAAGAAAAGGAAAAATATTCTTTTATTTTCGTATCATATTGTTTTTTTAATCGTTTTATATTCAAACCTATTGCTTCGTCCTGAAAATAAATACCTAAATAATTATCTTTATCAGATTCTGTTATGCGCAATTCAATTTCTGGTGCATATTTTTCCATTATCTCTTTCATTCTTTGAATTACTTCCATTCTCATCATCCTTTGTTTTAAAATTTTACTTATTTTATCATAAATATGAAAGGGGAAAGAAAAAAAGACGCATTTTGCGTCTTTTATGAATCTTGTATAATCTTATCTGGTTTTTGATATTTTTCTAAAGGTGTAAATTCATGCCCATAATGAATAGAAAAATAATGCAATAATGCATTCCAATGTTTGGAATAACGTTTAATAATTGTAACACCTTGATGGAAAACATGTGAAATCCAATCAGGCTCTTCTACACCTTCTACTAAATAAATCTCATCAGGTTCGCCTGATGATAATTTTTCGTAACCATAAAAATTTGCTAGTTTCCAAGTTTCATCTACGACAATACACATACTATAATGATTTTCATCGTTTCGAATCGTAAAAAAAAGTTCCCAAACTTTTTCTTCTTCTTCGTATAAATTTAAATTCAACTCGCAACTTTCAATCAAAGGAATTGCATCCAAAACGATCAAGCCTCGTTGGATGGTTCTACATAAACCACTTTATTATCGACTAAATGTGCATATTTCTTTTGCCACTTTTGATCTTTCCAAGATTTTTGATTGCTGTATTCTTCTTTAATTGGAAGTGGGTAATCTTCTTCGCTCCATCCTTCTGAAAAATGATTGTGCGAAATGTTTTCTCCAATGATCTTTCCTTCTTTATCTTTCACTTTTTCAATTTTAGCCCAACATGTAATTTTTTTCATCTTTTTCATCCTTTCCAATTATCATCTTTTTTATTATACCATAAAAAACATAGTTTTTTATGGTATTTAATTCGACTTTTATGTTTTTGTATGTATATGATGAGAAAAATAAAAAAAATATTTTTTTATTTAGTTACTTTTTGTACATCGTGTACATACAATAAAAGTAAAGGGGGAATTGGAAATGGAAGAACTCGGATTATTAATTATTCGATTAATTGTAGGACTTACACTTGCGGCGCATGGTACGCAAAAACTATTTGGTTGGTTTGGAGGATATGGTCCAAAAGGAACGGGAGGTTATTTTGATTCGTTAGGATTAAAACCAGGTGTTGCAATGGCTGTCTTTGTGGGTCTTGTTGAAACGCTCGGAGGATTATTATTTGCTGCAGGAATTTATACGCTTGTGGTAGGAATTTTATTAGCACTCACCATGTTAGTTGCTGCTATTAAAGGGCACGGAAAAGCAGGCTGGCTTGCTCAAGGAGGATTTGAATACACATTAGTTCTTGCAGCTGTTACGCTAGGGATTGCATTAGTTGGACCTGGAGCATACGTATTATTTTAAAAGATGTCTCATTCGAGACATCTTTTTTCAATGAATTTGGTATATATAATAATTGTCTTGTATGTGTTCAGTAGTATGATCAAAGGTATTGATCCAACGAGCATATCCGTCTCGTTTTATTAATTCGTCACAAAAAACTTTCATCCCGCATGTTTTGTGAATAAGGTTTCGGATAAATTCTTTGGGGAACATTCCTCCGAAATCATTCCGTTCATCAGCATGGTTTTTAAAGTGACTTTCAGACATGCCTGTTAAAGATGAAAGCATGCCAAAATTAAACCAAGAATCGTCTAAATCTTCTTCAATGATATCTTGAAAAAGTGGATATTTTTCTTGTTCTGAAACAACAAAATAGCGTTCGGAGCCTACATCAAACAAACGATGATCCAAAGGTAAAATACTTGTAATGAATGTTTTTTTGTATTGAGCTAAAGCGTAAAGTTTGTTTATATCCAATTGAGATTTTTCATGTAATTGAACTTGATGATAAAAAGCATTAAAATAAAACAGTTTAAAAACGATGTCGTCATATTCTTTTCCAAAAGATTGATTAGGTTCTCCGATTTTATTAAAAAAAGAATACTGCACTTTGTTCCATTCAAAATTTCCTGAATGAACAGGGGATGTGAAACGGATAGACTTACTTGATACATCTTCGATTTTAAAATGTAAACAAGTATTTAAATCTTTTGGACCAATAAGTTGAAGTAACCGTAATCGATTTTTTGTAAAATAAGTAGAAATTTCATCATTCCATGCTTGAACTAATTCGTTCATCCTTATCCCTCCATTATTTTAAATTAATCCCATTTTATCACAAAAAAAACGGGTATATAAAAAATAATATTCTGTTAATTATGCAATACTAAAAAGTAAGGAGATGGTACCAATGTCTAGCGCTATTTATTGGATTAAAAATATTGTAAATAACAAAGTGTATATTGGACAAGGTGTGGATGTTGATCGCCGCTTAAAACGCCATAAAAGTAAACTAAACGCTGGAACCCATGAAAATACCTATTTACAACGCAGCTATAATAAGTATGGAAGTCAATCATTCATTTTTGAAGTTATTGAAATTTGTTCGATTGAAGAATTAGATGATAAAGAACGACATTGGATTAAAAAAATGGATTCCATGAATCGAGCAAAAGGATTTAATATGGAAAGTGGAGGGAATGCAGGGAAAATTTTTTCTCCTGATCGAATTGCTAAAATAACAGGGAAAGGAAATCCTATGTATGGAAGAAAACATTCCAAGGAATTTGTTCAAAAAATAACTCTTTTAAACAGAGGATTCAGTGATAAGCTAACTGAAAAAGATGCCGAATATATCAAAGTGCATATTTTAAAAGGCGTTTCTCAAGCAACATTAGCAAATCGATTCGATGTCACCTTGGCAACCATTAATAAAATTGTAAAAGGTCATAATTGGTATTGGGTACGAGAAGATTTAAATAATCGTCTTTTTTCTTATGTTGAAGAAAAACGCAGTGAACGTGATCAACAAATTAAAAAACTTTGGAGTGAAGGATATTCACTTACAGAAATTCGGCGGGAATTATCTTGTGATTCGAAAGTCGTTGCAAAAGTATTAAAAGAGGAACTTGAAAAACAAAAAGCAGAAAAAGAACAATTTGAACATGCCATTAAACAAGCCTATTTAAATAAAATGTCAAAAAAACAAATAAAAGAAACATTTGATATAGGTGAAAAAGCTTATCAACGTATTACGTCTCCATTGTTTCATCAAAAAAAGCAAGAAATGGTCAAACGTGTGCACGAGTTAAAACAACAAGGGTTTTTAATAAAACAAATAGCTAGTACATTAAATATTCATAGGGAAACAGTAAGAGAGTATTTAAAAAAAGAAGTTCATTAAATAAACATAAAAATAAAGTATAATAAAAAAGAACAAAAAAGAAACGAGGGATAATATGACAAATGATACAGTGAAAGCGAATATGACAGAACTGCTGGCACAAAATGATGAAAAAATGAAACGAACACAAAAAAATTTAGAAGATTATTTAAAAGGTGCAGAATGGGATAATGACCCTAAAACAACGGAGCACCTAGAAAAAATGATAAACTACCATAAAGAAGCCATTAAAGAATTAAAAAATTCAAGTCTGTTTATCATGAGCATTCATGGATTTATACGAAATGAAAAAGATCATGAAACCATTATTTCTACCCAACACGTGAAACAAATAATTACGCATATACAAAAAGAAGAATATAATGAAGCTAGAAAATTACTGTATGCTTTTGGATATAAAGCCTATATATGCAGTTTGGTCATGAACGATCAACAAATTGAAAATCAAATGGAGCTCCTTGCTCCTGTGCATCAACAGATTATCGAAGACTTGAAAAAAATCATCGAAAAAACGCGAATTCGCGCGATATTTAATTAAAAGAATGCCTATTGCATTCTTTTTTTTGGTTTGATATTCTTATGGTATTACATAAAAGGAGGAAAAAAGATGAAAATAGAAGATTTTCTTATTAAAAATGAAGAGTTGCGAAATACGGCGACAGAAAAGATGTTAGAAGAATCATACATAAAAGAAAAAGTTAGAGAATGGTTGAATAATACTTATAATGAAAAATTTGTAAGCTATAATTTTAACTTTCGACCTATGGTTACAGAAGCGATCAAAAAAGATTTAAAGACAAAAAAAGCTATTCATGTACTGAATATCTTAAGTTCAGAAGAAGAAAAAAGAATTTCCTATATTTATGCATTAGAAGAAGTGAGTACTGAAATAAAGGTCGATAATACGGTTATTTATTACCCTGAATTTAAAATGGCTGTTGTTTCTTTTATCACAAGTTATGGAAATGTAACAAGTTATCATTGTTTATTGTTTTCAGCAGATGAATCATTAATTCAAGGTTATTTTGATCATATCAAACGTTCTTATAGAGAGAAAAAGTCTAATGAAATTAAAATTTTTCAATGTGAAAGTTATGGTGTGTATGAAAAAGTTCAATACATAACACATGCTGTTACACGTAATGATGTTTTTTTAGAAAAAAAATTAAAACAAGATATTTTTCGATCCATTGATTCTTTTTTTCAAGAAGATAAAGCATTTTATTCGCAATTTGAACTTCCATATAAAAGAGGACTGCTTCTTTACGGATCGCCTGGAAACGGAAAAACAACACTTGTAAAATCAATTGTTAATTCCATAGATGCACCCGTTGCTTACTGGCAAATCACAGAGCATACGAATAGTAGTTCGATGAGTGATGTCTTTGAACGTGCAGAAAAATTAGCACCTATGGTGTTAGTGATTGAAGATGTGGATTCAATGCCTGAGCGCGCTCGTTCAACGTTTTTAAATTTATTAGACGGTGCAACAAGTAAAGAAGGATTGTTTGTTATTGCAACTACGAACTATCCTGAAAAAATCGATCCTGCTTTAATCAATCGTGCAGGACGTTTTGACCAATCATACGAAATTCCGCTACCAAATGAGGAAATTCGATATGACTATTTAAAAAACACGAAATTATCAACAATTTTAGAAACACAAGAACAATTAAAAGAAATTGCAGAAAAAACAGAAGGATTTTCGGTTACGCAACTAGCAGAGTTTTACAAACTTGCAGCACTAAGCTGGTATTACGACAAAGTGGTGGATGTTCAAGGCATTCTTGATGGAATGAAAGAAACAAATGCAAAACAAAAGAAAAATACATGGGATTCAAAAAAAGCCAATAGTACCATGGGATTTGCTCATTAAAAAAAAGATGTCAAATTCTTTATTAAGAAAATAAAATTAAGTACAATCATAAAAAGAGGTGATGTTAAGTGGATTTTGCAGTAATAAAACCCTATCTCGCTTGGATTATGACGGTACTTTTTTTATGTACAATTGTGGTGTTAACAACAACTGATGTATCAAGAAGAAATTTGCAATATAAAATCAAAAAATTGTTTCCATTAATGAATGGACCTTTGACACCTGAACAAATTTCATTGATTTCTAAAAAAGCAGAAATTGACTTAAAAGTGTTGTTACATGATTTACGAAATTGGGAAAGAAGTCATAATGAGAAAAAAATAAGAGAATGCAACCGATTAATTGAACGTATTCAAGAAATTCATTATTTGACGCGTTATAAATTATTAACGTATGAGCAAATGCAAGCGATTAATACGTATATGTTATCCAATCAACCGATTTGGAATATCACAGCATTAGAAAAAGCTAGATAAAAAAAGAAGCTGAAACTTCAGCTTCTTTTTTTATTGTTCATATAATGAATTGAATCGATCACGGAATGATTTCTTTTTCGGTTTTTTGGTTTCTTTTTCTTCTTTTGCTAATTCAAAATACATTTTTCGTTCATCGATATCTGCTTTCACAAGTGAAACGGAAACAGAATCGCCGATAGCAAATACTTTCTTTTTACGTTTTCCAACAAGTTGAAGCTTCCCTTCATCAAATTCATAGTGATCGTCCTGTAAACTGCTTACGTGTACAATTCCTTCAATTGTGTTAGGTAACTCAACAAAGAAACCAAATTTGGTTACACTACAAATGATTCCTTGGAAACGTTCACCTATACGATCTTTCATGTATTCTGTTTTCTTTAATTCTTGCGTTTCGCGTTCTGCATCTACAGCACGACGCTCTGTCATGGAAGCACGTTCAGCGATTTCTCCAAGCGCTAATGTTAATGTGTTCGGATCGCTTTTATTAATCACGAATTCGCGAAGAAGACGGTGAACAATTAAATCTGGGTAACGGCGAATTGGTGAAGTGAAATGTGTATAAAATTCTTTCGCAAGTCCAAAATGTCCACTGTTCACATCTGAATATTTGGCTTTTTGCATGCTACGAAGTAACACGCGACTAATGATTGGTTCTTCTTTTTTTCCTTGAATTCGTTCAATGAAGTTCTGCAATTGTTTTGATGTCATTTCATCTACTTTTCCTTTTAAACGATACCCAAACATCGTAATAAAATTTGCAAAATGATACAATTTAGCAGGACTTGGTGATTCATGTACACGAAACATACCAGGAAGTGCTTCTTTGCATAAATGATAAGCAATGGTATCATTTGCTGCTAACATAAAGTCTTCAATTAAACGTTCTGCTTCTCCTCGTGTACGTTCCACGATTTCTGTTGGTTGACAATTTTCATCCACTAAAATTTTCGCTTCTTTGATATCAAAATCAATGGCACCTTCATCAAAACGTTTACGTCTAAGAATTAAAGAAAGTTCATACATCGTATCAAAAAATGGAAGAAGGTTTTTGTATCGTTTGCTGACTTCTTCATTATCTTTTGCGATTAAATGATTCACATCTTTGTACGTCATACGTTCTGTTGTTTTAATCACACTTTCAAAAATATCATAATTCACTAAGTTTCCGCTTGGATCAAATTCCATTTCACAGCTTAATACTAAACGATTCACGTGTGGATTTAACGAGCAAATCCCATTTGATAAACGATGAGGAATCATTGGGATTACACGATCCACTAAATACACGCTTGTTCCTCTCCAGTACGCTTCTTTATCGATTGGGCTTCCTTGTGGAACATAGTGGCTTACATCGGCAATATGAACGCCTAGGAGGTAATTTCCGTTATCTAATTTCGTAACCGTTACAGCATCATCTAAATCTTTTGCATCTTCTCCGTCGATCGTCACAATTGTTTGGTCTCGTAAATCACGTCGATTCATAATGGCTTCTTCTGGGACTTCGTCAGGGATAGAGATAGCCTGTTCCTGTACATCTTCAGGAAATTCTGTTGGAATATCATGTTTATATACAATGGATAAAATATCCACACCAGGATCGTTTTGATGACCAAGTATTTCGATAATTTTTCCTTTTGCATTCCCATCCACTAAATATTCAAATAACTCACAATATACTTTATGTCCGACAACGGCGCCTGCATGAAACTCACTTGGAATAAAAATTTTAATAGGTAATCGTTTATCATCAGGAACAACAAACGTACCTAAGCTGTCTTGTTGAAACGTTCCAACGATTTTTTTCATTCCGCGTTCAACGATGGAAAGTACTTTTCCTTCATCGCTTTTTGTTCGCATTTTTTTTAGTTTTACCATGACTAAATCTTGATGAAGAGCACCATTTTTGTTCTTTTCTTCTACAAAAATATCATCGCCTTCTTCGCTTAAACGGTGAACAAATCCAAAACCTTTTTCGTGTGCTAAGAAACGACCATATACAAATGACTCATTTTCCAAAAGAGTAAAACGATTTTCTTCATTTTTCCAAATTTCTTTATCAATTAAAAGTTGATTTAATGTATCTTGAATTTCTTCTTCAGAAGAGGAGATGAATTCATCTAATAAATCTTCAAAGGCAATGCCTGTATCAGATAAACGAATCACTCGTACCATTTTTTCGCGCAATGTTTTTTCCAATTCAACAACCCCTTTATAGTGTCTTTGTTTATGTATTTCGTTAAAACAATCAGAAACCTAGTAAAAAAAACCATCCTATTAGGATGATTTTTTATAATTTTATCATGGCAACACTTGTTGCGTGAATACCATTTTTAAATTTAATTGTCCCTGACTCTTCGTTTTTAGGAATTTCAAATACAATTGTGCCATTTCTCACTTGATAAGGTAAAAGAGTTCCAATGCCTAATAAATCATCTTTATGAAACATTGTAACAGCCGTAGGAATGCCTTCTTTGTTTGAAGGAATAAAACTAAAATTCATTGGATTGTATGGAACTGATTCATTGCCATTGTTTTTTAATTGAACGTCAACCACTAAAAATTTCTTTCCTTCTTTTGGTTGATATTTTTCATTTCCGTTTGAATAATGTTTATTCATCACACGAACGGTTACATCGTTAACTGGAACAACATCTCCTACAACACCACTTACTTGTTCCTCTTCTTTTTTTGTGCGATTTTCTTTTGTTGCTTGCAATTGTTCCTGAATATGCTGAGACGTATAATCCTTTGGTTTAAGCACAAAGAAAGCTAAACCGAAAAACACACTAGAAAATAACGCCATTATTAAACTCATACCAATTAATTTTTTACCTGCTCTGCGGATCATCATATCAATCATCCCTCTCTAAAACTAAACTTACTACAGTATATGAATTAAGGGTTAAGATATACCAAGTTTTTCAAGAAGAAGAGATTGAAATGTTTCTTTTGCTTCTTGCTCCGAAGAGTAAAGTTGTAAAAAGCAGGGAATTCGTGGACCTTTTTCAGGATCATATTCAACAACATACCAAAAATCTCCGAATTGTTTTAAACTAAGACGTTCAGTTCTATGAAAATCATAAGAGTGAATTTTTGTTAAATCATTCGTTAAATTAAAGCAATACTTTTCTAACTCTTTAGGAGAAAAATGAGACATAAGTGATTCATATAGTGCATTTTGTTCTTCAAGATAAGTAGAATTTGTTTTTTTATGAAAATAATATCGAGAAGGATGTACAATTAATTTTATCCTTTCTTCTTTGTAACAAGATTCAAGGTATTTTTTTAAAACCTCCATCACTTCATGATTTGAAGATAAAGGGAATTCTTTTTGTTCCTTTTCATATGAAAAAATAATTGAACACTCTTTTCTAAAAATATCGATATTACGTTGAACGCCTTTATAATAAAAGCGAAGCGTCATCGTTGAAAATCGAAAATTAGAACGGAAAAAAATCGTTGGATCTTCTTTTTGTAATAAAGAATATGACGTTGCTAATTTTTTGGAAAAATCGATAAGTTTAGGTAGCGCGTCAGGGAATTTTTCAATATAAAAACCATTTTCAATGGTGGTTGGATGAAAAAAAGGTTCAGATTTTTGTTTAAAACCTTCAAAATAATCTTCTAATGAAGTACCTTTCGTGCTGAAAATGGAATGTTGTTTTCCTTTGTAAAAAAGGAAAATGCAATCACTTTTTTGAAATTCATTCATAATCATCTCATAAATAATTTCTTTTCCGTTTTCATAAACTTTTGTTTGTCTATCTTTGAATCTGGCATGTGTAGAGGAAAGAGAAATGCTCATATAATGACCATTGTTACGAAGAGAAAATGTAATTAATTCTCGATCAGGTTTTGTATAAAGTGTAAATTCGGTTAAATGATTTCTAGAAGTAATAACACCGTATAAGTAAATTTCTTTTTCGTTTAATTGTTTAATAAATTCTTCCACAAAAAACACTCCTTTTTTACATATAGTGCTAAAAAACATACCCATACCCTTTTTATAAAAGTTTAAAGGGAAGAGGGATAATGTGACGAAATGAGTAAGTGAGGAAAAGAATTCACCTTTTGTCGATTTATGTTATACTGTACAAAAAGGAAAGGGAGAGATGAAGATGAAAATTTTTCGAAAACGAACAATATTTATGTTCTTAGCCAGCATTGCATACATCGTCATGCCAATTGATATGTTACCTGATGCATTGCCTTTTGTAGGTACTGTGGATGATGCACTCGTATTTGGATATTTAGTAAAACTATTTATGGAAGATAGACAAAATTATAAAGATTCAAAAAAAAGATAACAAAAAGTTATCTTTTTTTTTATTTTCTATTAATATATGGCGGTAAATAGGGGGTGTAAAAGAATGATTGAATTGGTAAAAGGGAACCTATTATTAAGCAATTGTACAATTATTGCTCAAGTGATGAATTGTCGTTGCAAAATGAATTTCGGTTTAGCTAAACAAGTCAAATCATTATATCCAGAAGTGTATCAAGCTGACTTAAATTTTAAGTATCAAAAAGATCAAAAATTAGGAAAATGTTCATTTGCACTAAGTGAAGATGGAAAAAAAGTAATATTCAATCTTTACGCTCAAGATGAAGAAGAAGGTCAACTGCATTATGATGCACTAGAAAAAGCATTTGAAAACATGATGCTTATTGCAAACAAATTAGAATTAAAAGGATTCCCAACTAAAATAGGTGTTCCGTACTTTATCGGATGTACACCTGATGATGGAAACGGGAGCTGGAAATTAGTGAATAATGTTTTAGAAAAAATGGCGAGAAGATATAATCGTACCATTTATACGTATCGTTCATTTTAAAAAAAAGATGTCTTATTGGCATCTTTTTTTTAAAAGGCTATTGAAAAAGAAAAAAGATATATTGTATAATGAAAACGTTAAAAAAACTACATGAGGTGGACAAAAATGAAAACGTTTTACGATGTAACTGCGCCAATTTTTGAAGGAATGCCTGTTTATAAAAATAAACCAGAAAAACAACCAAGTATTAATCCAACGACAAATGGATACGTAACTGAGTCGCGTTTAGCGCTTGATGCTCATACAGGAACACACATTGATGCTCCATTGCATATGATTGAAAAAGGTGAAACGTTTGAAACGATTTCTCTTGATAAATTAGTAGGAGATGCAAAAGTTTTTGATTTAACAACAACTGTTATTGAAGATCGTATTTCAAAAGCAGATATCGAGCATCTTGATATCCAAGAAGGTGATTTCGTTTTATTTAAAACGAAAAATTCATTTGATACAGAATTTAATTTTGATTTTATTTTTGTAGCAAAAGATGCTGCAGAATATCTTGCGGAGAAAAAAATTCGCGGTGTAGGTATTGACGCACTTGGTGTTGAACGCGCGCAAGAAGGTCACCCAACACACAAAACGCTATTTGGTGCAAATGTGGTGGTAATTGAAGGTCTTCGTTTAGCGGATGTGCCTGCAAATAATTACTTCATGGTAGCAGCTCCAATGAAATTGGTTGGAACAGATGCTTCTCCTGCACGCGTATTGTTGTTTGATAAATAAAAAACGCCCATTAGGGCGTTTTTTTAAATAAAAGATTTAATCGATAGTTTCTTAAAATTGTTTTTTCTTCTTTTGTGACAAAATCGCTTTCCTCAAGTAAAAAAGTGATAAATTCTTTTTTCTTTTGTTGATCGATTCGAACACTTGTATAATTTTCAATATCATCATCTTTTAAAATTTCATCAATCGATTCACCTGTTGATAAAAGGGTGGCACCGTTAGATAGTAACAATTGGGCTGTTTCGTAATGACCGTTGACCAAGGCTAGAAATAAAGGAGTCATTTTTGTTCGTTTTAATTCCACATTGAGATTTGCTGATTTTTCAATTAAAAAAGAAACAATGTCATTCATTCCAAACTGAGCTGCATAATGAATAAAGTATTTTCCAAATTTATCTTTTGCATTAACCGTTGCATAATCATTAATAATCTGCTTTATTTTTTCTGCATCATAAGAAACATAGTAGTGATCATCAGAATTAATCTCTAATAATTTTGCAAAATCTCCACTATACGCTATTTCCCTCATTGATTTCTCTCCTTTAACACGCGATCGATTTGACGTTTAGCATCTTTTTCTTTTAATGATTGACGTTTATCATAATTTTTCTTTCCTTTTGCTAGCGCAAGTTCCATTTTTGCAAATCCATTTTTTAAATAAACGCGAATAGGAATTAATGAATAACCTTCTTCTTTTACTTTTCCAATTAATTTATTGATTTCTTTTCGATGTAACAATAACTTTCGCGTACGCGTTTCTTCATGATTGAACCGATTTCCTTGCTCATAAGGTGCGATATGTCCGTTCCACCAAAACACTTCTCCTTGATGAATACGTGCATAGGAATCTTTTAATTGTACTTTTCCTTTTCGAATAGATTTAATTTCCGTGCCTGTTAACACAATACCTGCTTCGTATGTTTCCTCAATAATGTAATCGTGGAACGCTTTTTTATTTTTCGCCATATCTTTTGTTTGTGTCATATCGATTCTCCTTTTGATTGTTATGTACTTATTATAACAAAAAAGAAAGGAGGATGGTCCTTTTTTCGTAAAATACAAAGAAGAAGCAGATCTTGATGATTATGTAAATCAAAATAAATTGTGGGAAGAAAAGTTTTCGTTTTTATTTTGCCTAAATTCGCTATTCAAAAAAAAGAAAAAAGCGTTTAATTTAATGAACGCTTTTTTAAATAAATCCAAGAGGGAGATAAGAACATGAAAAAGGGGGGGCATGTTCTTATTTGTATTCTAACCAGCAACATGCAAATTATACAAAATTTTAGGAGGTTTTTTTTATTTCTAAAAACAATAAAAAGAAAACGTGGCTAGGAGTGGACAAAATGAAAACAAATATTGCGATTTTTTCTGGAAAGTTAGCAGGAAAAACAAGCAAACTTCTTGGAAAAGGTGGAAGTAATATTCCAGGGGTTGTTGCACGAAAAATTGACAGTAGTTTATTAGAAAAATTAGCAAAACAAGTAGAAAACATAGTGTTTGTTACAGGAACAAATGGAAAAACAACCACAGCCAATCTACTTGCAAGTATTTTACAAGCAGCCAACAAACGCGTGATGAACAATGCAGAAGGTGCCAATTTAATTACAGGTATTACAGCAAGTTTTGTTAAACATGCTAATGCATTTGGGAAATTGTCTTATGAGTATGCAGTTATCGAAGTGGATGAAGCCACTCTTCCGAATGTGTTAAAACAAATTAAACAACCAAAAGCCATCGTTGTGAATAATTTTTTCCGTGATCAATTAGACAGATTTGGTGAAATTGATATTTTATTAGATAAAGTGGCAAATGGAATCAAGCCTATTTCAACTAAGTTAATTTTAAATGGTGATGACCCATTTACGGTTCGTTTATCTCTTCTTGGAAAAGAAAATATTTATTTTGGTGTCGATAAAAACGCCCACACATTTGAACAACATGGGATGAGTGAATCTAAATATTGCCCAAAATGCGGTAAAGAAATGGATTATGAACATGTTCACTACAGTCAATTAGGTTATTTTGCATGCGATTGCGGATTCAAACGTCCATCAATTGATGCAGAAGTGAAGAGTGTAGAAGTAAAAGATACAGGTGTATCCTTCACTGTTTCTGATAAAACCTATGAATTAAATGTACCAGGTATTCACAATATGTACAATGCCTTAGCAGCAATGGCTGCAGCAAAAGAATTAGGAATCAGTGATGAAGATATTCAAAAAGGGCTAGCGAACTATCACTCTGCAAATGGTCGTATGCAAGCCGTGATGATTAACGGAAATCTTCATATGCTTAACTTAGTAAAAAACCCAGCAGGTGTAAACATTTCACTTGAACAAGTGTTGTCAAATCAAGATGAGAAACAAATCGTTGTTTATTTAAATGATTTAGATTTAGATGGAATCGATATTTCATGGATCTGGGATTCAGATTATGAGCGATTAAATCGCCCTGATGTAACACGCGTCATTTGTAGCGGGATTCGTGCATACGATGTAGCGATTCGAATGAAATATGCAGGTGTAAGCGAAGATAAAATTGTAATTCTAGAAGACAAAGAAAAAGCGGTTCAATATGCAGTTTCAAAAAACATTAAAACGTATCACTTACCAAACTATACAGCGCTTGAACCTGTTAAAAAATTAATTGAAAAACAATGAAAGGAAGCGGAAAAACATGGAATTACATATGAACCATATTGCGCCAGATAAGTTGAATTTATATGGAGACCGAGGAAATATGATTGTGCTTCAAGAACGTTGCAAATGGCGCGGGATTGATTTACATATTCATGAAATTAAATCTGTTGAAGATATTGATTTTAAAAAAGCCGATATGCTGTTTATCGGAGGCGGAAGTGACCGTGAACAAAGTCTTGTAACCGCTGATTTAATGAAAATTAAAAATGAATTTAAAGCGGCAATTGAAGATGGTGTGGCGTGTTTAACTATTTGTGGTGGATATCAGTTTTTAGGTAGTCATTATGAATTATTAGACGGCGAAAAATTAGCAGGACTTGATCTTTTAGATCTTTATACTGTGTCAAAACCAGGTCGTTTAATTGGAAATGTAGTGATTGAATCTCCTACGATCGGAACGATTGTCGGATTTGAAAATCACGGAGGAAGAACGTATCATAACTACGAAAGTTTAGGAAATGTGGTAAGCGGGTTTGGAAACAACGGAGAAGACAAAAAAGAAGGACTTGTGTACAAAAATCTAATTGGAACATATTTACATGGTCCGATCCTTCCTAAAAATCCAAATATTGCAGATTTCCTTATTCTTCGTGCCCTTGAAAGAAGATATGGTGTAAAAGAATTAGAACCTTTAAATGACACGTTAGAAAACGAAGCGAAAGAAAAAGTAAAACAATTATTATTGAAATAAAATGCAGCTCTCAGGAGCTGCTTTTATTATTTCAATAGATTTTTCAAAGCTAGTTTCAACGAATCTTTCGTTCCGATATCAAAACTTCTTCCTTTGTATAAATACCCAAGTAACGCTTCGTTTTTCGCCAGTTGATCTAACGCATCAGTTAATTGAATTTCGCCATTTATTCCTGTAGGTGTTTGTTCTAAATGTGTAAAAAGAGAAGGTGAAACAATCATTCGTCCAATTGACGTCAAAGAAGAGGTACTCTTCTTTGGTTTTTCAATTAGTTTTTGTACAGATACTAATTGGGGAGTAATATGTTCGAAAAAAACGGCGTTGTATTGTTGAATAATAGCAAGAGAACGTTCTTCAAGTGCCAAGATACTGGCGTGATCTTGGTTGTAAATATTCATTAACTGTGCTAAACAAGGAGTGTCGCTTTCAATAATCATATCTCCAAATAAAATAGCGAAATCTTCATTTCCAATAAATTCTTTCGCTGTATGTATGGCATCTCCAAGTCCTAAAGGATTTGGTTGTTCAATAAATGTAAAGCGGGAATCACCTTGATAGTAATCACGTATTACCTCGCCTTTATGTCCAATAATGATTCCTATTTCTTCTATTCCTGATGCTAATGCTTCATTTATCACATAATCTAAAACGGGAGTGGTCCCGATGGGAATCATAGGTTTGGGAAGAATACGTGTGATGGGATGCATTCTTGTTCCCAGTCCTGCAGCAGGAATGATTGCTTTTTTAATCATACTGTTCACCTCTTATTCATTATATCCAGCGAATAGATGAAATGGAAGAAGCAAGAAGCAGAATTTTTCACCTTTTAGTTAAAACAATGATATAATGAATACATCAATTGGATGAAAGTGAGGAATAATGATGAAATTATTAGCAAACATGGATGAAATGAAGCAATTTATTGAATGGCAACATGGAGGAGAACGTACACTTGAAATTGGATTTTTGCACGATAAAGAAGGGATTTTCTATCATCTGATGGATGTGCCAAGTAAACAAGAACAACAAGTGAGAGATTTTTCCGAGATTACCGTGTTCTTAAAAAATTCAAAACCTATTAACAAATCAGAAGTAGATACAGCTGTTCGTCATTTCAACGTATCTCTTTATTCATTTTTACAATGGAAAAAAGAAGGAAAACGAGATGTTCGTTATCGTTTTTTACCAGGTGGAGAAACGGAAGTATATGTGTATGATTATGACTTTGAAATTGGTCAAACCGTTCAATTTGCTGAAATGATTGATTTATATTCTGAAAAAGTGCTTGCTTTGATGCAACAATGCATGACGTTAAACGAAAAAGAACCAAAAAGACAAGCCCTTTTAACAGAGATTGCACAGTTAGAAATAAAAAAAGCAGAAAAAAGAAAATAAAATAAGAATGTAAAAAGTGTTTAGGACATCCTAAACACTTTTTTTAAAATGTAACTTGTGCTTTTGCTGCTCGTTTTAATTGACGTTTAAAGTGAGTGTCGTTTGTATAAACAAAATAACCACTTAATAACACTTGTTCATTTTCAACGGTTTCAAAATAAAGCATATGCTTTTTTGTTTCTTTTACCATAGAAAGGATTTCTTCCATGGAAATTTCTTGTTTTTCATGCCAAAACGAATGTTCTTGTTCGTTTTTTTTAATTTGAATATGTAAAATAGTCGGTTTCATCAAACGTCACCTTTTCTCTAAAAATTTTCTTTAAAAGAACAATCGTTTTATGGGATAAAAAATGATGTCGATCCAGTACATGCAAATGACGAGGCGCCATTAAAATGCAGTGCATGATCAATTTATCTTCTTCTTTAGTTGTTTCAGTGAAATATACTTTTTGTTTTCCCTTTACCCAAACAAGTTGTTCATTTTCTACAATAAGAGAAAGTTCTTTTTCAACACATTGTTGAAAATTAATCATTTCTTGAAACAAATGAATGGATTCTGAATCAGGTATATGTGCATGGTAAAAAGATAATGCTTCATCAAGTAAATTTTCTATCTCTGCAGTCTGCTTTTTTAAACGAAAATGCAAAAAACCTTCTAGAGAAAAAAAGGCGGACTCTGTGAAATAATGAGATAACGTCAAATAAATAGATGAAATAATTTTTTTTGATTGTTTAAGAGAGATAAAACGTTTAAAATAAGAAATGTCAGGTTCTTTTAAGGAAATTTGTTTTATCGTAAGGGTAATGCGATTCTTTTTTAAATAATAAAAAAGGAAATGTGCGATTATATCTGCAGCAACGATAGAAGAAGTGAATGCAAATACATTTGGTTCATGAAACGTTGAATTTTTCTTTAAATAAGAAAAAAATTCAGGTTGTGAGCAATCAACTTGTAGCACAAACATAAAACCACCTCAATGAAAAATATTCGGTGGAAAAAAAACCATTTCCTTTATATGAACCATTCAGTACGAATATAAAATATGATAAAAATGCTTTAGGAGGGCGATTATGAAAAAATTTCATTTTATCGGAATTAAAGGATCAGGTATGAGTGCACTTGCACAGATCCTTTTTGATTTAGGGCACCATGTACAAGGGTCAGATGTAGAAACGGTGTATTTCACGCAAAAACCATTAGAAGAAAGAGGCATTCGTATTTTGCCATTTTCAGAAAAAAACATTGAAGAAGGATGGACAATTATTGCTGGTAATGCCTTTAAAGAAGGAAATGCAGAAATTGATGCCTGCTTATCTAAGAATATTCCATTTATTCGTTATCATGAATTTTTAAAAACATTTATGGCAGCTTATACAAGTGTTGGTGTTAGTGGAGCTCACGGAAAAACATCAACAACAGGACTTTTATCTCATGTATTAAAACAGATTACCAATACCTCTTATTTAATTGGAGATGGAACAGGATATGGAGAAAAAAATAGTTCACACTTTGTATTTGAAGCATGTGAATATCGCCGTCATTTCCTTGCTTATCATCCAACGTATGCAGTGATTACAAACGTTGATTTTGATCATCCTGATTACTTTACAGGAATAGAAGATGTAAAAGAGGCATTTCAATCTTTTTCAAATCAAACAACGAAAAAAGTAATGGTGTGCGGAGAAGACAAAGAAGCAAAAAGTATTTCTTTTAATACTCCTGTTATGTATTATGGCTTTGATGAACAAAATGAATTACGCGCAAGTAATATCCAAACAACTGAAAAAGGAACAGATTTTCAGGTAACGTATATGGAAGAATCACTAGGTGTGTTTCATATTCCATTACATGGACGTCACCATGTATTAAATGCCCTTTCAGTGATTGGTATTTGTTTAGAAGAACAACTTCCAATGAATAAAGTAAAAGAAGCATTCCTAACGTATGAAGGTGTAAAACGCAGATTCACTGAAACAACACTTGCAGGAAATGTCTTAATTGATGATTATGCGCATCATCCAACAGAAATTAAAGCAACGATTGAAAGTGTTCGTGCAAAATACCCAACAAAACAAGTAGTAGCGGTTTTTCAACCTCATACATTTACACGTACGAGTGCATTTTTAACAGAATTTGCTCAAAGTTTACAAGGAGCGGACAATGCATATTTGGTGGATATCTTTGGTTCAGCTCGAGAACAAAAAGGAAGTTTGACCATTCATGATTTAATTAAATTAATTCCAAATGGAAAATATATAAGTGAAGAAAGTATTGACGTGCTTGGGAAGTATGAAAATGCCGTACTCGTGTTTATGGGTGCAGGAGACATTCAAAAGATTCAAAAAAAATATGAAGAAATGAAAAAAACATTAGCATAATTTGCTAATGTTTTTTTATAATAAGTTTCCCATTTGTTTGCGTTTTTCAATACGCTTAAAATATTCTTCGGTAGTTAAATCTCGTTTGTCACTGTTGTGATCTTGACATGCGCAAGCAAGATTATTCAAATCATTGGTTCCACCTTTCGCTACAGGTATTTTGTGATCGATTGTTAATTTTCTCCCTTCTGGCATTCGTCCATATTCATGAAGACAATAAATGCAAGTGTGATTGTACTTCTTAAATACTTGTTTTCGTATTTGATGATAATTTTCAAATACTTCTTGACGCACTTCTTTTTTCATTTCTACAAAAAGTGAACGAAATTCGTAATCTGTCATCGATTGTTTTTTATTTGCACAATCTCTACATGCACAAACACCGTTTTTAATCATCGGAAGATAATCTTTTGACGGATCCTTTTTAACAACTGAAAGCTTTGTTTTTGGAAAATGATTACGACAATACGCGCATCGTTGACCAGCTTTACGAATAACAAAATCGCGATCGCTTTCATTTTTTCGTTTTCGAAATTTATTACTTGCTAAATGTCTGATATTTCGTAATTCTTCAAGTAATTCTTGTCCTTGTTCCATCATCTACACCTCACAAATCCCCTTTCGATATTTTGAAAAAAACTTCTTTTCATATTTTTATTATAGCATAGATAAAAAAATAAAAAGATAGAAAAAAGCATTTATTTTTTAATAAAAATAAAAAAACCACCTTTGAAAAAAGGAACGGTTTTTTTAATGTTTGTTATGAACTTTTTAACATACGATTTAATTCTTTAATAGATTGTTTAGAAGGCATGATATTCATTTCCATGTCTGAAAACGAATACATATCAACCGATGTGATTTTTTCATTATTTTTATCATAAATAGCGAAGATTTGCGTATCATCTTTTAATTTTTCGTAATACACCATATCTTCTTTTTCCTGTAATTTATTAAAGCCTGATTCCAATAATTTTTTTTCATGTGTTCTAACCATATACAATCACTCCTAGTTTTTTTGTTTTTTTTTGACTTACTTGTTATTTAGAATATGTGAAAAAGAAAAAAATATTCCAATTTTATCAAAAAAAATTTCTCTATGTTAAAATAAAAGAAGTAAAACAAAGGAGGAACACGTAATGATGAAAACGTTACTTTATAAAAAAATGTTTTTAAAAGGAGATGTTCAAAATATTTTAGATCACATTGAGGATAAAGAAGAAATCAAAGGAATCCTTGGAAACATTCATCCTGTTTATTATCCTTTACTATATAAAAAGCTAAAAAGAAGCCTGACAGAAGAGAAAGTAAGAACACTAACTGAATTCAGACATAATCCAACGCTTTATCATCAATTATTTTTAGAAGAAGATGTGAAAAAAATCATTGAATCCTATGAAAATAAAGAAAAAGTGAAAACATTTGTAAAAGGAATTGATGAATGTCATTATAAACATGTGTATAGAATGCTGTTAGAACGATTATCCGATGAGAAAGCAAGAGAAATTGCAGGATATTCGGATTATGTAGAAGCTAAATCTGATTTGTTTTTTTTATGGAAAGAAAATGAAGAAAAATCAAAAGAAGAAAAAAAAGAATCTAATCACGAACATGTAGAATTAAAAAAAGAAATGAAAACGTTACGAGAAGAACTCGAAGAATTAAAAAATCGAAAAACACCAGAAGAATTAACTGAAGAAATGGGAGAAAAAATCTTTCAATAATGAAAAAAAACAGGAACTTAGTTCCTGTTTTTCTATTGGTACATTTTCTTAAATTACGCTTTTTCTAAAATTTTATCTACTAAACCATACTCAACAGCACGTTCAGCAGTAAACCAGTTGTCACGTTCGCAATCATTGTGTAATTGCTCTTGTGTTTGACCACTGTTTTCTGCCATAATTTTTTCTAATTTGTCACGCATGCCAAGAATGCGTCGTGCAGAAATTTCAATTTCTGTTGCTTGACCTTGTGCGCCACCAAGTGGTTGGTGAATCATTACTTCAGCATTTGGTAGAATAAAACGTTTGCCTTGTTCACCAGATGAAAGTAAGAATGCGCCCATACTTGCTGCCATACCGATACAAATTGTGCTTACTTTTGGTTTAATAAAATTCATTGTATCATAAATTGCCATACCAGCTGTGATACTTCCTCCTGGAGAATTGATGTAAAGATGAATATCTTTATCTGGATCTTCAGCTGCTAAAAATAGTAATTGTGATACGATCGAATTTGCCACATTATCATCAATTGCGCTTCCTAAAATAATGATACGGTCTTTTAAAAGACGTGAATAAATGTCATAAGCGCGCTCGCCACGGTTTGTTTGTTCGATAACTGTTGGGATTAAATTCATAATAATGTTTCCTCCTTAGAATATGTAAGTTTTTATTACTTTTTCATTTTACCATAAACTTTTTATAAGTGAAACAAAAAAAACGTAAAAATGATGTTTTTTTTACGAAAGATCCGTATCTGTTAACCGAATAATCGTATCAATTCCTTCATCTTTTGCGGGAATATCGAGTGTTTCAAGTAATTTGTTCATGTATTGCAAATCAATTTTTCGATCATGTTCCACTACTTTGTTTCGTTCTAAAATACGTTTTTTAAAAAGCGGAAAAGAAGGATCTAACCAATAAAGTTCGACTGAAGCTCCTCTTTTTTTAGCAATTTGAAGATAAGAACGACGTGATGTACGAGATAAAAAAGCGCCATCTAAAATCACGGTTTTTTCTTTTTGTAAATAATAATCAAGTGAACGTTGAACAACTCCGTACACAAGATCATTTGATATTCCTGGTTTATAAGTTCCTGTTAAGGCTTTTCGAATCTCGTCGATATGAAGACGCGTTCCTTTTAAAGAAGCAGAGAAAGTAGTCTTTCCGCTCCCTGGTAAACCCATTACTAAAATCAATTTTGACATGATGATCACCTCTTGGTAAAAAAATGCGAAAAAACTTGTATTTTTTAACTCCTCTCATTAATATTTCTTCGAGAAAGGAGGCTCCCTTTTATGAAAAACAAAGTAGATATCACCACAATCGTGGGACTCATTATCGCAGTAGGAGGCTTGGGGGTAGGATATTTCCTCGAAGGAGGAGATTTTAAAGCACTTATAGCGATTTCACCAATTATTATCATTTTTGGAGGTACATTTGGATTTGTCATTGTTACACTTCCGATGAGTACAATCAAACGAATACCTGGTATATTTAAAAGTGTATTTACGGAAAAAGAATACGACTACATCGCCCTAATTAATCAGTTGTGTGAATGGGCAGGGACAGCAAGGAAACAAGGAATCGTAGCACTTGATAAAGCAAAAGATGAAGTGACAGATCCTTTTTTAAAACGCGGTTTAACCTTAGTAGTTGATTCAATCGAACCCGAAGCTGTAAAAGACTTTTTGGAAACAGATATCGGTCAAACGATGGAAAGACATAAACAAAATGCAGGTATTTTTGACCAAGCTGGTGCTGCTGCTCCTACCATGGGTATCATGGGAACGGTGTTAGGACTTGTTGTAATTTTAGCAGGTCTTGGAAACTCCAGTACAGCTGAACTAGGACACGGAATCGCCACTGCCTTTTTAGCAACCTTAATGGGTGTAGCTAGTGCGAACTTAGTGTACATTCCGTTTTCCACAAAATTAAAAAACAAAAGTGCAAAAGAAATTTTATATCGTGAAATTTCAACACACGGTATTCTTGCGATTCAAGCCAATGAATCTCCTATTATCTTAAAAGAAAGACTTTTAAGTTACCTTCCAGATCATTTAAAAGCAAAAGGAAGGGGGGAATAATCTATGGCAGCCAAAAAACCGCATGAGGAACATGTCAATCATGAACGATACATGGTCACTTATGCCGACCTTATCACATTGCTTCTTGCATTTTTCATTATACTATATGCGATGAGCGATGTGAATAAGGCAAAGTTTGAAGAATTAGCAAGTTCTCTTCAAGTTGCATTTAATTCAGGAAGTCCAACTGTTTTAAATTTAGAAGTAGCAGAAAACAAAGAAATCAAAAAAAGACAAACGGTAACAGAAAAAGAAATGGAGACGATGAAAGCAGTAAAAGAACAAAATGAACTAAGAAAAATCCAAGAAAAAATTGATCAAGAAATAAAGGAAGAAGGGTTACAAGATAAAGTAAAAACACAACTAACCGATGAGGGATTAAAAATATTGTTAACAGATAAAATTTTATTTCAACCAGGTCAAGCGATATTAAAACAAGAATCATTGCAAATTATTTCAACGATTTCAACAACACTCATTGATCTTCAAAATCCTGTTCAAGTTAATGGATTTACGGATAATATTCCAATTCAAACACAACAATTCCCTTCTAACTGGGAATTATCAAGTGCACGCGCACTAAGTGTATTACGCTATTTATTAGAAGAAAATAATCAATTAGTTCCTACCCGATTTGCAGCAACAGGGTACGGAGAATATAAACCTATTGCAACGAATGATACGGAGGAAGGAAGAAACATGAACCGACGAGTGGAAATTTTAATTGAACGAATAAATTCAGATGGATTGATGAAAGAAAGTTAGGAGGTGCATAACGTGAAAAAAATCATACTTATTGTGGTTATTGTCCTTGTTCTTGCAGGAGGAGGAGTTGGCGGTTATTTCTATGCTAAAAGCAAAAGTTCTTCTTCTGAAGATAATAGTAAAACAAAAGAAACGACAAGCCACACAACAAGTTCATCATGGAATCCTTATTCTGCTGAAGAGCACTATCAAAAAACACTAGGTGATTTTCTAATTAGCGCAGTTCAAGGTGATTATGTCGTTAAAATGACGGTAACGATTGGACTAAAAGATGAAGAAGCAAAAGAAAAATACGAAGGATTAGCAAAAGCGTTAACAGAAAAAGAAAGAAAAGCAGAAGCTTCAGCAGAACACAGTTCTGCTGAAACAACAGCGGATTTAACACCGATGGAAATTGCGATTAATTCAAAAATTGGTTCCTTTATGTTGCATACTGATGAAGCAACTATTCATAATAAAGACCAGTTAGCAACAAAATTAAAAGAATATTTAAATAAAGAATTAGGAATGGATAATGACTTTATTAAAGAACTATATATTGAAAATTATGTGATTCAATAAAAGAGCGAAAGCTCTTTTTTTTGTAGGACTTCTGTTAAAAAAACGGTATAGATAAGAAAAAGGGAGTGAGAAAATGATCGCAACTGCGTTATTGCTTATTTTTTTATGTACAATCCCATTAGGATTAAAAAAAGCAAGTCTTCAATTTTTTGTAGAAGAAAAAAAGCAAGGTCTTTTTCTATCCATTTTATCTAAAATTCTTGGATGGATTACCGTGATGCAAATTGCATTTATTTGGACGCCGAACGAATATTATGGATACATTTGGACATGTATAACAGCAGCACTTGTTTCATCAATTTTATTTGAGAAACGATTAACGTTTAAAAAACAAAATAAAAAAGCCTTAAACGAAATGGTTTAAGGCTTTTTTATTATTTCTTTTTAGGACTTTTTCGCGGTTTAATTCCTTGTTTTGATTCTGTTGAACGTTGAAGATCGCGTAATTTCTCGCTACTGTCCTCTAAGAAACGCTTCATTTTATTTTCAAAATCAATTTTTCTGTACACTTCTGAATCTGCTTTTTTGATCGAAAGCGCAATTTTTCCACGTTTACGATCAACTTTGATTACGCGAACTTTTACTTCTTGTCCGACCTTTAAATGATCGCGAATGTTTTTTACAAACTCAGTTGAAACTTCGGAAATATGAACAAATCCAGTTTCTTTTTCATTGATTTTAACAATAGCTCCTTTGTCTAGCAAAGTTACTACTTTTCCTGTGAACACATCGCCTGTTTTTGGCACATTGAAAACCCCCTATAGAATAGTTCTTTTAGGGTTTTCTATGAAAAATTAAACAAATCCTTTTCAAATTAAAGAAAAAGATTAAAATAAAAAAAATCAAAAGAGGAAAGGGTGGTGTAGAATATGACAAAAAAACAGATTACAACATTGTTTATAGCGCTAACGGTTTCGCTTGTTGCATTAATGGTTACGCTATTAAATTATGCAAACACAGTAAATAAAAATGCTATAACAGATCAAAAAGCAAGAAAACAAATTGAAACTTTAGACAAAAAAGTGACAACTAAAGAAGAAGAAATAAAAAAAATCAATGAAAAATTAACAACAAAAGATCAAGAAATCAAAACCATTAATGATAAATTAACGGCGCTTGATGCTATTGTTCAAGAGCTTCAAAATGCCCCAAAGATACAACCACAACTTCAAACTGAACAAACGGCTGCACCTGAAGTTGTGGAGCAAAACGGATATTTTATCGTAAATGCAA